>OGLI01000870.1_pt1 | contig 22368 bp, 18 predicted proteins | sample 1572661 | NCBI WGS metagenome assembly OGLI01 (sample SAMEA2581901, study PRJEB24529) | metagenome | biome: Human gut stool | place: China | collected 2011 | reverse complement strand
AAAAATTAACACGAGTTTCACACAGGGGCTTACTGCTCCGGGCCAAGGCCCTTGATGCGGGTCTCGCTGGTCTTGGGCAGATAGGTGGTCAGGTCGCTTTCCACCTTGACCCAGCTGCGGGAGAAGATGGTGAAGACGGCCCCCAGAATGACGATGAGGAACACAAGGTTGCGCCGCTCAACAATTTGCAGCGCGAGCTTGTGCATAAAATCGTTTTTGGGCTGTTCCTGCTCGGTCATCGTGTTCCCTCCTCTCGGCAAATTGGGGCCTGGATGAGTATTCCCGGGCCGCCGCGCGGTTCTTCGGCAGCTGATACGGCCTTTTGCAGCCGTGACAGTTTCTTCATAGGGTGCCTCCTATTTGTGAATTTGCAAAAGAAAAGCAGACAAAATTTGTACAAATGTAATATTAACCCAACTTTTTTTAAAAAGCAAGCGACAAAAACGGCAAAATGATGAAAAAGGATGGCGGACAAAAATCTTTTGCCATACGTTTGCCTCAGGCTTTTTTCGCCCTCTGCCACCCTGCACAAACCACCTGCACCGGGCTCTTTTTTTCTTGTACCGAATGCCAAAGAGTGTTAACAAATTTTGACGGGACTTGAAATCCATAGCGGAGTGGTATAGTATAAGGCCAGAGAGTAATCCTACCGCATCACTCGGGATTCAATCCCAAGCCATGCAGTCCCTGATATCATTTGGAGGTGTATTCCATGAGCAGTCCCCTGCTGGAAGTCAAAGATCTGCAGGTTACCGTAGGCGAGGAGCAGAAAGTGCTTCTGGACGGTTTGAACCTGACCATTTATCCCGGTGAGACCCATGTTCTGATGGGCCACAACGGTGCCGGTAAATCCACCCTGATGAGTGCCCTGATGGGCGACCCCCGCTACACCGTCACCCGCGGTCAGATTTTGTTCAACGGTCAGGATGTGACCCACGAGCCTGCCGACGTCCGCGCCCGGGCGGGCATGTTCCTGTCGTTCCAGACACCGGAAGAGATCCCCGGTATCACGTTGGAAAATTTTCTGCGCACGGCGCAGAACGCCATTACCGGAAAGCCGGTCAAGGTGTTTGCTTTCCGCAAGGAATTGGCACAGCAGATGGAAGCGCTGGGCATGGACCCGTCCTACGCCGACCGCTATCTGAATGTGGGCTTCTCCGGCGGTGAAAAGAAAAAGAGCGAGATCTTGCAGCTGCTGATGCTCAAGCCGAAGCTGGCCCTGCTGGATGAGACCGACTCCGGTCTGGATGTGGATGCGGTCAAGACAGTGGCACAGGGCGTGCGCGCCTACCACAACGAGACCAACGCTCTCATCATCATCACCCACAACGCCAAAATTCTGGAAGGCCTGAAGGTGGACTATGTTCATGTGCTGGACGACGCCCACATCGTGCGCACCGGCGGCGGCGAACTGGTGAACGAGATCATCGAGGAGGGCTTCCGCGCGGTGAAGGAGGCTGTGACGGCAGAGCTGAAGCGGACGTTCCGGCCGGAATTTTTGAACCGCGTGGACGAGACGATCGTCTTCCGCCGCTTATCGCGCGAGGACTGCGCCGAGATTGCGCGGCGGCTGCTTGCGCAGACCGTTTCCCGCGCCGCGGCGCTCGGCATCACGCTTGAGGCGGACGAGGACTGCGCGGTCTCCCTCGCCGAGCGGGGCTACGATGTTTCCTACGGCGCGCGTCCCCTGCGGCGGCTCATCCGCGGCGAGGTGGAGGACGCGCTCGCGACCTGCCTTTTGGACGGCACGCTCGCAAGCGGCGACACGGCGGTTTTGACGGCGGAAAACGGCACGCTCTGCGTGCGCCGGCGGGAGAAAGCGGCGGCCGCCGCCCTCGGCGACGTCGGTGCGCAGAAGGCGTGAAAAAAGGGACGCATCAGACAGAAGACCCGACCGATGGATGCTCATCGGTCGGGTCTTCCTGCTTGTGTACGGATTTTTTGCGGTTCGAATGATGCGAGGCCTTTTTGCCCTTGAAGGGATGAAGCCGGCTTGGCAAACCGGAAGCTGTTAAAGAGGATGATTCCAATATTCTACAGCATTTCCGTTCACGTCATAAAAAGTAATGCTGCCCGCATTGATCGGCAGGACGATCGCAAAGGGCTGATCGCTGTCGATATCGATCGCTTGTTTGGCGCGGCCATCATCGATTTGAAGCTGCTGCACCTGCTGCTGATTCATGGAAATCAATGCGCGCTCATTAGCACCCTCTGTGGTGAACTCTGCAATTCCTTCCTGGATCTCCGAGAGTTTTCCGCCCGCGCGGAAGAAATATCCGAAGGAAAGTCCCGGGCGATTGACATAGACGGAAAAAGTGTGGTCGCTCATGTCCTGCGGATAAGAAATATATGCAGCCATCGTGTCAGAAACACTTCCATCGACCGCCCAATCCTCCTTGATCTTCTGCGACGAACGAATGTCAGTCTCTAGATTGCCCGATGCTATGCCAATGTCGTTACTTACATAAAGAAAACCAACAAATAAGCTGCAAGCAAGAAGAATCCCTATCACAGTTTTAAGGACCATCTTTTTCATAGCTATCAAAACTCCTTAGTAGATTCCTGATTTTTTTGCCCCGGATGCGCCCTTTCTCATTCAAAGCGCTCAACGGTCGTTGCGAGGTCGTAGCTTGCCTTGAGCGCCTTGAGCTTTGCCATCGGCTCGCCCGCGGAGTGCTTGTCGAGCGCGGCGCGGTCGCGCCAGTGCTCCACGAGCAGCACGCAGTTTTCCTCGGCAAGAGGCCGGTAGTAGTCGTACTGCAGGCAGCCCTCTTCCGCGAGGACGGCGGCGCGCAGGCCGCTTCGCTCCATCTCCGATGCAAAGTCATTAGCCTTTTCGCCGCGATAGAGAACGTGAAGTAAAATGCCTTCCATAAAGTAAGGCTCCTTTCCTGCTTGTTCGTATTACGATACGTCGATCATTTCGAGGTATTTGTAGCCGTTTTCGGCAATGTGGTCCTTGCGGCCCTGCAAATTGTCGCCGAGCAGCAGATCAAACGAGTGTGCCGTCGCCTCCGCGTCCTCGGGCATGATCTTGATGAGACGGCGCGTCTCGGGGTTCATGGTCGTGAGCCACATCATTTCGGGGTCGTTCTGGCCGAGACCTTTCGAGCGGTCGACCTTGTAGCGCTTGCCCTCAAGGGTCTTGACGATGTCGTTTTTCTCCTTGTCCGTGTAGGCGAACCACGTCTTTTCGCCGCAGGTGATCTCAAAAAGCGGGGTCTCGGCGATGTAGACATAGCCCTCGCGGATCAGCGTCGGGCAGAGGCGGTAGATCATCGTCAGGATGAGCGTCCGGATTTGGAAGCCGTCGACATCGGCATCGGTGCAGAGGATGACCTTGTTCCAGCGAAGATTGTTGATATCAAAGGCGTTCAGGTCCTTGACAAACTTGCCCGGCACCTCGACGCCGCAGCCGAGGACCTTCAAAAGGTCGGTGATGATCTCACTCTTGAAAATGCGCGGATAGTCGGCCTTGAGACAGTTTAAGATCTTGCCGCGCACGGGCATGATGCCCTGAAACTCGCCGTCGCGCGAGAGCTTGACGCTGCCGAGGGCGCTGTCGCCCTCGACGATGTAGATCTCGCGGCGCGAGACGTCGCGCGTGCGGCAGTCGACAAACTTTTCGACGCGGTTTGAGATGTCGATGCTGCCGGAGAGCTTTTTCTTGATGTTCAGGCGCTGCTTTTCCGCGCTCTCGCGGCTTCTTTTGTTGATGAGCACCTGCTCGGCGATCTTGAGCGCGTCGACGCGGTTTTCGATGAAATAGGTTTCGAGGCGGGACTTCAGAAAGTCCGTCATCGCCTCCTGCACGAACTTGTTCGTGATGGCCTTTTTCGTCTGATTCTCGTAGCTCGTCTGCGTGGAGAAGTTGTTCGAGACGAGAATGATGCAGTCTTCGATGTCTTGCCAGGCGATACGGGCTTCGCCCTTCTGGTATTTGTTGTTGTCCTTCAAATACTTGTCGATGGCGTAGACAAAGGCGGTCTTCGACGCCTTTTCGGGGCTGCCGCCGTGCTCGAGCCACGAGGAGTTGTGATAGTGCTCGATGCGCTGCACTTTATTCGAGAAGCAGCACGCGCAGGAGAGCTTGACCTTGTATTCGGGCTTGTCCTCGCGGTCGCGGCCGCGGCGCTCCGTCTCCCAGAAGACGGGGGTGGTCAGGGCGTCTTCACCCGCGATCTCGGCGACATAGTCGATGATGCCGTTTTCGTAGACGAAGTCCTGCGTCTCAAAGTGGCCGGGGAGGACTTCGTTTTTGAAGCGGAACGTGATGCCCGCGTTGACGACGGCCTGACGGCGCAGCGTTTCGACATAGTAGTCGGTGGGAATGTCGATATCGGTAAACACGTCGAGGTCGGGCAGCCAGCGCGTGCGCGTGCCGGTTTTGCGGCCGCGGTCGGTCGGCTCGATCCTGAGCTCATCGCCCTTTTTGCCCACGGGCTCGCCGCGTTCAAAGTGCAGGGAGTATTTGTTCCCGTCGCGCCAGACGGTCACGTCCATATAGCGCGAGGAATACTGCGTCGCGCACGCGCCGAGGCCGTTGAGGCCGAGGGAGTATTCGTAGTTGTCGCCGTCCAAGTTGTTGTACTTGCCGCCGGCGTAGAGCTCGCAGTACACGAGCTCCCAGTTGAAGCGCTTTTCCTTGGGGTTATAGTCCACAGGGCAGCCGCGGCCCATGTCCTCTACTTCGATGCTGTGGTCTAAGTAGCGGGTGACGGTGATGAGCTTGCCGTGGCCCTCGCGCGCTTCGTCGATGGAGTTCGAAAGGATCTCGAACACGGCGTGCTCGCAGCCGTCCAGCCCGTCCGAGCCGAAGATGACGCCCGGGCGCTTGCGCACACGGTCCGCGCCCTTGAGGGACGAGATGCTCTCGTTGCCGTAATTCGTTTTTTTTGCTTCTGCCATTGGGGTTTCTCCATTTCGCCGAAATTTACGATTCTGCTTGTCAAACACAAAACTTGGTACATTATACGATTTTTTGACCACAATGGCAAGTGGCCGCGGCAGATTTTTGCCTTTGGCGGGAAAATGCAGAAATTCGCGGGAATTTCTGCGCCAATTATGCCGAAAGACGTCGAGCATAACCAATTGTCAACCGGCGGGAACGCACTGGAACAACAAAGTTATTCACAGTTTCCACAGAGTTTTCCACATCATTATGTCAACAGAATAACCGCGGATAAACCATGAATGGACACGCTTCCGCCTCTTCAGCGCGGAAAGGGCATTTTCGTCAATTTAACACTTGACGGCATTTGTCGCTTGCACTTGTCGGGAGGACATGCTAAAATTTTGTTAAGAATTTATGAAGAAGCGGAGCGGTGGGGAGATAAAGACCGCTCCGCCGTGCCCAAAAAGGCAGGGAACGCTATGGAAAAGAGACAAAAAACCTCCCTGACGATGTGTCTTGTGGCCATCGGCATCGTGTACGGCGATATCGGTACCTCACCGCTGTACGTGATGAAGTCCATTTTGGAGGGGAACGGCGGCATCACGCAGATCAACGAGCCGTTCATTGTCGGCGCGCTGTCGCTCATCATCTGGACGATCACGTTGCTCACGACCATCAAGTACGTGCTCATCGCCATGAAGGCGGACAACCACGGCGAAGGCGGTATCTTCTCGCTCTATTCGCTCGTGCGCAGCTGCGGCAAGTGACTCATCGTGCCGGCGATGCTTGGCGGCGCGGCGCTGCTTGCCGACGGCGTGCTGACGCCTGCGGTGACCGTGACCTCGGCGGTTGAGGGACTTCGCAGTATCGCGATGATGGACAGGCTCCTCGGAGGCCGCCAGACGGGCGTCATCATCACGCTCTGAATCATCGCGTCGCTTTTTGCCGTGCAGCACGCGGGCACGAGCCGCATCGGCAAGGCCTTTGGCCCGGTGATGCTCGTGTGGTTCCTCTTCCTCGGTGCGACGGGGGGCGATGAACATTTTCTCCATGCCGCAGGTGCTCCGGGCGTTCAACCCCGCGCACGCGGTGGAGCTTCTCGTGAGCCCTTATAATAAACTCGGCTTTATGATCCTCGGCAGCGTGTTTCTGGCCGCGACGGGCGCGGAGGCGCTGTATTCCGACATGGGCCATGTAGGCCGCGAGAGCATTTACATCAGCTGGCCGCTCGTCAAGATCTGCCTGATCCTCAACTATCTGGGGCAGGGGGCGTGGCTGCTCAGCAGTCGGGGCGACGCGGCGCTTGCATCGCTTGAGAGCCTGAACCCGTTCTTTTTGATGCTGCCCGGCGCGCTGCGTCCGGTGGCGGTCATTTTGAGCGCACTCGCGGCGGTCATCGCCTCGCAGGCTCTCATCACAGGCTCCTATACGCTGGTATCGGAGGCCATCCGCCTCGACCTGATGCCGCACATGAAGGTGCAGTATCCCGCCGAGACCAAGGGTCAAATCTACATCGACACGGTCAACAAGATCCTCTGGGTGGGCTGCACGTTCATCGTGCTGCTGTTCCGCTCAAGCGCGCGCATGGAGTCGGCCTATGGCCTTGCCATCACGGTGACGATGCTGATGACAACGCTGCTTCTGTTCGTGTATCTTTCCCGTGTGCGAGGGAAGAAAGCGCTCGCGTGGGGCGTGCTCATTGTCTTCGGCGCGATCGAGACGGTGTTTTTCCTCTCGAGCCTGTCGAAATTTGCGCACGGTCGCTATGTGGCGGTCATTATGGCGCTGCTGCTTCTGTCGATTATGATCATCTGGCACCGCGGCACGCAACTCGAGCAGAAATACAGCGTGCGCCTCAAGCTTGGTGACTATACGGAGAATCTTGCCGCGCTGCGCGGCGACAGTGCATTGCCGGAGCTGACGCAGAACCTTGTCTACATCGGCAGCAGCGACGATATGGAGACGATCGATCGCAACACACTCTACTCCATCCTCGATAAGGATCCCAAGCGCGCCCGCGCCTACTGGTTTTTGAGTGTGCATGTGCTCGACGAGCCAAACGCGATGAACTATCAGGTCGAGACGTTTGGCACGGACTATATTTTCCGCGTAAAGCTCAACCTCGGTTTCAAGAACGACCAGCGCGTGAATATCTACCTGCGCCAGATCGTGCGCGACCTGCTCGAGAGCGGGGAGCTGCCACCGCAGGAGAGAAAGTATTCGATCTACGGCCCCTCGCAGGTGGGCAGCTTCAAGTTTCTGATGCTGCGCCGCGCGGTGCCGCTGATGTCGGAGCTGAGCCGCACGGACGAGATCATCCTGAACCTCAAATACGCCGTCCGCCGCGCGGCGGGCTCGGTCATCCAGTGGTACGGACTGGACACCTCGTCGGTCATTGTGGAGCAGGCGCCGCTGGTCATCCCCAGCGCGCACGAAAACGAAAAGCGCATCCAGCGGGCGAAATGAATCAAAAAGGAGAGATGCCGCGGTATCTCTCCTTTTTTACAGCAGCATCAGGATAACGCCGTACGCGACGCTTGCGAGCGTGCCGAACACGATGACCGGCCCCGCGACGATGAACATCTTTGACGCCATGCCGGTGATGAAGCCCTCGCTCTTAAAGTCGATGGCGGGGGAGACAACGGAGTTGGCAAAGCCCGTGATCGGCACGAGCGTGCCGGCCCCGGCAAAGCGCGCGATGGAATTGTAAAGGTTTAAGCCTGTTAAAAGTGCGGAGAGGAAGATGAGACAGATCGAGGTCGCCGTGCCTGCGTCCGCCTTTGCAAGGCCGAGCGAGAGAAAGCCGTTCTGGATGAGCTGGCCGAGCGCGCAGATCGCGCCGCCGATGAAAAAGGCAAAGGCGGTATCCTTGAAAATGGGCGATTTGGGCGCAAGGCGCTTGACATACTCCTGATATTCCTGAGGCGTCATATCCATGAAGAATCACTCCTTTTGTCGTAGTGTTTGCGGGAAATGGACGAAATATCCGCGCGATACCGTCTTGCGCGCGGCGAGGTTTGTGTTACAATGGGCGAGGACATTTTTGCAAAGGAGTTGACGCGATGCGACCGCTGGGACTGTATCTCCACATTCCGTTCTGCAAGGCGAAGTGCATTTACTGCGACTTCTACTCGCTTCCTCATTCGGAGGAGAAGATGGACGCCTACACCGCGGCCTTGCAGCGCGATCTGATGCGCTGGGCGGATCAGGCGAAAGGCCATACCGTTGACACGATCTACTTTGGCGGCGGCACGCCGAGCTATCTCGGCGCAGACCGGCTCTGCCGCATTTTAGAGACGGTCTGCGCCCATTACCGCGTGGACAAAAACGCTGAGATCACGACCGAGGCGAATCCCGATAGCGCACGGGAGGTATCAGCACTGCGGCAGCTCAGAGAAGCGGGCTTCAACCGCATTTCACTCGGGATGCAGTCGGCGAGCGACGACGAGCTGCGCCTGATCGGGCGCGTCCACACGCATAAAGAGACGGTCGAGGCCGTGCGCGCCGCCCGCGCGGCGGGCTTCGACAATGTGAGCCTCGATCTCATCTACGGCCTACCCGAGCAGACAATGGCGCACTGGCAGGAAAACCTGCAAGCGGCGATCGCTTTACGGCCTGAGCACCTTTCCTGCTATGGACTCAAGATCGAGGAGGGCACGCCGCTCGACCGCAAAAAAGACGCCCTGCGCATCCCCGACGACGATGAACAGGCGGAGGAGTACCTTGCAACGGTCGAGCTGCTCGAAAAGGAGGGCTACGCGCAGTATGAAATTTCGAACTTCGCGCGTCCCGGGCGCGAGTCGCGCCACAACCTCAAATACTGGACGATGCAGGAGTATCTGGGCTTCGGTCCTGGCGCGCATTCGGACTTCGGCGGGCGGCGCTTCGCCTACGCGCGCGACTTGAATGCTTACATCAAGGGTGAGGAGCACCTTTCCGAAAGCGCATGCCCCGCGGAACGCGAGCGCGAAGAAGAACGCGTCATGCTTGCCCTGCGCACCGCGCGGGGGCTCGACCTGTCGGCGCTCAAGGAGGACACGCGGGACGCCGAGGCAGTGCTCGAAGAGTGCGCGCACCACGGACTTTCTAAAAAGGAGAATGGCCGCTGGCGGCTGACGCCGCAGGGTTTTTTGGTGTCAAACGCCGTCATCGTGCGGGTGCTCGAGGCGCTTTCCCTCTAAATTTTGCGAAAAAAGTGGAAACTTTTTCCGCGTTTTCGCGTCTTTACTTATGGCAGGGTATCTGCTATACTGTGTTATGTTTACCAATTCAAGGCATTTTCAGCAAGGAGGCAAATCGTGAAATCCATTATCCGTAAGTTTTTGTCGCTGTCGCTGGCAGTCGTGCTGGCGGCGGCTCCGCTCAACGCCTTCGCGTCTGACGCGCTCGGCGACGATCTGACGAGCTCAAATGTTGAGGTCAATGAGCGCACCGAGCTCAACGCCGGTACGTTCTGGAGCAATACCTACTCCGACCTTCGTCAGGAGAACTACGTCGTCTATGAGCCGAACCGCAGCGTGAAGCCCATTGTGAGTAGCGGCAGCTACAGCACGCAGCTCTCGACCGTCTCGGCAGCAGCGCGCACGCTGGAGGCCGACGGCTACCGCGTGGTCGCGGGCATCAACGGCGATTATTACGACACCGCCAACGGCATCGCGCTCGGCAGCGTGATGAGCGAGGGCGTTTTCCGCAACATCTCCGGCAGCTATTATGCCCTCGGCTTCTACGACGACGGCACGGCGGTGATGGGCAAGCCCAACCTGCGCATCAACGCCGAGACCGACCGCGGCAGCACGTTCGGGATCACGGCCATGAACTATGTCCGCCAGACGTCGTTCGGTATCTTCCTGTATGACGACAGCTTCAATGCCCGCGGCACGATCGGCACGAGCGAGCCGGGCCTTGATGTCATCTGTTCGGTGGATCGCGGTGAGCTGGGCATCGGCGAGGAGCTGACGCTTCGGGTCGAAAACATTGTCGAAAGCGGCGTGGACACCGCCGTCGGCAAGGGGCAGTATGTGCTGTCGGTCAACCTCAAGTCCAGCGAGAGCTATTTGGCCTCCATGCGTGCGCTTCAGGTCGGCGACCGCGTCACGGTCTCCGTCAGCGCGAGCGGCAGCGAGTGGAACGGCGTGACGAACATGATCGGCGCGCTCTATCAGCTGGTCGAAAACGGTCAGGTCTGCGCGGGCCTTGTCAACGGCAGCGCGCCGCGCACGGCTGTGGGCCTCAAGCGCGACGGCTCTCTTGTGATGTACACCATCGACGGCCGCCAGAGCGGCTATTCCATCGGCGCGACGCTGACGCAGGTCGCCGAGCGCATGATCGAGCTCGGCTGCGTGACGGCGCTGAGTCTGGACGGCGGCGGCTCGACCGCGCTCGTCGCGACGCAGCCCGACAGCACGACGGCTTCGCTTGTGAACAAGCCCTCCGGCGGCAGCGAGCGCGCGGTGACGAACCACCTCTTCTTAGTGGCGGACAGCCGTCCGACGAACTCCGTGGGCCATGTGTATCTTGAAAGCGAGAGCACGCGCGTGCTCCCAAACGCGCAGGTCAAGCTGACCGCGACGGCGCTCGACACGAACTATATCCCCATGGCAAATTCCAATGTCTCCCTGCGCGCGGATAAGGGCACGATCGACGGCAATATCCTGACCGCGCCCGCCTCCGGCACCGTGACGGTGACGGCGAACGCGGGCGGCGCGAGCGCGCAGACGAAGATCGATGTCATCACGCAGCCCGACAGCATCAGCGTTCGGCAGAACGGCAAGGCCGTGAGTGCTATCACGCTCAGCGCGGGCGAGACGGCGACGCTGACCGCCTCGGCGATGTACCGCCATTTGCCGGTGCTCGGCGACAACAAGGGCTTTACCTGGACCGTGCAGGGCAATGTCGGCACGATCGAAAACGGCGTGTTCACGGCGTCCGGCAGCATCGGCAGCGGCAGCGTGACGGCGAGCCTCGGCCGCATTTCCGTGACGGTCCCTGTGACGGTGACGGCGCGCGCCCTGCGCACGCTCGACGGCTTTGAGACCTCGTTTGCGACCGCGACCGGCACGCGTGCGATGCTCTCCTACAACAGTGAGATGACCCGCGTGCACAACGGCTACGCCTCCGCACGGCTTGACTATGCGATCGGCAGCGAGGGCAACGCCTACATCGGCCTCAACTATGCCATTCCTTCAAATTACGACCAGCTCAACTTCTGGGTCTACGGCGACAATAGCGGAGCGCAGCTCGCGCTGGTGACGGATACTGGCAGCGTGAACCTGGGAACTCTCAACTTCTCCGGCTGGAAGCTCCTGACGGCGAACCTCGGCGCGGCGACCGCGATCACGGGCATGATCGTCTCTTCGGACACGGAGCTTATCAGCGCCGTGTACCTTGACCAGCTCGTGCTCTCCTACGGCGGCCTGACCGATACGACCGCGCCGAAGCTCTCGCTCCAGTACAATGCGGCGAGCAACACTGTGACCGGCACGGTGAAAGATGACATCGACGGCGCGGCCATCCCGACCATTCGCGTGACCTACGACGGCAAGAGCTACACGTCCTACACCTATGACCAGTCCAGCGGCGCGCTGAGCATTACGCTTCCCGCAGCGGACGGCGCACAGCACCGCGTGAGCGTGGTCGCGGGCGACGCGAGCGGCAACCTGAGCCGCGCGGGCGTGAACGCCGGTACGTCGAGCGCGACGCCGGCCTTTGCCGATATGCAGGACCACTGGGCGAACGATGCGGTGGCGTACCTCAAGCGCAGCGGCATTTCGAACGGCTCGAACGGTAACTTCCTGCCGGATACGAACATCAGCCGTCAGGAATTTGCCGTGCTGCTCGCGCGTTACTTAGGTTCTTCGCAGGATCATTCCTCCGTGCAGCTCCCGTTTGCCGATACGAATGAGATCGCATCCTGGGCGCTGAACGGCGCGAAGGCGATGTACTCGCTCGGCATCATCAAGGGCAGTTCCGACGGCTCGGGCAAGCTCTACTTCAACCCCACGGCCAACGTGAGCCGCCAGGAGGCGGTGACGATGCTCGGTCGCCTGACCGAAAAGGGCTACGCCCAGGGCGCGCTCAAGTTCACCGACAGCAGCGCGATCCAGTCGTGGGCGGCTGAGTACGTGAGCACGCTCAGCGAGATGGGCATCCTCACGGGCTTTAGCGACGGCTGCTTCCGCCCGGGCGGCGCGATGACGAGGGCACAGGTGGCGACAGTCTTATATAAATTCTAAAACGAAAGGGAACGGCAAAGCCGTTCCCTTTCATTTTAGAGGGGGATTGCAGGCCGCTGCGCGCATAATTCGCCCGCCGCCGGCGGGCGAATTCCACACTTGCGGCCTGAGAAGAGTCATTTCCAACGCGCATGTCGTTGGAAATGACGATCAAAATTATTTCGCGTCTGCGGACGCGAAAGTCTGCGACGCTTGGGTGCGGTGGACTGTTTCGCGCCCGCAGGGCGCGAAATGCGCCGGGGGAGTGCGTGCGGGGCGCTGTTTTGCGCTCGAAGAGCGCGAAATGCGCGCCTGGGGTGGTGCGGAGACACTGTTTTGTGCTCGGGGAGCACAAAATGCGTGCTTTTTAGAATGCTGTTTTGCGCCCGGTGGGCGCAAAAGGCGCATCTTTCGCTTTGATGAGGCTTAGATAGGACATTGAACGCTGCTTTTTTTGCGGAAAATGCGCAAAAAGGGACTACCTTTTTGCGCGGCGGCGTGCTATGATAATTCTGTATTGGTATCTGTATGAAAAAGGAGGCGGAGAGAATGAAGCGCGCGGGGAAACTGCTGGTGATCGGATTATTTTCACTGCTGCTTTCGGGCTGCATGTTCACGACGCCGGAGACGTCGCTCTACCGCCTGCCGAAGCTTGCGGGCGAGCATGAGTCGCTCGAATCGCAGATCGACGCGCTGCTCACAAACGGCGCGGAGTATGCCGCGCCCACGTCGGGCAGCAATTTGCAGAGCGTGCAGATGATCGACCTCGATGGTGACGGCAGCGAAGAGGCGGTGGCTTTCTTCCGCCGCGCGAGCGACAAAAAGCCGATGAAGATCTACATCTTCAAAGCCGACGGCGACAGCTACGAGCGCTACGCCGTGATCGAGGGCGCATCGAGCCAGATCTACAGCGTGAACTACGCGGATCTGGACGGCGACGGGCTCAAGGAGATCCTGGTCGGCTACAAGAGCAGCTCGGATGTGCAGGGGCTTGCCATCTATCCGCTCTCTCCCGGCACGTCGGAGTCGCTTTTGACGACGGGCTATTCCCGTTACGCGAACCTCGACATGAACGGCGACGGGAAGCAGGAACTTTTAATTATTTGCAGCGACGAAGAGAGTACGGCGCGCGTCGATTACTACGACTGGGATGACGGCGCGCTGCACGCGAAGTCCTCGCTGCGCCTGTCCGCCTCGGTGGCGGAGCTGAGCCGCCTGACGGCCGGCACGCTGACGGGCGGGGAGAACGCGCTGTTCGTGACGGGCGTGACGGGCGACAACCTGACCGTGACGGACGTGCTGGCGCTCAAGGGCGGGCGGCTGCAGAACATCGCCCTCGGCGCGGACGCAAATCAGGTACCCGCGGAGGAAATTTTCCTCGGCCTTTTCCCGCGCGATGAAAACAGCGACGGCGTGACCGAAGCGCCGAAGACGCGTCCCTTGCAGCGCTTTGACCGCGAGAGCGAGCTGCAGTATTACGTTGTCTGGGAGCAGTACAGCATCGACGGCACGGTGACGGACGTGCAGAGCTGCTTCCACAATGTGACGGACGGCTGGAGCCTTGTGCTGCCGGACGAGTGGGACAAGGACCATCTGACCGTCGAGCGCAGCGCGGGCAGCGGCGAGACCGCTGTGTCCTTCTACCGCGCGGGCGAGGGCGGACAGAGAGAGAAACTGCTCACCGTCTACACCCTGACGGGCGAGGCGCGCGAGGGACTTGCCAACATCGGCAGCCGCTTTGTGCTCACGCAGCAGGTGGAGGCGGTATACGCCGCACGGATCGGCGATGCATGGAATATCACGCTTGATGAGCAATCGCTGCGCGAGCGCTTCTCGCTCATCACGGCGGAATGGACGATGGGAGACAACTGAGAGGAGAAACGATATGAAAAAAGTGCTGGTGCTGGAGGATGAAGCCAGTATCCGTAGTTTTATTGTCATCAATTTGCAGCGTGCGGGCTACGAGGTCGTGGAGGCTGAGTGCGGCGAGGAGGCGCTTCAAAAATTGCAGGAAAATCCCGACACGAAGCTGTGCCTGCTCGACATCATGCTGCCGGACATCGACGGGTTCGAAGTCTGCCGCCGCATCCGCATGTCGAACGCGCAGGTCGGCATCATCATGCTGACGGCGCGCACGCAGGAGATGGACAAGGTGACGGGCCTGATGACCGGCGCGGACGACTATGTGACAAAGCCGTTTTCGCCCGCCGAGCTCACCGCACGCGTGGACGCACTGCTGCGCCGCATGGGCGAAAACACGCCGGCCACGCATACCGGAGAGTTGTATCAGCCGCCGTTTCTGCTGAACCTGACGAACCGGACGCTTGAAAAAAACGGCGAGCGCGTCAAGCTGACGCAGATCGAGTACGCGATCGTCAAGCTCTTTATGGAAAACAGCGGCAAGGCGCTCGCGCGCGAGGAAATTCTCGACGCCGTGTGGGGCAAGGGCTACTTTGGCGAGCTCAAGATCGTGGACGTGAATGTCCGCCGCCTGCGCCTCAAGATCGAAGATGACGCGCAGGAGCCGAAGTACATCTCCACCGTGTGGGGCTTTGGTTATAAATGGACGGTGTGAGCGCACCGAACGAAGGAGGGGCAGCGATGCCGGACAATCGAAAAGGCTTTGCTTCGGCGCTGCACATCCGTGGCCTTCGTCAGCGGTGGATGTTTTCGGCGGTGCTGCCGATCTTGCTGCTGCTGGTGCTGGCGGTGGCGCTTTTCAGCGTGGGCGTGCAGGAATACTATTACAATGCGATGCGCTCGGGCCTTGAGAGCCGCGCGCGTATCGCGGCGGAGACCTTCACGGGCTACGGCGTGAAGAGCTACAGCGAATATTACCGCCTCGCGTCGTACTCCGCCGAAACGTTTGAAGAAAAGGACACGATCGAGCTCCAGTTCATCAACACGAACGGACGCGTGCAGGTCTCGTCCTACGGGCTGACGGCGGGCACGCTGCCCGGCACGAGCGACGTTGACAGCGCAATCGGCGGTAAAATGGCGTCGTTTCAGGGCCGCGATCCGCAGACGGGGGAGAATATCCTCGCGGTGTCGTATCCGCTGTTTTTTAACTCCCGCGTCGTCGGCGTGCTGCGGTACGTGACATCGCTGCGCGAGGCGCAGCATCGCGTGTTGGTCGAGTCGCTGCTCGCTTCGGCGGCGGCACTCGTGTGCATGGCGCTGATTGCGGCGTCGAATGCTATTTTTATCAACAACGTCGTCCAGCCCGTCGCAGTCGTGAGCGACGCGGCACGCCGCATTTCGGGCGGCAGCTACGGCATCATGATCGAGAACCACTACCGCGACGAGCTCGGCGAGCTGGTCGACAACATCAACGACATGTCACTCAAGATCAGCCAGGCCGAGAAGATCCAGCAGGAATTCATCTCGTCGGTCTCGCACGAGCTGCGAACGCCGCTGACCGCCATCAGCGGCTGGGCAGAGACGCTTTCCGCTGACCCCGGCGCGAACATCGACCAGACGAAGCGCGGCCTCGGCATCATTTTGAAAGAGTCCCGCCGCCTGACGACGATGGTCGAGGAGCTGCTCGAATTCACGAAGATGCAGGACGGGCGCTTCACGCTGCGCGTGGAGAGCGTCGATCTTGCCAGCGAGCTCGAGGACGCGATCTACACCTATTTCGAGCTCTTCCGGCAGGAGGGCATCGAGGTCAGCTACAAGGGCCCTGACGAGGATGTGCCGCCGATCGTGGCAGACAGCGAGCGCATGAAGCAGGTCTTCTGCAATGTGCTCGACAACGCGGCCAAGCACGGCGGCGCGGGAAAGCGCATCGACGTGAGCGCCGCGTGCGAGGATGGAAAATTTGTCATCCGCGTGCGCGACTACGGCCCCGGCATCCCGGAGGAGGAGCTGCCGTTCGTCAAGCAGAAATTCTACAAGGGCTCGTCGAAGGCACGCGGCAGCGGCATCGGCCTTGCCGTGTGTGACGAGATCGTGCGCCTGCACGGCGGCACGTTCGACATCGCCAACGCCGAGGGCGGCGGCGCGGTCGTGACGATCTCGCTGCCCATGTCGTGAAAAATAGAACGGGTGTTGCATTCTTGCAAAACCCGTGGTATGATATCGCATAGAAAAAGGAGAACCATTCATGGCAGAAGAAGCAAAAAACAAGGCTTCCGCGTCCAAGTTCCGCACGAGCATCGGCGGACAGGCGTTGATCGAGGGAGTTTTGATGCGCGGTCCGGGCAAGCAGGCTATTGTCGTCCGCTCGCCGGACGGGCTGGTCGAAAAGGTCGAGGAGCTGACGCTCGTGCGCGACAAGTACCCCGTTTTGGGCTTACCCATCATCCGCGGCGCGGTGACGTTCGTCGATTCGATGGTCAAGGGCGTCAAGGCGCTGATGTTTTCGGCGGACTATTTCCCCGACGAGGACGTCGCCGAGCCGAGCAAATTCGACCAGTGGCTTGAAAAAAAGCTCGGCAACGAAAAAATGCAGAAATTCATCACGGCGCTGGCGGTCTTTCTGTCGCTGGGGCTGACGATCCTGCTCTTTTTCCTGCTGCCGACGTTTCTGGCCGGCTTTATCGACCCGTATATCAAGAGCGCAGCGGTGCACAATCTGGTCGAATCCGTCATCAAGCTCGTGATCTTCTTCGCTTACATGATCCTGTGCTCCAAGCAGAAGGACATCTACCGCGTGTTCCAGTACCACGGCGCGGAGCATAAGACGATCTTCTGCTACGAGGCGGGGCTGCCGCTGACGGTCGAAAACTGCCGCATCCAGCCGCGCCACCATCCGCGCTGCGGCACGAGCTTTCTCTTTGTGGTCGTGGTCGTGTCGATTTTAGTCTCGAGCCTTGTCTTCAGCTTTGTCAACTGGCGCAACATGTGGGTGCGCATGGCGCTGCACCTGCTGCTGCTCATTCCAATCGTGGGCGTGACGTATGAGTTCAACCGCTACGTCGGCGGGCACGACAACAAGGTGACGCGCTTTCTGGCGCGTCCGGGCCTGTGGCTGCAAAACTTTACGACCAACGAGCCGGACGACAGCATGCTCGAGGTCGCCATCCGCGCGCTCGAGCTGGTCATTCCCGAAGAAAAAGGCAAGGATGCGTGGTAAGCATGGCAACGACGTATAATAATCTCTATCTGGATCTGCGCACGGAGCTGAGGCGCGCGGGCGACGAGGAGGCGACGCAGTCGGCGCGCGAGCTCGTCTGCGCCGCGGCGGCAAAAACGCGCGAGGAGCTGGTGCGCGACGGCTCACTCTACGCCTCGCCCGAGGTGGAGAAGAGTGCGCGCGAGCTCGTCAAGCGCCACTTGGCGGGCGAGCCGGTGGCGTATCTCATCGGCGAGTGGGAGTTCTATGGTCTGCCGCTCGACATTTCGCCCGCGGTGCTCATCCCGCGCCCGGATACCGAGGTACTGGCGACAAAGCTCATCGACGCGGCGCGCGGCGCGGGGGCCTGCCGCATTCTGGATCTCTGCGCGGGCAGCGGATGCATCGGCCTTGCCGCGGCGGCAAACCTGCCGAACGCGCGCGTGCTGCTCGGCGAATATGACGAAGAGGCGCTCAAGATCTGCCGGCAGAACATCCGCCGCAACCGCTTGACGGCGCGGGTGGCAAGCCTGAAGATCGACGCGCGGGAAAAGCCCGCGCGCACGCTGGGCGAGTTCCAGTTTCTGGTCAGCAACCCGCCGTACATCCCGAGCGCGGACATCGACACGCTCGACGCTTCCGTGCGCGAGCACGAGCCGCGCCTTGCGCTTGACGGCGGCGCGGACGGGCTCGACTTCTACCGTGTGATCTGCGAAAAGTGGCGCGATGCCCTGTGTGAAAACGGCATGCTCTTTTTCGAGGTCGGCATCGGGCAGGCGGATCAGGTGCTGCGCATCATGCGCTCGCACGGCTTTGGCGACATTCAGATCGTCAAGGACCTCAACAACATCCCCCGCGTGGTGTACGGCACGCGCGTGGAGACCATTTGAAGCGAATTTAATTTACATAAAGAATCGGGAGGAACGCGAACATGGCAGAAAAGTCTCAGACGAAGGCAGCTGCGGCGATGGCCGACGACAAGAAGCGGGCGATCGAGACCGCGATGCAGCAGATCGAGCGCACCTACGGCAAGGGCTCGATCATGCGCTTTGGCGACAACACCGTGAGCAATGTGGAGGCCATCTCCACGGGCTCGCTGGCGCTCGACCTGGCGCTCGGTATCGGGGGCCTGCCCAAGGGCCGTATCATCGAAATTTACGGGCCTGAATCCTCCGGTAAGACGACGCTGGCGCTGCATGTGCTCGCCCAGGCGCAGAAGGCGGGCGGCGAGGTCGCGTTCATCGACGCCGAGCACGCGCTCGACATCACCTATGCCCGCGCGCTTGGCGTCAAGGTCGAGGATATGCTCGTCTCCCAGCCGGACACCGGCGAGCAGGCGCTCGAGATCACCGAGGCGCTCGTGCGCTCCGGCGCGATCGACGTCATCGTGGTCGACTCTGTTGCGGCGCTTGTGCCGCGCGCGGAGATCGAGGGCGAGATGGGCGACAGCTTTGTCGGTCTGCACGCGCGCCTCATGTCGCAAGCGCTGCGCAAGCTGACCGGCGCGGTCGGCAAAACGAACACCATCGTCATTTTCATCAACCAGCTGCGCGAAAAGGTCGGCGTCATGTACGGCAACCCCGAGGTCACGACCGGCGGCCGCGCGCTTAAGTTCTATTCGAGCGTGCGCATCGACGTGCGCCGCATTGAGGCGCTGAAAAACGGCAGTGAGATCATCGGCAACCGTACGCGCGCCAAGGTCGTGAAGAACAAGATGGCACCTCCGTTCCGCGAGGCGGAGTTCGACATCATGTACGGCGAGGGCATCTCGCTCATCGGCGAACTGATCGACCTCGGCGTCAAGCTCGGATTGGTGCAGAAGAGCGGCTCGTGGTACTCGATGGGCGAAACGCGCATCGGTCAGGGACGCGACGCGGCCAAGCAGTATCTGAAAAACAATCCCGAGATTGCCGATAACCTCGAAGCGGAGATCCGCCGCAACTTCGACAAGCTGATGACGGGCCAGTCCCGCGTGGCGGCAAAGGCTGCGGGCCGCGCCGTGGACGTCAGCGCCGACGATTTCAAGGATGAAGATTGAGAAGATCGAACGATCGAAGCATAAGCAGGAGCGCGTTCTCGTGTATCTGGAGGGGGGAGACCTCCTCCGGATCACCGAGAGCGAGCTTCTGCGTTTCGGTTTATGTATAGGACTGGACATTGACGATAGGACTGTGGTAGAATTGCAGCAGTCCGGCGCGCGGAGCGAAACGCGCGTGCGCGCGGCGAACATGATCTCGTCCCGCCCGCTGTCAAGGAAAGAGCTTTCGAAAAAGCTCAGGGAAAAGGGGGCGGTCGAGGCCGACGCCGAATCGGCGTGCGACTGGCTCGAGGAGATCGGCGCACTCAACGACGCGGAGTATGCCGCAATGCTCGTGCACCATTACGGCGGCATGGGCTATGGCGAGGCGAAAATTCGCGATGAGCTCTACCGCCGCGGCGTGCCGCGCGAACTGTGGAAGGACGCGCTGTCAAAGTCGCCCGACGCGCAGGAGGCCATCGCGCGCGTGATCGCGCAGAAGACAAAGGGCCGCGCGCTCGATGAAAAGGGGCGCAAGCGCCTGTCTGACATGCTGCTGAGGCGGGGCTTTGCGTGGCGCGATGTGCGCGCGGCAATCGCCCAAATCAGCGAGAATGCGACAGAATTCGATTACGAAGAGTAGTCGTTTGGCTATTTTTTACAATTAGTTTACGATCAGGAGGGGTTCTATGCCCTATAACGTTTCTTTCATTTCCCTGGGCTGCGCCAAAAATCAGGTCAACTGCGAGCAGATGATGGCCACGGTGCAGCATGCGGGACACAACGTCGTCCTCTCGCCCGAGGGGGCGGACGTGGCCGTGGTCAACACCTGCGGCTTTCTGGCCTCTGCCTGCGAGGAGGCCATCGATAATATCTTAGAGATGGCGGAGCTCAAAAAAGAGGGCAAGCTCAAAAAGATCATCGTCACCGGCTGCATGGCGCAGCGCTACAAGGGCGATGTGCTCTCTGAGATGCCCGAGGTGGACGCGGTGCTCGGCACGGGCAGCTACGGCGATATTGCCCGCGCGGTCGATGAGGTCATGGCGCCCGGCGGGCTGCGCCCCTGCTACATGGGCGACATTCAGAACTGCGTGCAGGGCGGCGCGCGCATTTTATCAACGCCCCCGTGGTATGCGTACCTGCGCATCGCCGAGGGCTGCGACAACTGCTGTGCCTACTGCGTCATTCCGCGCCTGCGCGGCCGTTACCGCAGCCGCCCGATGAACGAACTTCTGGACGAGGCGAGCGAGCTTGCGTCCGCGGGCGTGAAGGAACTCATCGTCATCGCGCAGGACATCACGCGCTACGGCACGGACTTGAACGGCGAGCACCAACTTGCCGCACTCCTGCGTGAGCTGTGCAAGCTCGATTTCCACTGGATCCGCTTACACTACCTCTATCCCGATGACATCACCGACGAGCTCATCGACGTCATCGCTGAGGAGCCGAAGATCGTAAAATACCTCGATATTCCGCTCCAGCACGTTTCTAAGCGCATCCTGCGCGCGATGCACCGTCCGGGCGACGGTGCGGAGTTCACCGCCCTCATCGAGGATATGCGCCGCCGCATCCCGGGTCTCGTGCTGCGCACGAGCCTGATCGTCGGCCTGCCCGGCGAGACCGATGATGAATTCGCTGAGCTGTGCGAATTTCTCCAGAATGCCGCCATCGAGCGCGTCGGCGTGTTCGAATACTCGCCCGAGGAGGGCACGGAAGCCGCCGAAATGCCCGACCAGATCGACGCCGAGACCAAGCAGAACCGCCGTCTCATCGTCGAGGAGCTTCAGTCCGGCGTACTCGACGACTATAACACCTCGCGTCACGGCGAGGTCATGCAGGTGCTCGTCGAGGGCTTCGACGATGAGCAGCAGCTGTGGTACGGCCGCACCTATGCGGACTCGGTCGAGGTAGACGGCCACGTTTACTTCGACGCGATGGACACCGAGCCCGGCGAAGGTGAATTCGTTTCCGTTCTCATCACCGAGAGCCTTGGCCCCGACCTGCTCGGCGTCCGCCAGAAGGAGGCATAACATATGACTACCGCTAACAAGATCACGCTCACCCGCATCGCGATGATCCCGTTTTTCATCTATTTCGCGGCGCAGCCCATGCTGATCATCGACAGGGGGAACTATATCGTTTCGTTCCCGACCTGCACAGTCATCGCACTCGTGCTGTTCTGCGTCGCGTCGTTTACCGACTTTCTGGACGGCTATGTCGCCCGAAAGTACAATCAGGTAACGGATTTCGGCAAGTTTGTCGATCCGCTCGCGGACAAGCTGCTCGTCGCCTCCGCGCTCATCCTGTTCGTTGAGCAGAAGGCCATGGCAGGCTGGATGGTGTGCGTCATCCTCGCGCGCGAGCTGATCATCACCTCGCTTCGCGTGGTTGCAGCCAACAAGGGCGTTGTTATGGCGGCGACCTGGACCGGCAAGGTCAAGACCTGCGTGCAGATCGGCGGCATCATCGTCATTTACCTGCACTATATCATTTTCGGCGCGCTGGCAAGCCAGCCTAACACCTCCTTCAGCGCGGTTTTTGCTATTCGCACGGATGGCGCCGACCTCATCCTGACCATCGTCGGCTGGGTGGTAACGCTCGTCACCATCTACTCCGGCTATGATTACCTCAAAAAGAACTGGGACCTCATCAAGGACGGCGCAGTAAAGGCAAAGTAAACACGTTTTTCGGGGACGGCTTCGGCCGTCCCTTTTGCTTTTCGGCGCTTTTGTGACAGAACTTTCCTCGCGTTCCTCTTTTCGAGTGATTGACTTTCACCGCACGATATGGTAAATTAAATATATATACCATTCGGATATAATAACAGGGCGGCTGTGAACGTTTTTCGCGCGCTGCGCGACGCCGCGCCGCATCACCTTTGAGAGGAAGTGGATACCGTGAAAAATTCTACCAAGCTGAAAGCGGGTCTGCTGCTGCCCAGTCTGGCCTGTGCCGCTGGTGCAACTGCTGCTCTGGTTTTGCTTCAGAAGAAGCGTGAAGAAGAGGTTTATCATGAGGCCGAGCTCAAGGCCATGGACGAGCTGGAGGAAATGATGCGCAGCGAGTCCGACTGTGCTTCCTGCGCCTGCGCGGAGGAATGCCCGGCGCCTGAGACCTATGCCGCTGCGAAGAACGACGCCGCGGCCGCCGAAACACCGGCAGAGCCGCCGGAGGAGGAATCTGACGGCAA
>OGLI01000859.1_pt1 | contig 22543 bp, 23 predicted proteins | sample 1572661 | NCBI WGS metagenome assembly OGLI01 (sample SAMEA2581901, study PRJEB24529) | metagenome | biome: Human gut stool | place: China | collected 2011 | reverse complement strand
CCATCCCGCACTCCGTCAAAGCGTCCAGCGCGGCGGTGTAGTGCTCCGTGCGCGTGCCCTGACGGCTGTCCTGCGAGCCGGGGCGCCAGCCCTCGTCCCAGTCAAGCCCGAGCCAGAGCAGGTCGTCGGCCATGAGCTCTGCGTAGTGCTCCCAGCTCCGCTCCGGGTCGAGATCCTCAAGGCGGAACACCATCGTCCCGCCGCGTGCGCGCACGTCCAGCCATGCAAGCAGAAATGTCAGCATATTGCCAAGGTGCAGCCGTCCGCTCGGGCTGGGTGCAAAGCGGCCGCGGATCGTGTTATCCGGCATCGGTCATCCCTCCGGTTTCATTCTGAGTGCATTATAGCATAACCGTGCCGGTTCGCAACGCTTTTAAGGTCAAATCCCTTGAAACCATGCGGGAAATCGGATATAATAAAGTGTTATTATCAGCGGAGGAATGTCTCATGGCGAAATCATCCATCGAAAAAACAAATGTCATGCGCCTGCTCGACCAGAAGAAGGGGCCCTACACGCCGCACACATATCCGCACGGCGACGATGCGGTGGACGGCGTGACCGTCGCGCAGATGACGGGCATGGACCCGGCGAAGGTGTTCAAGACGCTGGTCGCCCGCGGCGCGAGCAAGACGCCGTACGTGTTCGTCATCCCGGTCGCGTGCGAGCTTGACCTCAAGAAGGCGGCGAAGGCCGTGGGGGAGAAGTCCGTCGCCATGCTGCATGTTTCCGAGCTTACGCCCCTGACGGGCTACGTGCGCGGCGGCTGCTCGCCGGTCGGCATGAAAAAAGCCTTTCCGACCGTGTTCGACGAGAGCGTACTGAACGTTCCGACCGTCATGGTCTCCGCCGGAAAAATCGGCTATCAGGTCGAGTGCGCCCCGGCCGACCTCATCGGCCTTGTCCGCGCCCAGACCGCAGCCATCACGACGGAATAAGCCCGGCCGCGTCCGGATACAGCGCGAACACGGTCTGCACGCCGCAGCCGGTGAGCTGCGCGAGCTTCGCCGCGAGCGTATCCGCGTCGTCGAACAGCACGAAGTGCGTGCCATTTCCCGCGGAGTAGGTGAAATACTTCGCCATCAGCTCGCGGGAAAAATAGACGGACGATGGATGCTTTTCCCGCAGGGCGAGCAGCTCTTCACGCGTGAGCGGTGTGCCGCAGCCGGAGGGACAGGGGAGGGGAAAGTCCATCATTACGCGTTCCAAGTCGAGCGCCAGACGCTCCGCGCCATAGCGGCAGGCGGTTTCTTCCAGCAGCGCGCGCAGCGACCCGCCGGAAAGGCCCGTGCCGACGAGGAGCGCTGCGCCCTCGGCCGGGAGCGAGAGGGGGCAGTAGAGCGCCATCCCCTGCGCACTCAGGCGGGCGGAGAGACGCGAAAGAAACGAAAGCCGGTCAGAATACGGATTGGTCTCAAAGTCCGCCAGCACGCCCTGAAAGCCGCGCTTGACGCATTCCGCGACGATGGTGCGGCAGAGCGTGTCGATGCGTGGGATCGCCCCGGTGCAGCGGTCGGAAAGGCCCATGAGCCCGCCGCGCGGGAAGGCCGTTGCGTCGCAGCGCGTCAGGCATCCGCCCTGACCGACGGCATAGGCCACGTGGACGAGCGGCAGTGCGGGCCTTGAGGCACACTCAGAGAGCGCCTTTGGCGTGATGGCGAGGTAGGTGAGCAGAAAAATCCCCCCTTGTGAAAAGCGCGTTCGGCGCGTATAATAACCGTAATACTTTTATGCGCGATGGGAGACCGATATGCTCAGATTTCTTTGCCCGCAATGGGTGTTTGACAATTACGAGGCCGTGACGCCGGAATTTTTGAAAGAGCATGGCGTGAAGCTGCTCCTCGCTGACCTCGACTTCACGCTCGCGCCCAAAAGCCAGAGCGAGCCGGACGAGTCGCTCACGCGCTGGATCGGCGCGCTGAAGGAGGCGGGCATCGAGTTTGCGATTTTGTCGAACAATAGAAGCCCCGTGCGCGTGGAAAAGTTCTGCAAGCCGCTTAAAGTCGGCTACGTCGGCCACGCGGGCAAGCCCGGCACGCGCGGCTTTCACGAGGCGATGGCGCGCTACGGCGTGAACGCGGGGGAGACGGCAATGCTTGGTGACAAGCTGCTCACCGACACGCTCGGCGCTCGGCGCAGCGGCGTTCTGATGCTGATGGTCGAGCCGCGCGGCGGCGCGGTGGGTGCGTGGAACCACGTGCTGCATGCCCTGCAGCGGCCGTTCAAGGCCGCAAGCGCGCACGACGAGCGGAAAAAGCACTGAAATTTGCAAATTTCACCCACAACATCAAGAAAAACACTTGCATTGCCGCACTATATGCGGTAAAATACCATAGGTTTAGAACCGATACTTTGTGAATTTGAGGATAGCGATGATATCCTCGGGAATACAGGAGGAAATAGTTATGGCAACGATTACCGCTGGTGAGTTCAGAAACGGTAAAGTATTTGAAATGGAAGGCAAGTACTATCAGGTCGTCGAGTTCCAGCATGTCAAGCCCGGTAAGGGCGCGGCTTTCGTGCGCACCAAGATGAAGAACGTCGTCACCGGCGGCGTGACCGAAACTTCTTTCAACCCCACCGCGAAGTTCGAGGAAGTGGCCATCGAGCGCAAGAACATGGAGTACAGCTACAACGACGGCGATCTGTACTACTTCATGGATCAGGAGACCTATGATATGGTTCCCCTGAACCGCGATATGCTCGGCGATGCGTTCCGCTTCGTCAAGGAGAACACGATGTGCATGATCCTGTCCATCAAGGGCAATGTCTTCGGCGTCGAGCCCCCCAACTTCGTTGACCTTGAGGTCACCGAGACCGAGCCGGGCCTTGCCGGCAACACCGCAACCAACACCCTCAAGCCCGCAACGCTCGAGACCGGCGCGGAGATCAAGGTGCCGCTGTTCATCAACATCGGCGACAAGATCCAGATCGACACCCGCACGGGCGAGTATATCGGCCGCGCCAAGTAATAGACATTAAGTAAGCAGCAACAGGAAAATCGTAGTTCCGGTAACAGAAAGGAGTTTTACGATGGGTATTTCTGAAAAAGTCGCATATCTCAAGGGCCTGATGGAAGGCATGAACCTGAATGCGGATTCCAACGAGGGCAAGCTGTTCCTCGCGATCGCCGACGTTCTTGACGAGATCGCTCTCGAAGTTGAAGACCTGACCGACGAGGTCATGGAGCTCAGCGACGGCCTGGACGTCATCAGCGACGACCTCGGCGACGTGGAAGATATCGTCTATGATGAAGACGAGGACGACTACGAGGATGAGGAAGACGACGAGGACGACGAAGAGGAGTGCTACGCCACGACCTGCCCCGAGTGCGAGGAAGAGATCTTCTTCGACGATTCCGTCCTCGAAGACGGCAAGGTCGAGTGCCCCAACTGCGGCGCGACTCTCGAATTCGACCCCGCCGACCTTGTGGAAGACGAGGAAGAGAAGGACGACTAAGCGTCTGAAAACCGTATAAAGTAAAGGACCGCCACAGCAGGAAACTGCTGTGGCGGTTTTTGCTATTTTGAGGTTATGAAGCGGTGTGCTTCGTCTCCACTGTGCTCTTGTCAATGATCAGGATAACAAGGGGCACAAGGAACATGATCGCCAATGCGATCTCGAGCACGGAATTCATGCTTGCGAGCAGGGAGGCATCCTTCCACTTGATGTAGGATGTCATATTTGTGGGGATATCATAAATGAAATGCAGCAGCATGGGAATGACGATGTTGCCCGACTTGAGATAGATGACCGCAAAGGTAAATCCGATGGCCCCTGACAGAAAGAAAGCGGAGGTGCTCCAACCGGTCACCACATGAGCCGCCCCAAAGACAAGAAAACTGACAAAGGCATAGAGCAGACGGCTCCAAACGCTTTTATTCCCGTGGAAATATCCTTCCAAAATGAGGAAGCGGTAATTCAGTTCCTCATAAAGGGCAGTCGTGAGCTGCTGCAATAGGATCCTTGCGAAAAACAGCCCTGCGGTGAGGCCTAAAATTCCCCTGCATCCGACATAGACGGCGGCCACGTAGCACAGCAGAAATACGAGAAAACCGAGACCTGATAATATGGCAATCTTACTGTTATGAAGGCTTAGAATTTCCCTTGTCGTTTTCCCGTACAACCGTGTTCCGAGCATCAGGATGATGACTCCGAAAGCGGCGCGCAGCATACTGCTGAGCAGATACCATGGAATGCCAGACACAAAATTCACGATGAGTATCGATAACATGAGGAATGCTGCGCCCAGCACGACGGCCCAGAGGATTCCGCTAAATCGTTTATCCCATAGTAATCTCTTCATGCTACCATCCTAAAAGTCTGCGATGATCTTTCGGCATCCAATGCATAAAAAGGTCGTCTGCCAGTTTTCTTCGTAGATCGCGCCGGTGCAGTCGGGGGAGACCAGAGTTGCGCCTGCGTTTTCCATGCTTTTTTTCGTGTACAGCATAGGCGCTTTACAGCCGTTGGGAACAAAGTAGTTATCCCCGCGGGTGCGGAGCTTGCCCTGCTGCATCTCTTTGCCACAGAATGGACACTTCACGGTGTGTTCCTCCCTGAAAATCTCTTTTTGTTAAGGCTCGTTTTTCGCAGCTATGCGGTCATGCAGGCCCGCAAAATTGAAGTGGGCCTATGAGTCCTTCACGGGAGCAATCAGCAGTACTGCCATTATGAAAGCATACAAACCGTACAGGCAGCGGGTAACGGTGACGCTCAAGAGACAAGTTGCTTCCGGATGGGTCAATGCATATGCCACAAAAACAACGGCGATCAGCAGCATCACTGACCCGATGGTTCTGCAAACCTTCTTTTTCATGCGGAGATACTCCTTGCCAAATTTTGATTTGGCGGGGAAAGAGTCTCTGCGATATAAAAATCATAGCATGAGGATAATGGAATGGCAAGATAAAGTAGACCCGCCTACGGTTTGTTTACAAATTTCCGGTTGTACGGCGCGCGAAAGCGTGGTAAACTACCTCATAGCAACGAGCGGAGGCGCTGCCGCCGAAGCAATAGACCGGAAAGGAAGAACATACTATGAAAATTGCAATTCCCTGCGAGAATGGCGAAGTGATGCAGCATTTCGGCCATGCCACGGAGTTTACCGTTTACACCATCGAGGATATCAAGCCCATCGAAAAAGAGACCGTCATGTTTGACGATACCAACCACGAGAAGGTCGCGGGCGGGCTCAAATCCCGCGGCGTCGATCTCGTCATCTGCGGGAATATCGGCGAGGGTGCGCACGCCGCCATCGACAACGCGCATATGCTGCTCATTTCCGGCGTGACCGGAAATGCCGACGAGGCGGTCGACAGCTTTCTCCAGGGCAATCTGGAGCTGATGACCGGCGACAGCAGCGCGAGTGCCGGCGGCTGCGGCGCGGGCTGCGGGGCCGGATGCAGCGCTTGCGGCGGTGGCTGCGGCGGCTGTGGCGGCGGCTTCCACGAGCCGTACGTCGAGACGCGCACGTTCACCGATATCGTCACGCTGACGGAAGAAAACTTCCAGACTGAGGTGCTCGACGATCCGGGCCTCATCATCATCGACTTCTGGGCCGAGTGGTGCCAGCCGTGCAAGATGATGGCGCCTGTCTTTGCCGAGCTCAACGGGGAAGAGGACAAGGTCAAGTTCTGCAAGGTCAACGTCGACGAGCAGCCGAACCTCGCTTCGATGTTCGGTATCGACTCCATCCCGACGCTCGCCGTCGTGCAGGACCGCCACACGCTGACCGGCATGGTCGGTGTGCACGATAAGGCCGACATCAAGGCGATGCTGGAGAAGTGCAAGGCATGAGAATTCGATACAACGAAGACGCGGAGGTCGTCGCCCGCCTGCGCGCCGCGCTCTTAAAGCGCGATTTACAGTGCCCCTGCCGCTTGCAGAAGATCGAGGACAACGTCTGCATGTGCAAGGAGTTCCGCGACCAGATCGCTGACCCCGAATTCGAGGGCTACTGCCACTGCCGTTTGTACTATAAGGAAAAGTAAAAATTGGTTATAGACCTATGGTATTTTACCACACGTCTGAAAAAAGCACCGGCCAAAACGGTGCTTTTTCATTCCATCAAGCGCTGCATACCCTGCGGGATAGGCACTGTAAAGTGTAATTCCTGTCCGGTGACCGGCTGGGTGAACCACAGCTCGTATGAGTGCAGCGCGGGGCGGGCGATGAGGGTTTTGTCCTCCGTGCCGTAGAGCCAGTCGCCCGCGAGGGGATGACCGAGGTATGCCATGTGGACGCGAAGCTGATGCGTGCGACCCGTCTGTGGGTGCAGGCGCAGGAGCGTGAAGCGGTCGTTTACTTGCAGAGTCTCGTACTCCGTGAGGCTCTGAAGCCCGTCCGCGCGCACGCAGCGGCGGATGATGGAGCCCTCCGCGCGGCCGATCGGCGCGTCGATGACGCCACACGGCGGTTCAACTCTGCCGACGGCGACAGCGCGGTACTCGCGCCGCAGATCGCTTGAGTGCAGTGCGCGGCGCAGGCGGTCGTGCACATAGCCATTTTTCGCGGCGATGAGGAGGCCAGACGTCCCTTTGTCAAGCCTGCTCACAAAATGCGGCACGCTGCCCTCGCCGAGATAACTCGTCAGCATCGCTGCAAGGCTCGGCGCGGAGGCGTCACCCGACTTCGGGTGCATGGCGACGCCCGCAGGCTTGTTGAGCACGAGCAGGTCGTCGTCCTCGTAGACGATGTCGGGCTTTGCCGCATTTGCGCAGTACAAGTCCTCGCGCGGCGTACGCTCGCTGAGGACGACGCTGACGGTGTCGCCCGCGTGGACGATTGTGTTGACATGGACGCTCTGTCCGTTCAATAAAATGGCGTTTTCGCGCCATTTGAGGCTTTTGAGCAGCGTGTAGGAAAGCTGAAGACTGCCGCGCAGGATGCCTTTGACCATGCGGCCGTCCTCCTCCGGCGTCACGGTGTATGTGAGAATGCGCATGGAAGTTCTCCTTTCCCGAAGTAAACAGCGCGTAAAATTCACACATAGTATACCATCTTCGCACGAAAAATGATATACTGAATCACACTTCGGCGCTGCCGAAAAACAAGCAACAGGAGGGCAATGGCATGGACAAGAGAACCATCTGCCTTTTGAACGATTCCTTTCCGCCCGAGATCGACGGCGTGGCGAACGCCGTCGTGAACTACGCGAAAAACATCACGAAAAGCGGCGAAAACGCCATTGTCGTCACGCCGACAATGCCCGGCGCGGACGACAGCGCGTTCCCATTCCCCGTGCTGCGCTACCCGAGCATCGACACGCGCAAGAAGCTCGGCTACGTGGCGGGCTATCCGTTTTCACCCGAGACCGCGCGTGTGCTGACGGAGCAGAAGGTCGAACTGATGCACACGCATTGTCCCATCACGTCGTGCCTGCTGGCGCGCTCGCTGCGCGCCGTGGTCGACGCGCCGCTCGTGCTGACGTATCACACGAAGTACGATGTCGACATCGCCAAGGCTGTGCGCGGCAAGCTCTTGCAGGAGAGCGCCATTCGCGCGCTGGTACAGAACATCGCAAGCTGCGATGAGGTCTGGGTCGTGAGCCGCGGGGCGGGGGAAAATCTGCGCTCGCTCGGCTACGAGGGCGACTACATCGTGATGGAAAACGGCGTGGACGTGCCGCGCGGGCGGGTGTCTGACGAGGCCATCGCCGCGGCGACGGGCAGATATGACCTGCCGCAGAACGTGCCGGTCTTTCTCTTCGTCGGGCGGCTGATGTGGTACAAGGGTATCCGCATCATTTTAGACGCGCTGAAAACGCTGCGCGAGAAAAATGTCGACTTCCGCATGGTGTTTGTCGGCGAGGGCGCAGACGGCGCGGAGATCCGCAGCTATGCGGAAGAGCGGAAGCTCTCCGACCGCTGCTTTTTCACAGGTGCGATCTCTGACCGCGAGATCATCCGCGCGTGGTATGGCAGATCCGACCTGTTTCTCTTCCCGTCGACGTTCGACACGAACGGCCTTGTCGTGCGCGAGGCCGCAGCCAGCGGTACGGCGACTGTGATGATCCGAAATTCCTGCGCGTCCGAGGGCGTGGGCGACGGGCGAAACGGCTTTTGCATCGAGGAAAACGCCGCGGCGATGGCGGCAAAGCTCGAAGAGCTCTGCCGTGCGCCGGAGGTGATGCAAGTGGTCGGCGAAAACGCCCAGCGCGAGCTGTACGTTTCATGGGAGACGGCGGTGCAGCGCGCCATGGCACGCTACGAGGTCGTCATCGACAATTACCGCAGCGGAAAATATCCGAAGCGCGAGCGCTTCGGCGACGAGTTTTTCAAAACGCAGGGCGGGCTGATGAAGGCCTTTGCCAGCGTGAGCGAGCTGAGCGAGGAGATCGCCGCGGGGCTGCGCATTGAGCGCGACGAGGCGTTGCAGACCATTGTCCGTTCGCGGCAGGAGCTTCGCGGGCGGTTCGGCGAGACAAAGCAGGAGCTCGCCGAGCGCTACGAGACGATTTTGCAAAAAGTGGACCGCTATTTATGAGAAAAAGACGAGCGAAAATTCGCTCGTCTTTTCTTCTTAATCTTCGTGTTTTGGCTTTTCCGCGGCGAACCACATGTTCCACTGGAAGGAGTACGCCCTACGCGACGCCTCGTCCGCGCAAATTAGACGCACGCGCGACGGCTGTGCGTGCTCATAGCCGTAGTCCATGATGGCGCGCAGGACGCGGTAGGCGGCCTTCAGGTCGCTGTCTGTGCAGGAGAGGGTCAGCGTGTCGCCGTCCGTGAGCGGCAGAAGTTCGGTCGCATGGTCGGAAGAGGGGAGGGCGGAGATGTCCCCGCAGATGATCTCAACGGTCATGGCAGCCTCCTCAGCGGTTCAGATACGCGCGGCACTTCGCCTCCGCGTCGTGCGCAAGCTGTTCTTCGTCGACTGTGACAAGATGACCGTGGTCGACCGTCACGCGGCCCTGAACGACTGTGTAGTCAACGGGTCCGCGCACGCCGACAGTGCCGAGCACGCTTTTGGGGTCAAAGCACGAGCCGACGAGCTCGAGCCTGCGCGAGTCAATCATGAAGAGGTCGCAGCACTTGCCGACCTCGAGCGAGCCGATGTCATCGCTGCGGCCAAGGATGGCCGCGCTGCCGCATGTTGCCATCTTGAGCACGTCGTAACCGCTGGGGGCAGCTTTGCTGCTGTTCAAACGGTGCAGCAGGAACGCGACGCGCAGTTCCTCCATCAGCGATGAGCCGTCGTTCGAGGCTGAACCGTCAACCGCGAGGCCGACCGGCACGCCGAGCTTCAGCATCTCGGGCACGCGGGCGACGCCGGAGGCGAGCTTCATGTTCGAGATCGGGCAGTGCGCCACGCCGGTGTGCGTCTTTGCCAGCACGCGCAGCTCCTCGTCGTTGAAGTGGATGCCGTGAGCGAACCAGACGTCGCTGCCCGTCCAGCCGAGGCGCTCCATGTACTCGAGCGGGCGGACGCCCTCGCGCGCGAGCATGAAGTGTTCTTCGTCCTTCGTCTCGCACAGGTGGGTGTGCAGGCGCACGCCGTACTCTCGCGCGAGCACGGCGCTCTCGCGCAGAAGGTCGGCAGACACGGAGAACGGCGAGCACGGGGCGAGCGCAACGCGGTGCATCGCGCCGAACGACTTGTCGTGGTATTTCTCGATGACACGGGCAGAATCGGCCATGATCTCGTCGACCGTCTGCACGACGCTGTCGGGCGGCAGGCCGCCGTCCTTGACAGAGAGGTCCATACTGCCGCGCGAGGCGTACATGCGCGCGCCGATCTCGTCCGACGCGGCAAACTGCGCGCCAATGAGGTCGCCCGCGCCCGCAGGGAAGACATAGTGATGGTCGAAGCAGGTCGTGCAGCCGTGCTTCATCAGCTCGCCAAGGCCCGTGAGCGTCGAGAGGCGGATGACGTCCTCGTCGAGGTTTTTCCAGATCTCATAGAGCGTTTTGAGCCAGTCGAAGAGCTCCATGTTCTGTACTTCCGGCAGGTTGCGGGAAAAGACCTGATAGAGATGATGGTGCGTGTTGACAAGGCCGGGGTAGCAGAGCATGTGGCTCGCGTCAATCACCTTTTCCGCCTCCTGCGGCAGATTTTTACCGATCGCGCGGATGAATCCATCCTCAGCATACAGATCGACGTTTTCATAAACCGTGTCCGCGTCATCACACGACACCAGCGAACGAATGTTTTGAATGAGCAGAGTAGACATAGCAATACCTCTTAGACCCGCGCCAAACGCAGGCAGATTTAGTGAAAAATAGCAAGAAGCGCATTTTGCTGCCTCCAGCGGGCAAAACAGCTCAAAAGCCTCGCAGAGTTTCACGCCGCGCACGGCGTGAAATAAATTGGAATTCGTCGCGGAGGACGACATGTGCGTCCGCAGCGACACTTTGCAGTGTTTGGAGCGGTGAGCGACAAACACTGAAGCCTATCTAAAATGAAAGCACCCATCGGGTGCTTTCATTTTAAGTGTTTTTATCTCTCTTCGCGGAAGTAGCTCAGACCCAGCGATGCGGGCGGCTGATCCTCGCGCTTCTTGCGCAGCGACACGATGATCAGAACGACCAGCGTGACGACGTAGGGGAGCATCTTGTAGAGCTCCTTGATGGCAAGGTTGGTGCCGGTGGGGATGAAGATATAGAGGATGTAGAACCCGCCGAACAGGATGGAGGCCAGCACGCTGACGTTCGGACGCCAGATCGTGAAGATGACGAGCGCGATGGCGAGCCAGCCGCGGTCGCCGAAGGCGTTGTTGGACCAGACGCCGCAGGCGTAGTCCATGACGTAATACAGGCCGCCGAGACCCGCGATCATGCTGCCGATGCAGGTGGCGAGGTATTTGTACTTCGTCACGTTGATGCCGGCTGCGTCCGCCGTCGCCGCGCTCTCGCCCACGGCGCGCAGGTGAAGACCCGTGCGGGTGTGCTTGAGGAGGTACGACGCGAACAATGCGATGACGATGGCGAGGTAGGCAAGGAAGCCGTAGGACAGGAAAACCTGACCGAACCAGCCGCCGACATTCAGAGATTTGCTGAAATAGGCGCTCGTCGCGCTCAGCGCGATGGAGGGGACCTCGCTGTCGGTCAGCTTGATGAGCGAGCCGCCGAAGAAGTTGCCGATGCCGACGCCGAACGTCGTGAGTGCAAGACCCGTGACGTTCTGGTTGGCGCGCAGCGTAACGGTCAGCAGGCAGTAGAGAAGGCCCATCAGAAGCGAGCCCAAAAGCGAGCAGAGCATCGGGATACCGATGGCGAGGAACGCGTTCATGTCGGCAGCCGGGGTGGACTGCTCGTAGAAGAACGCGCCGATGACGCCGCAGATACCGCCGACGTACATCACGCCCGGAATGCCGAGGTTCAGGTTGCCGGACTTTTCCGTCAGGATCTCACCGGTGCTGCCGTAGAGCAGGGGGATGCCCTGCATGACCGCACGGGGAAGAAAAGCAGTTAGATCAAATATCATTGCTTCACGCCTCCTTCTTGCTCTTGCGCAGGCTGACCTTGTAGCTGATGAAAAACTCGCTGCCGATGATGAAGAACAGGATGATGCCCGTCAGGATATCGGCGAAGGAGTGGTTTAGGCCGAACACGCTGGAGATCTCGCTCGCGCCGCGGCTCAGAACCACGATAAGAAGGCTCGTGAAGATCATCATGATGGGGTTGAACTTGGCCATCCAGGAGACCATGACCGCTGTGAAGCCGCGTCCGCCGACGATGGTGGTGGTCAGCGTGTGGTCCGTACCGGCGGTGAGCAGCAGGCCGATGAGGCCGCAGATCGCGCCGGAGAGGATCATCGTGCGCACGATGACGCGCTCGACCTTGATGCCCGCATAGCTCGCGGTGCGCTGGCTCTCACCGACAACGGCGATCTCATAGCCGTGCTTGCTGTAATTGAGATAGATGTACATAACGCCCGTGAGGATCGCCACAAGCAGGATCGGGAGGAGATAGCGCTGGCCGCCGAGAACGGGGAGCCAGCCGGCCTCGGTATTCTGGTTGATGATACCGATCTTGCCCGAGCCCTTGGGCACTTCCCACACGATGATGAAGAACGCGGCGAGCTGTGTCGCGATGTAGTTCATCATGAGCGTGAAGAGCGTTTCGTTCGTGTTCCACTTGGCCTTGAAGATACCGGGGAGGAAGCCCCACAGCGCGCCTGCCGCGACGGAGGCGGCGATCATAATGACGATGAGAAGACCGTTGGGGATCTTGCCGCCAAGGCAGATCATGCAGGCCGCGGTGGCAAGGCAGCCGATGAGCACCTGACCCTCGGCACCGATGTTCCAGAAGCGCATCTTGAACGCGGGCGTGACCGCGAGCGAGATGCCGAGCAGGATCGCGAGGTTATGGAACGTGACCCAGCTCTTGCGCGACGTACCGAACGCGCCGTAGAGGATCGTGGAGTAGACCTTGATGGGATTTTCGCCCGTCAGCAGCGTTGTGACGATCGCGCAGACGATCAAAGCGAGCACGATCGCGCCGCCGCGGATCAAAACGGCCTTGTACCAGGGGAGCGTATCGCGCTTGGCGATGTGGAAGAGCGACTGTTTCTTATTCATCCTTGTTGCCTCCCCTCACGAGCGTCATCAGTGCGCCGACCTCGCGCTTGTCGGTCTTTCTGGCGTCGACCACGCCGGAGACCTGACCGCCGCAGAGAACGACGATGCGGTCGCACAGCTCAAGCAGCACGTCGAGGTCTTCGCCGACATAAACGACGGCGACGCCGTGCATCTTCTGCTCTGTCAGCAGGTTGTAAATGGTATAGGAGGTGTTGATGTCCAGGCCGCGCACGGCGTAAGCGGTCATCAGCACCGCGGGGGACTGGGCGATCTCGCGTCCGACAAGCACCTTCTGCACGTTGCCGCCGGACATGCGGCGCACGGGGAAGGACGTGCTGGGCGTGACGACGCCGAGCTCTTCCCAGATGCGGTTGGCGAGCGCTTCGGGATCCTTGCGGTCAAGGAACAGACCCTTACCCTTGCGCCAGGAGCGCAGCATCATGTTGCCCGTCATGCCCATCGAGCCGACCAGGCCCATGCCGAGTCGGTCTTCGGGGACGAACGACATCGAAATGCCGCTCTTGCGGATCTTCATCGGGTCGAGACCGACGAGTTCCTTTTCCTTGCCGCCGTCGGGCGGATAGAACGTGACATGGCCGGAGGCAACGGGGTAGAGGCCCGCAATGGACTCGAGCAGCTCGCGCTGGCCGCTGCCTGCGACGCCCGCGATGCCGAGCACCTCGCCCGCGTTGATGGTGAAGCTGACATCGTCCAGACGCTTGACGCCGAGCTCGTCGTAAGCCGTCAGGCCTTCGATGACGAGGCGCTTTTCAACGTCCTTCGGCTCGGGGCGGCTGATGTTCAGGCTCACCGTGTGGCCGACCATCATGTCGGTCAGCGACTGCTGGTCGGCGTCCTTGGTGGCGACGTCACCGACGTATTCGCCCTTGCGCAGCACGGCCACGCGGTCGGACACGTCGAGCACCTCGTGCAGCTTATGCGTGATGATAATGAGGGACTTGCCGTCGGCCTTCATGTTTCGCATGATGGCGAAGAGCTTGTCCGTCTCCTGCGGGGTGAGCACTGCGGTCGGCTCGTCCAGAATGAGGATGTCCGCCCCGCGGTAGAGCACCTTGACGATCTCGACGGTCTGCTTCTGCGAAACGGACATGTCGTAGATCTTCTGATTGGGGTCGATGTCGAACCCGTATTTGTCGCAGATCTCTTTGACCTTTTTGCTGGCTTCGGCAATGTCGAGCTTGCCTTCAAGGCCGAGGATGATATTCTCCGTTGCGGTGAAAAGATCAACGAGCTTGAAGTGCTGGTGGATCATACCGATGCCGTGTTCGAACGCATCCTTGGGGGAGGCGATCGTGACGGGTTCGCCGTGAATGTAGATTTGCCCCTCGTCGGGGAAATAGATGCCGGAGAGCATGTTCATCAGCGTCGTCTTGCCGCTGCCGTTTTCGCCGAGCAGCGACAGGATCTCGCCCTCGTGCAGCTCAAGGTTGATGGCGTTGTTCGCCACCACTTTACCGAACCGCTTCGTGACATTCTCCATTTTAACTGCGCATGCAGTTCCCAAGGCGGTCACCCCTTTTTCCGCTGGAGGGCACAGGAAGAAAGCCCCGCAGCATTGTATTTGTACAAGTCATATATTAGCATAATTGAACGGCGTTGTAAATGTAAAACAGAAAAAAACACAAAAAAAATTAGAAGCGCACAAAAATTTTTAGCAAAATAGCGAAAAGTGCCATAAAAAGAAAAAAGATATCGGGCTGCCCGAAGGCAGCCCGATATGTAGTAGCAGAAACAATTAGCCGAAATTAGTATCCAGCAGATCAATGCCGTCGATCATGAGCTGGAAGTACGGGGCGGAACGGGCGGTGGACTCAGCCAGATAACCGTCCTGGACAACCTCGGTGTCGGGCGTGTAGTCGGGATCGGTGTCGACGTCAGCCATGTAAGAGGTGACAGGCTGGCCGTCCACGGTGAAGGTGGAGCAGTCGAAGACGTGGAGCTCGCCGCTCTCGAGCTTGGCGGTCGCATCGGCAATGGCCTCAGCGGTGCCCTCGGCAGCAACGTTCTCGTTCAGGTCGGTCAGCACGACGGAGCCGGTCGCAAGGGTGCCGGTCCAGTCGGCGTCGATGGCCTCGCCGTTCATGGCAGCGGTGATGGCATACTCATAGTAGGGAGCCCAGTCGATGCGGGAGGAGATCAGATAGGTGTTGGGGCAGGCAGCCTCGGTGGAACCGTTGTAGGAAACGTCGGGAACACCGGCGGTCTCGCAAGCGGTGGGAGCGCCCATGGAGTCGGCGTGCTGGCTGATGAGCTTGCAGCCGTTCTTGATGAGCTTCTGCGCGCCTTCCTTCTCGGCGGTCTCGTCATACCAGCTGCCGGTGAAGGTGACTTCCATCGTGGCAGTGGGGCAGACGGAGCGAGCGCCCAGGAAGAAGGAGGTGTAGCCGGAGATAACCTCGGCATAGGTGAAGGCGCCGACGTAGCCGATCTTGGCCTCGTCTGCGGTGAACTCACCGTTGGCGATCATCTCGTTGAGCTTCATACCGGCAGCGATACCGGCGAGGTAACGGCCCTCATAGATGGAAGCGAAGGCGTTGTGGTAGTTGGAGAGACCCTCGGTGTGCGCCTTGGTGCCGGTGGAGTGGCAGAACTGCACGTCGGGGAAGTCCTTCGCGGCCTGGATCATGTAGTCCTCGTGACCGAAGGAGTCGGCGAAGATGATGTTGCAGCCGGCGTCGGCGAGCTCAGCGGCCTTGTCGTAGCACTCCTGACCTTCGGGAACGTTGGTCACGATGGTGTACTCGACGCCGAGCTTCTCGCAGGCGGCCTTAGCAGCGTTGATGAAGTTGAGGTCGTAGGTAGAGTTTTCGTCGTGGAGCATGATGAAGCCGACCTTGAAATCGGCAGCATCATTGTTGTCCTGATCGTCGGTGTTGGCATCGTCCTTCTTATCGCCGCAGGCGACGAGGGCGAGGACCATCACGAGACTCAGGAGCAGTGCAAGGAACTTCTTCATTTCGGTAAATCCTCCTTAAATTTTACGGCAATCAAAAGATTTGAATACCGTTATCACCATGATACATAAAATGGTAAAATTTATCAACAGGAAAAACGAAAATCGGTGATCAAACTTGACCAAAAAAGGCTTGGCTCTTTTAGTCATAGGGGAGAAAAGAGTGGATACTCCATGGAAAAAACGAAAAAAGACCCGCTCAATGAGCGGGTCTTTTGCATAAAAGTGCGGGTTGTTTGGAACGAATGTTACATCTGCACGCGGGTGCCGGTCTTGCCCTCGATGCCCTCGGCTGCCTTTTCCAGCAGCGTGATGAGCGCAACGCGGCCGGGCTTGCTTTCGGCGAACGACATGGCGGCCTGCACCTTCGGCAGCATGGAGCCGGGGGCAAACTGCTTTTCGTCGATATACTTGCGCGCCTCGTCCGGCGTCAGGGTGTCGAGACCCTTCTGGTCGGGCTTGCCGAAGTTGATGGCGACCTTCTCGACCGCCGTCAGGATGACGAGCATGTCCGCGTCGAGCAGCTCTGCGAGCTTGGCGGAGGCAAAGTCCTTGTCGATGACCGCGGGCGTGCCGTAGAGCTTGCCGTCACGGCGCACGACGGGGATACCACCGCCGCCGACGGTGATGACGACCGTACCGTTGTCGACGAGCGCCTTGACAGTGTTCTTTTCAATGACGTCGATCGGCTTGGGGGAGGGAACGACCTGACGGTAGCCGCGGCCCGCGTCCTCGACCATGGTGTAGCCCTTTTCTGCGGCGATGCGGTCGGCGGTCTCCTTGTCGTAGAACGCGCCGACGGGCTTGGTCGGATGCTGGAAAGCGGGGTCAGCCTCGTCGACGAGCACCTGCGTCACGACGGTCGCGACGTCCTTGTTCATGCCGCGGGAGGCGAGCTCGTTGCCGATGGCGTTCTGCAGGTGATAGCCGATATAGCCCTGGCTCATCGCGCCGCACTCGGGGAAGGGCATGTCGGACTTGATGGCCTTGGCCTCAGCGGCGGTGGCCATGCCGAGGTTGATCATGCCGACCTGCGGGCCGTTGCCGTGGGCGATGATGACCTCGTTGCCCTGCGCGATCAGGTCGACGATGGGCTTTGCGGTCTCGGTGACGAGGGCGAGCTGCTCGTAGGGGGTGTTGCCCAGCGCGTTGCCGCCCAGGGCGATGACGATTCTCTTGCTCATGATGACTATCTCTCCTTGATTTTTTAAAAACTCTCTTCTCTCAAAAGCGGCTGTGCCGCCTTTTTACAAATGAAATGCGCGATGTTAGAACATCTTGCGCTCTTCGCCGCTCTTGTCCATTTCCATCAGCGCGCGGACGGGGTCCTTGACCTGCGCGAGGAACATCATCGCGGCGATGATATACGGCTTGTAGGACGCCTGCTTGTACAGAGGCACGATGTAACGGTCGAACACGCTGTTGTCGACCTCGCCCTCAGGGCAGGAAAGACCGGTGATGTCGGCGGGCAGGCAGTGGAGATAGAGCGCCTTGCCGTCCTTGGTGAGCTTCATCATCTCTTCGGTGCAGGCCCAGTCCTTGTGCTCGGCGTTCTGCGCGAGCAGCTTTTTCTCCAGCTCGTCGATGCCGTCCTTGTCGCCGGCCTGATAGAGCTTCGTGCGCTCCTCCATGGCCTTGAACGGCGCCCAGGACTTGGGATAGACGATGTCGGCGTCCTTGAAGGCTTCCTTCATGTCGTTGCACTTCTTGAAGCTGCCGCCAGTGGCCGCCGCGTTCTTCTTGGCGATCTCCTCGACCTCGGGCATGACCTCGTAGCCTTCGGGGTGAGCGAGGGTGACATCCATGCCGAAGCGGGTGAAGAGGCCGATAACGCCCTGCGGGACGGAGAGGGGCTTGCCGTAGCTCGGGGAATAGGCCCATGTCATGGCGACCTTCTTGCCCTTGAGGTTCTCCACGCCGCCGAAGTAGTGGATGATGTGGAGCATATCGGCCATGCACTGCGTCGGGTGGTCGACGTCGCACTGGAGGTTCACAAGCGTCGGGCGCTGTTCGAGGATGCCGTCGCGGTAGCCCTCTTCGAGCGCGTCCATGAAGGTCTTCTGATACTTGTGGCCCTCGCCGATGAACATATCGTCGCGAATGCCGATGACGTCGGCCATGAACGAGACCATGTTCGCCGTCTCGCGCACGGTCTCGCCGTGTGCGATCTGGGACTTCTTTTCATCGAGCACCTGCTCCTCAAGACCCAGCAGGTTGCACGCGGAGGCAAACGAGAAGCGCGTGCGCGTGGAGTTGTCGCGGAAGATCGAAATGCCGAGGCCGGAATTGAAGATCTTCGTGTTCTTGTTGCGCTCGCGCAGGTCGCGCAGCGCGTCGGCCACGGTGAAGACCGCGTCGATCTCCTCGTCGCTCTTGTCCCACGTCCAGTAGAAGTCGCTCTTGTACATGTTATTGATGTGCAGCGTCTCAAGGTGGCGTGCCAGTTCAACAGTCTTGCTCATAGATAATTTTCTCCTTTATTTTATAGTATATTAAAAATCGTTTGAAATATTTGCGCCGCGCACGGCGCAAATGATCTTGATCCGTTTTTTGCCGCGACATGCGCGTGGCAAAAAACACTTCTCACGCAGCGCGCGTCGAGCCAAAGGCGAGGCGCGAAGCGGAGTGCAGCCTCTTAATATCAAATGACGGGCGAAGCACGTTATTTGATATTATTGCCCGTTAACTCCTGACGGAAGGAGGTGGCAGAGCCGTCCTTGTTCTCGGGCTTGTAGAGACCGGGGACAGCCGCGTACAGCGCCGCGCAGGTGACGAGGTCCTGCTTCCAGGTGATCTCGTTGGGCGCGTGGGCCTGAGATTCAGCGCCGGGGCCGAAGCCGACGCAGGGGATGCCGTAGCGGCCCTGAATAGAAACGCCGTTCGTGGAGAACGTCCACTTGTCAGTTAAGGGACGGCCAGTGCGCGTGGACATGGCTTTTTCGTCCGCGCCGATGCGCTCGGTGCCCCAGAGAGCGTGGTGCGCGTCGACGAGCGCCTGCACGTGGGGCGCGGTCTCCTTGTTGATCCAGGTGGGGAAGAAAGCCTCGGTCTCGTAGACGTGACCGGTCCAGGACGGACGGTCGTACATGTACATGGAGACCTTGATGTCCTTGGCGTACTTCTTGCACGCGGGCAGGTCTTCAATCTCCTTCAGGCAGGACTGATAGGTCTCGCCTGCGGTCATGCGGCGGTCGATGGAGATCGAGCAGCTGTCGGCGACAGCGCAGCGGGAGGGAGAGGTGAAGAAGATCTGGCTCGTGGTGCAAGTGCCGCGGCCAAGGAAGCGCGCATCCTCCCAATGCTCAGGATTATACTTTGGATCGAGCATCTTGACAAGGCCTTTGATCTCCTTGTCGTCAGCGGCGTCGTTCTCGTTGAGGTCGCGTACGTTCAGAATGACCTCGGCCATCTTGTGGATGGCGTTGTCGCCGCGCTCGGGGGCGGAGCCGTGGCAGGAGACGCCGTGCATGTCGACGCGGATCTCCATGCGGCCGCGGTGACCGCGGTAGATGCCGCCGTCGGTCGGCTCGGTGGAGATGACGAATTCGATCTGGTTTCTCGCATCCTCGGGGCCCTTGAAGTATTCGTTGACGATGGACTGCCAGCACATGCCGTCGCAGTCCTCCTCCTGCACGGAGCCGACGACCATGATCTTGTAGCCCTCGGGAATGAGGCCGAGGTCCTTCATGATCTTCGTGCCGTAGGCCGCCGCAGCCATGCCGCCCTCCTGGTCGCTGCCGCCGCGGCCGTAGATGACCTTGTCATCCTCGTAGCCCTCGTACGGGTCGTGCGTCCAGTTTTCGCGGTTGCCGATGCCGACGGTGTCGATGTGGGAGTCGATGGCGATGATCTTGTCGCCCGAGCCCATCCAGCCGATGACGTTGCCGAGCGCGTCGAACTCGACCTTATCGTAACCGAGCTTCTTCATCTCCTCGGCGATGCGGTGGGCGACGCCCTTTTCCTCACAGCTCTCGCTGGGGATGGCGATCATATCACGCAGGAAGCGGGTCATATCGGGGCCGTAGGCCTGTGCGGCTTTCTTGATGGCTTCGAAATCCATGGTAAAACCTCCGTTAAAAGTAATAGTATTTTCTGTCGATCGGGGTCAATTTTCTGTTACACTGTCCTTATCATAGCATAAGAACGGCAGTTGTCAAACAAAAAATTTGCATTTCAAAAATTTTTTAAGAAAGTGATTGCAATTCGATCAATTTATGGTATTATAGGGATGAAAGAACATGCCCGTTCCGATGGAAAGCTGTGCAATTTGCACAGCAAAATAGGGCGGACGGGCGATCAGAGGAGGGATAGACCATAGAAGCCGCAACGCTGAAGACTCTGGAGCAGGTCGCAAAGGGCATCGCCGCGACCTTTGGCAGCCATTGCGAGGTGGTGATCCACGATGTGGGCGCCAAGCACCCCGAGCATTCCATCGTTGCCATCGAGAACGGCCACGTCACAGGCCGCAAGGTGGGCGACGGCGCGTCGCACGTTGTTTTAGAGCAGGTGCGTCAGGCCGACGCGCAGCCGAGCGACCACTTGAGCTACCTCACCAAAACGCCGGACGGGAAGATCCTCAAGTCCTCTACCATGTACATCCGCGGCAGGAACGGCAAGGTGGTTGCAATCCTTGGCATCAATTACGACATTTCCTCGCTCCTGATGGTCGAGGATGCGGTGCACGAGTTGATCGACACAAAGGATAAGACGCAGGGCGAGCCGGAAAAGATCGTCAACGTCAATGACCTGCTTGACGAGCTCATCGCCCAGTCGGTCGCGCTTGTCGGTAAACCCGTCGCGCTGATGAACAAGGAAGATAAGATGCGCGCCATCGGCTTTTTGAGCCAGAATGGAGCATTCCTCGTCACAAAATCCGGAGACAAGATCGCAAAATACTTCGGCATATCCAAATACACACTATATTCTTATATTGACAAACAACAGGAGGAGAAGTGAACCATGGGCAAGATCGATTTGACCATCAACAAGACCGGCCTGCAGCACAACATTGAGAAGGCCAAGGAAAACAACGTTATCATCCCGACCATCGCGCAGATGCAGCATCCTGAGACCATCCCTGAGAAAATTCAGGAAAAGCTCAAGACCGTCGGCCTTTGGGACGTCAACCCGCTGAACCTCTTCCGCATCACGTGGAAGAACGAGGCCAAGGAGTCCGGCGGCCTCTATCAGGCCGTGCCGAATTATGTTGAAATTCCGTCCGAGCTCTCCGGCGTTCCCTGCCGCATCCTCGCCATGGCGGGCAAGTGGTTCCCCACGGGCTGCCACAAGGTCGGCGCTTCGTTCGGCTGCCTCGCCCCACGCCTCGTCACCGGCCAGTTCGACGCGACGTATCATCACGCCGTGTGGCCCTCCACCGGTAACTACTGCCGCGGCGGCGCGTTCAACTCGAAGCTCCTCGCCGTCGACTCCGTCGCCATTCTCCCCGCGGAGATGAGCAAGGAGCGCTTCGACTGGCTCTCCAAGATCGCCGGTCAGGTCATTGCGACGCCGGGCTGCGAGTCCAACGTCAAGGAGATTTTCGACAAGACCTGGGAGCTCAAGCAGGACCCCAGCATGATGATCTTCAACCAGTTTGAAGAGATGGGCAACCCGCTGTGGCACTACAATGTCACGGGCTACGCCCTTGCAGACCTCTTCGAGGCCGTGAAGAAGCCCGGCCAGCGTCTCGCGGGCGCGTGCTTCACCTCCGGTTCCGCCGGTACGATGAGCGCGGGCGACCTCCTCAAGGAGCGTTATCCAGGCATGAAGCTCGGCGTGGGCGAAGCGCTCCAGTGCCCGACGATCCTGAATAACGGCTTCGGCGGCCACCGCATTGAGGGCATCGGCGACAAGCACATCCCCTGGATCCACAACGTGAAGAACACTGACATGGCCATCGCCATCGACGACGAGGATTCCCAGCGTTTGCTGCGCCTTTTCAACACGGCAGAGGGCAAGAAGTACCTCAAGGAAGAGCTCAAGCTCTCCGACGAGCTCATCGAAAAGCTCACCTGGCTCGGCATCTCCGGCATCGCAAACGTGCTGTGCTGCATCAAGATGGCCAAGTACTATGAGCTGACCGAGGACGACGTCGTCTGCACCGTTCTGACCGACTCCGCTGTGATGTACGGCAGCCGCATTGAGGAGCTCAACGAGAAGCACGGCGCCTACAGCGAAGAGGAAGCCCGCCTTGACCACAACCTGCACATGCTCGGCCTGAAGACCGACAGCATGATGGAGCTGACGTACGAGGACCGCAAGCGCATCCACAACCTCAAGTACTACACCTGGGTCGAGCAGCAGGCGCGCGACGTCAAGGACCTCAACGCCCTCTGGTACGACACCAAGGGCACGTGGGACGCTGTCCACGCGCAGGCGAAGGAGCTCGACGAGCTCATCAACGAGTTCAACGAGGCCACCGGCCTTCTCAAAGCGCTCTAAGAGCGCGAAAGGGGAGCAGGAACCCCTTGCTCCAAACCCTGTTAGGATGATAAAAGGGGGTATCTCGAAGAGATGCCCTCTTTTTTATACCCCTCAAAGGGGGGACGCGCCCTGCGGGCGCGGGGAAAGCAGCGCCGCAGGCGCTGCACGAATGCGACCCCCATTTTCTTTCCCGAGAAAGAAAACGGGCGTCGCCCGTCCAAAAGAAAGGCGTTTAGATTGGCAGTCTCAGGCTTGAATGACCTTTGTGCCTCCGGAATGCGACTTCCTGCGCGCGGCGTTGCCGCGTTGGGTGTTGCTAGACGATTTGCCTCTGCTCCTATTATCCGCTGCCGCTCTGCCCATCTTGTAGAAGTACAGCCTAATTTCCGTCTACCGGAGCACTCCACAATGCGGCGAGCGTTAGCAATGCCGCATTCGGCAGGCAGTCTGCCGCCGAACAAACGTCACTCGCGCCTCACGATAGTAAGGCGCGGTTGCGAACGGCAACGACTCGCAGAAGCTTCATGGCGAAGCCATGTACACCGCACCCACACTGCGCAGCGCGTGCAGCCTTTCAAGAATAAGACCCGCAATGTCGGGGGTCGAGGGGGCCTCCCCTCGTTCT
>OGLI01000851.1_pt1 | contig 22725 bp, 14 predicted proteins | sample 1572661 | NCBI WGS metagenome assembly OGLI01 (sample SAMEA2581901, study PRJEB24529) | metagenome | biome: Human gut stool | place: China | collected 2011 | reverse complement strand
ATCCAGTGGCTGCGTGATGGCAAGCGGATGATTAAAAAGGCATCCGAAACAGAGAAGTATGCGAATGGAGCAGAGGATACAGGGGGAGTTTATCTGGTTCCTGCTTTTGCCGGCATGGGCGCACCGTACTGGGATCCTTACGCGAGAGGAACCATAGTCGGTATTACCAGAGGATGCCAGAAGGAGCATTTTATCCGCGCAACGCTGGAGTCGATTGCCTATCAGTCAGCCGATGTCCTGCATGCGATGGAAGAGGATGTGGAAGTATCCATCGCCGGATTAAAGGTAGATGGAGGCGCAAGCGCCAATGATTTTCTGATGCAGTTCCAGTCAGATATTCTCGGAGCAAGAGTTTACCGGCCGGAATGTATTGAAACAACGGCACTTGGTGCCGCATACCTTGCAGGACTTGCCTGCGGCTATTATAAGGATAGAGATGAAATTAAGGAAAACTGGCAGTTGTCAACGGAATTTACCCATCAGATGGGAGAAGAACACCGCAGACAGCTTCTGAAGGGCTGGAGGAGAGCAGTTCGCTGTGCTCTCGTCTGGGCAGATGATGAGAACGGGATTACAGGGTAGAGAAGAGGTGTCGGATTTATAATGGGAATGCGAGAAATTTTGAAGGGAACGGTAATATACGAAAGTGGTCAGAAGCTGAACGGATTAATGATGATTATGAGAGGAACGGCAGTGGTTATTTTTGAGGGCGGTTCCTATGAGCTTCATAATGGAGATGTGATTGGTCTCCCGGATCTGATTCACAAGGAGACAAATTTCCGATATGTGGCGAAGGAGAATCTGGCAGTTGTGGATTATCCATCAAAGGTGCCGGAGCTGAAGAAGTTTTTTAAGGAGCATGGTGAGGTGGTGCGGTATTTTCAATCGTCTCTGTTCCGGCAGCTCAATGAACTTCTGCTCCATTATAAGGAGGTGCAGACGGCCAGTGATATGATGCAGGACTATCTGACCGGAAGCTATGAGAATTATATACGGATCTGTGAGAACAACCATATTTCGCCGGGAGAACTGGAGCGTTATGAAGAGCTTTCCGATATTCCGCAGGAGGAAAAGATTCCGGATTGGATTTCCGGATATTACAGTACTATGGAGCAGATGCTTTCCGTGTGGGATAAGAACAAGACAGATATGAATTTTGTAGTCGGATTTATGTCGAAAACCTGTGATGATATGAATCAGATGGCAGGACTGTACGGAAGAATGAAGGATCATATTCAGGAGGTTTGTGAGCTGCTGATGAATGAAAGTGGTCTGGACCTTCTGGAGCTGTATCTTTCCCTTTATGAAAAAATTGTAAAGAAGAATGGTTTGAAGGATATTTCTGTGATACTGGTAAAGAAGGTGCTGACAGGAACCTTAAGCCAGCTTGAAAAACAGGGTTATGCGCAGAAGGATTTTTTTGCGGCAAGAAAAGCAGACTGTGAGAACAGGATGGCGCAGATTGGAGAGCTGGTGAAGCAGCAGGCAGAGGCAGCAGCCCAGCTGGATGAGGATATTGTTGGAAAGCTTAAGAATTCCCTTGATCAGATTTTGCAGTATGCAGAATGTGAACCGGATCTGGCGGCAGAATTCCGGAAGCGTGTGGAGACCTACAAGCATCTGGTGAATAAGAACAGTACTGAAGACGATGCGCGTATGCTGCGGGCAGGAGTAACTAAGAGCTTTAATCAGATTTATATTCAGGCTTTCCAGAAGAGCGTGAAGGATACTGCCGTTCCGAAGGTTGTGAAGATGCTCTTTAATTTCGGTTATATGGATGAGGAGCTGGCAGGAATGGAGAATGCGGTTGCCTTGTACCGCATGGCAGAGCAGATTCCGACTGATCCGAAGCGTGGCGTTTATTCCTATTATGAATGGCTGATGGCGATTTACCATGGACAGAAGGAGCCGAGCCGTAATGAATTTGACATGGATTATGCGGATTATCTGCATGAGCAGCAGCGTCTTGCCAGGATTACGAAGGAAGAAGAGGCGATTTTATTACGGACACCGGAATCCAGAGTCATGTATGAACTGGAAAATGTATTCCCAACGGTGGATAAGACAACAAGCGGACATATCAGTACCTATTGTCCGATCTTTTCCGAGCATAATCTGTTAAAAACGCTGGATTCAGCAGTTGTAAGTGCAGACCGTGTGGAACAGATTATGAATGGAATCCGGGGCGTGGATTACAGTGCATATTACAGGGAAACGATTTATACGAATCCGGATGAGGGAATTTCCAAGGAATATATTCATGTCGAGGTACTGCCGGACTTTATCCTGATGCCGAATATCGGTACCAGAGGTATTATGTGGCAGGAAATTGAAGGAAAGAGAAGAACGACACCGGCAAGAATGATGCTTTCCCTGTTCCATCTGGAGGACTTGCAGATGTCGATCCTGCGCCTCACCGGACAGTTCCGCTGGGAGATGTGCAAGAGAGAGCAGGGAGCCAGATGGAATGATGTTTCGGAGCGTTCCCTTACCAGTGAGTACTTTGACTATGCACAGTTTTATAAGAAGAATAATGAGCTTTCCTCAGATGCCAAGGAAAAGATCAAGAGTGATCTGGTGCGTGCGAAGAATAATTTCAAGGAAATGTTTGTGAAGGATTACTGTGTATGGGTATTGTATGAAAGCAGTGGATCACCGAGACTGAACAAGGTAGTAAGAGGTATTCTGTTTACCTACTGTACTTTTGCAAAGGAGATCCGTGACAAATTGGAAATTAATCCTATGTATAAAGAGATGATCGCACGCTATTACGTGAAGCAGGGGCAGAAGAAGCACCGTATGGATAACCTGATTCAGAAGCAGCGGAATTCGGGGAAAGCTGTGCCGGATGAGATCCTGCGGGAACAGGAATTTTTAGAAAGATAAGAATCTGATTCAGAAGGGAACAGTAACGTAAGATGAGGTTTCAACCTTGACAATTAATTCATTTAATTTATAATTTAATTAAATTAATCTTTTACAATATTAAAATTAGCTAAACAAAAGTGAGATTAATTGTTTAAAATATCAAAGAATTAAGTGAGGGTTATTATGGGCGTACAGCAATACGAAGATCTTTCCAAAGATGTTAAGAAGCTATTTAAGCTGGATACGAAGAATACCAGCTATGTTATAGCCGTTGTGGATGATGAGCAGTTTCTGGGACATGTGTATTACGGACAGAAACTAAACGATTATCATCTGGATCATTTATTGAGAATTAAGGAGGGTCCCTTTGTTCCTTCCCGGAACAATCGTGACCGTGGTTCCTTTCTTGACAGTTTTCCGATGGAATATCCGGCACATGGTCTTGGCGATTATCGTGAGGACTGCATCAGCATCCGTACCGAAGAGGGGAATACCGGTCTTTCTTTAAATTATGTTTCCCATAAGATTACATTGGGAAAGCCTGCCTTAGATGGACTTCCGGCTTCTTTTGGAACAGAGCAGGAATGTGAGACTCTGGAAATCACCTGCAGGGACAGTCATACCGGTCTGGAAGCAGTTCTGATGTACACGGTATTTGAAGATGTGGATGTGATCACCAGAAGTGTGAAAGTGGTGAATGCTTCCAAAAAGACCTTATTTTTGACCAGAGTTATGAGTGCCTGTCTCGATATGGATAACCGTGATTTTGAAGCAGTCACCCTTCATGGTTCCTGGGCAAGAGAGCGTCATATCCAGACGGTTCCGGTAAGCCATGCAAAGCTTTCTGTAGAGTCCGTCAGGGGTGAATCCAGCCATCAGGATCATCCGTTCATGGCTTTAAAGACAAAGGGTGCCGATGACGATCACGGTGAAGTTTACGCAATGAATTTTGTATATTCCGGTAACTTTAAGGCTATGGTACAGAACGATCAGTTTGACCAGCTTCGTATGATCATGGGAATTCATCCTGAGGACTTTAGCTGGAAGCTGAATCCGGGCGAAGCCTTTCAGGCTCCGGAAGTAGTTATGGTATATTCTGCGGGCGGACTTGGCACAATGACCAGAACCTTCCATGATTTCTACCGCAATCATCTGATCCGTGGAGAATATAAGGACAAGAAGCGCCCGATTCTTATTAATAATTGGGAGGCTACTTATTTTGAATTTAATACCGAGAAGCTGATTGCGATTGCAAAGCAGGCTTCGGAGCTTGGAATTGAGATGCTGGTTATGGATGATGGCTGGTTTGGCGACCGCTTCGATGATAACCGTGCACTTGGTGACTGGGTAGTAAATGAAGAGAAGCTGCCTGGCGGACTGAAGTATCTGGTAGATGAAGTAAATAAGCTTGGCATGAAGTTCGGTATCTGGTTTGAGCCGGAAATGATCTCTCCGGATTCCGATCTGTACAGGGAACACCCGGACTGGGCGATTGCCATTCCGGGACGTGTTGGAACACGCAGCCGTAACCAGTATGTTTTAGATCTTTCCAGAAGAGAGGTCTTAGAGCATACCTATGAGAGTGTAGCCAGGATTTTAAGAAGTGCACATATCGAATATGTGAAGTGGGATATGAACCGTCAGCTTACGGATATCGGTTCTGCTGCTCTTCCGGCAGATCAGATGGGTGAGCTTTATCACCGGTATGTTCTTGCGGTATACGAACTGCAGGAGCGTCTGATGAAGGAATTTCCGTATCTGCTGCTCGAGAACTGCTCCGGCGGCGGTGCAAGATTCGATCCGGGTATGTTATACTACAGCCCGCAGATCTGGTGCTCCGATGATACGGATGCCATCGAGCGGTTGATGATTCAGGAGGGAACCTCCATGATTTATCCATTATCTGCAATGGGTGCACACGTATCCGACTGTCCGAATCATACCGTAGGAAGAGTAACTCCTTTTGAAACAAGAGGCTATGTGGCTCTGGCAGGAACCTTTGGCTATGAGCTTGATGTAACGAAGATTCCGCAGGAAGACCGTGAGATGATTCCGGAACAGGTTGCGATGTATCACAAATATAACGATCTCGTCCGGGAAGGCGATTATTACCGAATTGCATCCTACAGCCGGAATCATATGTTTGACTGCTATGGTGTTGTCCGCAAGGATAAGGAAGAAGCACTCTTTACCTATGTACAGGTCATGAATCGTCCGAATTATCACAGCAGAAGAATTTTCTTCAAGGGACTTGATCCTGAGAAGCTGTATCAGATCGAGGGAGAAGAAGGAACCTATACCGGTGATGTTCTGATGAAGGCCGGGTATCTGGTACAGAATCTCTGGGGTGATTACAAGGCACGTCTGATCCATGTGGTGAAAGCGTAAGACAGACAAATTCTTAAGAGGGATGGCAAAAGTAATGGCGAAAACAGTGAAACTGGCAGATATTGCTGCGATCGTGAATGTGAGCACGGTAACTGTTTCCAAGGCACTTTCTGACCAAAAAGGGGTTAGTGAGGAAATGAGGGCAAGAATCAAGCAGCTCGCCAAGGAAATGGGCTATCAGACACCGACGGCAGCAAGATTAAGCAGTAATAAGCGGACTTATAATATCGGGGTTTTGATTTCGGAGATTTATTTTGACCAGACACAGTCCTTTTACTGGCAGATGTATCAGTCCGTGGCAACGAAAGCGGTATCGAAGGAGTGCTTTACGCTTCTTGAGGTGCTTTCCATGCAGAATGAAAAGGAAATGATCCTTCCGAAGCTCCTTCAGGAGGAGAAGATTGACGGATTGATCATTATTGGTATGTTATCTTCCGAATATCTGTCTCTGATTGAACGGAATATCAGGGTGCCCTATATCTGTCTGGACTTTTATGATCGGAAGCACGAATTTGATGCAGTGATTACGGATAACTTCTATGGAATGTATAAGCTGGTGAATTATCTGTTCGAAATGGGGCATAAGAAGATTGCTTATGTGGGAACGCTGCTTTCCACGAACAGTATTACCGACCGTTACATGGGCTATTATAAAGCGATGCTGGAGCATGGGCAGGAGGTGCCGGCAGATTATGTGATTGATGACCGTTCGAAGGATACCAGGGCGCGGTGTATCAATTATGACTTTATTCTTCCGAAGGATATGCCGACAGCGTTTGCCTGCAACAATGACGTAACGGCAATTGATCTGATCGGATATCTGAAGCAGAAGGGATACCGTGTGCCGGAGGACATTTCCATTGTAGGTTTTGATAATTATCAGGTTCCCGGAAGAGGGGATCTGGATATCACAACCTATGAGGTGGATATTAAGGAAATGGCACGTAAGACCATTAACAATCTGCTGAAAAAGATAGTTGGTGAGCATTATAAAAAGGGAATTACCACGGTCGAGGGACATATGGTAATTAAGACAAGCGTTAAAAAGCTGTAACGATTCAGGAAATAGGATTCTGAATCGCTGCCGGAAAAAATTAATAGGAAACCAATAGAAAACCAATGAGGGAACCGGTGGCTATGTCGCCAGTTCCCTTGCTTTATATTCGAGCGGAGTACAGCTCTCGTATTTTTTAAATAAGGAGATAAAATGATTCGTATTGTCAATGCCGACTGCACTGCCGACCTCGTGAATACGCAAGGAGGTAGTTTCGAGCAGGTGGCAGGCAATACGGATTCTCCGCTGGTTCAGATACTGGAGTGGTGTGATGCCGTAGTATTCGCCGAACTCCCGGCAGATCCGGTATTTACTGATGTTAAATCTTATTTCCAGATCATCGAGAGAGTAATTTTCCTCATAGTGTTCCTCGAACAAATCGTGGATCTTTTCTATATAAGAAGGAATTTTGCGGAATTCCTGATCTTTCTTTAAAAATTCAACGGTCAATTCGGTCAGCAGATGGTTCAGGAGATCGCTGGCACGAAGCTGTGAAATCATGGTCTTTTCATAATTCAGGCATAAAAGCTTTTCCAATTGTAACACATACTCAGAGTGGGCTGTAGTATTCAGAATACAGAAGGGTTCTTCACTTATCAGACTCAGTAGCTCCGCAGCATGTGCGTTATCAAAGAATAGAACCTGATATTTCCAGGGACTTACTGCAACATCAATCCGGAAACGCTGTCGGCAGTCTAATAACAGCAGAGTATCCTCGGTTAAAGAGATAACATGCTGGTTGATAAGCAGTTTGCCACATCCCGAAGAAGTATATAAAAGCATAAAACAATCAAGCTCACGAATATCAAAAGACCATGAGTTGCGAACAGATATGCTTCCCCCGGAATAAAAATGCGAAGCTGTCTTATCCGCAAGCATGGGAACTTCTGAAAAAAATTGCCCGAGAAAGCTTTCCGGATGCATGGAGGATGAAGTTTTAGGTGGGGATAATAAGGCTTCTTTAAAGGAAGCGCAAAAGTCTTTTGTGTTCATATATCTATTATAAAAAAGATATATGAATTATGCAATGCACTAAAATTATATCAGGGTATATAAAATGTCAGTAAAAGATGTGATATAAAATGAAAGAAAATACAAAATAGAAATCTGTGTACTAATATATTAATCTGAAAAAATTAGCCTTTTTGAAAGGAAATTAACTAAAATTAGTTTTAATTTAAGATAGAAAAATTGAAAAAGACATTAAAAAATAGATAAAATGAACAAAAAAGATGATAAAAAATTGTAAAAAATGAAGAAATAGACGAAAAATGCAATAATGTGTGTAGAATGACAATAATGAGTGATGATTATAAAAAATAAATTAAATATAATTAAAAACAAGTTATTAATTTAACGGATATGATTAAAATATCCAGAAGACGGAGGGAAAGTTATTATGAAACTGAAAAAAGTTTTAGCAGTCTGCCTTGCAACAGCCATGACATTTTCTATGGTAGCATGTGGTGGAGCAGGCACAGACACAACGCCTGCGGACACATCAGCAGACACAGAAACTGAAGCACCTGCAGAGGAAGAGACAGAGGCACCGGCAGAAGAGGAGGCAGAAGCACCTGCAGAAGACGGGGCACTTACTTATTCTTCAATCAAGTTAGGAGAGGATTACACAGACATTACAACAACGATCAAGTATATTCACTGCAGAACAGACCGTGAAGAAGACGGTACCTTTGCAAAGCTTGTGGAAGAATTCAATAAGGTATATCCGAATATCACAGTGGAAACAGAAGGCATTACGGATTATGCAGAAGATGCACTTCTTCGTCTTACCACAGGTGACTGGGGCGATATTATGCTCATCCCTGCAGTAGATAAGGCTGAGCTGCCGAATTATTTCGTTCCTTACGGCACACTGGAAGATATGCAGAAGGAAATCAATTTCGCAGATGCATGGCAGTATGATGGAATCAGCTATGGTGTTCCGTGTCTTGCAAATGCACAGGGTGTTGTTTACAACAAGGCAGTATTTGAGAAGGCAGGTATTACTACTCTTCCTACTACTCCGGAAGAATTCATTGCTGACCTTCAGTTAATCAAGGACAATACCGATGCAATTCCTCTCTATACCAACTATGCAGCAGGCTGGACCATGGGTGCATGGGATGCATATCTTGGATGTGTATCCAATGGTGATAACACATACATGAATCAGAAGTTCGCGCATACGGCAGAGCCCTTCAAGGATAATGGAGATGGAACCGGTGCATATGCTCTTTACAAGATCCTTTATGATGCGGTTGCAAATGGTCTGATCGAAGATGACTATACCACAACAGACTGGGAAGGCTGCAAGGGTATGATCAATAACGGTGAAATCGGATGTATGGTTCTTGGTTCCTGGGCATTTGTTCAGATGGTACAGGCTGGTGATCATGGTGATGATATCGGATATATGCCTTTCCCGATGACTGTTAATGGTGTTCAGTATGCATTGGCAGGCGGTGACTATAACTATGGTATTAATGTAAACTCATCTGATGAGAACAAAGCAGCAGCGATGGTATTCGTAAAGTGGATGACCGAGGAATCCGGCTGGTGTTATAGTGAAGGCGGTTATACTGTTGCAAAGGATGGCGAGAATCCTCCTATGTATGAAGCATTTGCGTCTGCAACATTATTAAGCGATGAACCTGCACTTGCAGGAGAAGAAACTCTTCTTAACGACGTGAATGCAGAGTCTGAACTTTCCTTTAACGCAGGCGGTAATGCCAAGGTACAGAGAATCGTTGAAGCGGCAGCTACCGGATCTGAAACCTTTGATGACATTATGGCTGATTGGACAACAGCCTGGAATGATGCCCAGACAGAACTTGGAGTAGAGGTTCTGTATTAAGATTAAGGTGTTAATAACATATCAGACTTCAAAATAAACAAAACTATGAGCCAGAGAGAGGCTTTTCTCTCTGGCTCATAGTTTTTTCTGTATAAAATGTAGCTGCACAGAGCTATATCAATAATCATATCATAGAATAAGAAATTAACCAATTTTAATCTATTAAAGTAAACGATTAAGTGGATTCTAAGAGGCAAAATATGGATAAAATGTACAAAAAACCACCTTTCAAATTGTAAAAAAAGAAGAATTGAATAAAATAGACAAGAATATGATGTAAAACGCAATAATAAGTGATGATTAAAAAAATAAATTAAATATAATTTAAATTAAGTTACAAATGTAGCTTATCGGACAATTTAAATTTTGTTCAGAAAAAAGGAGGAAAAAGTTATTATGAAACTGAAAAAAGTTTTAGCCGTATGTCTTGCAACAGCCATGACATTTTCTATGGTAGCATGTGGCGGCGCAAGCACAGACACCACAACTCCTGCTGACACCTCAGCAGACACAGAAACAGAAGCTCCTGCAGAAGAAGAAGCAGAAGCACCCGCAGAAGAAGAGGCAGAAGCTCCTGCAGAAGACGGAGCACTTACATACTCTTCCATCACATTAGGTGAGGACTACACAGACCTTACAGCAACCATTAAGTGGCTTCATCATAAGACTGACCGTGCAGAAGACGGAACAATCGATAAGATGATCGCTGAATTCAACAAAGATTACCCGAACATCACTGTTGAAGCAGAAGCAGTTACCGATTACGCAGAAGATGCTCTTCTTCGTCTTTCCACAGGTGACTGGGGTGATATCATGTTCATCCCTGCAGTAGACAAGGCTGATTACGCAACATACTTCATGCCCCTTGATGACTACGATACACTGTCCCAGACACTGAACTTCGTAGATGCTCATCAGGTAGATGGCAAGGCTTATGGTATTCCTTACATGGCTGGAGCACAGGGTGTTGTTTACAACAAGGCAGTATTTGAAGCAGCTGGTATCACAGAGCTTCCTAAGACTCCTGATGAATTCATCGCTGACCTTCAGTTAATCAAGGACAACACAGATGCAATTCCTCTTTACACCAACTATGCTGCAGGCTGGACCATGGGTGCATGGGATGCTTACCTTGGAGTTGTTTCCAATGGTGATGATACCTACATGAACCAGAAGTTCGTTCATACTGCTGAACCTTTCAAGGATAACGGTGACGGAACCGGTGCGTACGCTCTTTACAAGATCCTTTACGATGCAGTTGCTGATGGCTTAATCGAAGATGACTACACCACAACTGACTGGGAAGGCTGCAAGGGTATGCTGAACAGAGGTGAAATCGGATGTATGGTACTTGGTTCCTGGGCTTATTCCCAGATGGTAGATGCTGACTCCCACGGTGAAGACGTTGGATATATGCCTTTCCCGATGAGCGTTAACGGAACACAGTATGCATTAGCTGGTGGTGACTACAGCTACTGCATTAATGTAAACTCTTCCGATGATAACAAGGCAGCTTCCCTGGTATTCATTAAGTGGATGACCGAGAAGTCCAACTGGTGCTACAACGAAGGTGGTTACACCGTAGTTAAGGGTGGCGAGAATCCGGATATGTACAAGGCATTCGATGGATGTACTACAATGGCAGATCAGCCTGCTTTAGCCGGCGAAGAAAACCTTCTGAACGATATGAACTCTGAATCCGAACTTTCCTTCAATGCAGGTGGTAACGATAAGGTTCAGAGAATCGTTGAAGCAGCAGCTACCGGATCTGAAACCTATGATGATATCATGGCAGACTGGACCAAGGCTTGGAACGATGCTCAGGCTGAACTTGGAGTAGAAGTTAACAACTAATCCATAGATTCGTTCATTACAAGTAAATCAATGAGCCAGGGGGAGTAATTCTCTCTGGCTCGATTTATCAGGGAGGTCACAAATGGAGGCAACTAATATTACGACACAAAAAAAGAAAAGATCATTTAGCGAGTGGGCCAGAAGCAGAGACGGGCAAAAGGTATTTGTTATGATTGCCTTTTTGATTGTACCTCTGGTATTACTGATTGTGTTTACCTATCTTCCGTTTGCGGAGATGGTAAGCTACAGCTTTTATAATATGAAATATACCGGTGCCCGTAAATTTGTAGGATGGAAAAACTACATGAAGGTGTTCCAGAGAAGCGACTGCTTCGGAGCATTGAAGCTGAGCCTGTACTATATGCTTGGATCGGTAGTACAGCTTGCAATTGCATTGTATCTTGCTACAATGTTAAGTTTTAAAACCAGGTTCGGTGATCTCTTTAAGGGATTTATGTTCTTCCCGTTCCTGATTAACGGTATTGCCGTTGGATTTATCTTTAAGTTCTTCTACACCAGAGGGTTCGTATTCGATACCGTTCTCCAGTGGTGTGGATTCCAGTTGGACAATCTTCCGTACTGGCTCAAAGACCAGAGTATTAACAACTTCTCTCTGGTTGGAACCTCTGTATGGCGTTATTTCGGACAGAACATGGTATTGTTCATCGGAGCAATCATGTCCGTGGATCCGGAGCTGTATGAGGCTTCCATGCTGGACGGTGCAAATAAATGGCATCAGTTCTTATATATTATTCTGCCGAGTATTAAAACAATTTTAACATTGAATGTTATCCTTTCCATTACCGGATCCTTAAGTGCATTCGAGCCACCTTATGTTATCACTGATGGTGCAAACGGAACGGGTACTTACTTCGTAATCATGCATCAGATTGCACATACGCAGCAAAAGGTAGGTCTGGCATCTGCGATGGCAGTTGTGCTTCTGGCGATTATTCTGGTTGTGACAGTGGCACAGAAGCTGTTCTTTAAGTATGTCTTCAAGAATTCTGAGGATGAGGATATTAATGCTGCAGTGAAGCGAGAGAAGAAGCTTGCCAAGCTTGCTGCAAAGAAGGAGGGAAGATAAGATGACAATTTTCGGATATATTAAAAAATTCATTCTGATCTTTTTAAAGTATGCATCCCTTGTTTTCTTTTCCCTGGTAGCGATTATTCCGCTGGTTTCCTGCGTAATTACCGCTTTCAAAACGGATGCAGAGTATAACAGTACGAATGTTATGACTCCCCCGTCGAGTTGGCTGTACTTTGAAAACTTCGTAAGTGCCTTTAAGAAAGCCGGAATGGGAAGAGCATTTATTAACTCCACGATCATTCTGATAGCAGTATTGATTTTATCCGTATTCATCGGAACACAGCTTGCTTATGTGCTGAACCGTTTTCAATTTTTCGGAAACACCCTGATCCGTAACCTGTTCCTGGTTGCCTGCCAGCTTCCCGGTGTAGCGATGCAGATCGCAGTTTACGAGATGATGTATAAGTTAGGATTTATCAACAATATGTTTGGTTATATCCTGATGACCTGCGGTACGGACGTTATTTCGATTTATATTTACATCCAGTTCTTTGAGAACATTGATTATTCACTGGATGAGTCGGCAATCATGGATGGTGCATCTTACTTTACCATTTTCTACAGAATTTTGCTTCCACTGTTAAAGCCGGCGATTGTAACTGCATGTATTCTGAAGGGCGTTGGTACCTACAATGAATACTATAATGCGAATCTTTATCTGCAGGATAAGAAAAGATATGCAACGGTAGCCACCTCTCTGTATACCTTCGTAGGACCTCTGGGAAGTAAATACAATCTGATCTGTGCCGGCGTTATTATTTCACTGCTTCCTGCACTGATCGTATTTATTACCTGTCAGAAGCAGATTTATTCCGGATTGACAGCCGGAGCTGTTAAGGGTTAACACAAGACTGATTTTACGGAGGGCGGAATTATGATGGTGAATGAAATTCAGGATCATCTTACGCAGACCATTATTCCCTTTTGGAAGAATTTGAGAGACAACGAGTATGGTGGATATTATGGTTATATGACCTATGATCTTGCAGTGGATAAGAAGGCAGTAAAGGGATGTATCTTAAACAGCCGTATCATGTGGTTCTTCTCCAATGCCTATACACTGCTTAAGGATGAGTCCCTTTTGGACGAGGCAAAGCATGCTTTTGAGTTTTTGAAGAACTGCTGTCTGGATCGTGTGAATGGTGGAATCTTCTGGTCCATCCAGTATGACGGAAAGCCGGAGGATACCACGAAGCATACCTACAATCAGGCATTTGCAATCTATGCTTTAAGCTCATACTATGAAGCGTCCGGTGATGAAGAAGCATTAAGTATTGCCAAAGAGCTGTATCATATTGTTGAAAATAAATGTACCGATGAAATCGGATATCTGGAAGCGTTCAATAAGGAATTCCATCTCATTGAGAACGATAAGCTTTCTGAGAACGGTATCATAGCAGATAAGACAATGAATACCCTGCTTCATGTATTTGAAGCATACACAGAGCTGTATCGTGTGGCAAAGCTGCCTGAGGTGGCTGAAAGCCTTAAGTGGATCATGGATACCTTTGCAACGAAGGTCTATAATCCGGAGCTTCATCGCCAGGAGGTTTTCTTTGATGCAGACATGAATTCGATTCTCGATCTTCATTCCTATGGACATGACATTGAAACCGCATGGTTAATGGATCGTGGTATCGAAGTCCTTGGAGATCCGAAGTATGAAGCGCTTCTTTCTCCAATTACGAAGGATCTGACGGCTCAGATTTACAAGGTTGCCTTTGATGGACATTCTCTGGCAAACGAATGTGAAAAGGGCGTTGTGAATACACATCGTATCTGGTGGGTACAGGCAGAAACGGTGGTTGGATTTTTAAACGGTTATGAGAAGGAGCCTTCAAAGACGGAATATCTGGAGGCAGCAGAGAGTGAATGGCAGTTCATTAAGGAGCATGTCATTGATAAGCGTGCAGGCTCCGAATGGTTCTGGGAAGTGGATCCGGAGGGTAAGCCTTATGAGGGCAGACCGATTGTAGAACCATGGAAGTGCCCGTATCATAACGGAAGAATGTGTTTCGAAGTAATTAAGAGATCCCGTAAAGAAGGAGGAAAATTCTAACAATGAATAAGCATTATGAGATCGAGTTAGCAAAGCAGGAACTGCTCATCAATCGTAAGAATGAGATCGATCCTGATTTTTACAATGGTATTTATGATAAATACAAATATCCGGTACTGACAAGAGAGCATGCTCCTTTAATCTGGCAGTATGACTTTAATCCGGAAACAAATCCTTATTTCATGAAGAGACTTGGAATTAATGCTGTACTGAATTCCGGTGCAATCGAATTAAATGGTAAGTATTATCTGGTAGCGAGAGTAGAGGGCGATGACCGTAAGTCTTTCTTTGCGGTAGCAGAAAGTGACAGCCCGGTAGACGGATTCCGTTTCTGGGATTATCCGATCCTTCTCCCGGATACCTGCCCGGAAGAGACCAACGTATATGATATGCGTCTTACCAAGCATGAAGACGGTTACATCTATGGCGTATTCTGTTCCGAAAGTAAAGATACCTCAGTAAATGATCTTTCTGCAGCAGTTGCAGCAGCCGGTATCGTAAGAACCAAAGATCTGAAGACGTGGGAGAGACTGGACAACTTAACCACGCTTCATTCTCCCCAGCAGAGAAATGTTGTACTTCATCCGGAATTTGTAAACGGTAAATATGCATTCTATACCAGACCGATGGATGATTTCATTGAAACCGGATCAGGCGGCGGAATTGGTTTTGGTCTGTGTGATGATATTGAACATGCTGTAATTGACGAAGAGAAGATGACCAGCTTACGTAAGTATCATACCATTACCGAGGTTAAGAACGGTGCAGGCGCTGTTCCGATCAAGACCGAAAAGGGATGGATCCATATTGCACATGGTGTACGTAATACAGCAGCAGGTCTGCGTTATGTTATTTATGCATTCGCAACAGACTTAAAGGATCCTTCGAAGGTGATCGCTGAGCCTTCCGGAATGCTGATCGGACCCAGAGGCGCAGAGAGAGTCGGTGACGTTTCCAATGTCGTATTTACCAATGGTGCGATTACAACAGAAAACGGAGATGTATATATTTATTATGCATCCAGCGATACCAGAATGCATGTAGCATCTACTACAATTGACAAGCTGATTGACTATGTATTCAATACTCCTCAGGATCCGCTTCGTTCTGTAGAGTGTGTTGCACAGAGATGTGACCTTGTAAAGAATCTGGAATACCTGAATCGCAGATAATTACAGTTCAGCCATGCCTTACACAATTATTTCTGCATGGCTGAACTGTTATCGCAGATAATGCGCTGCGGCTTATAAAATGAAACTATAAACCAACAGAAAGGAAAATAAAATGAGCGAATTAAAAATGATTGCCCCTCCTGTTAAGAATGTACCCTGGCAGGAAAGACCTGCAAATTTAACAGGAGCACCGATCTGGAGATATACAGAGAACCCAATCATCGGAAGAAATCCGGTAGAGGGTGTTGCAAGAATCTTTAACAGTGCCGTAATGCCTTACGGAGATGAATTCATCGGTGTATTCCGTGGCGAGCAGACAAACGGTATCCCTTATATCTATATGGGAAGAAGTAAGGATGGCATTCACTGGGATTTCGATAAGGAAAAGATTCCTTTTGTCAATGAAAAGGGAGAACCTTTCATGCCCAGATATGCCTATGATCCGAGACTTGTAAAGGTAGAGGATACCTATTACATCATCTGGTGTCAGGATTTCTATGGTGCTTCCATTGGTATGGCGAAGACCACCGATTTCAAGACCTTCACAAGATTGGAGAATCCGTTCATTCCTTATAACAGAAATGCGGTATTATTCCCTCGTAAAATCAACGGCAATTATATGCTGTTAAGCAGACCTTCCGACAGTGGACATACTCCGTTTGGTGATATCTTCTTAAGTGAGAGCCCGGATATGGTATACTGGGGCAAGCACAGACATGTAATGAGCCAGGGAAGCGAATGGTGGGAATCCGTTAAGATCGGCGGCGGTGCTGCTCCGATCGAGACAAGCGAAGGATGGCTGCTGTTCTATCACGGTGTAAGCGGAACCTGCAATGGCTTCGTATATTCCATCGGTGGTGCAATCCTGGATCTGGACAATCCTTCCATCGTGAAGTATCGTTGTGAAACCTTCCTTCTCACGCCGGAAGAGTGGTATGAAGAAAGAGGATTCGTACCTAATGTATGTTTCCCCTGTGCTACCATTCATGATCCGGAAACCGGTAAAATCGCAATTTACTATGGCTGTGCAGACAGCTATGTGAGTCTTGCATTTACACAGTTCGAGGATATTGTTGCTTATATTAAAGAGCATAGCAGATTGACTGAAACTGATACAGAAATCGGTATCAGATAAGGTGTTTAACAGCTGCGATAGGAATTATAAAAGGAATGGAAAGGCTTGTTGAAAAGCAAGCCTTTCTGAATATTTTCCAAAGAAACAGATAGGGGAGGTGTCTATGGGATATCCGGTAGATTTTGAAAAAGGTGAGTTAAACAGAGGTAACTGGAAGCGCATTAAAGCGTGCATGAAAAAGGCAGAAGATCCATTACGCAGGGAAGCCTGTCCTCCACACCGGAGACCTGCTATGCTTATCTGGTTTATAAATGGTGGAAAGAGAAATTCCCCAAGTCTCAGATAGAATACATCAATGCGGGAATTGGTGGAACGACGTCCCAGTTCGGGGTGTCCAGAGTAGAACAGCATCTGCTGCAGAAGAAGCCTGATTTTATTCTGATTGAATTTGCAGTAAATGACGATAATAATGAATTTTTCAGAGAGACCTATGAAGGATTGATTCGTAAGGTATATGGTGATGCGAGTGCCCCGGCGGTTCTTTTGATGAACAATGTTCGTTATGATGACGGAATCAGTGCAGAAGACCAGCATGTTGCGGTTGCACGTGCTTATCAGCTTCCGATGGTGAGCATGAAGAGTACGATTTTACCTCCGGTAAAATCCGGTCAGATTAAGAATCGTGAAATCACGCCGGATGATCTTCATCCGAACGATGACGGTCATGCACTGGTAGCAAAGGTTATTACCACATTTTTAGAGAAAGTTTATCAGGATCGTAATACCGAAGAGGCAGATCCTGACTTTAACGGGAAAACACTTCCGGATCCGATTACTGCTAATGAGTATGAGAATTCGGTACGATATAAAAATTACAACAGCAATCCGGAACTGAAAGGCTTTCAGAAGGATACCAGAAAGAAGAAAGAGTTTCTGGATATATTCAGCGGCGGTTTTACAGCTTCCAATGTGGGAGATGAAATTTCCTTCGAGATTGAAGCAACCGGAATTGCCATTCAGTATCGCAAGACCATTCATAAGCCGACTCCGGTGGCGGAAGTGATCGTGGATGGAGATGAGAGCACCAGAACCGTTCTGGACGGTAACTTCAATGAGGACTGGGGAGACTGTCTGTTTATCCAGACCGTGACCAGACATACCGAACTTAAGAAGCATCATGTGCAGATCCGTATTATTGAAGCTCATGAAGACGATCAGGTACCATTCTATCTGGTATCTGTGATCGGTTCTAAATAACCAAAGGGGGAGAGGGTATGGCATCAAAAAAAGAAAAAAAGATTAAGTTACCGAAATTATCTAAGTTACCGAAAACGGACAAGGTGAAGAAACAGAAGAAGGAAGCTGCCAGACCGGATTTCAAGAAAATGCTTGCCGGTCTGAAAAATTTGGGGGGATCAAATAAAAAGAGCATTCTCAGCACATTGCTTGTAGCGTTTATGGTGCCGGTTGTGCTGATGATTGCATTGGGTGTTGTGTCCTATCGTACGGCCTCATCCGGTATAGTAGACAAATATAAAGAGTCTGCACAATCAACCGTATCGGCAGTAGGTGATTATTTTAATCTGGTCTGTACCAATATTTCAAATAAAGCTCTCGAGATGATTACGAACAGTGATGTGGGCGATTATTATGATAAGTATTACGGAAAACAGGAATCAAAAGCATTGGAGACCTTCCGTAGTGCGAAATCCGATATTGGTAATGCTAAGTCTACAAACAAGAATATTTACAGTTGTACGGTTATTCCTGAGGGAGGTGCATACCTTTCCACCTTATCCGGCGGTATGACAGAAACACCTGTGGCAGATTTCAGTAATACGGCTGAAGGACAGTATTTTGCAGCCAATAGCACCCAGAGAAACAGATGGCTGGGTTACCAGACTTATCTGGATGATAATATGCAGAGCAAACAGGAAAAATATGCCATGGTTTATTATCAGAAATTTTCCAATTCGGATGCTTATTTGGTTATGTCACTGGATATATCCGTAGCAGAGAAGATGCTGGGAGAAATCGATTTCGGCAAGGGCAGCGTGAAGGCACTTGTAACCGCTGACGGAAGAGAAGTGGCTTTTGAGCAGAAGACAGATAATCCTGCCGAAGCGGATGCTGTATCGGATGAGAAAGAGGAAGCTGCAGATGCAAAGCAGTGGTTTGTAGGAAGTGACTTCTATGAAAGTACTAAGGAAGCCGAAGAACCCGGCTACATGGATGTTAAGATTAATGGTAAAAAATATGTATATATTTATACACCTGTAGGCAACACCAAAGCCATGATCTGTACCCTGATACCGCAAAGCAATGTGCTCGGACAGGTGGGAAGTATTAAGTACATTACGATCTTCATGGTAATTCTGGCAGCAGGTGCGGCACTTGTCACCGGTTTTGTGATTTCTACCGGCATCAGTAAGACCGTAAGGGAAATGAGCGGAGGCCTTGCCAAGGTAGCACAGGGTGATTTAACCCAGGACTTTACTACAAAAAGGCAGGATGAGTTTAAAGAGCTGACCGGAAGCCTCAATGCCATGATAGAGAGTATGCGGGGATTAATGCGGGATATGAAGCAGTTCGGCAGTAAGGTAACCGGACTTGCGGAGAATGTTTCTGATAAAACCGGGGTCATCAATACTTCCATGCAGGATATAGCAAGAGCCATGGGTGAAGTGGCAGGCGGTGTGCAGGGACAGGCAGAGGATACGGAGAGCAGCAATGAGAATATGATAAGCTTCTCTGAAAATATTACGACAGTTACGGAAAAAACCTCACACATGGGACAGACCGCAGATAAAGCAATTGAAGCCGTGGAACAGGGAAGGGTGATTGTTCAGGAATTAAGCGGTAAGTCGGATACAACCGTATCCTTAACCAGAGTGCTGGTCGACGATATTGACGCTGTACAGAAGAATTCCGAGGAAATCAAGAGCTTTGTTGACGTGATTAACAGTATTGCCGGACAGACGAATCTGCTTTCCTTAAATGCATCCATAGAGGCAGCCAGAGCGGGAGAAGCCGGAAGAGGCTTTGCAGTGGTAGCAGAAGAAATCCGTAAGCTGGCGGATCAGTCCAAGGAATCCGGTAATAAGATTCATGAGATCGTTAAGAAGATTGGTGAGACCGCGGATAAGACAACGGCATCAGCAAGAGAGGCAGAGAGCATGGTCAATGAGCAGGCAAGGGCGCTGCAGGAGACGGTCAATGTGTTTGAAATGATTCAGGATTGTGTAGGTGAGCTGGTAGAGGGTATCCGTTTGATTACGCAAAGACTGGAAGAGAGTATGCTTGAGAAGGATAAAGTGGAAAGTTCCCTGCAGAATATTGCTTCTGTGTCTGAAGAGGTTGCTGCATCCACACAGGAGGTTACGGCTACTTTGGGAGAACAGGTATCTGTTGTCCAGACATTAAAAGAAGAAGTAGAGTTGCTTAGAAGCGATGCACTGGAGCTGGATAAATCCATTGAGAGATTTAAAATTGATTAAGCAAGGCTGAACTGTTACATAAAGCGGGATGACCGCGAGAAAGGAAATGAAATTATGTTTCGTGACGATTTTGTCTGGGGTGTTGCAAGCAGCGCTTACCAGATTGAAGGAAGAGATGCCAATGACGGTGCAGGTGCAATGATCTGGGATAAGTTCATTGTAGAGGGGGGCACGAAGGATGGCTATGGAGCAGAGGTAGCATGTGACCACATGCACCGTTACAAGGATGATTTTGCATTGATGAGACTGATGGGAATTAAAGCATACCGCTTTTCCATCAGCTGGGCAAGGCTGATTCCGGAAGGAACCGGCAAGGTGAATGAAAAGGCCGTTGCTTTATACCGGGATATGATCCTGGAAATGAAAAAGAATGGAATCGAGCCGTATCTGACCATGTATCACTGGGAATTTCCCCAGGCGTTACAGGACAGGGGCGGCTGGTTGAATGAAGAGGTTATTCAGTGGTTTGGAGAATATGCCAGGGTTGTTGCGGAAAACTTTTCCGATATCTGCGAGAATTTCATTACCTTAAATGAGCCGGAATGCTTCGTTGGAATCGGACATATGTCCGGATGGCATGCACCGGGCCTGCATCTTCCGTATAAGGATGTGTTCCAGATTGCACACAATGCACTGCGCGCACATGGACAGGCAGTTATTAATCTTCGTAAATATGCCTGTCGTCCGATTAAGGTCGGCTATGCACCGACCTGTGGTATGGCATACCCTGTAAGTAATAAACCGGAGGATGTGGAAGCAGCAAGAAAGGTACTGTTTGGCTTTTATCGCCCGATCTACAACACGGGATGGAATGTAGCATGGTTTAATGATCCGGTATTCTTAGGAAAATATCCGGAAGAAGGCCTGGAGAAGTTTGCGGAATATCTGCCGGAAATCACCGATGAAGATATGAAGCTGATTTCCCAGCCGCTGGATTTCATGGGACAGAATATTTATAATGGATACTTTGTAAAAGCAGGTGAAAACGGAGAAATCGAATTTCCCGAAAGACCGGAGGGATTTCCGAAGACCGCAGCCAACTGGCCGGTTACACCGGACTGCTTCTACTGGGGTGTGAAGTTTATTTATGACCGTTATAAGCTTCCTCTGTTTGTGACAGAAAACGGTATGTCCTGCCATGATGATGTATCCCTTGATGGCAGAGTACATGATCCGAACCGTCAGAACTTCCTCGACATGTATATTTCTGCATTACAGAAGGCAAACGATGAAGGCGTGGATGTCCGTGGTTATTTCTTATGGACATTCCTGGATAACTTTGAATGGGATAAAGGATATACGGAGAGATTCGGTATTGTCCATGTGGATTTTGCAACCCAGAAGCGAATCGTAAAGGATTCCGCATTCTGGTATCAGAAGGTGATTGAAACGAACGGAGCTGTTTTATCCATTAATACAAAACAGAGACCGATTCTGTTCCTGGAGCCGGTATTCAAGGAAATGATCTGGGGTGGAAACCGTTTAAGAAGCCTCTTTGGATATGATATTCCTGGTGAGGATACCGGAGAATGCTGGGCAATCGGCGCTCATCAGAACGGGGACTGCGTCGTAAAGGAAGGTCTCTTCAAAGGAAAGACTCTTTCCCGGTTATGGAAGGAGGATCCATATCTTTTTGGCGATGAAGAAGGAGACCGCTTCCCGCTGCTGATTAAGATTATTGATGCAAAGGATAACTTAAGTATTCAGGTACATCCGGATGATGCCTACGCACAGGTTCATGAGAATGGATCCTTAGGAAAGACCGAATGCTGGTACATCCTGGACTGCCCGGAGGGTGCAGAGCTTGTGATTGGGCATAATGCGAAGACAAAGGAAGAGCTTACGGAAATGATTTCCGAAGGCAAGTGGGATGAGTTTATCCGCCGCGTTCCGATTAAGAAGGGGGATTTCATCCAGATCAATCCGGGAACTGTACATGCGATTACCAGTGGCTGCCTGATCTTAGAGACGCAGCAGAACAGTGACATTACCTATCGTGTGTATGATTATGACCGTCTGCAGAATGGAAAGCCGCGTCAGTTACATGTACAGCAGAGTATTGATGTGATTAATGTTCCTGCGGCATCTGCCGAAGACAGTGTGAAGTATGTCGGAGACCTGCCGAAGGATCAGTTGAATGAACTGATTCACTGTCCTTACTATACCGTATGGAAGCTGGATGTGACAAAGCCGGTTTCTATCGAACAGACGCATCCGTTTATGAATGTGAGTGTCATTGAAGGAGAGGGACTGGTAAATGGACAGATGATCCGCAAGGGTGATCATTTTATCCTTCCTGCCGGAATCGGAACCGTTGATTTCCAGGGAGACATGAGTCTGATTTTATCTTCTACAAAATAAGTTAAAAGTTGATTAAAAAGTCATAAAAATATGATTTATAAAGGCGCAGGAGGAAATCTCTTGCGCCCTGCTTTGTTTTCGACTAGAATGGAAAGGTAAGGGAAGCGTTTTCTTATGAGGAAGGGGTAAATAATGCTGAATGGATATAAGCTGATAGCGGTCTGTCTGACGAAAATCCAGGATGAAGTCACCTATGAATTTATAGATGCACTTTATCAGACTGTCAAAGGGTCTGATTATCGTCTGCTGCTTTTTAACAGCTTTTCGGATCTGTATCATCAGAATGTTTATGATGAGGGAGCCAAGTCGATTTATCAGCTGCTCAACTATGATCTGGTTGATGCTGTGATTATTAAGGCGGACACCCTCAATGATCAGCAGGTAATCAGGGATCTTATTGCAAGGGCAAAGGAAAGACAGATTCCGGTCATTCTGTTAAATATGAAGGCA
>OGLI01000823.1_pt1 | contig 23372 bp, 21 predicted proteins | sample 1572661 | NCBI WGS metagenome assembly OGLI01 (sample SAMEA2581901, study PRJEB24529) | metagenome | biome: Human gut stool | place: China | collected 2011 | reverse complement strand
CTCTTGGGGTTCCAAAGGGGATATTCTCTTTTGCGAAAGAGAATATCCCCTTTGATTCGTGCAGCGCCAAAGGCGCTGCCTTCCCCCGCCCCCCTGCACAGTGCAGGGACAACAGCAGCGCTGCCGCGCTGCATCCCCCTCGCACCCGTGCGAGAACATGGCACTATGTACTGTTTCTTTTTAGGGTAAGGAGCCCGCTCCTCCGTGAGCCCCACAAGATAATCCACACTCGTGTGGTAAAACCGCGCGAGCCTGATGAGCACGTCGCTCGGGACGTCGCGCTTGCCGGTCTCGTAGTTGGAATAGCAGACCTGCGAGCAGCTCAGATAGTCCGCCAAGCTCTTTTGTGTCAGGTCGCTGTCCTCTCTCAAGTCTCGAATGCGTCGATACATTTTGCTTCACTCCATCCAGAATTTGTGTTTAGATTCTGTAAAGAAGTATACGTAAAACAAAATGTTATATTGTGCTATATAACAAAACGTTATATAATTTTTCAAGGGTGGTTCTATGACGGACTACAAGGCAATGTATCTGCTCCTCTTCAACGCCGTGACTGACGCGCTGGAGAAAATGGACAGGCAGAACTATGGTGAGGCCAGCGCGCTGCTGATCGCCGCGCAGCAGAAGGCCGAAGAGCTCTACATGGACTCGGACGGCGAATAACACTTGAACAACGTAAAAACGGAGAGGCAATGCCTCTCCGTTTTCTCGTTCTGCTGTTTTTACCGGTCGAGTCCCGTATCGAGCCAACCGGGCTTTTCCTGCTCGACGGGCGGCTCTGTGGTCGTGCCGGGGTCTGTCACGCCGGGGTCAGTTGTGGTGCCCGGGTCAGTCGTGGTCCCGGGGTCAACGGGCGTTGTCGGGTCGGTCGGCGTGGTCGTACCGGGATCGACAGGTGTGGCGGGATCAGTCGGCGTGACCGCCGCGGACTTGCCGACGAGCACGATGCGGTTGCGCGCCTTATAATTGCTGCTCGCCTCGAACGTGGACGAAATGAGCTTGCCGTCACCGGAGTAGACGTTGCGGTACGTCTTGACCTTGTAGCCGGTGTAGGCGGTCTGCTCGACCTTGCGCTCGCCGGGGGCGAGCTCGTCGGTCTCAACGATCTCCTCCGTGAACGGGATGGTTTCAAGCACTTCGGTCTTGATCTTCACGTAGCTGTCGTCGACCTTCGTGCCGAGGAGGGACACCTTCAGGTAGTTCTTGCCGCCGCTCGTGTAATATTCGGCAATGACCTTGATGGGGTACATCGTGTTGTTGCGGAACTCGAACTCGGGCCCGCCCTGCGCGACCGTCGCGTCGAGGCCGAGGCCGATGTAATCGGACGCGAAGCCGTGGTTCGTGCGCTGCACGATCTCAAGGTTGGCGTAGAGCGCCGCGGCGTAGAGCGTGGAGCTCGCCTGACACGCGCCGCCGCCGACCATATCGACGGTCTTGCCATGCAAGTAACCGGGCGCGGTGCTGTAGCCGTTCGCCGCGGTAAAGGGCGTGACGAGCGGGCCGTATTTCATCGTTTCGCCGGAGTTCAATATGTAGCCGGTGATGCGCGAGGCCGTCAGCTTGACGTTCGCGCGGCGGCCGGACGCGCCGCCGACCTTCGTGGTGTAGGTACTCAGCACATCGCGGAACAGGACCTTTTGGAGCTGCTCTGCCGTGACGTCCGGCGTCTCGACCGTGGCGTTCGGCAACTCGACCGTCTCCCCCGCCGCCGCGGCGTTGTAGGCGGATTCAAGGTCAGAAAGCGTGAATTCCACGCCCGCGTGGCCTGGCGTGACCGCGCCGGTCTCCTTGTCGTAGGACGCGTTGACCTTCTGTCCGATGACGGCCTCGCGCTGCGCGCTCAGGTCGACCTCCTGTGCAGGAATGACATCGTAGACGCCGCCCTCGCTCGCAGGCTCAAGCACGATCTCGGACGGGTCGCCGCCGCTCAAATACGCGCCGTTTAAGTATACGCCGATCTGGTCTTTTGCGGTATCAGTCGTCGCGCGGCCGTCCTGCGGCTTCGTCACGCTGACCTTGCCATCCTCTGTCACGTTGATGGCAAACTCCACGGGGTCGCAGTTGATGCTGTCGCACACCGTGTCGACAAGGTTCTCCATCAAATCGGGCGAGTAGGCTGCGCCGACCACCTGTGCGGCGTCCTGCGGCTTGAAGAGTGCGCGCAGATACTTCGCGCCCGCGGTCAGAAAGCTGTCATTGCAGCCGTAGACGTTGTAGATATGCTTGGCAAGTCCGTCGAAGTCGACATACTCCGGCATCTCGTCGAGCGAAACATGCGCGACCTCCGTGCCGTCGGGCAGGACGAAGTCGACGCCCGCGCCCTTCGCCTGCGCGACGCTCGCTTTGAGCTGCTCGGCGACCTGCTGCTCGGTCATCCCGCCGTAGTTGGTATCGCCCATCATCACGTTGGGATAAATTTTATGGCTGGCCGACGCCCACGCGCCAAGGCCCAAGTACGCCACCACGAGCACACCCGCGACAATGCCGACGACCTTGCCGGTCTTTCCCGATGTTTCACGTGGAACGCGCGGCGGCTTTTCCGCGCGGGGCTCCTTGGCCGCCTTTGCGGCCTTTTCCGGCTGCATCAGGCGCTTGCCGCCCTTTCTTCTCTTCTTTTCCTCAAAGGCGCCGTTCATTTCATCCATGCTGGCTCCTCCTGTTTCTTCCGATCTTCCGGACAGGGACTTCCCTGCCAGTCGTTTCAGTATACCACAGTTTGTGAGAAAAAGAATCACAATTTGGTGACAATTTTGTGGGATTATCCGGCCTCTTTTGCACGTTTCGGGATGCGGATGGTCAAAAGGATGCCATCGTCCGTGTCCTCACGCTGCATGTCGGCCTCGACGCCCGCGCGCTGCATCAGCCCGAGCGAGTGGCGGATGGTGTTCAAAAAGATGCGCACATCCTTGACGATGTAGGTCGGCAGGCGCGGCGGGGGCGTTTTCTGCTTGAGCTTCAGAAGCTCTTCGATATACGCCTCGCTCTGCGCGACGTTGTAGCCGCGTGCGGCGATAACCTGCAAGGCTTTGAGGCGGTCTTCCTCGTCCGTCAGGCGCAGCAGCGCCCGTGCGTGCCGCTCGGAGAGGTCATGCTCGCGCAGAAGACGCACACAGTCGGGCGACAGGCGCAGCAGCCGCAGCTTGTTGGCAATGGCGGACTGGGATTTCCCCAGCCTTTCCGCCGCCTGCTCCTGCGAAAGGCCGTAGGTCGCGATCAGCCGCGCGATGGCCGCAGCCTCCTCCAAGTAGTGCAAATCGCGGCGCTGGAGGTTTTCGATCAGCGCGAGCAGCGCGCTCTCCTCCTCGCTCGAGCGCGCGAGCAGGCACGGCACCTCGCGCAGTCCCGCTATCTTCGCCGCGCGCAGCCGCCTCTCTCCCGCGATGAGCTCGTAGCCCTCGTCCGTGCGGCGGACAGTCAGCGGTTGGAGGATGCCATAGCGGCGGATGCTGTCGCTCAGCGAGCGCAGCGAGGCCTCGTCAAACTCGATGCGCGGCTGGTTGGGGTTGGGGCGCAGCGCATCGATGGGCAGGTCGAGCACGCGGCGCGGGAGCAGCGGCTTTCTTGCGGACATTTCCATGGATTTCCCCTCCTTTTTCTCCACTTTTAGCACAAAAAGTGTGCAAAAACGGGCGAAAGTCGGCGGAGAGACCAAAAAATTCGCACCTTGCGGTGCGAATTTTCGTTTTCTCATTTATTTCCCGTCGTGCTTGACGTGGATACGGCTGATCGCGCGGGCGATGCGGGCATTGGCAATGGCCTGCTCCTGCGCGCTGCGCTTCGCCTTGAGCTCGGCGCGCGCCTCGGCGGCCATTTCCTCGGCGCGGTGGAGGTCGATCTCCTCCGGCCGCTCGATCGTGTCCACCAGCACGAGCGCCTCGCCGTGCTCCATCTTGAGCACGCCCTCGGACACGGCGGCGATCTGCTCGACGCCGTCGGCGTCCCGCAGCGTCAGCTTGCCGGGAACGACCGCGAGCACGATATCCTCGTGCTGCGCCATCAGGCCGTATATGCCGTCGATGCTCGGCACGGTGAGTGATGTGCACGCCCCGTCAAAAAACGTGCGCTCGGGCGCGAGGACGCGGAGAGGAAAGGTCTTCATCACGCTTCCCCGCTTTCCATCTTCTTCGCCTTGGCGAGCGCGTCGTCAAGCGTGCCGACGTTGTAGAACGCCATCTCGGGATAGCCGTCCATCTCGCCGGAGAGAATGGCTTCAAAGCCGCGGAGTGTCTCCTCGAGCGGCACATAGACGCCCGGAAGGCCCGTGAACTTTTCGGCCACGAACGTCGGCTGGGCCAAAAAGCGCTGGATCTTTCTCGCGCGGTTGACCGTCACCTTGTCCGTGTCGCTCAGCTCCTCCATGCCGAGGATGGCGATGATATCCTGCAATTCGCGGTATTTCTGCAAGGTCGCCTGCACGCCGCGCGCAATGCGGTAGTGCCGCTCGCCCACGATGTCCTCCTCGAGGATGCGGGACGAGGACTCCAGCGGGTCGACCGCGGGATATAAGCCCTGTTCGGCGATCTTACGGCTCAAAACCGTCGTCGCGTCGAGGTGGGTGAACGTCGTCGCCGGGGCAGGGTCGGTCAGATCGTCCGCGGGAACGTAGACCGCCTGCACGGACGTGATCGAGCCGCTCTTGGTCGAGGTGATGCGCTCCTGCAGCTCGCCCATTTCGTTCGCGAGCGTCGGCTGATAGCCGACGGCGGAGGGCATGCGGCCGAGCAGGGTCGAGACCTCGCTGCCCGCCTGCACAAAGCGGAAAATATTGTCGATGAACAGCAGCACGTCGCGCTGCTCCTCGTCGCGGAAGTATTCGGCCATCGTAAGGCCTGTCAGCGCCACGCGCATACGAACGCCGGGCGCTTCGTTCATCTGGCCAAAGACGAGCGCGGTCTTGTCGATAACGCCGCTCTCGTGCATCTCGTTCCAGAGGTCGTTGCCCTCGCGGCTGCGCTCGCCCACGCCGGTAAAGATCGAATAGCCGCCGTGCTCGACGGCGATGTTGTGGATAAGCTCCTGAATGAGCACCGTCTTGCCGACGCCCGCGCCGCCGAACAGGCCGATCTTGCCGCCGCGCGGATAGGGCTCCAAAAGGTCGATGACCTTGATGCCGGTCTCCAAGATCTCAACGCTCGGGCTCTGCTCATCGAAGGCGGGGGGCTTTCTGTGGATGCTGCGGCGCGGCTCCGCGCAGCCGATCGGCGCGCCGCCGTCGATGGTATCGCCAAAGACGTTGAAAAGCCGTCCGAGCGTCGCCTTGCCGACGGGTACGCGAAGGCCGCTGCCTTCGCCCGTGACGGTCATGCCGCGGCTGAGGCCCTCGCTGCCGGAGAGCATGATGCAGCGCACCGTTTCGGCGCTCAAATGCTGCTCCACCTCCATCACAAGGCGCTTGCCGTTCAGCTCGACGGACAGCGCCTCGCGGATGCGCGGCAGCTCGCCGTGCGGGAAGCGCACGTCCACCACGCTGCCCGATACCTGAATGATCTTACCTGTGCGCATGCTGCGCCTCCTTCTTCATGTGGTTCTTCTTGCTGCGCGCGCCGGCGGAAACCTCCGTGATCTCGCTCGTAATGGCGCCCTGCCGCTCATGGTTGTACTCGAGCCGCAGCTCGCGCAGCATGTCGTCCTCGTTCTGGTTGGCCGAGTCCATGGCAGAGGCGCGCGCGTTCTGCTCGGCGCAAAAGCTGTCGACCATCGCCGAGTACAAAAAGCCCGTGATGTACGCCGGCACGACCCTGGCGAGCACCTCCTCTGCCGAGGGCTCAAAGCGGATGGGCTTTTCCCCCGTCTCCTCTTTGGCAAAGTGCTCATCCTCCAGCGGCAGCAGGCGCACGGTGCGCACGCCCATGTCCACGCCGTTGCCAAGGTCGGTGTAGATGATAAAGAGCTTGGAGATCTCGCCCCGGTCGAAGAGATCCAAAAGCTTCGCCGTGATCTCTCGCGCGCGGCGGAGCGTGGGGCTCTGCGCATCGTAGAGGAAGCTCTTTTCCACCGGCACGCCGTGGCCGGAGAAGAAGTGCCGCCCGTTGCCGCCCACCACAAAAAGGCGGCTGTCAGGGTGCTTTTCAAGGCGCTTCATCGTCTCCTGAATAACATTCTGGTTGTAGGCGCCCGCGAGGCCGCGGTCCGCCGTCACCACAAGATAGGCGTATGTTCCCGGCTGGGCCAGATCGTCCGCGTTGCCCCGGTAGAGGTACGGGCTCTCGATCTCGCCCGCGTGCTGGAAGATCTGCTCGATCTGCGTCGAGACCGCGTCGAAAAACGGGCGCGTCTTGGCAAGGTCTTCTTTCGCCCGCCGCATCTTGGTCGAGGCGATGAGGTACATCGCGTTCGTCACCTTCTGCGTGCTCTGGATGCTCGCGATGTGCTCGCGGATCTCCTTCATGCTCGCCATGTACCTGTCACCTCACTTTTTATTCGGAAAAATAGTTTTGCACAAATTCCTTTGCGCACTCGATGATCTGCGACTGCTGATCGTCGCTGAGCCGGCCGGTCTGCTCGATGGCATTGCACAGCGCGCCCTGCGTCTCGCCAAAGTGCTGCAAGAGCGCGGGGATAAACGCGTCAAGCTGCTCCGGCACGATCTCTTGAAAAACATGGTTCAGCCCCGCGACGAGCAGGATGACCTGCTCATACTGCTTGTAGGGGTGGAACTGCTTCTGCCGCAGCATGCGCATCAAACCCTGACCGTAGGATAAAAGCTTTGCCGTCGACTCGTCGAGGTCGCTTGCAAACTGAGTGAACGACTCCATCTCGCGGTACTGCGAAAGGTCGAGGCGGATGGTCTTGGCTGCCTTTTTCATCGCCTTGGTCTGCGCGTCGCCGCCCACGCGGGACACGGACAGGCCCACATTCACCGCCGGACGCTGGCCGGAGAAGAACAGGCGCGTTTCCAGAATGAGCTGACCGTCGGTGATGGAAATGACGTTCGTCGGGATATAGGCCGACACGTCGCCGGACTGCGTCTCGATGATCGGCAGCGCCGTGATGCTGCCGCCGCCCTTCTCCTCGCTCAGATGCGCCGCGCGCTCGAGCAGGCGGGAGTGCAGATAGAACACGTCGCCCGGATACGCCTCGCGGCCCGGGGAGCGCTCCAAAAGAAGGCTCATCGCGCGGTACGCGATGGCGTGCTTGGAAAGATCGTCGTAGACGATCAGCACGTCGCGGCCCTTATTCATAAAGTATTCGCCCATGGCGCAGCCCGCGTAGGGCGCAATGTACTGTAACGGCGCGGGATCGCTCGCCGTGGCGTTGACGATGATCGTATAATCCATCGCGCCGTGCGTTTCCAGCGTCTTTTTGAGCTGGGCGACGGAGCTCGCCTTCTGTCCGATGGCGACATAGATGCAGATGACATCCTTGCCCTTCTGGTTGACGATGGTGTCGAGGGCGATAGCGGTCTTGCCGGTCTGGCGGTCGCCGATGATGAGCTCGCGCTGGCCGCGGCCGATGGGGAACATCGAGTCGACGGTCAGAATGCCCGTCTCAAGCGGCGTGTCGACGCTCTGGCGGTCGATGATACCGGGAGCGGGACTCTCCACTGCGCGGTAGCCGTCGGCGCGGATGTCTCCCCCGCCGTCGATGGGCACGCCGAGCGCGTTGACCACGCGGCCGAGGAATCCCTCGCCCACGGGAACGCCCGCCGTGCGTCCGGTGCGGCGGACCGTGCTGCCTGCGCAGACGCTCGCGTCGTCGTCAAAGAGGATGCAGCCGACGCTGTCCTCGGATAAGTCCTGCACCATGCCGCGCACGCCGCCGTCGAAAAGCAGCACCTCGCCATAGGCGGCGCCCTCCAGCCCGTCCACGCGGGCAATGCCGTCGCCGATGGTCAGAACGGTGCCGACCTCCTGTGCCATGGCCTGCGGCGTCCACGAGAGCACCGTCTCCTTCAGCAGCGGGATGACGTCGCCCTGCGTGGCAGCGAGCTTTTCGAGCGCGTCCTTGAACTGGCTCAGGCGTCCGCCCGCGCTCCAGTCGTAGACCTCCGCGCCCACCTCGAGGCGGAAACCGTCGGGGTAGTCATCACTCTTTTGCCAGGTAATCGTCGTGCCCTCGCCGTACTTTTCGGCGAGGAAGGCCAGAAATCGCTTCTCCTGCTCCTGCGACGGACGCACGGCAGAGAGCAGTACGGCCTCTAAATGCTCCGTGCGCTCAGCCATTGTCCTTGCGCTCCTCCGCCGTGTCCAGGAACTTGTCGTAAGCGTCCGACGTGCTGGAGAGCACCAGCTTTTCCGCCGCGGCGCTCATCAGCTCGGAAATTTCGCCCTTGGCCTGCTCCATCACGCGCTCATGCTCGCGCGCGGCATCTTCCCGCGCCTTGCGCACGATCTCGCCCGCCTGCTGCTCGGCCTGCGCGCGGCGCTCGTCCACCGCGTGCTGCAAGGCTTCGTTCGCCTCACGCTGGCGGCGTGCGATCTCCTCGTCGGCACTCTTGAGCTGCGCTTCATAGCCGGCCTTCGTCTTCTCGGCCTCGGCAAGCACGGCCTTGGCGTCCTCGTCCATCTTCTCATAGTGCGCCTTGCGGCTGTCCATAAAGCTCTTCACAGGCTTGTAGAGCAGAAAATACATCGCGCCGAACAGGATAACAAAGTTCAGCGCATGCAGCAGGATCTGCTGCAAATTGATATTAAGCGGCATTCAAAGCCCCTCCTTTTTGGGAGTGTTCTTCATCAAAGGACGAAGATAATGAGGATCGCCACGATCAGGGCGTAAATGATGACCGTCTCGATAAACACAAGGCCCATCATCATCGTGGTTCTGATCTGACTTGTGGCCTCGGGCTGGCGGGCCATGGCCTCGCTCGACTTGCCGACCGCAATGCCCATGGCCAGCGCGCCGCCAAGGCACGCAATGCCGATCATCACGCCCGAGCCCATCGCTTTGGCAGAGGTCACGTCGTTGTCGTTGCTGCCGGCCGTGACGCTCACGGTCTCAGTCACGTTGCTGTCGCTCCCGCTTTCGTTTGCGGCGAGGGCCGGAATGGTGCAGATCATCAGCGCGCACAGCAGCATCATCAGCGCTGCGAATTTCTTCATCGTTTTCATGGCAATTTTACCTCTTTCTTCAGGCAGCCGTTTCGCTGCGGGATTCTTTCATCTTTTTTGCCTTGGGCTTTTTCTCGTGCTTTTCGGTCGATTCGCCGTAGAACGTCGACACCAGCATCGTTAAAACATACGCCTGGATCAGCGCGTGCAGCAGCGTGAACATCACGCCCACGATGACCGGCAGCACATAGGAAAGCGCCGCGTAGTAATACACAAGCTCCGTCACGAGCGCGCCGGAAAGCAGCGCGCCGAAGAGTCGAAAGCTCATCGAGATCGGCAGCGAGAAATCCTTGAGCGCGTGCAGAAATCCGCCCACGCCCGCGGCGATCAGTCCGCCGAAGAGGATCACGCCGTAGCTCATCACGCCCAGCGCGATCGCCCCGTTGATATCGGACAGCGGCGCGGGCAGGCTGACGGCGTGGCCTGATGTGGTCACCACCTGAATGCCGAGCAGCTCAAAGAGCGTGCTGACAAAGATGTAAACACCGGCGGTGAAGATGTACGCCCGCAGGAATTTATTGCGGTGCGGGCTGCTGCCCTCGGCCAGGCCGTCGAACATGCCGACGATCTGCTCTAAAACGAGCTGGAACCTGCCGGGCACATATTTGAATTTTGGGATCACAAAAAGCCGGCACACAAGGGCGAATACTATTAGAATACCCGTCACGATGTAGGCGGAGATGAGCCCCGGGTTCACCTCGATCAGGCCAAACAGGCTCACCTTGTTCTGCTCGTGCAGCACCGCGTCACGCATGACCTCCTGGATTGGTTCGCTCTCGCCGCCTGACGGCGTGAGCAAACATCCGGCCAGCAGCGCCAGCACGATCACGGCGAACACGATCAGCTCGCGCGTTCGCTTTTTCTTATCCACGCGCCCTACCCCCTTTTGTTTCTATCATCCAATTTCTGCTTGGGATGCAGCACTTATTTATACCACCTGCACGCAGGAAATGCAAGTCTTCCTTCATGATTAACCGCCGCTTTACAGCATCTTTTCGTCTTCTTAACAGAGCCCTGACCCCTCCCCTTTTTCTTCAATAAATAGAGCAGCGGAAGGAGACAGTGCTGCCCCCTTCCGCCGCTCTATTCCACTTTTCTCGTTATCGTCACAATACGAAGATGATCAGGATGGCCACGATCAGCGCATAGATGATGACCGTCTCGATAAACACAAGACCCATCATCATCGACGTGCGGATCTGCCCCGCCGCCTCGGGTTGTTCGGCCATGTTGTTCGCCGCCTTTGCAACGGAATGCGCCATGCCCAGCGCGCCGCCAAAGCACGCCACACCGATAAGCGCCGCCACCGCCCAGATCTTGCGCAGCTTGACGGTATTTCCGTTCGCTCCCGCTTCGTCAGACTCTTCCACCTCACTCAGCGTTTCCGGGGTCTCCACGTTTCGCTCCCCGCCCGCGGCGGCCAGCGCCGGAATCGTCAGCGCGCACAGCAGCGCCAGCACGGCAAACAGCGACCAAATTCGTTTCATCATTCGGCTCCTTAACGCAAAAATGCAGTTTCTTTGCGAAATCTTTATAAAGACTATATAGCACCCGTGCGCCGATGGCAAGTCTTTTTATAAAAAGCACAAAAAGTAGGATCCTCTCCCTTAATTTTTCGTTTTTTCTTTCTCTTGAGAGTAGCATTTTCCGCGCGTTTTTGCTATCGTGTAGAAAAACAAATCACGTTGAGAGGAAAATACTCATGTTCTGGGACAACGTCGCGGGGGTCTATGACCTCTTCGCCGACATCTTTAATAAAGAAACGCACAAGGCGCTCATTGCCGCCGTCAGTTCCCGTATCACACCAGACGACGCGGTGCTCGAATGCGCCTGCGGCACGGGACTGCTCACCGGCGCCATCGCCAAGCGCTGCCGGACGCTTCTCGCGACGGACTTCTCCGCCAACATGCTCAAGCGGGCGAAGAAGAAATACGGCGCGCTGCCAAACGTCACGTTCCGCCAGGCCGACATCCTGCATTTAGACGAGCCGGACGGGCAGTTCGACGTGGTCATCGCCGCGAATGTCATCCACCTGCTCGACGAGCCGTACAAGGCCCTTGCCGAGCTCGACCGCGTCTGCCGCAGCGGCGGCACGATCATCGTCCCGACCTATATGAACCGCAGCGAGCAGGGCAAAACGAGCGGCTTTGCCTCGACCGTCGGCAAGGCGGGCGCGGACTTCAAGCGTCAGTTCACGTTCGACACGTATAAGCAGTTTATCGCCGCGGCGGGCTACGACGATGTCGACTATGCCTACTGTCCCGGCCGCGTGCCCTGCGCCGTCGCCGTGATCCACAAGCCGTAAAAAGCAAGAAAAAAGGCTCCGCAGAGTATTCTGCGGAGCCTTTTTTACATTTTGTATTCACTTTCTCTTCTGCCGGCGGATGTCTTCGCCGAAAAAGAGCAGCATTTGATACTCTCCCTGCAATCTTGACAGCACCGGCGCGCCGTAGCGCCGCCCGAGCTCGTCGGGGCTCAGGTTCGTGGAGATGACGGTCTTCTTCCCCGTGATGAGGCGCGTGTTGACGATCTGATACATCGCGCTGTGGACAAAGCTCGTCATCAGCTCGGTGCCGAGGTCGTCTAAAATCAGCAGGTCGCAGCCGAGCGCGCGGCTCACGGCGGTGTCGGCGTTCTCGCCGTCGTCGCGGCCGAACTTCTGCGCCTCGAAGCGGGCGAAGATGTGCCCCGCCGTGTCGTAGACCACGCTGTGGCCGCTCGCGCTCACGACGCGCGCGATGGACGCGGAGAGGAACGTTTTCCCCAGTCCCGTGCCGCCGGTCAGCAGCAGGTTGCCGCTCTTGGGCGAAAACTCGTGCGCGTAGTCCTGGCAGATGTCGTACACGCGCTCCATGTTCGTGCGCGGCGACACGCCGAGGTCCTCGTCCGGCACGGACGAATAGTAGTCGAAGTTGAAATTTTCGAAGCACTGCGAGCCGAGGTCCAAAAGGCCCGAAAGCTCCTTGTTCTGCTCCTTGGCGTAATAGCCGCGCAGGCACGAGCAGACCTCGCTGCCGAGAAAGCCCGTGTCGTTGCAGCGCGAGCACTTGGGCTTTTCCTCGAGATAGTCGCCCGGCAGTCCCAGGCGCGTCAGGAGAAGGCGCTTTTCCTGCTGCAAATTGAGATTCTCCTCCCGCAGCGCCTCAATGGCCGGGCGCGGGTCCGTCCCGCGGCGCAGGCCGGAGGCGATGATCTTCGCCATCGTGTGCGACAGCTCGCGGTCGATCTCCTCAATGCGCGGGCACTTGGTATATACCGCGCGCTCACGCGCGCGGAAATTCTCCGCGCGGCGCTGCTTGTCCTCGTCGAAGCGCGCCAGCGCTTGGCGCATCAGCCGCCCATCGTAAGACATCCTTCTCCCCCGCTTTCGTTACTGATTCAAATATTCCTTCATCCAGGCGTTGCCGCCGTCGTTGGTGTTCTTCTTCGGCTTGCTCTGCTCCCTGGCGTTCTCGGCCCTGACCTCGGCGAGCGTGTGCAGGCCCTTTTCGTGCCAGCGCTTCAAAATGCCGTTGCAGTACGGCCAGCGGAATTCGTGGCAGTGCAGGATCGTCCGGTCGTAAGCCTCGCTGACCGTATCGGCGGGAAAGCCCATCTCCGCCCACGCGGAGAGATACTTCTCCTCGCTCGGCGCGCTCGCGCGGCCCTGCATTTGCAGCGCCGCCATGTACTCGGGGTACCTGCCGCGCAGGGCTTGCTCGCGCTTCATGTACTCGCTGGCCTTTTCGATGGAAAAGAGCTCCTTGCGCGCCCAGACGTAGCCCTCTTTTTCGATCTCGCGCATGTTGGGCAGCCGCCCCTCGCCGAACTGCTGCTCCTTTTTCGCGATGCAGTAGTTGACGAGCGTGTAAACGACGTCCGCGGGCAAGCCGAGGTTTTCGTACAGCCCTAACAGCTTCTTGACCGACGGGGTCGAGAGCGGGCCGAGCTTGTGCTCCACCTCGCGCAGAAGGCAGGCGAAGCGCCCGTCGCCCTCCAGCTTTCGCGCGATGTCTTCGCGCGTGTACTCGGGCGGCTCGCTGAGCTGCTGGGGCGGCGGAAGGGGCGCTTCCTCCTTCTTCTCCGGCGCGCCGACGAGCTTCATCTCGTAGAGCGCCTGCTCCGCCGCGCGAAGACGCGTTTCGTCCCACTTGAGCTCGCGCGCGAGCTTGCCGGAGTCCGCCGCGCCGCGCGCATGCAGGATGGCGAGGTACAGCAGCGCCGCGTCGCCGCTGCCACCCGCGATCAATCGCTTGACCGTCGCCGATGAGAGCGTGATGTTCTCCTCGGTGCTCAAATGCAGCACATAGCCTGCCATGTTCCCCGCCTCCTTTCGTCCATTTTTGATTCCATTATTCTACATGAAATTTTCCCGTTCGTAAACATGAAATTTTTTGCTTCCCCCTTTTCACATTTTCACTCCCGTGTTATACTGTTAGAGATTATATGGGTGGAATTTGCCCTTTTTTGTGCAACGCCGAAATAGAAAGGAGCACACAAATCATGGAAAACCGCATCACGATCTCCATCTGCGACGAGGAATACACCTTTGTCGCCGAGGAAGCCCCCTCCTATATGCAGAAGGTCGGCTCCTACGTCAACGACAAAATGAGCGAGCTGCTCGACGCTGCCAAGGTCGGCCGCACGGACGCCGCCGTGCTGACCGCCGTGAACATCACCGACGAGCTCTTCAAAGAGCGCGAGGCGGGCGACGCGCTGCGCCGCCAGCTCAAGCAGTACATCGACGACGCCGCGCAGGCGAAGAACGAGGTCAGCGAGCTCAAGCGCGAGATCTTCAAGCTCCAGCAGCAGAAAAAGTAAGCCCTTGACGACGGAGCTGTTAGCGCCCGCGGGCGGGCAGGAGGCGCTTGTTGCCGCCGTACAGAGCGGCGCAGACGCCGTGTATATGGGCTTTGGCGCGTTCAACGCGCGCCGCAGCGCGAGGAACTTCTCTGACGAGGAATTCCGCGCGGCGGTCTCTTATTGCCATTTGCGGGGCGTGAAGGTCTATCTGACGCTCAACACGCTCGTCACCGACCGCGAGCTCCCCGCGCTTGCCGCGGAGGCGCGCACCGCGTCGGAGTGCGGCGTGGACGCGATCCTGGTGCAGGATTGGGGCGTTCTGGCGACGCTGCAAAAAATTATTCCCGACGTGCCGCTGCACGCCTCGACGCAGATGAGCCTGCACACGCTCTCGGGCGTTCAGGAAGCGGCAAGGCTCGGCATGACGCGCGCGGTGCTCGCGCGCGAGCTTTCGCGCGGGGAGATCGCCGAAATCTGCCAAAAAAGCCCCATCGAGATCGAAACGTTCGTCCACGGCGCGCTGTGCATGTGCTACAGCGGCCAGTGCGAGATGTCTGCCGTCATCGGGCGGCGCAGCGGCAACCGCGGCGCCTGCGCCCAGCCCTGCCGTCTGCCCTACGGCTTTTCCGGCAGGGCGGACGGCCATCCGCTGAGCTTGAAGGACGCGAACCTCGCGCCCTTCGTGCCGGAGATGATGGATATGGGCGTTGCCTGCCTCAAGATCGAAGGGCGCATGAAGCGCCCGGAATATGTCGCCGCCGTGACGGAAATCTACGCGCGCCTTCTGCGCGAGCATCGCACGCCGACGAAGGACGAGCAGAAAAAGCTCGCCCTCGCTTTCTCGCGCGACGGCTTTACCGAGGGGTACTACCGCGGTGTGCGCGGACGCGAGATGTTCGGCACGCGGCCCGAAAATGCAAGATGGCCCGAGGACTGGTTCAGCGAGATTCGCGCGCGCTATGAAAAGGAAAATTTGCGGCTTGTGCCGCTCACATTAGAATGCACCATCCGCGCCGGTCAGCCGATGGCCCTGACGGCGGAGGACGCAGACGGCCACCGCGTGACCGTCACCGGCGCAGTGCCCGAGGCGGCGCGCAGCCGCGCCGTCACCGCGGAAGAGGTCGAAACGCGCCTCAGGAAAACCGGCGGCACGGCATTTTCGGCGGCGCAGTGCGCCGTCGCACTCGACGGCGGCCTCGCCGTCAGCGCGGGCGCGCTCAATGCCCTGCGCCGCGAAGCGCTTGCGCAGATGGAAGCGCAGCGCACCGCTGTGCCGAAACGCCGCGTATTCGACTTTGTTCCGCCAACAATCGTCAAAAACAGCGCGGACAAGCCGCTTTTGACCGTCTCCCTCCACAAGGCCGAGCAGCTGAGTGAGGAACTGATCGCGCTCGCTCCCGCGCGGGTGTATGTGCCCGTCGAACTACTGGCGCAGCTTGACCTTTCGTCACATCTCGGCAGAACCGAATTTTTCGCGGTGCTGCCGCGCATCTACCGCACACAGGACGAGCCTATTTTGCGCGCGCTGCTCGAGGACGCCGCCAAAAAAGGCGTCACGGGCGTGTCGATCGGCAACCTCGGCCACCTGCCGCTCGCGCGTGGACTTGATTGCAAGCTGCACGGCGGCTGGGCGCTGAACGTCTACAACTCCGCCGCGCTCGCTTTCTGGAAAGAACAGGGACTTTCGAGCGCGTGCGTCTCGTTCGAGCTGCGCGACGCGCAGATTCGGGACCTCAGCAAGTGTCTCCCGTGCGAGGCCATCGTCTATGGCCGCCTTCCCCTGATGCTCACGGAAAACTGCCTGAATGCGAACGCGTTCGGCTGTCGATACTTTACCGAGCGCCCCGCCTCCGTTCCCTGCGACGGCGCGTGTGCAAGCGCCCCCGAGCTGACCGACCGGCGCGGCGAGCACTTCCCCGTGCTGCGCGCATGGGGCTGCCGCAGCGAGATCGAGAACGGAAAGATTCTTTATCTCGCGGACAAATCGAAGGACTGGCAGTCGCTCGGTCTGCGCTTTGCGCAGCTCCGTTTCACGACCGAGAGCGCCTCTGAATGCGTCCGCGTGCTGCGCGCGTATCAGGGTGAGCCGGTCGAAGCGCCGGAGAATATCACCCGCGGTCTCTTCTACCGCGGCGCAGAATGAATTCCAAATTATAATTTTTTATCTTGATTATACTTTTTATTATCAAATAGTGAGGCAATATCATGGCAATCGTTTTGGCTTCTCAATCCCCGCGCCGTCAGGAGCTGCTCGCCCGCATCGGCGTGGAGGACTTCAAAACGCTCTCGCTCGACATTGACGAGAGCTATCCGGAAGGTCTTTCTCCCGAGGACACGGTGCGCTACATCGCCGGCAAAAAATCCGACGCGGCCGCCGCGCTCTGCGCGCCCGACGATCTCATCATCACGGCGGACACGATGGTCTTTTTGGGCAATGACCGCCTCGGAAAACCGCGCGATGAGGAGGACGCGCTGCGTATGCTGCGCGCGCTTTCCGGCCGCGCTCACACGGTCTGCACGGGCGTGAGCGTTCGCCGCGGCGCGCAGGAAGAGCGCTTCGCCGTGTCCACGCGCGTCTTTTTCCGCCCGATGACGGACGACGAGATCCGCGCCTACATCAAAACCGGCGAGCCGATGGACAAAGCCGGCGCCTACGGCGTGCAGAGCCGCGGCGCGCTCTTCGTCGAGCGCATCGACGGCGACTTTTTCAACGTCATGGGACTTCCCGTCGAGCAGCTTGGCTTAGTGCTCGCGCGCTTTGGCGTCAAGCTCCTCTAACCTCTCCCCTGCCCTACGATGAAAGGAGGGTAAGCCTTGAAAGAATTTTTCCGTCAGCACGGGCTGCGCATTCTGGCCGTCGCCGCGGCGGTCGCCGTGGCATTGAGCCTTTTGACCTCCTTTTCCTCGACGTCCTCGGTGCTCGAAAACATCGCGGGCGTGCTGACGTACCCGTTCCGCGCCGCCGCCACCGCCGTGAGCGACTGGGCGGCCGACAAGCGCCAGTATTACGAGGACACGACCACACTCAAGGAGGAAAACGCGGCGCTCAAAAAAGAGATCGCGGACCTTCGCGCCCAGCAGCGTCAGGCGCAGGCCGACAGCGAGGAAAATAAGCTCCTGCGCGAGCTTTTGAAGCTCCAGCAGCAGCGGCGCGACTTCACGTTCGTCTCCACCGCCGTGCTCGCCCACAGCGAGAGCAGCTGGACGTCGTCGCTGTCTCTCAACCACGGCACCGATCAGGACATCGCCGTGGGCGACTGCGTCGTCAGCGCCGAGGGGTATCTCGTCGGCGTCATTTCCGAGGTCGGCCTCAACTGGTCGACGGTGCTGACCGTCATCGACACGGACACCGAGCTCGGCGCGCGCATCTTCCGCACCGGCGAGGTCGCCGTGGCGGAGGGCGACTTCTCCCTGATGGGTCAGGGCAAATTAAAGCTCTCGTACCTCACGTCGGACGACGAGGTGCTCATCGGCGACCAGATCGTCACGTCGGGCCTTGGCGGATATTACCCGAGCGGCCTTGTCATCGGCTCGGTCGAATCGCTCCAGACCGGCGACGACGGCCTTGCCCGCTACGCGGTCCTCGCGCCCATGATGGACTTTGCCGCCCTGACCGAGGTGTTCGTCATCACGGACTACGACATTGCCGACTGAGGGAGGCGTGCATGAATCTCACCCAAACCACCGCGCTTAAGTGGACGTTTTACGCGCTCGCCGCCGCGGCGCTCTTTTTCCTGCGGCGGCTGCTTCTCGGGTCGATGACGTTTTTCGGCGTCATCCCCTTTCTGCCGCCTGTGATCCTTGCAGTCATGGCGTCGTTTGAGCTGCCGCGCTCAGCCGTCATCGCGGGCATTGTCTTCGGCGCGCTGTGCGACCTTGTGCTCCCCGCGCCATTCGCGTGTCTCTATACCATTGCATTCACGCTTGCGGCGCTGCTTATCTCCACTGTTGTCAGCAATTTATTGCAGCAGGGCTTTGCCCGTGCGCTGCTCTCGACCGTGCTGGCGTTTCTGCTTGTCGATCTTTTGCAGGCATTCGCTCTGCTGCCGCGCAGCGGCTCGACCGCCATTTTGCCGATGCTGCACCTGTTCGCGCGCGAAACGGCGCTCTCGTGTCTGCTGCTCGTGCCGGTGTATCCGGCGCTGCGCGCCATCCGCCGCATCTTCCCCGACTGATTTTCCCATTTTCCCCAAGCCTCAAGGAAAGGAGGCCGCTATGGATCCCAAACGCTTTACCCGCCGCCTCGTTGCGCTCGGCGCGGCGATGTTTCTCTGCGCACTCGTGTTCGTCGTCACGCTGTTCGACGCGCAGATCGTCAACGGCGACGATTATCTCGCCCAGTCCATCCGCACGAATGCCAAGTCCGAGACTGTCAAGGCTTCACGCGGCGTCATCACCGACCGCAACGGCAAGGTACTCGTGTCGAACCGCGCGGTCTACACGCTGAATTTTGATTCCTCACTCGTCTCTTCCGACGAGCTCAACGACGCGCTGCTGCGCGTCATCGACCTGATGAACGCGCAGGGCGTTGAAATTAAGGACACGCTTCCGCTCGCCAGGACCTCGCCCTATGCCTACGACACCGCGAACGGCAGCGCGAAAACACTCGTCAAATACCTCGTCTCGCTCAAGTGGATCAATGAAAAGAACGTCGGCGATGACGGTCTCCCCACTACGCTGACAGGCTCTGCGCTGTATCTGAAGCTGCGCAGCGAGTACGGGATCGACGAAACGCTCCCGAATTCCACGGTGCGCACGCTCATCGGGCTGCGCTACTCCCTCGCCTCCGCCAAGATGAACGGCTCCACGACCTTCGAATTTGCGAGCGACGTGGATGTTTCGCTCATTTCCCTCATCAAGGATGGCAACTATGCCGGCGTGCAGGTGGACACCTCGTCCGTGCGCGTTTACGAGACCGACTACGCCGCCCACGTCCTCGGCTACACCGGCAGCATTCAGGACTGGGACGATTATAAGGACAAGGACGGCTACACGCTCGCGAGCACCGTCGGCATCTCCGGCGTGGAAAATGCGTTTGAAGACTATCTTCACGGCAGCGACGGCAAGCGCCTTGTCACGCTCAACGAATCCGGCAAGATCACCGGCGAGCTCTACTCCGTCGAGCCGAAGCCCGGCTCCACCGTGGCGCTGACGATCGACGTCGACTTTCAGGCACAGGTGGAGGAGGCGCTCAAAAATACCGTCTCTTCCATGACAAAATCCGACGGCATCGACCGCGGCGCGGCCGTGGCCGTCGTGCAGGTCGGCACGGGCGACGTGCTGGCGCTTGCGTCCTATCCGACCTATTCCCTCTCGACGTTCCGTCAGGACCTTGCAGAGCTCTCCACCGACCCCTTGCAGCCGATGTGGAATCGCGCCACGCAGGGAAAATACGCCCCCGGCTCGACCTTGAAGCCGCTGACGGCCATCGCCGCGCTCGAATCCGGCGCGACGACCGTGCGCGAAAAAATCTACGACTCCGGCAAGTGGACGTACCCCGGCTACTCCGCGAGCTACACCTACTGCTGGAAGCGCAGCGGCCACGGCTCGCTCAACGTCCGCGGCGCGATCATGAACTCCTGCAACTATTTCTTTGCCGAAATGGGCTACCGCATGGGCATGGACACGCTGCGCGAGTATTATGCGAAATTCGGCCTCGGCTCCCCGACCGGCATTGAGATCGGCGACACCGCGGGCCGCCTCCCCTCGCAGAACGAGGGCGAGAACCTTGCCCCGTGGGCGGCGTTCGGTCAGGCGAACCAGGAATACTCCCCCCTCCAGCTCGCAAATTACATCGCGACGCTCTGCGGCGTGGGTGACCGCTACGCCACGCACCTTTTGAAAAACGTCCGCTCCAGCGGCTCCGGTGCGCTCAAATACGTTTACGACGCCGAGCCGGTCGAGACGATCGCCATGAGCAGCGAAAATCTCTCCGCCGTCCTCGCCGGTATGCACGACCTCGCGACTGACGGCGCGGTGTCGCAGTACTTCAAGGACTGTATCGTCGACGCCGCGGCCAAGACCGGTACGATCCAGACTGGCGACACGAAGAACAACAACGGCGCGTTCGTCTGCTTCGCCCCCTACGACGATCCGCAGATCGCGGTGGCCATCGTCATCGAAAAGGGCGGCTCCGGCGCAGCGTTGGCCTCCACCGCCGTGCAGGTGCTCAACGCTTACTTCTCCAACACGTCCGCGTCCTCCGCGATCACGGGCGAAAATACACTGCTGGGTTAAGCGCACCGTTTCGGCGCGCTTTTGCCTGTTTCAGCCGCTTTATTTGGCAGAAAGGAATGTGTTATGTCAACTAAATGGTTTGATCCGCGCGATCTTCTCTTCAAATCTCCCTTTGGCGCGGTGCCCTGCGGCGCCGATGTCTCGTTCTGCTTTCGCCCCGAGCGCGGCGCGGCGGTCACGCGCTGTGAGCTGCTTGCTCACGGCGAGTTTGCCGGCCAATGGACGACGGTGGAGCTTACTCCCGCGCAGGAGGACGGCCACGTCGTCTATCGCGGCATCTTCACCGCGCCGGATGACGTGGAGCTCGTCTGGTACCACTTCCGCCTCTCGTGGGCGGACGGCGGCACGAGCTGCTACGGCAAAAACGGCCTCTGCGCGTGGGACGCGGTCGAGCCCTGGCAGCTCACGGTCTACGACGACACACACAAAACGCCCGCGTGGTTCGGCCGCGGCGTGACGTATCAGATCTTCCCCGACCGCTTCCGCCGCGCTAAATCTCGTGATGTTGCAGGCCTTGTCGGCCCGCGCACGCTGCACGAAAATTGGAACGAGCTTCCCAAATACCGCCCGAACGCCGAGGGCGAGATCACGTGCAGCGACTTTTTCGGCGGTGACTTGCAGGGGATCACGGAAAAGCTCGACTACCTCGCCTCTCTCGGTGTGACGACACTCTACCTCTGCCCGATCTTCGAGGCCTCGACCAACCACCGCTACGACACGGCCTGTTATGAGCGCATTGACCCGCTGCTCGGCGATGAAGCGGACTTCCGCACGCTCTGCGCGGAGGCGAAAAAGCGCGGCATCTACGTGATGCTCGACGGTGTCTTCAACCACACGGGGCGAAAGAGCGTCTATTTCAACGCCGACGGCTTTTACGACGACCTCGGCGCGGCGCAGGGCGAGCAGTCGCCCTACTACCGCTGGTACAACTTCCACCCCTTCCCCGACGAGTACGACGCCTGGTGGGGCATCAAGAACCTGCCTGCAGTCAACGAGCTGGAAAAGAGCTATGTTGACTACATTATTGAGGGCAACAACTCCATTATCAAGCGCTGGCTGCGCGCAGGCGCATCCGGCTGGCGGCTCGACGTCGCCGACGAGCTCCCCGACGAGTTCATTGCCAAAATTCGCGCGGCGATGAACGAGGAGAACCCCGACACTTATCTTCTCGGCGAGGTCTGGGAGGACGGCACGACGAAGATCGCCTACTCCCAGCGCCGCAAGTACCTTTTGGGCCGCGAGACGAACGGCCTGATGAACTACCCGTTCCGCACGGCGCTGATGGCCTATTTGCTCGGCGGCGGCGCGGAATACTTCCGCGACAGCATGGAGGAGCTGCGCGAAAACTATCCTGCGCCCGCGTTCTACGGCGCGATGAATTTCCTCTCGACCCACGACACGCCAAGGCTTTTGACGATCTTAGGCCTCACCTCCCCCGCGCCGCAGACGCGCGACGAGCGCGCGGTCTATCAGCTCAGCGATTCCGACCTTGCGCGCGGCATGTCGCTTCTCAAGCTCGCGGCTCTGATCCTCTACACCTTCCCCGGCTCGCCGATGCTCTACTACGGTGACGAGGCCGGCATGCAGGGCTTTGAAGACCCGTTCAACCGTGGAACCTACCCGTGGGGACGCGAGAATGCCGAATTGGTGCAATACTTCCAACAGCTCGGCGCGCTGCGCAAGGCGCACGAGGCGCTGCAAAGCGGCACGATCGTCTACCATGCCGCGCAGGGCCGCGCGCTGGCGTTCTCGCGCCGCACGGAGCACGACCACTGCCTCACGGCAGTCAATGCCGGCGACGAGCCCGTCACGCTCACCCTTCCGTGGGACGGCACGCTCGCCGAGGACGCCATGTCCCATCAGGAGTTCTTCTGCGGCAACGGCCTGCTTCGCCTGACGCTCGAGCCCTACGGTACGATGCTGCTGACCCAGCCGCAGGAGTGATTTGTTTCACGTGAAACACTGATTTCAGGTCATGGTAAAGGTCAGCGCCTTTACCATGACCTTTTTCTGTCCTCAGCACTGCCCCAGCGGTGATACCCCATCACCGGCCCAAACAGGGGCAAATCGGGACGTAAAGGCCTGCGCCTTGTCATGTTTCACGTGAAACAAATTTGCAAAATTTGAGCTTCCCTGTTGAAATTGAGCCGTTTTGTGCTATACTGAACAAGAATGAAAATAGATCAATGCTTCTATGACTAAGGTGGGTGTTTTTTTGGCTAAAATCGTTGCAATCGTCAATCAAAAGGGCGGCGTCGGCAAAACGACGACCTGTGTCAACCTGACCTCCTCCCTCAAGGAGAAAGGCAATCGCGTCCTGCTGTGTGACTTTGACCCGCAGGCCAACTCCACCTCCGGCATGGGTGTGGACAAGGCGGCCTCGCGCGGCGTTTATGACGTGCTCATCAACGGTGCGGACGTCACGGCCAGCGTGGCGCACACGCGCTACGGCGATGTGCTCCCCTCCTCGAAAGCCTTGGCGGGCGCGGGTATTGAGATGATCGACCGCGAAAACCGCGAATTCCTGCTCAAGCAGGCGCTCGATATTCTCTCGCCCAATTACGACTTTATCCTCATCGACTGCCCGCCGTCGCTCGAACTCTTAACGGTCAACGCCCTCTGCGCCGCGAATTCCCTGATCGTTCCTGTACAGGGCGAATATTTCGCGCTCGAGGGCCTGTCCGACCTGATGCACACGGTGCGCATGGTGCGCCGCAGCCTGAATCCCGGCCTTGAGCTCGAAGGCGTTCTGCTCACGATGTTCGACGGGCGCACGAATCTCGCCCTCCAAGTTGCGGAAGAGGTCAAGCGCTACTTCCCCGGCAAGGTGTATTCGACCGTCATCCCCCGCAATGTGCGCCTTTCCGAAGCGCCGAGCCACGGCAAGCCGATCAACTACTACGACCGCACCTCCCGCGGCGCGGAAGCGTACAGCGACCTCGCCAACGAGTTTTTGAAGCAGAACCGCTGATACATTAAATATAAGGGCGCATTCCGCCCGCTTCATCCCACAGAAAGGAGAAGTCTCCATGGCAAATGCAAACCGCGGGCTCGGCAAGGGGCTCGGCGCGCTGCTGGGCGACGCCGCCCTGCGCACCGACACGTCCGACAACCTCTACCTCCCCATCTCGCAGATCGAACCCTACGCCAATCAGCCGCGCCGCCACTTCGATGAAGAGGCTCTGCAGGATCTGGCCGATTCCATCCGCGAGCACGGCATTATCCAGCCGTTGACGGTCCGCCGCCTTTCTTCCGGCTACTATCAGATCATCGCCGGCGAGCGCCGCTGGCGCGCCGCGCGCATCG
>OGLI01000799.1_pt1 | contig 23976 bp, 18 predicted proteins | sample 1572661 | NCBI WGS metagenome assembly OGLI01 (sample SAMEA2581901, study PRJEB24529) | metagenome | biome: Human gut stool | place: China | collected 2011 | reverse complement strand
TGGGACGGTGTCAGTAACGGCAGAAGCACAGAATCTGAATCAGGGAAAGCGGGTACTGTTTATCAGTTCGTATTCTTATGGATGGGACACCGTCCAGACACAGATCGAAGGAATCAAAGCCGGAGTGGATGAGAATACCACTATCGACTATGAATTTATGGACACGAAGCGTTTTCGGACAGATGAGTGGCTGAATATGTTTCATGATATGCTGAAATACCATCTGGAGAATACGGATCCCTATGATGTGGTGATCGTGGGAGATGATGCGGCGCTGCAGTTTGCCATGGAATACCGGGAAGAACTGTTCCCGGAGATACCGGTTGTCTTCGAAGGTGTGAACGATGAAGAATATGCCATGAAAGCGGCAGAGAATCCTCTTGTGACGGGAATTATTGAAAAACTGTCCGTAGAGAAGAACATAGACATGGCGCTGAAGGTGAATCCGACAGCCGATAAAGTAGTGGCGATACTGGATGATTCAGTGACCGCAGATGCAGAACGGAAGAATTTTTACAACTCAGCGGAAAACTATCCGGAGCTGGAATTTTCTGAGATCAATGCTGCGGAACTGGAAACAGCCAGATTGCAGCAGGCTATCAGTAAGGTGGATGATAAGACGATACTGATCTATATCGTTATGTCTAAGGACGGCAGTGGCAAACAATATACCAGTGACCAGGCGCTGTGTATGATTGTGGATTATGCCAAAGTACCGGTTTACCGCATGGTGGAGGCCGGAATCGGTGACGGACTGCTGGGCGGTAATGTGGTATCCATGTATAAGTCCGGAGAGATCGCAGCACAGATGGCCATGGATATCGCAAATGGTACCGACAGTGCAGAGATCAATGTGGTAAAGGACAGTCCCAACATTTATTGTGTAGATGAAGACGTCATGCGGAAGTTCGGGCTGGAGGCATCACAGTTTCCCAAAGATACCGAATTTGTAAATCATCGGGAGAATTTTTTTGTCAGGAACCGAGAGGCTTTGATACCGGCACTTATACTTATCACTGCACTCAATGTTATTATCTGCTGGGTGTGCTTCGATAATTACCGCAGACGAAAGCTGCTGCAGGAACTGGAGCAGGCACGTGCAATTATGGAGGCGGCAGCACAGCATGACTTCCTGACGGGACTTCCGAACCGCAGCAAATTCATGAAGGATCTGGAGCAGATGATCGATGCGAAGGTTCCCTGTACCGTCATGATGCTGGATATTGATAATTTCAAGAAGATCAACGACACTTACGGACATACGGCAGGAGACGAAGCGCTGCAGCAGGTGGCAAACCGCCTGAAAGAGATGCAGTCCCAGATACTGACATCATACCGTTTCGCCGGAGATGAATTTATTCTGATCCTGCGCAGCAGCCAGAATATGCTGGTGGAGAAGACAGCGTACCAGTGCAGACAGGTATTCACAAAGGATGTGGTGCTCTGCGGTACGAAGCGGAAGATCGGCGGCAGCATTGGTATTGCAAGTTATCCTAAGGATACGGATAATCTGGAACAGCTGATCGTGTGTGCGGATGATGCCATGTATCAGGTGAAGAAGAACGGCAAGAATGATTTTGCATTCTATAAAAAGCCAGAGGAAGAAACAACGGACAATACGCAATAAAACGGAAATAGAACAAAGAATACAGAAAAATAGGGAAGCAGGCAGAAATTTGCTGTTATAATAACAGAGGTTTCTGCCTGTTTTTTGAACGGAAAATTGCTTTCCATGTTGAAAAAACATACGATTATGTTATAATTAATACCATTGACTAAAAGGAGAACAGTGTGAAAATAAATTTCACACGCAAATTTGTGCCTGCGGCCCAAACTTTGCAGATTTTGAGAAAGGCATGGTTAATTAAAATGCGAATACTATCAGAAGCGCTGGGATATGTAATGTACTTTTGCTATTATCTGGTGCATAATTACGGATTGGCAATCATTCTGTTCACATTGATCAGCAAGATCGTATTGCTGCCGGTATCCGTCTGGGTACAGAAGAATTCCATTAAAATGGTAAAGATGCAGCCTGAGATCAACCGGATCAAGGCAAAACATTTCGGAGATGCAGACCGGATCGCGGACGAACAGTCCAAGATCTTCAAGAGAGAGAAGTACAATCCGCTGGCATCTCTGATCCCGCTGGCAGTTCAGATTATTCTGCTGATGGGACTGGTAGAGGTTATCTATCACCCGCTGGATTATCTGCTTCATCTGCCACAGGATGTGATCACGGCATTCAATGGCCTGGCTGTCAGCCTGGCCGGAGCAAATCCGGAGAGCTCCTCTATTCAGCTGGCAGTAGTGGAGATGATCAAGAGTGGTAATTATGCAGAACAGTTCGCAGCATTGCAGTCAGGTCTGGCAGGTGTGGACATTGCGTCTGTATTACAGCAGGTGCAGGGAATTTCCCTGAACTTCTGCGGCATGAATTTAAGTTGGGTACCTTCCGAAGTGGGGGGCATTGATATCATCGTCCCCATTGCAGCCGGTATTTCCGCATGGCTGTTGTGTGTGGCACAGAATGCAGCCAATGTCATTCAGGCAGAGCAGTCCAAGCTGAACAAATACGGTATGATGGCATTTTCGGTAGGCCTGTCCCTGTATCTGGGCTGGTTTGTTCCGGCAGGTGTGGCTTTGTACTGGATCGCCAGCAACCTGTTCGCTATTTTACAGCAGTATCTGCTGAACTGGGCCATCAATCCCAAGGATTATGTGGATTATGAGGAACTGGAGGCCAGCAAACAGGAACTGGAGGAATTGCAGTCCATTGGTGGCAAGAAGAAACTCTTCGAGAAAAATCCCTATGCCAAGAGAGAGAAGAAAGATTTCAAACGTTTCTTCTCTGTAGTGAACAAGCATCTGGTATTTTATTCCGAGAGCAGTGGCTTCTATAAATATTATCAGGGCATTATCGAATGGCTCCTGGCACATACCAATCTGACTATCCACTATATCACCAGTGATCCGGAAGATCAGATCTTTGCACTGGCGGAAAAAGAAGACAAGATCCGGGCGTATTATATCGGAGAAAAACGTCTGATCACACTGATGATGAAGATGGATGCAGACGTAGTGGTCATGACTATGCCGGATATTGAGAACTTCCATATTAAGCGAAGCTATATAAGGAAGGATATTGAATATATCTATATTCCTCATTGTATGGACAGTCTGAATATGACCATGCGTACCGGTTCCATGGATCACTACGATACCGTATACTGCGTCGGTAAGCATCATACTGAGGAAATCCGCAAGACAGAGGAAGCTTACGGTCTGCCGCCCAAGAAACTGATCGACTGGGGCTACTGCCTGCTGGATCGTATGATCGAAGATTACAGGAAAGCGGATAAGACGCCTCATGAGAAAAAGCATATTCTGATCGCGCCTTCCTGGCAGAAGGACAATATCGTGGACAGCTGTCTGGAAGGCATGCTGGATGATCTGGCAGGTAAGGGTTATGAAGTGGTAGTACGTCCTCATCCTCAACAGGTGCGTCTGCAGCAGGATAAGATGGATCGCCTGAAAGAGCGTTATGCCAAGAACCCGGATATTGACATTCAGACAGACTTCTCATCCAACAGCACGGTATTCGAGGCGGATCTGCTGGTGACTGACTGGTCCGGTATCGCGTATGAATATGCCTTTACGACCAAGAAGCCGGTTCTGTTCGTGGATACTCCCATGAAGGTCATGAATCCGGAATACCAGAAGATCGACACCGTACCTATCAATATCTGGATGAGGGATGTCATCGGAGACCGTCTGGATCCTACAAAGACAGAGGAGACCGAAAGCAAGGTCAGAAATCTGCTGGAGCAGAAGGATGCTTACCATGACAGAATTGAAAAGTTCGTGGAAGAATATGTATACAATCTGGGCAACAGTGCCGAAGTAGGTGCAAAGTACATTGTACAGGCAGTCCAGGAACAGATCAAAAAAGCAAAAGAACAATAAAAATCTGAAATACAAAAAGAGTAAAAGAAAGAGGTAAAAACATGAAAAAATTAAGCAAGATCGCACAGGTAACATTTTTTGCAGCAGCATTCGCAGTACTGTTTTCCGGAACTGCAGATGCATATATTGACCCTTCTGTTATGAACTATGCTATTCAGGCAGTAGCCGGTGTAGTCATCGCTGTAGGCGCTGCAGCCGGTATCTACTGGAGAAAGGCCAAGAAGAAGATCGACAAGAGTCTGGGAATCGATGAGAACAGAAACAAAGAAGTAGAATCCGATGACATTATGCTGGATCAGGCAGAGGACAAGCAGGAGAAGTAATCTGACATGAAAAAGCGGGATAAAAAGCAACTGCTGCCGGGAATTGTGGTGGCGGCTGCCATCAGTTTCCTGGTGTTTTTATATGCACCGGTAGATTTGTATTGCAGTAATATATCCGAGTTCTGGTTTGATTTCGGAATTCTGATCAGGGCATCATTGGGCCTGTTTTTGATCAGCACCGTTGTGCTGCTTCTGATCTATATTGTCTTGTGGCTGATTCATCCGGTGCTGTACCGTATCGGACTGGCAGGTGGATTCTTAGGGCTGATCTGTACCTATATTCAGGGAAATTTTCTGATCAGGAATCTGCCGCCCCTGGATGGAACGACGATTCGATGGGAAGAATATACATTTCTGAGGACAGAGGATTTTATTCTCTGGGGCATCGGCTTTGTTGTTGTAGTGCTCATGTATATTTTCCTGAAAAAAGATCTTTTGTCCAAAACGGTAATGTATTTAAGCGGTGGACTGACATTGATGCTGCTGATCACAGCAGTCAGTGTTGTGTTTACCAGTGGGGCACTGCAGGAAAAAGTACATTATCAATATGGTGCGGACGAACAGTTTGTGATGTCCGAAGACCAGAATTTCGTGATCCTTCTGCTGGATACGGTGGATTCCAGAACGATCACGGAGCTGTTGGACGAGCATCCGGAATACAGTGAGGTATTTCGTGATTTCACCTATTTTGAAAATACGGTAGGAGCATACTCCTGCACAGAGAGATCCGTTCCCTATATTCTGTCCGGAGACTGGTATGAAAATGATGAACCCTTTGATGATTACGGCAAGAGGGTGTACCAGGAGTCCCCGCTGTTTCAGACATTGCAGGAACGTGGCTACAATATGGAACTCTGTGATTCTGAATTGTATATGGATACCGAACTGATGCATATGTTCAGCAACATTCACGTAGTGGATTTCGAACTGAGTTCTTATACGAAATTTGCGAAACCACTGTTGAAGCTGATCGGTTTCCGGTATGCGCCTTTTGAACTGAAGAAAATGTGTACATTTAAAAAGGCTGCATTCGCAGAACTGCTCCAGGTAGAGAATACACCTGAGGAAACCAGCTGCAGTGAATCGGATCATGTATTTAAGAGTCAGTTGGATCTGCAGGGAATTACCGTGGAAGATTCCTCCAAAAAATTCAAATTTATTCATCTGAACGGAGCACATGTTCCTTATATCTATGATAAGGACATGAATATCATCAATGAACTGGACGGCACCTATGAACAGAGCGCACAGGCCACGATGGTCGGTGCAATGGATTATGTCGAACATCTGCGCAACAGTGAAGCCTACGACAATACAGTCCTCATTGTGATGTCGGATCATGGCTATAACGGAAGCCTGGGACAAAGTGGAGAGGCTACCTGGATGCGTCAGTGTGCATTACTTCTGATCAAGGGAAGAAATGAGCATCATGATACCATGCAGATCTCACAGGCACCCATAAGCTTTGAGGATCTCCAGGAGGCATATGTGCGTCTGCTGGACGGCAGGCGGAGTGATGAGGTCTTTGACTGGAAGGAAGGCGATGCAAGAGAACGCCGGTTCTTACGGTATTCTTTCCTGGATGACGATCATATGCAGGAGTATATACAGACGGGGTATGCTTCTGATATGGATACCATGATTCCTACCGGAAGAGAGTATAATCGTTAGAAAGAAATGCAACAATGTGACAGGGAGAATAAGTGTGAGTAAAAATACTGTGAGAAAAAAGATAACAGGCAGACAGCTGATGCCGGGGATTTTCATATCCCTGGCTATCAGCTTTTTGTTGTTTTTATATGCACCTGTCGATCTGTATTGCGCGAATGTTTCGGAATTCTGGTTTGATTTTTCCACGTTATTGATCACTGCACTGGGGATGTTCGCTGCCTGTTTTGCTGTACTGATGGTGTTATATCTGATTGCCATGCTGATTCATCCGTATGTGTACCGGATCGCACTGGCTGGAGGGCTGACACTTTTTATCTGTACCTATATCCAGGGGAATTTTATGATCGACAAGCTGCCTCCGCTGGATGGCACGTCCATCTGGTGGGAGAAATACGACATCCTTCGGAAAGACACCTTGATATTATGGGGAATTGTTCTGGCGGTGGTTGTTTTGGCTGCGATTTTTCTTAGAAAAGAACGATTTGAAAATGTTGCCATGTTTATCAGCGGATGTATGACTCTGATGCTTCTGGTCACAGCCTGCAGTACTGCATTGACGAATGGGGCACTGATTCCCAAAGTGCATCTGTACATCAGCGAGGAAAACGAGTTTAATATGTCCAGTGACGAGAATTTTGTGATCTTTGTGCTGGATACGGCAGATTCCAGAGAGTTTACTTCCCTGTTGGAGGATCATCCGGAGTACCGTGATATTTTTGCAGATTTTACTTATTATGAAAATATGATGGGGAATTATTCCTGTACCATGAATGCGGTGGCCTATATTTTATCCGGAGAATGGTTCGAGAATCAGGAACCGCTTGCAGATTATCTGAATGATGTATATCTGAATTCCCCCTTGTGGGAGGAACTGTGGAGCAGAGGATATCAGATCGACCTCTATGAGGATGATATTCGTGCTCAGGATGACAGTGTGGCAGACAATTTCGGCAATGTTTATCACACAACAGTCAGACCAAACTCTTATCTGGAACTTGCAAAGGAAGAATTGAAGTTAGTCGGCTTCCGTTATGCACCGTATGATCTGAAGCGCTACTGCGAGACCAGAGAGATTTATTTCGATGCGTTACAGGTTTCAGAGCCGGATGGCACAACGGCTGGAATCTTTACAGAGGACAATATGGCCTTCAAAGAAGCCCTGTTAGAGAACGGGGTTGTCATGGATCAGGAGCAGAAGAACTTTAAATTCATTCATCTGGAAGGAGCCCATGCACCTTTTATCTATGGTGGAGATATGGAATATGTCCCGGGAGGGGATTACCGCCAGAATATGGAAGCGTCCATTGCACTTACTGCAAAATATATTGATGCCATTAAGGAAAGCGGAGCTTATGATAATACGGCAATCATTGTGATGGCTGACCATGGCTATAACGGACAGGGGGATGAAACAGACAGGGATGTCTGGATGAGACCTGCGCCGATGTTTCTGGTCAAGGGAATGAGAGAGCAGCATGATACCATGCAGATTTCCGAGGCTCCGGTCAGTTACGTGGATCTCTGGGATGCCTATATGCGCCTGATGGATGGGAAACAGAGTGATGCGATATTTGACTGGAAAGAAGGAGATACAAGAGAGCGGCGCTATCTGCGCTATTCTTTCTCCGAGACCGACCATCTGGTGGAATATATCCAAAAAGGACATGCACAGGATCTGGACGGAATGGAACTGACCGGAAGGGAGTTTAACAGGTGAAAAAAAGGAATCTTAAAAATTGGATACCGGGTCTGCAGGTGTCAGCGGCCATCAGTTTCCTGCTGTTTCTGTATGCTCCGATCGATCTGTACTGTGCGAATACAGCGGAATTCTGGTTTGATTTTTCCACGTTATTGATCACTGCACTGGGGATGTTTGCAGCCTGTTTCGCCGTACTGGCGGTGTTGTATCTGATTGCTATGCTGATTCATCCATATGTGTACCGGATCACACTGGCCGGAGGGATTGCACTTTTTATCTGCACCTATATCCAGGGGAATTTTATGATCGACAGACTGCCGCCATTGGACGGAACTTCAATCTGGTGGGGCAAATACGATATTCTCCGGAAAGATACATTGCTTCTTTGGGTAGTAGTGCTGATCGTTGTAATTGCGGCAATGATCGTGCTGCGAAAGCAGAAATTTGTCCATGTGGTAATGTTCATCAGCGGATGCATGACCCTGATGCTTCTGGTTACCGCATGCAGCACCGTGATTACCAGCGGGGCACTGCATTCCAAACTGCATCTGCATGTCAGCGTGGAAGAAGAATTCGAGATGTCTGCGGACAACAATTTTGTGATCCTTGTGTTGGATACGGCAGATTCCAGAGAGTTTACCTCACTGTTAGAGGAACATCCGGAGTACCGGGAGATCTTTGGAGATTTTACTTATTTTGAGAATACCACGGGAGCTTACACCAGCACATTGAATGCTATTCCTTTTATTTTATCCGGTGAATGGTATGAGAATGAGGGATCTTTTCAGGACTATCTGGACAGAGTCTACAGAGAGGCACCGTTGTGGAAGGAACTGAAGAGCAGAAATTATCAGATCGATCTCTATGAGGATGATATCCGTGCACAGGATGCTTCCATCGTGGACAATTTTGACAATGTCTATTTTACTAAGGTCACCCCCGTTTCTTATCTGGAACTGGCAAAGCAGGAGCTGAAGCTCGTTGGATTCCGGTATGCACCGTATGATCTGAAAAGATACTGCGTGATCAAAGAAGTCTATTTTAATGAATTACGGGAATCTCATCCGGAAGGTTCGGATTCCAAGGCGTTTACTGCGGATAATACGGCTTTCAAGGAGGATCTGGCAGCCCAGGGTGTGGTGATGGATGAGACGGGAAACCGTTTCAAGTTCATCCATCTGAACGGGGCCCACGCACCTTTTATCTATGACAAGGACGCCAATGTTATCGGTGTGGAACAGGGATCTTACCGTCAGAGCATGGAAGCTTCCATTACATTGGCAGCAAATTATATTCAGGCATTGAAAGACAGTGGTGCCTATGACAACACCGCTCTGATCGTAATGGCGGATCACGGATACAACGGCATGGGAGAAAAGGAAGAGGACTTTCTGCGGCAGGCAGCACTGCTTCTGATCAAAGGAAGAAATGAACAGCACGATACCATGCAGATTTCAGAAGCACCCATCAGCTACGAAGACCTGCAGGAGGCGTATGTCCGACTGCTGGATGGCGCGCAGAGCGACGCGGTGTTTGACTGGAAAGAGGGAGATACCAGAGAGAGACGTTTTCTGGAATACGCTCCCGGCAACGAGAAACACATGGTAGAATATCTCCAGAAAGGCCATGCACAGGATCTGACAACTATGGTGCCTACCGGAAGGGTGTTCGACCGGTAATAACTTTTCCTGCGATAGAAGCGGCGGGGATGATCCCGACTTCCGCAAAGCGGCTGTCAATGCTGTGGTTGCGGTTGTCACCCAGGACAAAATATTCTCCGGGTGCAAGCGTCAGGGGAGCGGCGGCTTTGCCGGCATCCTCCATGAGAGAAAAGCCATCGGGGGTCGGTTGGGGAACCCCATTGACATAGAGGATTCCCTCTGTGATCTGTATCGTATCTCCCGGCAGGGCCACGATCCGCTTGACGATATCGCGTCCCAGCGTCTCGTGGCGGATGACAACGACATCGTTATAGTCCAGACAGTCCGGCAGACCGAATTTCTGAAGGAGGACCGGCTGCCCGGAGGTGTAGGCCGGTTCCATGGAAGAACCGTTTACAAAATACAGCTGTACCACGAAATGGGATACCAGATAACAGATACAGCCGATAAGCAATACAAAAAGCAGATAAGAACGGGTGCGATGATTCATAAGGGATCCTTTCCGGTTTGTTAAAATGCTGATAAAGATATCAAAATCTATCAGATAGCATACCACATTTCGGGTGGTAATAACAGAGAAGAGAAACAATAAGAGAAAAAGAGGTAAAAGTAATGAAAGTATTACTGGTAAACGGAAGCGGACATGCGAAGGGCTGTACCTACACAGCTCTGGAGGAAGTAGCGGGAGCACTGGAGAAAAACGGTATTGAGACGGAGATCATCCAGGTGGGTACACAGCCCATCGCCGGATGTATCGGCTGCAATGCCTGTCTGAAGAACGGAAAGTGTTTCCGGGAGGATGGCGTGAATGAATTCGTGGAAAAGGCGAAGACAGCAGACGGATTCGTCTTCGGATCTCCGGTGCATTATGCATCTGCTTCCGGTATGATCACTTCCTTCCTGGACAGAGCATTTTACGGCAAGAGCGCCCTGTTCCAGGGCAAGCCCGGTGCCTGCATCGTCAGCTGCAGACGCGGTGGGGCTTCCGCAGCCTTTGACCAGTTGAACAAATATTTTACCATCAACTGTATGCCGGTGGTATCCAGCCAGTATTGGAATCAGGTACACGGCAATACTCCCGAAGAGGTAAAACAGGATCTGGAAGGCATGCAGACCATGCGTACCCTGGGTAACAATATGGCATGGCTGCTCAAATGCATTGCCGCAGGAAAAGCTGCGGGCGTGGATTTCCCTGAGAGAGAACCGGCGCAGAAGACCAACTTTATTCGATAAGGAGACAGATGAATTATGGCAGAGTGGAATGGATTGGGAAGATATCCGGAGGATGCGGATGTGAATGATCGTCCGGAAGAGGGTACCTTGCTGGCCTATGTGGACGGAAGCTATCAGGATGCACTGAAAAAATACGGTTTCGGCTGTATTTTTATTCTTCCCGATGGACGCATCTATACAGAATACGGTAATGGTGACAATCCGGACTCTCTGAAACAGCGGAATGTCTCCGGTGAGATGCTGGGAGCCATGTATGCGGTGCGGTTTGCCTTAAACAGTGGCTTTACAGCCATAGAGATCCGTTATGATTATGAAGGAATCGAAAAATGGGTCACCGGAGCCTGGAAGAGCAAGAATGATCTGACGAAAAAATATGCCCAGACCATGCGGGGCTGGGGACAGAAGATCCGGATCCGCTTTACCAAGGTCCCGGCCCATTCCAAGGTGAAATACAACGAGCTGGCGGATGAGACCGCAAAGCTGGGGGTGGCAAACGGAAACGGTATTCCCAAAGTCAAAAGTCTCAGTGACTTCGAAGCGGCAGACGGTGTGGAAGCGTGAAAACATATACTTGCGGCCGTGTGTCTGTAGCCCGGAAGTTAAGGGCTTCGGAAAGGAATGAGGAATAGAATGCGTCTGAATAAATATCTGGCACAGTGCGGTGTATGTTCCCGAAGAGATGCGGATAAGCTGATCGAACAGGGAAAAGTACTGGTCAACGGTCAGGTGGCCGGAATGGGACAACAGGTGGAAGAAACGGACACCGTGCAGGTGGGTAAGAAGATTCTGCAGGGAAAGCAGACACAGAAGGTACTGGCATTTTACAAGCCGGTGGGAGTGACCTGCACGGAGAGAGATCCTCATGCAGAGAAAAAGATCATGGATATGATCCGCTATCCGGAACGGCTGACCTATGCGGGACGTCTGGACAAAGATTCCGAAGGCCTGATCCTGCTCACCAATGATGGAGATCTGATCAATGCCATGATGCGGGGCGCCAACCGTCATGAAAAAGAATATATCGTAAAGACAGATAGGGAAATAACACCCGATTTTTTGCAGAAAATGGCGAAAGGTATTTATCTGAAAGATCTGGACATCACTACCAGAGAATGTGAGATTGAACAGATCGGAAAATTTACCTTCCGTATCGTTTTGACTCAGGGAGTCAACAGACAGATCCGGCGGATGTGTGAAGCCTGTGGATACCGGGTAAAAGCGCTGAAAAGAATCCGGATCATGAACATTCTGCTGGGGAATCTGAAGCCGGGAAAGTGGCGCAAGGTCACCGGAGAAGAGCTGGAACAGCTTCAAAGAGACACCGGAATGTTAAATCGCAATTAAAATATATAAAGGCAGGAATACAAGATGCAGTCTTCCAAAATAGACCGGATCAAAGATCTGGTAGAACAACTGAATGCAGCTTCCGAAAGCTATTACGCCAAGGATCAGGAGATCATGAGCAACTACGAATACGACAAGCTCTATGATGAACTGGTGGAACTGGAAAAAGAGACAGGCGTTACCCTGGCCAACAGTCCTACGGTAAACGTAGGCTACGAAGCGGTGGATGAGCTTCCCAAGGAGCGCCATGAGAGTCCTATGCTGTCTCTGGGCAAGACGAAAAGCCGGGAAGAACTGCGGGACTGGCTGCAAGGCAATCCTGCAATTCTCAGCTGGAAACTGGACGGGCTGACCATTGTATTGACGTATCGTGAAGGAAAACTTGCAAAAGCGGTCACCCGTGGCAACGGCGAGATCGGTGAGGTCATTACAAATAACGCCCGTACTTTTAAGAATCTTCCGCTGAATATTTCCTATACCGGAGAACTGATCCTGCGGGGAGAAGCGGTGATCACCTACAGTGATTTTGAGAAGATCAACGGGGAGATCGCAGATGCAGAGGCAAAATACAAGAATCCCCGAAATCTGTGCAGCGGCTCTGTGAGGCAGCTCAACAATGAGATCACGGCCAGACGGAATGTCCGCTTTTTTGCTTTTACGCTGGTAAAGGCGGATGGTGTGGATTTTCATGATTCCAAGGAAGCCCAGTTTGCTTTTTTGCAGGAGCAGGGCTTTGCAGTGGTGGAACATGTGGCAGTAACGGAAGAGAACATTTTATCTGCCATTGAAGATTTTGAACACAAGATCGAGCACTACGATATTCCTTCCGACGGTCTGGTACTTACTTATGAAAGTATCAGCTACGGACAGTCCCTGGGCAGAACCGCGAAGTTCCCCAGAGATTCCATTGCTTTCAAATGGGCGGATGAACTGCGGGAGACTACATTAAAAGAGGTTGAGTGGAGCGCCAGCCGTACCGGTCTGATCAATCCGGTAGCTATTTTTGAGCCGGTGGAACTGGAAGGCACAACGGTGAGCCGCGCTTCCGTGCATAATATCAGTATCATGAGATCCCTCAGACTGGGAATCGGAGACCATATCACGGTCTATAAGGCCAACATGATCATTCCCCAGATCGCTGAGAATCTGACAGGCAGTGATAATGTGGAGATTCCAAAGGTGTGTCCGGTGTGCGGACAGCCCACGGAGATCCGACAGATGAATGAGGTACAGTCTCTGTACTGCACCAATGAGAAATGCCCGGCCAAGGAGATCAAATCCTACACTCTGTTCGTCAGCAGAGATGCGCTGAATATTGACGGACTCTCCGAGGCAACATTGGAGAAGCTGATCGATCAGGGCTTTATCCATGAATATGCGGATCTGTTCCGGCTGGACCGTTACAAGGAGGTCATTACCGGAATGGAAGGATTCGGAGAAAAATCCTATCAGAATATGATGGACAGTATCGAGACTGCAAGACATACCACGCTGCCCCGGTTGATCTACGGACTGGGGATCGCAGGAATCGGCGTGGCCAATGCCAAGGTGCTGTGCCGGTATTTTGATTACGATCTGGAACGAATGCAGGCAGCGGACGAAGAAACACTGAGTGCCATTCCCGGTGTGGGAGAGGTGCTGGCATCTACATTTACGGATTATATGCGGGATGCGGAAAATCTGGAGAAAATAGCTCATCTGAAGGAAATCCTGACGATAGAGACACCACAGATCGATGAGAGTGCACAGACACTGGCAGGAATGTCCTTCGTGGTGACGGGAAGCCTGAACCATTATGCCAGCCGGAATGATCTGAAAGAGGTCATTGAGGAAAAAGGCGGCAAGGTGACCGGAAGTGTCACCGGCAAGACCACCTGCCTGATCAACAATGATATTACCTCTACATCATCGAAAAATAAAAAAGCAAAAGAATTACAGGTTCCCATTCTGACAGAAGAGGAATTTCTGAGAACCTATAATATTCCCTACGAGGAATAAGCAAGAAAGACCCGGAGGAAAATAAAATGCCTATCAAAACACAAAATGATCTGCCTGCCAAAGAGATACTGGAAAATGAAAATATATTCGTCATGGACGAATTTCGTGCGGTACATCAGGACATGCGTCCCCTGCAGGTACTGATCCTGAACAATATGCCGGTAAAGCAGGATACGGAGCTGCAGCTGCTGCGGGCGTTGTCAAATACACCGCTGCAGGTGGATGTCACTTTCATGAACACCAAGACCCACGTGTCACTGAATACCCCGGCCAGCCATCTGAACAAATTTTACACTACCTTTGATGAGATCAGGGATCGTAAATTCGATGGACTGATCGTTACCGGAGCACCGGTGGAGGATATTACCTTCGAGGAAGTGGATTACTGGGAGGAGACCTGTCAGATCCTGGACTGGGCGGAGACCCATGTGACCTCCACCTTACATATCTGCTGGGCGGCACAGGCCGGATTTTATCATTATTACGGAATCAACAAGAGACAACTGTCCCAGAAGCTGTTCGGCGTCTATGCACATAAGGTATCCAACCGGAAAGTTCCGTTGGTCCGGGGATTTGATGATATTTTCATGGCTCCTCACAGCCGTCACACCGAGACACCATCGGAGGCCATTCATGCCTGTAAGGATCTGACGATCCTGGCGGAATCGGAGAAGGCCGGCGTATTCCTGGCAATGGCGGAAGAGGGCAAAAAGATTTTTGTAGCGGGCCATCCCGAATATGACCGTTATACACTGAACAACGAATATCATAGAGATCTGGACAAAGGACTGCCCATTCAGATCCCCTATAATTATTACCCGGACGATGACCCGGAGCAGAGACCTCTGTTACAGTGGAGATCTCATTGTAACAATCTTTACAGCAACTGGCTCAATTACTATGTATACCAGACAACACCATATGACTTAACGGAAATTCGATAATTCCGATAGAAACAGGACGATGGTCATGGAGAATGGAAAAAAGAAAGGAAGCAGAAGATGAATCAGACACTGACAAGAAAGCAATTTGATATTTTATCGATACTGGCAGAGGAAAAAGGTACTTTATCCCAGAGACAGCTGGGAGAAAAGAGCGGACACTCTCTGGGAACGGTCAACCGTGTCATGCAGGAACTGACCGAATTACAGTATGTGACAGAGGGAGAGATCACAGGTGCCGGAATCTCCGCACTGGAGCCTTACCGTGCAAAACGCGCCATCTTCATTGCAGCCGGATTCGGCAGCCGGCTGGTGCCCATTACCTTTAACACCCCGAAACCACTGGTACGTGTGCATGGACAGCGTATTATTGACGGACTGATCGATGCCTGTCTGGATGCCGGGATTAATGAAATCTATATTGTCCGGGGGTATCTGGCAGAGCAGTTTGATCAGCTGCTGTACAAATATCCCATGATCAAATTCCTGGAGAATCCGGTCTACAACGAGGCCAATAATATTTCCTCCGCCATGGTGGCCAGATACATGCTTTCCAATGCCTATGTCTTCGAGGCGGATCTGTTGATCTCCAATCCGAAGATCATTACCAAGTATCATTACACCTCTGATTTCCTGGCTATTAAAAAGGACAGAACCGATGACTGGTGCTTCATAGTGAAGGACGGCGTCATCGTAGAGGAGAAGGTCGGCGGACTGGATTGCTGGCAGATGGTGGGAATCTCTTACTGGAACGAAGAGGATGGACACAAGCTGTCAGACGATATCAAGATGACCTATGAGCAACCCGGCGGAAAAGAGCGCTACTGGGAGCAGGTGCCTCTGGTATTCTGCAAGAAGCATTATAAGGTAGAAGTACGTGAATGCCAGGAAAATGACATTATCGAGATCGATACTTTCCGGGAACTGAAAGCCATCGACAAGACGTATGATGTTTAAAGAAAAATAAGTATTGCTATTTTGTGCGAATGGTATTATTATATGTTCATATTTAACACAAAGTGTCTGCAAATGGAACGCAGACATTTTGTGTACTTATTTTAGCCGAAACCCCATAAAAACCGTTCAAATAATCAAAATATACCATGTATAAATGAACGATTGAAAAAAGAACGTGAACAAAAAAAGGAGGAATCCCATAATGGAGCAGTTGATACAAAAACCCGTCAAAAGAAATATTTTATTGAATCCCGGACCGTCTACCACCACTGATACCGTAAAATACGCACAGGTCGTGCCGGACATCTGTCCCAGAGAGAAAGAATTCGGCGGATTGATGAAGGGGCTCAGAGAAGACCTTGTAAAAATTGTGCATGGAGACTTGGAAAAGTATACCAGCGTCCTGTTCTGTGGATCCGGCACCATCAATATTGATGCCTGCATCAGCTCCCTGCTGCCGGAGGGCGGCAAAGTACTGGTGGTGAATAACGGTGCCTACAGCAGCAGAGCAGTGGAAGTATGTGAATATTACGGACTGCCCCACATTGATCTGCGTTTCCCGGTGGACCAGCTGCCGGATCTGGAAAAAGTGGAGCAGACTCTGAGAGAGAATCCGGACATTGCCCTGGTACATACCACTCATAACGAGACCGGCACCGGCATTCTCAATCCGATCCGCGAGATTGGTGCACTGGCCCACAAATATCATGCCACCTTTACCGTGGATACCACTTCGACTTATGCCATGCGGCCGATCAATATAGAAGAGGACAATATCGACTTCTGTATGGCCTCCGCACAGAAAGGTCTCATGGCCATGACGGGACTTTCTTTTGTCGTGGGAAGCCGGGCAGTCTTAGAGGCATCGAAGGACTATCCGAAGCGCTCTTATTACTGTAACCTGTATCAGCAGTATGACTTTTTCCAGAGAACCGGGGAGATGCATTTTACTCCGCCGGTACAGACCATTTACGCCACGATCCAGGCATTAAAGGAATACTGGGCAGAGGGCGAGGAAGCCAAGTGGGCGAGACACACCAGAGTCTTCGAAGCTATCCATGAGGGACTGGATGCACTGGGATTCCACGATGTGATCCGCAGAGAATGGCAGTCGGGACTGGTTGTGTCTGTGAAGTATCCCGATGATCCAAACTGGAATTTTGAAAAAGTACATGATTATTGCTATGAGCGGGGATTTACCATTTACCCCGGCAAAATCTCTACTACCAATACCTTCCGCCTGTGTGCACTGGGTGCGATTGACAGACCGGATATCGAAGCCTTTTTCAAAGTGTTCAGAGAAGCACTGGAAGTCAATAAAATTCAGATTCCGGCAAAATATAAGGAGGCATAGGATCAAATGAAGCGAGTATATACCTGTTTCTGTACGGATGTCATTCATGAGGGGCACCGCAATATCATCAGAGAAGCCGGAAAATACGGCGAGCTGACCATCGGCGTCTTAAGTGATGCGGCAATGATCCGTTTTAACCGTTTTCCCACCATCAGCTTCGAGGAGCGTATGCAGCTGGTAAAAGATATCCCGGAAGTCAGCAATGTGGTCGTGCAGGATGATGTAATGTATGATAAGGTCATTGAAGAATTGCGCCCTGACTACGTGATCCATGGGGATAACTGGCAGGAGGGAGCTTTGAAGGCTATCCGTGACAACGTGGAAGGACTGCTGAAGACATACGGCGGTGAGATCATAGATGTCCCTTATACATATAATGAAGAAGTAAAAAGAATTGATACGAGGATCAAGGAAAAGCTGGCCATGCCGGAATACCGCAGAAAGCGCCTGCGCCAGCTCATTGAGATCCGTCCCATTGTCAAAGCACTGGAGGTTCACAGCGGCCTGACCGGACTGATCGCAGAGAAGACCATCGTGGAGCATGACGGTGAGCTGGACCAGTTCGACGCCATGTGGATCAGCTCTCTGTGCGATTCCACGGCGAAGGGCAAGCCGGATATCGAGCTGGTGGACATGACTTCCCGTTTCCGTACCATTGATGACGTGACGGAAGTGACCACGAAGCCCATTATTTTTGACGGAGATACCGGCGGACTGACGGAGCATTTCGTATACACAGTGAGAACACTGGAAAAAATGGGTGTTTCCGCCATCATTATTGAGGACAAGACCGGACTTAAGAAAAATTCCCTCTTCGGAAACGATGTGGTGCAGACCCAGGACAGCATCGAGAATTTCAGTGCCAAGATCGCAGCCGGCAAAAAGGCACAGCTGACGGATGATTTCATGATCATTGCCAGAATCGAAAGTCTGATCCTGGAGCGGGGCATGGAAGACGCACTGAACCGTGCCAGAGCTTTCGTGGCAGCGGGAGCGGATGGCATCATGATCCACAGCCGTAAGAAATCCCCGGATGAGATCCTGGAATTCTGTGATAAATTCCGGGCAGAGGATTCGAAGACACCTATCGTGGTGGTGCCGTCTTCCTTTAACAGCATTACGGAAAACGAACTGGCCGCCCACGGCGTCAATATCGTGATCTATGCGAACCAGCTGACCAGAAGTGCCTTCCCCGCCATGCAGCAGACCGCCGAGGACATCCTGCGGTATCACAGGGCACAGGAAGTGGACAGCAGACTGATGCCGATCAAAGATATTATAACTTTAATAGACGAAATTTAACTGACAGGGGCAGGAAAGGAATACTTACATGAAAGCAGAAAACTTTGCGAAAATTTTAAATGCGGACTTTTATACCGGGGTACCGGATTCCCAGCTGAAAGCCCTCTGCAATTACCTGATGCACACCTATGGGATCGATCCGAAGCATCATGTGATCGCGGCGAACGAAGGCAACTGCACGGCACTGGCCGCCGGCTATCATCTGGCTACCGGCAAAGTCCCGGTAGTATACATGCAGAACAGCGGAGAAGGCAATATCATCAACCCCGTGGCATCCCTGCTGAACGATAAAGTCTATGCCATCCCCATGATCTTCGTCATCGGCTGGCGCGGTGAGCCGGGGATCCACGACGAACCCCAGCATATCTACCAGGGTGAAGTGACCCTGAAATTGCTGGAGGATATGGGAATCCGCTATTTTGTCATCGGAAAAGACACAACGGAAGAGGAAGTAAGTGCTGCCATGCAGGAGTTCCGCAAGGAGCTGGATCGTGGTGAGGATGTAGCGTTCGTGATCCGGAAGGGTGCCCTCAGTTATGAGGAAAAGGTGGAGTACCGCAACGACAATCCCATGATCCGGGAAGAGATCATCCGCCACATCGTGCAGGCTTCCGGCGAGGATCCCATTGTCAGCACCACGGGCAAGGCCAGCAGAGAACTGTTCGAGATCAGAGAACACAACGGACAGAGCCACAAGTATGATTTCCTGACCGTAGGCTCCATGGGACACAGCAGCAGTATCGCTCTGGGCGTGGCAGTGCAAAAGCCGGGTACGAAAGTATGGTGCGTGGACGGTGATGGCGCAGTGTTGATGCACATGGGTTCCATGGCAGTACTGGGTAGCATGGCCCCGGAAAATATGGTACACATCGTCATCAATAACGGTGCCCATGAGACCGTGGGCGGTATGCCTACCGTGGCAGCCGATATTGATCTTGTCTCCATTGCAAAGGCCTGCGGCTATCCCCATGCAGTATCCGTTACCACCTATGAGGAACTGGACCGGGAACTGACCGCTGCAAAAGAGAGAGAGACCCTGACCTTTATCGAAGTAAAATGTGGCATTGGCGCGAGGGAAGACCTCGGAAGACCCACCACCACGGCACTGGAGAACAAGCAGAACTTTATGGAGTATCTGAAAAATCTGGGTTAAATTTTGTTGACAGTAGTAAAAAAGAAATGTAATATAACAGATATAGAAAAGTCATGTCAAATAATGCTCTAGGATGTAAGTTTCTCAGAAGATGAGTAGAACAAATTCCTGGGGCATTTTTTACTAGTGAAAGTCAGATTGTGTACTGGCACGATTAAAAGGGGCAAAAATGGGAAACTTACAATATCGGAAGGTCACGAGAGAAGTGGAAGATACTTCTTTTACATGTGGCATTCCATCCATAGATGAATATGTGAAAAATTCATATTATCCTACCATAGTACAGCAGGCATATGGTTATAGTATTAGTGGCAGGGGGATTGTTCTTGGATATTATATGATAATGTTCCGAGAGATAGAATTAGATGATTTTCCGCCGGAGATAGCAGACTATGATCCGGAAATTAAGGACCGGAAAGTATCGGCTGTTCATATCAGGTATATAGCAATAGACGAAAAATATCAACATAACAGGATTGGTACGGCTACGATTCAGGCAATAATAAAAAATGTGGAATTATTGGCTGCCAACTGGCCGGTCAGGGTAATTACGATAGATGCCAGAGAAAATCTGGTTATGTGGTATGAAAAACTCGGCTTTCGCAAAATGGTATATAATACACCGGGGCAGGATGGTGTTACTGTTTCAATGTTTTTAGATTGCATGCAGAAAAAAGATGAATTTACGGAATACATAGACAGTATATATGAATAGGAGGGAAAATATATGAATGAGGAAAGAGTTGGAGACATTGTACTACATGGCAACGATGCTATTCGACTTGCGTATATGCTTTATCGCCCAACGGAAGAGGAATTACTATACAACAGGAGCGTTCTGGAACGGATTGATAATAATATTACAATCACGGAAAGAGATAATGGGTATGATGCGGAAATTAAGGATCTGGATTTAAGCTTTTTAGAAGAAAAGCCACAATGCAGTCTGGATAACATAGAGGTTACATGGACGATCAATATTCAAAAAGAAGAATTTTTCTATTCAAACAGCAGTAATGAAAATCAGGTGCAGATGGTGGTGGATACGCAGAAAACACCGATATATGAAAAAACAACAAGTGATGGAATGAGCTTGGTGGCTGCATAGGAGGAAATATGGAAAGTGCATTTCAGTTTAGTAATCCATCATTGACAAAAATGGAATTTTGTATCAACGAAGATTTTGAAAACAGCCGGGATAAAGAAGTAAAGATTGCAGTGAACATGGGAATTCAGATTGACAGAAGTTCAACTGATAACAATGCAAGAGTCAGTCTGACACTGGAAATAGGAAAAAAGGATTCATCAGATCCGTTCTATGTGTGTGCAACAGAAATGGCGGAATTCAGATGGCCGGATAGTCTGAATGTGGAAATGGTAGAAAAATTGCTGAATCAAAATGCCCCTTCTTTGCTGCTAGGGTATTTAAGACCTATTATTTCGCAGATTACGGCAGCATCACCATATAATGCCTATAATTTACCGTTTATAGATTTTTCAGAGAAATAAGATGATGTATCGTGCACTTTTTGCACAGTTATTTTTCATAAAAGAATGAAAATTTATCTATATAAAAAGCTGCCTGTATGGTAAAATACATACCATACAAGCAGCTTTTCATATATTACAAAAGCAGAAAGAATGAGGGAGTACATATGGAAATCAACATTGGTATTATCGCAATTATTGTATTGGCCATTGCCATCCTGGCCATCCTGGCATCCGGTTATGTGAAGGCGTCACCGAACAAAGCCTACATCATTTCCGGTATCAAGAGAGAACCTAAGGTTCTGATCGGTCGTGCAGGCATCAAGATTCCTTTTCTGGAGAAGAAGGATGAGCTGATCCTGAAGCAGATCAGTATCGACATCAAGACCAACGGTTATATACCTACCAAGGATTTCATCGGTGTGGATATCGACGCCGTGGCAAAGGTCAGAGTCCTGACCCAGAGAGATGTCACCGTAAATGCGAAGGGTGAAGTCGTGGCAGGTGCGGATGCGAACAAGAGAATCACCACCGAGATGGCTAACGCAGCCATGAAGAACTTCCTGAACATGAACGAAGATCAGATCCGCGATGCACTGACCGATTCCTTACAGGGTAACATGCGTGAGATCATCGGTACCCAGTGCCTGAAGGAACTGTGTAATGACCGTAAGACTTTCGGTGATGAGGTACAGGCAAAGGCGCAGAAGGATATGAACGCTTTAGGTATCTGGATCGAGTCCTGTAACATCCAGAAGATCGAGGATGAGAACAACCTGATCACTGCTTTGGGACAGGATAACATGTCCCAGATCCAGAAGGACGCTTCCGTTGCAAAGGCACAGGCTGACAGAGATGTGGCCATCGCCAGAGCACAGGCCCAGAAGGATGCCAATGATGCACAGGTCATCGCAGAGACCGAGATCGCACAGAAGCAGACTGAGCTGGCGATCAAGAAGGCAGAACTGAAGAAAGAGTCCGATATCAAGAAGGCAGAAGCTGACGCAGCATACAAGATCCAGGAAGAGGAACAGCGTAAGACCGTGGAGATCACCACAGCGAATGCGAACCTGGCCCGTCAGGAGAAGGAACTGGAATTAAAGGAGAGAGAAGTATCCATCAAGGAGAAAGCTCTGGAAGCTGAGGTCAAGAAGACCGCAGAAGCAAACAAATACGCAGCACAGCAGAAGGCAGATGCCGAGCAGTATGAGCGACAGAAGAGAGCGGAGGCCGAACTCTTCGAGATCCAGAGACAGGCAGAGGCTGAGAAAGCAAAGTCCGAGGCAGAGAGATTCGCCAAGGAGCAGGCGGCAGAGGCAGTCAAGGCAGCAGGCCTGGCAGAGGCAGCAGCCGTTGCAGCCAAAGGTAAGGCGGAAGCAGAAGCCATTCAGGCAAAAGCAGAGGCAGAGGCAGCCGGTATTCTGAAGAAAGCGGAAGCTATGAAACAGTACGGCGATGCTGCAAGACAGCAGATGGAGCTGGATACTTTGAAAGTATACTTCGAGCAGCTGCCCAAGATCGCAGAGGCTGTGGCTAAGGGCTACATGAACGTAGATTCCATCAAGATGTTCGGCGGCGATTCCAGCAAGCTGGCAGGCGATATCATGACCACCGTGACCCAGGTCACCGACGGCATCAAGGAGTCCACCGGACTCGATATCAACGAGATGCTGGCGAAAGGCTTTGCCAAGGAAAAGGCAGAAGATGCAAAGCCAGTAGAGAAGAACGACACCGGTAACGATTATCAGGAAGTATAAAGCCGGAATAGAGCTTGCGATTCGTTCCGTATTGCATTAAACTGAGGGTACAGAGAGGGAAAGATTGTCTCTGTACCCTCGATTTTTTTGTGGCGGCGGGCATGGAGAGAAAAAACAAGCTTGTATACCCGGGGAAGTCGTAAGTGCGGGTATGGAGGAGAAAGAGGTGTATATATGGACGAGAAAAATATTACAACAGCAGATCCGAAGGCGACAAAAGAAACAGTAGAATTATGGCATTACCTACATGCCGTAGCAGGAAAACAGATCATTACCGGTCAGCACACCCAGACCATTCCCTGCGAAGAGATAGATTACATCAGGCAGGTCACCGGAAAGGAACCGAAGCTGCGGGGCTTTGAACTGTTGGCGTATTCTCCGAATATCAATTATGAAGATGCTTCCCCGGAATGCATCCAGGAAGTGGAAGAAAATAAGGGGACCGTGGAGACGGCATTGCAATGGGCCAGAAAACAGCGGGAAGCCGGGAATGGTGGTATTCTCACCTTTACCTTTCACTGGTTCTCGCCTCTGGAAGGCAAAGACAAGAGTTTCTATACCGAACACACGGATTTTGATGCAAAGGAAGTATTGAAAGAGGGGACCCCAGAGAGAGCGGCATTCTATCATGACATGGATGTGATTGCGGAGATCCTGCGGCGCTTTCAGGAAGAGCGGATTCCCATTCTCTGGCGCCCGTTCCATGAATCCTACGGTACCTGGTTCTGGTGGGGAGCGCAGGGCCCGGAAGTGGTGAGAAACCTGTATCACCTGATGTTCGATTACTACACAGGTGAGAAAGACCTGCATAACCTTCTCTGGGTATGGAACAGCGATATACCAAAAGCCTACCCCGGAGATGAATACGTGGATGTAGTATCCATGGACGTCTACCTCCCGGAGTATCAGGCCACAGACTATGCGGATGCCTACGAGAAGCTGGTGGCAGCCACCTCCCGTGGCAAAGTGGCTGCCCTGGCAGAAGTGGGATACCTTCCAGATGTGGATCTTCTGCAAAAAAGCAGAATCCCCTGGGCTTACTACATGACCTGGTCCAAGGAATTCTGCATCGGCGAAAAATATAACAGCGTAGAAAATCTGAAGAAAATGTACGACAGTGAATACGCGG
>OGLI01000794.1_pt1 | contig 24127 bp, 12 predicted proteins | sample 1572661 | NCBI WGS metagenome assembly OGLI01 (sample SAMEA2581901, study PRJEB24529) | metagenome | biome: Human gut stool | place: China | collected 2011 | reverse complement strand
GCTCACTCCTGAGTCATGTTCTTACGCAGCCTGACAGCAAGTGTCTGGCTGCTGTGTGAACTGTAACGTCCCGATTGCTACTGATTCAATAAAAATGGGATCTACGAAGCCTGCTTCCTAAATCCCTTTAATCCCTTGTAAAACTAATCCTTTAGTTCCTGTATTCCGTCTGTGTTCCATTATGCCGAAGCATTAATGCATATTCTCACGCTTTAATTTCTCAACTTCATCAAAAACCATATCATTCAGCACCTTGATATAGGTCCCCTTCATTCCGGAAGATCTGGATTCAATGACACCTGCACTTTCAAACTTGCGAAGTGCATTTACAATGACAGAACGTGTAATTCCGACACGGTCTGCAATTTTGCTGGCAACAAGGATTCCTTCCATGCCGTCGAGCTCTTCAAAAATATGAACTACCGCTTCCATCTCGGAATAGGAAAGTGTATTGATTGCTGATTTAATCACGGCAAGCTTTCTGGACTCTTCCGCACTCTCTTCGTTCACAGCACGCAGCATTTCAAGTCCGACTACCGTGGTTCCATATTCACAAAGAATAATATCGTCAATATCATACTGCTGATCACACTTGTAAATAAACAGGGTGCCAAGACGTTCGCCTGCAATCTCGATGGGGGTAATGATGGCCTGGAACTTACGGACATTTTCATCCTCAAAGCCCAGTGTTTCAAGGTTCACATTCTCCTTCGTGGAAAGAACTGCCAGAAGACGTTCATTCAGCATACCATCTATAAAGCCGCCTACCTGATCAACAATCAGTTCTGTGATAGATTCTACACCCTCACAGTCACCAACGCCCAATACCTTGCCCTTCTTGCTGATCACCAGTACATTGGAATCAAGAATCTCACACAACACGGAGCAGATATCGTTGAATACAACCTTGCTCGAATTGTTGTTATGAAGAAGCTTTCCGATCTTTCTTGTCTTATCTAATAACTGTACACTACTCATAATTCACGCCTTCCCCGTAACCAGATACAGGCATCACCATTTAACACCTGTTGAACACAGTATAACACGATTGATCTTTATTTACAATGATAATGCGTGAATTTTTGAATAATTTTATACTACTGCTAAAATTTTCAGAAATTATATTCAATAAGGAGTTAATCTTCCTTTTTTTCAATCTTTGTTACATACCCGCAATTTTCATTCATGCAGGCCAGCTTATTTCCCTTATAAAGCATTAAGGAGCCACACTTCGGGCACTTGTCCCCGGATGGCCGCTGCCATACCATAAAATCACACTCAGGTGCGCCAAGACAGCCATAGTACTTTCTGCCCTTACGGGTCATCTTCTGCACCAGATCCTTACCACACTTCGGACAGGCCACGCCGATCTTCTCATAGTATGGCATGGTATTACGGCACTCCGGAAAGCCCGGACAGGCAAGGAATTTACCATGCGGACCGTATTTAATCACCATCTGTCTGCCGCAGAGCTCACAGACCTGATCGGATACCTCATCCTTAATCTCAACCTCGGCAAGCTCCTTTTCAGCAATCTTCACTGCTTCATCCAGATCCGGATAAAAGTTCGAAATAATGGTCTTCCAGTTCGCCTTTCCTTCTTCCACACTGTCTAAGAGGATTTCCATATTCGCGGTAAAGTTCACGTCCACAATACTCGGGAACGCTTCCTTCATGATGTTGTTTACCACTTCACCAAGCTCGGTTACATAAAGGTTCTTATTTTCCTTCACAACATATCTTCTGGCAAGAATCGTTGTAATGGTCGGTGCATAGGTACTCGGACGTCCGATTCCAAGCTCCTCAAGGGCACGGACCAGGGATGCCTCGGTATAGTGCGGGGCAGGATGTGTGAAATGCTGCTTCTCCTCAAATTCAAGGAGCTTCAGCTTCGAGCGTTCATCGAGTCCCTTTGTTAAGGTATTGGTCTCTTCCTTATCATCCTCCTGGATGTAAACACTCATAAAGCCGTCAAAGACAAGCTTTGATGCCGCTACGGTAAAGCGGTGCTTTCCGGCATCAATCTTTACCGATGTGGTCTCATAAACAGCAGACGTCATCTGGCTTGCAAGAAAACGATTATAAATCAGCTGATATAAGCGCAGCTGGTCTCTGGATAAGGATTCCTTTAATACTACCGGACTGAAGGTAAGGGAAGTCGGACGGATGGCTTCGTGTGCATCCTGAATCTTCTTATTATCCTTACCATCCTCTCTTGTTCCGCCGGCAGCATAGCGGTCTCCGTAATGTTCTTTGATAAAGTCTTCTGCCACAGCCTGTGCTTCCTCGGAAATTCTCGTCGAATCGGTACGCAGATAGGTGATGACACCCACCGTTCCGGAGCCTTTGATTTCCACGCCTTCATAAAGCTGCTGTGCAAGACGCATGGTCTTCTGTGTCGAGAAGTTCAGTACCTTGCTGGCTTCCTGCTGTAAGGTTGAGGTAGTAAACGGAAGCGGAGACTTCTTGGTTCGCTCTCCCTTTCTGATTTCGGCAACCTCATAGGAGGCTTCCCTGCACTCCTTCATGATCTCCTCAATCTGTTCCTTACTCTTAATATTCACCTTGCCCTCTTTCGTTCCATAATACTTGGCAACGAGAGGCTTTTTCTCGGAGTCTACCTGTAAGGACGCATCCAGCGTCCAGTATTCCTCCGGGATAAAGCTGTTGATTTCTTCTTCCCGGTCACAGATGATCCTAAGTGCCACAGACTGTACCCGCCCTGCGCTTAAGCCACGTTTCACCTTCGCCCACAGCAATGGGGAAATCCGGTAACCCACCATGCGGTCCAGCATACGTCTTGCCTGCTGGGCATCCACCAGATTCATGTCGATTTCACGTGCATTCTTCAAGGATTCCTTCACAGCATTCTTCGTGATCTCGTTAAAGGTAATACGATATACCTTCTTGTCCTCTAACTTCAATGCACAATATAAATGCCATGAAATTGCTTCTCCCTCACGGTCCGGGTCAGTTGCGAGATAGATCTTGTCTGCCTTCTTGACTTCCTTACGCAGATTTGCTAAAATATCGCCCTTGCCACGAATCGTAATATATTTCGGTTCATAATCGTGCTCCACATCAATTCCAAGCTGACTCTTCGGGAAATCCCGTACATGGCCGTTACTCGCCACAACCTCATAACTGCTTCCCAAAAATTTCTTTATAGTTTTCACCTTGGCAGGTGACTCCACGATTACCAGATATTTCGCCATTTTAAACCTCTTTTTTATTAATTAGCTGCATCCCTTCGGATCCTTTGGATCACCGGAACGCTTCTGTATGCTAAAGTCTTAAACCATATACGATTTTACACTATACAATACTTCCGAAAAAGTTTCAAGCAGAAATTTCCGAAATTTTACGAAACGGAAATCTCTGCCTGATGAATTTCTTCCATATATAAAATTTTACTGTTCCGGATTCCACCGCAGAACCGTTGCCCGGATTTCTGCTTTACTCCAGAAGGAAAAGCTGTGTACGGGTAAAGGTCACGGAATCATATCCACGAACCTCTTTACTTCCTGCGCCTTCCGAACCATCCGGACGCTCCAGCGCAGAAACCACTTCCACATAAATCTTTGCATTCGTAGCCGCTGTGTTATTCTGAAGTGCAATCACCGGTGCCTTAAACCGGTAAACCTTTCCCTGCCGGATCTGGGAGGCAGCCACCTCCGTAAGGGTATTGTCCTGTACCGTCCACAGGCTGCTTGTAAACGGCGTCACCTGTACAACCTCATCTCCCACATTGAGAGTGACCGATCCTGCCGTGTCTTCGTAATAGAAGTTTACGTTATACGCATTTGACAGGGTCAGGTTGCTGTTTTTGAACTTAAAGTAAACGTCCACCGTTTCATCCAGGAGTCCGCTTTCGCCCTGGTTCTCAAGATCTTTGTCAAACGGAATACTGATGCTTGCCACCTTCGCTGCTGTCGTATCAAAGCCTGCCACGATATCCACCTTCAGATTGTGGACACCGGAGTCATAAGCCAGCATCATGGCATTGACGAACATCTGACAGTCCTGTACACCCGCGCCCTGTGGGATTTGCTGATTATCCGCCTGATATGTATAGGATGAATAATTATTATTTCCGATAAAAACCACATTACCTTTACTGTATAGATAATAATTATTTGCTCCATCATTCGGTGATACATTATATGCGTTCGTATCATTATCATTACCTGAACCGGCAAAAGTAAACCATGGAGTTACAAATGGTGCTTCTGTTCTGCCAAGGTCGAGCAGGTAATCATATGCTTTAAAGCTTACATCACCTTGAAGCTGTGCTGATCTTCCCACGGAAAGCGGATAACTGAACACACTTCCATTGTTCAATGCAGCCACTTTCATATTATTCTGTTCTCCAAACATCCCTGCATCCAGATCTGCATACCGGAAATAGGACGTTCCGCTTGTGAAGCCAAGGCTGCCATAGGTTTTACGATCAAGCTGTCCTAACAGAGTTCCTGAAAGCAATAGACGTTCACCAGATGCTCCCTTTCCCGTTATGAGCACGCTATGACCTTCCTGTATATAACGTTCAATCATATTGGGTGACAGACTCTCCGAACCATTGCCAAAGCCCAGAATCAACAGATCCCACTGGTTCAGGCAATACGGATTCTTCTCAAATCTTTGTGTCAGTACTTTGGAATCCACTGTTTCAATGTCAAACTTAACATTCATCGTATTCTCTGCTGCCTTCAGATAATACCCAAGGGTTGAATTCTCCTGCTGGTACAATGTCGCAAGGGAAGTACCATCCTTCGCTCCGATCTGCAATACCTTAATCTTCTCTTTCGTTCCATCCGTCACCTGCAGGATTCCCTGTACCGAGGATCTGCGGCAGGAATTGCTGTTATCGACAACCCTTAACCGGAATGGTATGGCTCTTGAACCCGGAGACTCCGTAAAGAGCACCGTTGCCTGTCCGTTATCTGCTGTTGCGCGGAGTATCTTGCCCTCACCGGCCTGATTGTCCATGCGTTCTGCATCCGTATAACTGCCATCGTCATTGATGTCAAGATAAAATTCGGTATGGTATTCTCCTGCGTAGCCCTTCCCGTTCTGATCGGTAATTGCGTAAGTAAAGCTTGCGGATAATTCTCCGTTCGCTGCTTCTGTAAGTGTCAGACCGGTAGTATCCGATACTGAAATCACCGGATGATCGATATTCAGCTGCGCCATAAACAGAATGTTGCTGTGCACATCATCAATCGTATAAATCCGGTCGGCGAAATCGGTCACTGCCTGTCTTAAGAAGTCATACATCTGCGTATCTTCTGCCACATATTTCGTGTTAATTCTGCCGGCCCCGTTCTTCGCTGACTTTCCGGTAAAGAAGTCATTTTCCACCAGAATCGGATAGCCTGCCCTCATAAAGTCCAGAAGCTCATTCTTCTTACGCTCTGTGATATCGGACGGATCATACTGCCCGCTGTCGTTCGCCGCCTGATCTCCCGTATGGTAAAGCTTATTATTGAGGTACGTATTGTTATAAACCGTACCACTCCACAAGCCTGCTGCATAATTCAGCTTCTGTCCGTCCAGTCCGATGAACACCAGATTATACTTCTCATTGATGTCCTCCCACTCACTGTTAAATGCCGCAGCTGCTTTGGTTGTTACCTTCACATCGACCTTCCGTGAGCTGCGTAACACCTGTTTTTTTATTGCGCCTGTTGCATTACGCTGCCAGTACAGGGTCGTACTGCTATCTGTCGGATTCTCTGCCTGCAGATCTGCTTTGTCGTTACTGGTTGGCTGCAGCTCCAGAATCCGCAAATCGGTAAAATCCGCAATAAATCCAACCGAATAATTAATGATATATTCGATTGCTTTTGCTTTACTTACATTTTCAGGGATCCGGTTTTCCTCCGGAAGCAGCACATTTTCAGACCGGATCAGATTCAATACCTCTGAAAATCCGCTTTCTGCGCTTCCTCCGTCAATACTTTCAGGAAAATCCCGGTTAACAAGCGGCGTACCGCTGTTTACCACATACACATTCCGGTTCACATAATAATTGCCGTTATCGGAACGGTTCGGGTAATTGGAGTTTTCCAGATTCTCAAACAGCCAATCCGGACTCGTCTGGGCATCCTTCACATAGTTTTCCAGATCCTCCTTCAGGAACATCTTTGCAAGCCCCTGATAGTCCAGCTTACTGTATTGATCATTCGTAACCGCATTATAATCCACAATCACCGGAAGCAGCTCAACTGCCGCCCGGTACACCAGTGCATACGCATTCTGTCTGGTAAGTCCTTTGATTACCTCATTTCCATTCTCCATAACCTTCTGCGTATCCGACGTGAGATATTGGAGCGTCGTACTTTCCTGATTGATGAAGGGTGCAGTTCCACTCTCCAGATAGACGAGATCTGCCTGTTTGATTATATCCTGCGTCAGGAAATCCGCCCGGATTGTACGAACCTCTATCTTAAAGTTTTCATTTGCATTATCTCCACCCGAAAGTGCATGGAACACATATTGCTTCAGCCAGTCACAGCCACCATTAAACCGGAAATAGGTCGGTGCATTCCGCACCTCCATCCATACCGGTGCCTGTTTCTTCTTATCTGCATCGCTTAAGTCCGCCTCATCCGTCAGCTTATAATCTCCTGCTCCCGGTCCAACATAAAGAAATACCTTATCGGTCTTCACCGGCGTTGCGGACAGCAAGGACACAGGTGCAGCTACAGCTACAGGAGAAGTACCTGCAGAAGCCGAGGCACTTGCGGCTGCGTCCGCTGATGTGGAAGGACTTGCACTTGCCGCAGCAGAAGCTCCACTCTTCATATATACATCATAGGGACGATTACTGCTGTCCAAACGAAATTCCTTCTCACTTCCCGGAATCACTTCATAAACAGTTCTTGAATCCTTTTCTGTAAGATCTGTTACATACTGAAAGGTAACAACATAATAGGCAGTTCCTGTTGTAGATACCGGATTTCCATTTACAGTGCTTTGATCATTACCAGTGCTATTACTATTACCATTGCCATTGCCATTGCCTGTACCATCATCATTTCCTGTGCTATCATCATTGCCTGTATGACCCTCATCCATCTGCTGATCATCCTGATTTCCATCTCCGGAATATCCCGGATCAGCCGATGATGAAGTCACCGGAACTGCACCGGGCGTTGGTGTTGTGGTCTGCTTCATTTCACTATAATAAATAGAAGGAATCGTAATGGCATGATTCACTTTGTTGCTGACTGTGGTGGTCGTTACCGATAAATCAGAATTGCCAACCACCTTTGGTGTTGCAGATGGCGTTGCTGAAGGTGTTGCAGATGGTGTCACCGTAATGTCCTTTGAAGGAGACGTGCTTTCACTTTCCTTAGGCGATGTCGTTGTCACCGCATCTGTTGTGGAGGCAGATCCACTTCCTGCTGAAGGGGTCGCTTTCGGAGTACTTAACGCCCCTGTTTTATCCGAATTTGTATTGTCTGAAGCTGTATTGCCTGAAGCTGTGTCATCTGAAGCTGTGTCCTTTGATGAATTCTGTGAATTCTGATTATTATAGTATTCACTTAAGGAAATATTGCTGCCTGTTGAAAACAGGGAAGCTATTGTTCCGGCATAGACATAATTCGATTTGTCATCCATATAATACAGGCTGGTAGAGGATTTATAGGTACCCTTATCAACATCCTCCTGCGTAATTGCATTGGTTTTCTCCGGCACATATCCCTCTGTCAGACCGGTTGATCCGGATCCGTTTAATGCTTTGAACTGTACCTGATACGTTCCTTTATCCGGATCAAACTGATACGCAGACTGTGATGCTTCTCCGGAGCCTTCGTCCTCACTCCAGTCTCCTACCTTAATATAATCATAGCCTGTTTTATCCGGTGTTGTTGCTGTCGGATCGTTCGGATCGGGCTCTGCATACTTCTTAAAATAGCCCTTCATCAATCCGCTGTGTGCCGTATCCCCTTTCTTCTTATCATCATCCGGAAGTGTCGTGGTATCAATCAATAACTGCCATCCATTGGCGTTCTGTGTGTTCAGATCCTTACGTGTATTCCCACTTCCATAAGCTTCTTCATACTGGAAAAGAGCTTCACCATTATCGGTTCCGTACTTCCAGATCTCATTTACCAGTGCAGCACGCTTCTCATACGTGGAAAGCTCTGCAGAATGATTTTTCAAAGGATCCTTATAAATCCGCATATAATCCGCTGCCATAGGGGATTGTCCATTCGAGAGATACCCCAGGGTGCCGGTACTGATCTCATAAGAGGTATCCGCATCCCATGCATAGGTTGCATAGCTGGGTACCACATCCAGAATCACGAACGGATTGTCATCACCGGTATGACCTTCCACAACCTGCTTTGTTCCGGTAAAGGACTCCTTCGCATACGTTTCCATCGGTTCCATATGATGGAAGACTCCTACGGTACCAAGTGCAGCCACCAGAACAGACGCCGTGATGACGGTCGCAATTCTTTTATTCTGTTTTCTCTTCTGCTTGTTATGCCTTTTCATACTCATGTATAGCTTCCACTTCACTTATTCTTATGCCGGTTCGTTATCCCATGCACTATTTTTATACCTTAAAATAATTTTATTTATACGAATAGTCGTAAATATTTTATTGACATACATACTTACTAATTGTATTATTAAATTGTCGATAATAAAGTGTGCAAAACACTTAATGCGGCACATTATAAAGAGAGAACATACAACATTAAATGTTCTTTACTATTAAAGAGAAATACCGGTAATGTTTTTGGTTGTACCAGAAAAGTTTTACTAGTATTTCTTTTTTATTATTTTACTTGCGTCCAGGCAGTTCCGGTTGAGGAACAGGTATACTTTCCAACAATGACTTCTTGCTGGGATCCAGTAGACCAATCAAAAATAATAAAAGTAACTGTATAACCATCATTCGTTGTATCATACTCGCAAGTAGTTTTTGCAAATTGCTTGTATTCTGCGGAGTTAGTATCTGCACTATAAAAATTTAAACCTCTCCATGTTACTTCATTTACCTGCAAAAACCAAAATTGTTCATCTGAAGGTAATGGGAAGTATGCTCTGCATGATTTTCCATTAATCGTCATACTTATGGTAGAAATATCTACCTTATCAATCTTTCCTTCCTGTTTTAAAATCCATCTTTCTTTACTCTTGTCCCACTCATACACTCCAAGCGTTTCTGTTGTTTTATAAATACCATTTGTTTCTTCTTTATAAACCAACGTCATCGTACATTTTGAAGCTGCATCATAAGTATAAATTCTCTTGCAGTTTGTATCTTTGATAGAATTCAGATTGTCCTTTTCATATAGTTTAAACCCGGAAGTATCTTCTGATACCTGATTCGAAGGTGGATCAATATGTGCTACATATACCTTGTTATCCAGTGTAAGTTCAATATTATCCGAACTTTCTGTCAAAGTACCCTCGCCCTGTTTTTGATCCCACTTTGTATTTCCAGGTTTCCAGGTATAAACACCTGCAATTTTAATTGTTGTAACGATTCCCTGTGTCTGTTCATCTGTTACTAAGGTCAATTTATACTCGCCGGTTGCTGCATCATAATCACAATAAAGCACCTTATTATTCAGCTCTTTGCTCTCATTGTAGCTACCCCGTTTATAACCTTTAATCGTATAATTCGTTTTTGACTGACGTTCCGTACTTCCCTTGGTAAACATGAAATCATCATCTGTCGGAAGCGGCACATGGGCTGACCAGGTTGCACCATCCTTTTTAAATTCAAGGGTAATATTATTGGTTTCCTGTGCTCCCTGCCGGCACTCCCACTTACTACCATTTGCAGGACACTTGTAAATACCGTAGGAATAACCCAGCTTCAATCCGCCATCCTTGAAGGTTTCCCACATTGGTTCCACTTCGTAGGCATTCTCACTCTGAATATACCGATATCTGATCCGGTTAAACCGGATAGAAGACAGATTTCCACTGGAATCTACCGTATTAAAAGAGTCACCGTTATTTCGATCCTGAATGTTGGCATCCTGCCATTCTGTGTTTTGCAGATTCGTGAAGATCGTATTATTCTTCATCTCGGCAGGTAACGGGAAGCATACGCTTCCGGTAAAGCGATCCGAAGTAATATCCATTGTTCCTTCTGCGGTTACCGTTACATGGAAGGTGTTCTCCGGAAATTCCACATATTCCATGGAGGCCGAATAAACCGGGAACTGATATCCTGTCGGATAGACTTCTTTGGGAATATTACCGATTTTCGCTTTGGGATTATACCAGATCCCCGGCACAACATGATAGGTTCCAACAACATCTGATAAATTGTTACGCTGTACTTTAATTGTCGGTAATCCGCTTGCTGTGCCAACCTGGACATTGCCATTATATAAGCTGTCACTTCCCTGATAGGCTCCCTGCTTATAAACGCGCAATGCAGACCAGTTTGCAGCATCGTTTCCACTTCCTTTATAAATGCTGTACTTCACATCATCTACCGTAAAGGCATTGATATCAATATTGGATGCTTCATCTTTGTAGAATTTCAGCTTGTCCAATATATTCAGTCCATCCGAAGGATAATTGCTTACGGAGAGAACATTCGTTGTATTAAAGGTGATTTCCTGTGCACAGTATTTTTTACTATTATAACCATAGGTCAACTGCACCGGTTCCAATATCGTACTGAATACCTGACTGGCTTTAAACATATCACCTGTATAGGCAAAAGGAGCCGTCGGGCTGCTATGTGAATCGTACTCTGCTCCGATAGTATCTATAGAGGATTTATGCATGGTTCCATGATCTTTATCGTATCTCTCATGCTCCTGTTTGGATACGCTCTCAAGTCCCTGTAAGTAAAAAGTATAACTCTTCTTTAAATCCAAATTGAAATAATCCGGTGATAACCAGATATTCCATCCCTGTGTCATACAAACCGCATAAGCAACTACCTGTCCGGTACTGTTATCTACAATATGCACAACCAATGCATGTGCATCTACTCTGGTATCAAATCCCTGGAATACGATATTATCCACACGTGTCTGATCACCATGTTTTAAAATACCATCAAATGGGTTGATTGGGTTCTTCTTCTCCACAACCTTCAAGGTAATCTCGCCCTGTACCGGCCCGTATGGACGTCGGCTGGACAGGTCAGAGACTGCCCGAATGGTAATCGTAGACCCCACCGCTGCATCTGCCTTGATCTGGATGGTGGCTGTTTCATGGTCGGAGTCCTGAATACCATTCTGTAACGAACCGGAACCGGACACAACCGTCCAGCCGGTCAGGTATCTATCTCCTGTCGGATCCTCTCCACAGGAATCACACTTGTTTCCTAGATTCACACCGTCTACCGTACCGACAAGAACCACGGTACTTCCCTGCATAACCTCCAATTTCCCCGGAATATTATCATTGGGATTAAGCAATTCCTCACTCTTTTTATTCAAGGTCACTTTGGTTACACGTTTCACATAAACTGTAATCGTTGTCTCTGCCTGCTTCTTGCTTTCTTCATCAATTGCTTCCGTAGTTACCTTCACATCAAAGCTCTTAAGTCGTTCTTCACTATCAATCTGAAGTATCCCATCTCTGTTTGGGGATAGCATCTTTGTTCCCTCTGATACTTCCCCTTCAATTTTCCAAGTAACGTTCTTGTTTAAAAGGTTTGTTCCGGTTACCTTCGGGGTAGAGAAATGGAAGGTTTCTCCTGGTTCCAACACTACGATCGGCTCCTTCACCTTGATATTTACGCGGACGCGCTTATCCAAAGGCTCAATATCAGCATTATTAATCACTACCTTATTCCGGACGGTAATGTTGTTTGCCATTTCAAATTTACGAGTTCCGGTCTGAAAGTTCAGTTTGAGCTTTACCACACGGCGTTCCTCTACCTGACTTAGATCCACCTGAAATTCTGTTACATTTTCAGCCAGAAGTACACAATCGACCTCTCCCGGCATCGGGAAGCTTCCACCTGCATCTGCCATAGAAAAATACAGGTTCTCATCTGATTTCTGCCAGTAGAACATATAATTATGAAGCTCTGTAGAAGAATCTTCTGCCGGTGTGCCCGGATCCGCATAGCCAGAAAGCTCCTCTGTGCCTTCTCCACTTGCCGGAGTTGCTGTATTATAAACAATCAGTGCCTTTTTCTCCGGTGTAAAGGTAAATTCGGAGTCCTTCAATGCCTTAACCGGCTGGTTGGACTCATCGTAACCCACATAATTAATGCTTTGTGTTGCATCAATAATCACATCCGACATCTGATTTAAGGCAAGCTGTGCCTCCTGCTGCACACTGATGTCGTTATTGCCGTTTGCATAATTTCTGGACGTAATGATGATAAAACTGCACACTGCACCTGTCACAATAACCAGTATGGCAATTGCAATAATCAGTTCCACTAAGGAAAATCCACTATTCTGTTGCTGAATCCGTAACTTTTTCCCCATATACTTCTCCATTTAACATTTATCCAGACAATAATCTCCTGCGACTTCTGCACTATTCCCTAAAATCAGCTTGTTGTCCGGTTCACAGCAATCTTTCCCGTAAGCTTAATAAAATCCAGCTTATAATCACGGCTCCCTCCCTGAATTCTCATCTGTAATGGAGCATCCTTAAAGGAACCGGAGGAACGATCGAATTCAATACGAATTCCGGCAGCTGCTCCTGTCGGGAGTTCCAAACCGGGAGTTCCGGAAGCATCCCTATAGGTTACAGACACACGATTTCCCCCTATCTTCTGTGGTTCCTCGATAATCTCCTCAAGCTCACCTGCCGCCCCGCCTTCCTTCTGCTCCATAATATGAAGCTGACTGTAGATACGGCCGTTCTCCCCCCGGTAAACGATCAGCCATGCCTGTGCCTTCCCCATTGTTGTCACCTTGCAGTCCGCAATCGCACGCTGCAGATCGTTGGAGCATGCCTTGGCATTCGCACTGAACACCATGGAAACGGACAGAACGACTGTACCAATCAATGCCGCAATAATTGCAATGACAATAATCAGCTCTACCAAAGAAAAACCACTGTTATTTTTTGCTAATTTTTTCTTATCTTCTGCCATTTCTGCCTGTTCCTATTTATTTCCATCACTGTCTGTTCTTAATTCCTGTATTGATTCTATGACTCTCTCTATGTTTCCGTCATTTCACTTCTGACAATTCCACTACTTCTTTTTATCCTATACAAGGAAGAACTTACTCTCTTCTATCAGACAGGATTGCTGCTTTATCGTTTCTCCCAGTTCACGTAGCGGACGATCCCGGTATAATCAATATTCAGATTCCCGGCATCATCGGTCGGCGCTTCCTGTGCTCCTTCCGCAAGACTGGTTTCCCCGTTTACGAAGAACGCCATGGGGGTTATGGTATCTCCCTCTGCTCCGGTTGTCGCATTTAATACCTTATACAATTCCATCTTATTCCGTTTGAGAGAAGATGCACCATTCGTGATTGCTCCTTTAATCGTGATCGTTCCCTTTGCAATAGCAAGACCTGTAAAGTTCCGGTCGATCGTAATATCTCCCAGCGAAACAATCAGACGAACCTTGGATGCTCCACCCGTTGCCGAAGAAAGTGTATAATTACCGGTAGTGATAATTCCCTTTAATCCGTCCTCTGTTGTGAATTCCATCGTTCCTCCGGTTCCGTTATTCACCAGATATTCCTGTATGGTATCGACATGATCCGTTCCATCTGCCTGCTTCGTTGTGATCTTATCCTTAATCACACTGTCAAAAACATTCCGGAACGTACTTGCCGAAGCTCCATCCTCACTTAAATTCGTTGTCAGTCCCTTATAAACATTTGCAATCTCTCCGGACTTCTGGAAAACTTCAGCAGGTGTCATTGTATTCGTTGTTGTATTCGTACTTGCAAGAAGGCTTACTCCACTCTGGCTCAAAGCATCCGATACCAGTGCATTACCGAGAATCGTATAGGAGTTCTGTGCAGAAGTATAATCCCCCAACAGGATTCCTCCTGTTGCATATTTCTTGAAATAATGATCTATGGATTCCTTATTGCTTCCATTCAGATAATAGGTCTGATAGTACTTTGCAGCATTGTCTGCATCCATCACCAGATAATAATAGGTCAGGGATTTACTTTCTGTACCACCGCCCACATACTGCGTGCTGACCTTTCGGATATGATCCATGTCTGCAACGCCAAAGGATGCAAGGCTTTGTCCACCGAGTCTGCCTACCGGACGTGTGAAATCCACTTCCTTAAAATCAGTTCCATATTGATCCTTATAAGCCTGCATCTTTGTTGCCTGATCCTGTGTCAGCGGATTCTGTCCGATGATCGTTTCTCCATTATAGATACCCAGGCATTCGGTCGGAACAAGGTATGCGATCTGTCCGCCTTTCACGGTGATGGACTCGCCCATCAGAACTGCCTTTTCATTCTTCTTACCTGCATCCTCTACTGCCGATGCTGCATTCTGATCCAGTTCTTCCTTCGTAGTATTCGTTCCGATATAGGCTCGGCCTGCCAGCATCAGCGTATTCACACCGCTCATATCCACGGTAGAATTCTGTCCGTTGATGATAATGGCACTGCTGTTTTCCTGATCCGTTGGATCTCCTTCAAGTCCCATTGCCGTAGAGGTTCCATATCCATAATATTCTTTCGTCAGGGTTGCCTTGCTTCCGCTTCCGGAAAGGGTCAGGTCATTTGCAATATAAGTCTTACTATCTAAGCTGATCGTTCCGCTCAGCAGATCAAGGTTCTTCGCATAAACGCTGCTTCCGGTCTCCTTCGCATCACGTACAATAAAGCCTGCTCCCGGTCCAACCACGTCAATTTCACCCTTTGAAATTACATATCGTCCGTTATTAATAGCCAGGCTGCTTGCCGGATTAATGATAATACCACCTTTTCCCTTATCATCTGTTCCTGCATAGATGCTTCCGTCCCCGGTCACCTGTCCGCTTCCCTGTGTCAGACTGATTCCCTGATTTCCGATCAGGAGATAATCATACAGATCATCAATGGAGCCTGACTGGGTAAACACGATCTCCGGTACCTCCAGGCATAGATCCGTGCTTACGATGGATAGCCGGTCACCGTCCATATAAGAAACAAATACATTCCGAAGAATTAAGCTATTTCCATTCACAAGCTCCATAACCGGAGCCTTGGCCTTCGATGCATCCGTTTCATCCGTACCGTTATTCCAGGCGGATTCATTTACATTCTTCCAAATTTCTGAATCAACATAATTCCTTAATGTATCCCGATTATAATATCCGTCACCTTTTTCCTTATTCTTAAGTTGTTTCACCAGTGTATCCAGGTACATGGACGCAAAAGAACTGTAATGATTAGCCTCGCTCTGAATTCCATCATCATCCTGATCCCACCTGGACAATGTTTCCTTATAAGCTATTGCCACTGCATCTGAACTTTCTTTCTGCAAACCTGCCAGAATCTGCTCCATGACTGTTTCTGCAGAATAAAAGCTGTTCTTGTTCCGGATGTCATTTACTTTAATTTTATAATTGATATAAGACATCCACAGCAGCGTTGTTGCCAGAATCCCGATCATCGCCATCGCAATAATGACAATGACAATCGAAGAACCGCTGTTGCGCTTCTTTCGATTCCATAATTCCATCTGCAGTTGTTGAAATGGTTGTCTTATCATGGTTCTCTCTCTTAACTGTCTGAATTACTCTTTCTACAGGTGACTTTTAGTGGTTCTTCGTTCCATCAAAGGTTACTTTTCGCATATCAGCCGGAAAGCCGGTATCTGCTGCCCCCTGCTCATAAACCTCAACGATAATATCATAGATAAACTCGGTTATTGCGTCGTTGTCTCCATCTGCACCATGCTCTTTATCCCGAATACCGCCAAGATCAAAAATATCTAACTTCTTAACCATCGGGACGCCCTTCTGTTGGTAAGTTACCTGTCCTGGCACTTTTGCATTTCCATGAATGCTCTCTAAAAATGTATCATTTACTATATTAGTACCCAAATTTGTACGGATCGTAAAATGATCTTTAGAAGGATCCTCAATATTTACTACTGCTTTGTATGCATTCTCAGCCGCATTCAATTCAGAATCCGACATTGTTTCATCTACTTGTTTTGCTATGTACAAATTTAATGCTTTTGACTGCTTACACTCAAAAACTATCTTATCTGATTCTGCACCATATAAGGGATAGTAAAACAGATAAAAATTATTTCCTTCAAAATTGCCGCAGGGATTAGGATCTCCTGCGCTCGGATAAGAATATGTATAACTCTTTCCTCCATACAAAAACTCATACATATAATAAATTGTTGCATTAGTTTTGGTTATGGTATTTCCCTCGTCATCTGTAAATGTTCCATCATCATATAATTTAATATTGATAGTTCTTTTATATGATAGCCCAACTATATTAAAATCTTGTGCTGTCTTTGGAATACCTAAGTTATTTGGATCCTGAATTTCCTTAAGTATTTCCTCATGCATACTATCAATCCACTGTTTTTTCTGTGTATATCCAGAGTTTTTCTCAGTACTTGTGACCTTCGCCACATCCTTGACATTTAAAGGAAATCTTGTTGGGGATGCCCCTTCCACATATCCGGTTGCATCTACGGAAATCAGCACATCAAACCTGCTGTTTTCCAGTTTCGCATTTTTAAGAACAAAGTAATACTTACCGGGTTTGGCTTTTGAGGAATCATCCGGATCGGGACCATTTTCGTCAATTTCCCTTTTCACATCTTCTTTATAGGTACAGTCTCCTGCAATGACAGAGGTATTCAGCATCTCAAAGTCTTCCACACCGTTAAACTGATCCTGAATCTCATCGATATGATATGCCTTCAGCCCCTCTACAATATCCTGTGCAAGTACGGTTGCCCGCAGGGTGATCCGGGACTTGCCATTGATTCTGGCAGAAGTCACGAACATATGCAGCATGGGAATCGTAATGATTGCCAGAATTGTAACGGCAATCAGAAGCTCCAGCAGGGAAAAGCCCGCGTTCTTATTCAGTTGTTGAACTTTTTCCTTCTGCTTCATGCGTATCCTCTGTCCTGCTTATTCTGTTCAGGTTCTCTATGCAGACTGTTCTTTTCTTCGGCGGCTTCTTCCGGCTCCTTCTTCCTGACGGGTATCCGTAATCGGACCGCAGCTACATATCCTCACCGTTATCTTCTTCTGCCTCTTCCTCATCCACATGAATACCCGTTGCATCCTCTGCAAGTCCTGCAACATCTGCTTCATAAGGCATCGTAATGGAGCCGAACGGATTATCCGTTCCGGTGATGACTGAAGAGAAGTCCGGCTGTACATAGGTCTTGTCTTCCTGTCCGGTAATAAAATACATATTTAAGTTTGCCACGCAGGTAAGTAAGCCTGTCATTTCATCATAAGAAGCGGCGATTCCGACGATCTTCGTACGGTTTGTCTGCAGTGCCACGGTCTTCACATAGCGCTTCAGGGCCTCGTAGCTTGAAACAAACTGCATGGAAACCGGATTCCGGTAAAGTCCAAGCTGTATCGTTTCTCCCGTATCGACCGGTTCTGCCTCTTCGGATTCCTGCGTATAAAGTTCGAAGTCCACCGGTTCTGTTTCATCCATGGTAAGCGTGGTTACGATCATCGGAGATAATAATTCCTCCGTTAAGGTCAATACAATAGCATCCTCTTCCTTTAACTCCACGGGAAACATCTGCAAAATACTGTCCATCTCGGTTGCCATTTCCTGAGTCTTAGACACATAAGTGTCCTTGTTATCCATCTTGCTTTGCAGATCTGCAATTTCTATTTCCAGAGAACGGCTCTCTGCCTTTAAGGCATCCACCTTTTCCATGGTCGGCTGATAAACCCACAGGAATGCACAGAGGAAAGCGAGGACTCCCAAAAATCCAATGATTAAATAAATATCTTTCTTTGATACCTTCATCGTTCTTCTCCTTTACTGCGCTTTCGCCACTTCGTGGTTTTCCGTATCTTCCAGATTCTGCTGCATCGCTTCTTCATCGGTCATCTCATCCTCCGGAGCTTCGTCCATATCCCGGTAGGATCCGACAATTGTAAAGTTATAGGAAAGCACGGTATCCTCGCCATCCACATCTGCGGTAATCGAAGATACCGACACCGTATCGGGAAGGAGGGAATCAAAGGTACGGAACTGTTCAATCATCGATGCTGCCTCCGTCTTCGAAGATACCGACATGTTGATCGTTACCGTCTCCGCATCACTGGTAAAGGAAGTGATTACTCCGTTACTTGGCATCTTGCGTTCCAGTTCTTCCATAAACGCATATAAGTCATCGTTCCGGTTGCGGGTGGCATCATGCATGGCCGTCAACCGGTCGTAAGCTGTTTTGGTACTCACATAATTATCATAAATCGGCTTGATTTCCTGTAAACCTGCCATCTGCTCCTGCAGTGCCCGGTTCTCTGCCTTTGCCGCAACATAGGTTATGGCAGAAGCCACACTCAGAATTACAGCACCCAGTATGCCGAATGCAAAGACTGCAGCAGCAATCAGAATTCCGTTCACCTTGCCCTTACTCTTCGTATCTCCGGTCTTACCGCCTTTGCCCTTTTCATTATCGGCTTTAAAGCCAAGCGGTGCTGCTGTGGCACCCACGCAGGCAACATATTCACCGAAGAACTTACCTTCAAAGCTCTTTTCCAGGTTCCAGCCCTCTGCCTGACGTAAAATTTCAATCGGATAGTCCAGCTGCTGGGCCAAAAGTCTGTGAATACCCTTCATATTTGCACCAAGACCGGTTAAGAGAATCTTCTCAATCGGGGTATTGGCATTATGGGAAACATAGTAATCCACAACACGGGAAACCGCACCAACCAGTGGAACCAGTACATCTGTCATGGATTCGCAGAATTCCTGTTCTTTGGACTTTTCTTCTTCACTGCCCTCAGTCTCTTCGGAACCATCGTTCAGCACCACAAAGGACTTCCTGGACAAAAGCTCCATCGCCTGTTCCGGCGTCTCAATCCGGTTCTTCAAAGGAAGGTTATAGGTCAGCTCCAATGCTTCCTGCACACCGTAGGAAACGCTTCGGATAAAGGAAATCACCGACTGATTCACAACCAGCACCATGGTTGCACCCTCTTCGATCTTTACGATCATCTGGGCTTTCTGTGCACACTCATCCTTTACGACCTGATAAATACTGTTTCCGGCATAGTCAAGGGCTGCAAGCTCCAGCTTCAGTGCCCTGGCAAGCTGCTGATAACCATCGAGAAGTGCCTGCGGTGCTGCCAGAACCAGAAGCTTATACTGCTGCCCGGACTTCGGATTTCCGGTCACACCAAGCATGCTGTACGCAAGCTGATACTGACTTAAGTCCACCGGGAAATAGTCCGACGCATTGGCATTTACAACATCCATGATCCGGTTTTCTTTCACAAAAGGAATCGTAACCTCACGGCTGGCGATCTTGGTCGAAGTCAGGGTAAACATCACCTGTTTGGACTTCATTCTGTGTTCAGCGAGGGTCTCCTTTAAATCGGTCACGAATGTTTCGTTGAGATTCAGGATTCCATCATTGATCATTCCCTCCGGAGTCGGCATTGAAAAATACCCGTACACCTTATGGGTTTTTGATTTATAGTCAACCTCACATACTCTTGTCAGTGAATATCCGATTTCTATACTGATTACTTTACCAGCCACGAATCGTTTCCTCCTTTTGTAATATTATTCTTATATACGCAAGAAACCTGCCGGGATTACCAAGCAGGTATAATATTCGATCTTAAGGTTAAAAACCCAGCAGTCCCATGTACCACTGAATCATGTTATTTCCCCACAAAACTGCAAGGAGTACTCCTAACGAAAGGTATGGTCCCATCGCCAGGACACGGTCGGCGCCAAATACCTTCATCCGGATAATATGAATGACCGATCCTAAAATGCATCCTAAAAAGAATGCCAGCAGAACCAGCTTCCAGCCAAGCACCAGTCCGCAGACGGCCATCAGCTTCACATCGCCTCCACCGATTGCTCTTCCTTTAGAGGCATAATAAAGAATAGCGAGCACAACGCTCACACTTAGGAATCCGATCACGTAGTCCAGCACACAGGTAAAGTCTGTTGCTACGCGGACGATTCCAAGAATCAAAATAAAAATATTGATTCCTAGGGGAATCTCAAAGGTTCTGAAATCAATGACACTGATTACCAGAAGTGCAGAAACCAGCAGGCAATATAATATAGAAGTAATTGTCATTCCATGAATCCACACGATCATTACATAAAGAATGCCGTTCGCTGCTTCAATCAGCGGATACTGTACGGAAAGCTTCGCATGGCATTTCCGGCATCTGCCCCGCAGAAAGAGGTAACTGAATACCGGAAACATGTCATACCACTTGAGCTGATAACCACAGGACATGCAGTGTGACCGTGTTTTCACGATATCTTCATGCTTCGGTATGCGGTAAATGCAGACATTTAAAAAGCTGCCGATCACGATTCCAAAGAGAAATGTAATTATATAAAAAATAATTTCTGGGAGCATAGAGGGTATCCTTACTTTAAATTTCTTTCTTCTTAAACCCACAATTCTCCTGCGGCGCAGCCGCAGGAGGTCATGGGGTTCCTTCCATTCTGATCACAGAATCGCACGCTCTCGCTTCATAAAGGTCGTAGGGTACACGAGCGATCAAGGGATCGGCATGAACCGACGACCTTAAGGCTCTGCTGTGACGAGAGGGGAAGGGGGTATCTGATGCGATATGGAAGATAAAACTAAATCTAAGTCAATTTATGAACCGGATTCTGTTGAAGTAGTTGTCTTACCTGCCATTGCGTCAGAGAAAGTCGAATCACCTTCTTCACTTGTACATGTATAGGTGAATTTTATTTCACCCTCTGAAGTAACATCACCTTTGATAGTAAATGCAGTCCATTTACTCTTGCTCTTGCACTTAAGTCCATCCAAATCAATTGCTGCTGACTTCAAGGCAGCCTTAGCTGCTTCTGCATTATCTCCAGTGACATTTGCTCCTGCACTACTAGTTACTGCAATTTCAAATTTCTTTCCTCCCGTAAAGCTTGGATTTGCTTCTGGATCTGCTGCCCATACCTGACAAGCAGTTACTGCTGCTGTTGCATTCTGTAAATCTGTTGAATTTCTGGATCTCTCAACATACTTTAAGTACTGAGGAGCAAGAACTACAACAAGTACTGCCATGATGGCGATAACGATGATTAACTCAACAAGTGAAAAACCTTTGTCATTCATTTTTTCCTTTTTCATAAAAATTCTCCTTTGTTTGTTGTTTTTATTTAAAAATGACTGTCCCTACGTCGCAGTCACTTTTATTCAAGTTGTATATATTATCGGAAATTTCGCAAATTCTTTACATGTTTTTCACATTTCTCTCACTGATAACACCAGCGCGAAGCCTCCATTCATAAGGCTTAACTGTTCATACTTGTAATTACAGCTTCGCCGCGCCCCACTAACATTCATAAGGCACGGTTGCTTCGCAACCTCCCGCCGTTTCACGGCTCAGCCTTATTTCATGTGGAGGCGCTCCGTTCATATCCTTCGAAACAGCAGGATCTGTGTGCAAGCCCCCATCCTGCTGTTTCTCGTCTATGACGAAGCTGGTAATTACAAGTTGTCAAGTGCCGCATACATGTTGACCATGGGAAGCATGACGGCGGCGAGAAGGATGCCGACGATGCCGGCGAGGATGATGATAATCATCGGTTCCATGGCGGCCATTAAGGACTGGACAGCCATTTCGACTTCTTCTTCATAGTAGTCTGCCAGTCTGTTCAGCATTTCTTCTGTGGAGCCGGCTTCTTCACCGATTCGTACCATATGGTATACCATCGGTGGGAAGAGTCCGCAGGTCTGTAACGGCTGGGATAAAGGGACGCCGACCAGTAGCTGCTCGAGCGCTTCCTTTAAGGCTTCCTTATACCAGATATTTCCCATGGTATCCGCTACAATATCTACTGCTTCCGTGAGTGGAACACCTGCGGTAAGCAGCGTGCTTAAGGTGCGGGCCATCTGGGAAGAAGCACTCTTTATTACCAGGTTTTTCGTCATTGGAAATTTGAGTGCGAGTTTTCCTAAAACATGCTTGCCGGATAAGGTCTTTTTCCACATATGAAAGGCTACTGCAATCGCAATTACTACCGGGACGATAATAAACCAGTAATTTTTAATAAAGTTGCTGAGTCCTACAACGGCAAGTGTGATTGCAGGAAGCTCGGCATCAAGCTCTTCAAACATATCCGTATATCGCGGAATAACGAATACCAGCATGACTACAACAACGCCTACGGCTACGCAGGCAACCACAATCGGGTAGATCATGGCTTTCTTAACCAAGGCCTGTGTCTTCGCGGACTTTTCAAACTGGATTGCCATACGCTCCATGGAGATTTCCAGGCTGCCGGATGCCTCACCTGCTCTCGCCATCTGGACCAAAAGCTCCGGAAATGCCCTGGGATGCTTTGCCATGGAATCTGCGAAGCTCTCCCCCTTTTCCACATCGGCACGGACTGCCATGAGGGATTTCTGTAAAAGCTTATTCTCTGTCTGCTCTGCCAACATATTCAGAGCTTCAATGATGCTGACACCGGCACGCACGATGCTGGCAAACTGCCGGCAGAACACGGCGAGATCTCTGGCTGCCGGCTTTTTATCAAAGCTGATGTTGATATCCCGTGTTAAGGTATTCTGCTGCTTTACCTCCAGAACGATGAGTCCCTGCTGCTTCAGATCTCTCGTTAAGGCTTCCTGTGTATCAGCGTCCCTGCTGCCTTTGATTTCTTTTCCTGTTTTATCTATCGCCACATAGCCCCAATTGGCCATTGTCGTTCCTCCCATTCTACAAGTCGAAAGATACTCTCATCATTTCCTGTACGGATGTCGTTCCATCCAGGACGAGCTCGGTCGCACTCATACGCAGGGTATGCATGCCGTCCTTCAACGCCTGTGCTTTGATAGCTTCCACTTCTCCGCCTTTACTGATGATATGCTTCAGCTGCGGAGTCACTTCCATGATTTCATACACACCGATTCGTCCGCGAAAGCCTGTGCCGTCGCATTTTGCACAGCCGCATGGCTCATAAATTGTCAGATCTTCCTCCGGCTTACGCATCAGCATTTCAAGATCTTCGGCATCGGCTTTCTTTTCCCTCTTACAATCAGGACAAAGGCGGCGCACCAGTCGCTGTGCAATAACGCCAACCGTAGAGTCTGCTATCAGGTAAGGTTCAATTCCCATATCCACCAGACGGGTAATCGTGCTGGCTGCGGAATTCGTATGCAGCGTGGATACCACAAGGTGACCTGTGATGGATGCCTGTACGGCAATGGATGCCGTCTCCTGATCACGGATTTCTCCGATCATAATGATGTCCGGATCCTGTCGCAGGATGGAACGCAATGCCGATGCAAAGGTCAGATCCGCTTTATTGTTGACCTGCACCTGGTTGATTCCGTCAATATTTGCTTCCACCGGATCTTCTACGGTGATGATGTTTACATCTTCTTTATTTAACTCACTAAGCGCGGTATAGAGCGTTGTAGACTTACCGCTTCCGGTAGGTCCTGTCACAAGCAGAATACCATGCGGATTTTTCAAAATATGGTCAAACTTCTGTAAGTCATGCGGCTTTAAGCCCAATTGGCTCTTTTCCCTCGATAAGGCGTTCTTGGAGGTAAGTCGCATAACGATCTTCTCGCCATATACCGTAGGCAGAATGGATACACGGATATCAAATTCGCGCCGGTCCACCACCTGCGTGATCCTGCCGTCCTGCGGCTTACGCTTTTCGGAAATATCTGCTCCATAAACACGATTTGCTTCTACTTTTAATAATGGAGTAGTCGCTGGCATAACAATTACAGCCTTAACGCCTAATTGTTGAGCTGCATAAGCTACACCTTGAGCATGATTACCAGCTGAAGCTGCAATTACACCATGAGCTTTTTGTTCTTCACTCAACTGACTAATGCAGTTATACGCTCCGCGAAGTTTGAAAGAACCTGTTTTTTGCAAGTTTTCAGGTTTTATATATATATCATTATGTGATAAATTGGAAAAATAATCACTGTAGATTAATTTAGTTTTGTATATAACACCATCTAAATTTTTAACAGCACGATATACATCAGC
>OGLI01000778.1_pt1 | contig 24528 bp, 22 predicted proteins | sample 1572661 | NCBI WGS metagenome assembly OGLI01 (sample SAMEA2581901, study PRJEB24529) | metagenome | biome: Human gut stool | place: China | collected 2011 | reverse complement strand
TGATAGCCATGATTACGCAAATAGGATATGCGCTCGGCCTGCTCTTCATCGTACCGCTCGGCGATCTGTACCGCAGGAAAAAGATTATACTGGTCAATTTTCTCCTGCTCGTCTTTGCCTTGCTGACTATGGCGCTGGCTGAAAGTATTTATACGATTTGGGCAGCTTCTTTAGTGACGGGTGTTTGTTCCATGATTCCCCAAATATTTGTTCCCATCGCTTCCCGATACTCCCGCCCCGAGCATAAGGGTCGCAATGTGGGAGTGGTCATTTCCGGTCTGCTTACCGGAATATTAGCCTCCAGAGTGGTCAGCGGTTGGGTTGGAGAACTGTTGGGATGGCGCGAGATGTACTTTATTGCCGCCGGACTGATGTGTATCTGTGCCTTCGTCGTCCTGAAGGTACTTCCCGACATACGTCCTACGTTCGAGGGGCGATACAGTACTTTGATGAAATCCCTGTTTCACCTTCTCCGGGATTATCCGGCCCTTCGCATTTATTCCATACGGTCGGGATTGGCCTTCGGAGCGTTTCTGGCGATGTGGTCATGCTTGGCTTTTAAGATGGGAAACGCCCCGTTCTATGCCGATAGCGATGTAATCGGCGGATTGGGGTTATGCGGAATCGCCGGGGCACTCACGGCTTCTTTCGTAGGGAAATATGTGAAACGTGTGGGCATACGTAATTTTAATTTCATCGGTTGCAGTCTGATTTTGTCGGCATGGGCTTCATTGTATTGGGGTGGAAACAGCTATGCCGGTATCATTGCCGGAGTCCTGCTTATCGACATCGGTATGCAATGTATCCAACTCAGCAATCAAGCCAGTATCTTTGAACTGTGTCCCTCGGCCTCCAATCGTGTCAATACCATTTTCATGACCACTTATTTTGTCGGCGGTTCCATGGGGACTTTTCTGGCCGGAAGTTTCTGGCACGTCGGCGGATGGGCAGGTGTGACCGCAGTCGGCATCTTGCTGACGTCAAGCTCGCTCGCCATCACATTGTGTTCCAAGAAATAAGAAGAAGTTTCCCCAATAGGATTATTCTTCCGCCCAGTCATCCGATGGACTGAAAGCCTTGTCGGCAAAAAGCTCTGCCAATCCCGATATTTGCTTCAGTCGCAGAAGTTCGTCCTTGTCCATCCCTATATTGCGTATGATCCAACTGTCCGACATTCCGGATTTGGTCAGTTCAGACACGATGTGGCTCATCAATTCCACCGAATGCATGCCGCGGGCCCGGTTGTGCCGTATGGTAGACGCCATGCGCTCCGAAAGGTCTTTGTCGATGACAGAAACAGGAAGCAGCCCCTTCTCCCGCTCATAGATGCGTGGCGAGGTTTTCATGACCTGGTAACGATGGAATCCGTCCACGATTTCATACACGTCTTCGTCTTTCCGGTAATAGCATACGCAGGGCATGGTGTAGCCGTCTTCCCATATCGAAAGTTCCAGAAGTTTCATTTCAGGAGGAGCCACTATGTTAGGGTTATATTCGTTCGCCACCACCTTTTCGATGGGCACCGCGATAATATTGTATACAGGGCTTTTATATTTGTCCATGTTCTAACGATTTATATTTCTTCATTACTCTTTCTCGCTGTTCTTTTTCCTGTTTGGTTTGTGCAAATCCCATGTATTTGCACGTATGGTCGTTTTTCAATATACAGATACACATGCGTTTATAGGTCGGTATCTCTTTAAATTCGGGGATGTCGATGTCGTCCAGATATTCCATTCTTACCGGCTGCTTGTCCGTATGGTAGGCCGTTTTCTCTCCGAGTGTAAAATCCACACCGGCTTCGCGTAACTTTTGTATTGTCTCTTCACTCAAGCATCCTCCCCGCTTGCGCCAGAAACGGATGCTTACGTCCAGTTTGTTGAGATAGTTCTGCCGAGTGGATTCTGGGAGCGTGTCTAAGAGGAAATACATATATTCTTGCCAAGAAAAGCCGGGAGGACATTTAATCATCCTCCACCCCATTGCCATGGTACGGCCATACATACCTGCGAAGTTTACTCCGTTGACTCGGCCTAACATTTTTCCCCAAGTGTCCGGATCGATGATACGATAAACTTTCAACGCCGAGATGGCTTGGGAAATAAACGGACTGGCCACACGCTGGTGAGCGATAGGAATTCCGGCCTGATAGTACAAGTCGTACAAATGGTTGTATGTCCATTGGAATTTTCCGTTGGCAGTCCAGATATCCGTGGTTTTCCAGTCGTAAATGGGATATGCGTTGTATATGTGATGGTCGAGCCTGTGAGTCCATTTATAATAGGCCAAACGTTTGTAGTTTCTGTCACTGTGTATGCTTCTCCATCGGTTGAAACTCTCTTGCGTGCGTATTCCCACCAAGCAACAGACACGCTTGCATTTCTTTTGCATACGTAACCATGGGGCAAAAAGGTGTTGGAAATCATAGTCCCATAGTTCCTCGTTGAAAAAGTCGAAGTCTTTGGCCGTATAACAATCTTTGGGCTTTTCCCGAACCCAGATGTCACGCTTGCTCTCCTCCCACGGACGCCAATCGGATCAGGTCGGCTGCTTTTTTACACCATTCATCTTCACCGTATCCTCCAAAACTATTATCATTGACAGCACTCAACGCCTCCAGAATATCAGGATGGGAAGCCATGGTTTGTTCCACATATTCCGTAGTTTGCCGGTACTGTGCCTCGTAATCCATGTGGAATACTCCAAGTTTCCGGCCCGGTTCATACTTTCGGAGGTAGTCGATACATAAGTTTAAAAGCACGCTGCTGTCCTTACCTCCGGAAAAGGATACATATACATAGTCGAAATAATCAAAAATGATTTTTAATCTCCGTTGCGTGGCTTCGTATACATTTAACTGGCGTATCATATTTCAGGGACAGGAATATACTCCATTTTATCATAAAGAGTCAGTTGTTTATCCGTTCGGAAATGATTTTGACGGAAAGGCTCCGTATGACGTTTATGCACCAAGGCCGTCAGTAAAGAGTCGGTTCCTAAATCGTCGATGACACGATGCAACAAAGCATCAATCGTTTCCGTACGGTCTCCTTGTATGTAGTAATTGTCTATATGGTAACTCTTTTCATTTTTCTTCAAGGGGATGAATCCGACGATTACTCCATCCGATATGGCGATATACCACAAGTAACGGTTGGAGGTTTTAAAGGGATAATTATTGTTCTGTCTTAAAATGGCCGGGTTCATGACCAGCGGTCCCACAAGCGGATACAGTCTGGCATCCACCCCGTTCAAACGCATTATCTCCATGCTTACAGGTAATTTTGTCCAACGTTCACTTATTTCCTTTTATTTTCATTCTTCCGACTCGAAAAAGTCGATATCTATTCGTTTCACCTCAAAGGTGTTGGCAGTAAACACCCCGATATTATAATCTATCATGTATTCACACAGTTGATTCCCATCTATCAGCACAATTTTGATATTGTTCTGCGGTTTAAATTCCCGTGCTCCCCGACTGAACGAGGATGTGGTAATGAATATCCCTTTGGTGGCTCCTTTGCCGGCCAAAGCACCGACAAATTTTTGTACTTCGGGACGTTCCACTACGTTATTCCAACGTTTAGCCTGGATATAAATGTTGTCGAGACCGAGTTTATCTTCTTTGATGATACCGTCTATGCCTTCATCCCCACTCTTTCCTACCACCATGCCCGCAGCCTCGTTTAAGGAACCGCCGTATCCCATCGCTACCAGTAATTTGATAACCAAGGCTTCGAAGAAGCCCGGGTCTTTTTTTAAGATACGCTCCAACAAATCTTGCGCCAGTATATTGCGTAACTTCTTATATTCCTCTTCCATGATGATGTCCGGTGTCTGTATGACACACTCAGATTCCTGTTTGGAATTCCGCTTCGGTTCACTGTTTCTGTTGGATAAAGCTATCCATTCCTTATAAGCCGGATAGTTGAAAAGCAATTTCATATTAATATGCTCCGGACGAGTTTGCAACAGGCGCAATCCCGCCTCCGTAATTCTATATTGTGCACGTTGAGGAGTTTCCAGCAAACCGGCTTTTTGCATGTGGGTTTTGGCCCATCCTACGTTACTTCTGAAACGCGTGGTCCTATTGCTGGGTAACATTTCCTTTACATCGGTTTCCGTCAGATGAAACTCTCTGATAAGTGCGTTTTGTATTTCTGTCATTGAATGGACGCTGCCGTCTTCTAATTTCCGAAGAAAAGGCAGCATGCAGGATTGGAAGTCCGGTATCATTGTTTATCGCTTGTTATATAGTGTCCAAAAGTACGAATATTTTTTCAGAAATCCATCGTATTTTTGCTACAAAAAGCATTTGTCTTACGATTTATCGGTAAAAGCGATATGTTGCGTAAAAGGTGGAAGCCGACAAGAGGTAGCCCGGTACGGTTCCATCAGAAAATTGCGTTTTCATTTGCCTCTGCGCCCGCCTTTCACTACCTTTGCATTCATAACAGGCTTTTGGGATGAAATACGGAAAGATGAGTAAATATATATACGGCCTTGCTTTTGCCATGGCTTTTTTATGTGCATGCCGAGGTGAAGATGGGGGTTGTTCGTTGTCCTTTCAGCAATTAAAAGTTGAGAAAACCGTACCATTGGACAGCAGCGAGCACTCGCCTGCATGTAAAATTTTCATAGAGGCGGACGAGATAAACGACACGACCCGTGCCGCCCGGAACATGAACCGGACCATTGCCTTTCATCTGTTTGGAGGAATGCACCGTTCGTTCGCCTCGGCTGCCGATTCGTTCTGTCTGGCGTACGCGGAGCAATACCGGAGAGATTTGACCGATTTGTACAAAGCCGACTGGCAAAGCGGCATCAACTCCTCGTGGTACGATTACAAATACCGGATGGCCACGGAACACAAAGACGGGCTGAACGGATATTTGTGTTATCTGATTCATAAAGTAAAGTACGAGGGAGGAGCACGCGAGTACCGGGAGGAGCAATGTTTGAATTTCGATACAGAAACGGGTGAGTTGGTGAAGTTGGAGAACGTGTTGCCTCCTGCTTCCTTGGCCTTGCTTCCTTCCCTGCTGGCAGACGAACTCCTGAAAACGTACGGTTGCCGCAACCGGAAGGAATTGCAGGATAAAGGCATACTGCGGCTTACCGACATTTACATTCCCTTGAATTATGAACTGGGAAAAGAAGGTATTACTTTCATTTACAATGCCGACGAGATAGCTGCGTACGAAGTCGGGGCTATCAGGCTGACTTTGCCGTACAGTAGGTTGGAAACCCATACGAAATAAAAAATAAAGATATATGGAGCTGATTTTAAAATACTTTCCGGAACTTTCGGAAAAACAAACAGAACAATTCCGTCAGTTGGACGTGCTCTATCATGATTGGAATGCTAAAATCAATGTCATTTCCAGGAAAGACATCGACAATCTGTATGAACATCATGTATTGCATTCCTTGGGAATTGCCGAATTCACTCGTTTCAAATCCGGCACTGAGATTATGGATTTGGGGACGGGAGGCGGATTTCCGGGAATCCCCCTCGCCATCATGTTCCCCGACTGCCATTTCCATCTGGTGGACAGTATCGGTAAGAAAATCAAGGTTTGCATGGAAGTGGCTCGGGAGCTCGGGTTGGAGAATGTGACTTTCCGCCATTGTCGGGCAGAGGAAGAGAAGGCCAAATTCGATTTCGTGGTAAGCCGTGCCGTCATGCCGTTGGCAGATTTGGTTAAGATTATACGCAAGAACATTTCTCCCGTGCAGCACAACGCCATCCCCAACGGCCTTATCTGCCTGAAGGGGGGCGAATTGGAGAAAGAGACGAACCCGTTGAAGAACCGTACAATGGTCACCCCGTTGAAAGAGTTCTTTACGGAAGAATATTTTGCCACCAAGAAAGTGGTGTACGTTTCACTTTAAAAGTATAGGAAAGATGCTGGACATAAAAAAAATTCCGGTAAACATGCTGGAAGAGAACTGCTACGTCGTGAGTGACGACACCCGTGAAGCCGTCGTCATAGATTGCGGTGCCCTTACCGATGACGACCGCAGGCAGATTACGGATTATATTGAAGACCGTCGTTTACAGGTCAGGCACCACCTTTGTACCCACATGCACTACGACCACTGTTTCGGGGCCGCCTTCATGTGGGAGACCTTTCATGTCGGTCCGGAGTTCAACCGGGCGGACGAACCTATATATAAAGGTATGGGAGCGGAGATATTCGGACCGTTGGCGCAGGTGATGAAAGAAGGGCTTACTCCGGTGGCTGCACGTTACTTGACGGAGGGGGATGACATTTCGTTCGGACATCACAAGTTGACCGTCCTGAGCACTCCCGGACATACCCCCGGAGGTATTTGTTTTTACTGTGCCGCAGAAAAAGCCGTATTTGTCGGTGATACTTTGTTCTATTGCAGCGTTGGACGAACGGATTTCCCCGGCGGGGACAGTGAAGCCTTGTGCGAGAGCGTCAGGAACAAGCTGTTTACTCTGCCGGAAGATACCCGTGTCTATCCCGGGCACGGGTCACACACTGAAATCGGATTCGAGAAAGCCCACAATCCATATATAGGATAATCGGCATCTTTCGTTTGTAGACATTTTATACGAACTTGTTTTTATTGGTTTTCAATCTCTTACGCATCCAAAATCACCTTGCGCCAAACGAAACGCCGTTCTGCGGCAAACGATTTTTCATTCTGCGGCAAATGAAAAACCGTTTGCCGCAGAATGATTTTTGTATGTAAGTTTCATCATGTCGCGGTTTAATTCAAAAAAAGCTCTCTTCCGACTCACGTCGGAAGAGAGTAACAACACAAACACAAAATAAAACACGACAAAACTATTCTGCACACTAACCTGCCTTAAATAGTTTAAAGCGTGACATTCCCGACTATTCACATATTGGAAATACCAACCGGATTAATGTGCAATTACGCATAAAGCGTTTTCTGTGTCCTTAATCTATTTACATTATTCCTTTTTCGCGTAACACGCATTGCCATTTCCAGGCAGAGGCTAACACGTCCTCCAATGGGGTCTCGGCTTTCCAACCCAACACTTTGTTGGCTTTGTCCACGTTGCCCCACACCTTTTCGATGTCACCGGCACGGCGTCCTACGATCTTATAGTTCAATTTCACACCGGTAGCTTTCTCAAAAGCGTTGATCAATTCAAGCACGGAAGTACCCGTACCCGTACCGATGTTGTAAACCTCCACCGGTTCGGTGGTCTGGTCTTCCATGATGCGCGTCATGGCGCAAACGTGTGCCTTAGCCAAATCCACCACATAAATATAATCGCGGATGCAAGAGCCGTCCGGCGTGTCGTAATCGTCTCCGAACACACTCAATTCCTTACGGATACCCATGGCCGTTTGCGTCAGATAGGGAATCAGGTTCTGAGGCACACCGTTCGGCATTTCACCGATAAATGCCGTGGGATGTGCACCGATCGGATTGAAATAACGCAGCAAGATGGCCTTTATCGGAGAACCGCTCTTGATGGTGTCCGCGATGATTTCTTCGTTAATCTGTTTGGTATTGCCGTATGGGCTTTCCGCCTTTTTGATGGGGGTCTCCTCTGTCGCAGGTAGCACATCCGGCTGGCCGTATACGGTACATGATGAAGAGAAGATGATACCCTTCACATCATACTTCGGCATCAACTGCAGCAGATTAATCAGGGAAACGATATTGTTATGATAATACAGCAACGGTTTCTGTACGCTTTCACCTACAGCCTTGCTCGCTGCAAAATGAATGATACCGCTAATTTTCGGATATTTTTTGAATACGGACTCGGTGGCGTCGAAATCGCGCAAGTCTACTTTCTCAAAAGCCGGACGAATGCCGGTAATCTTTTCGATACCATCCAATACATCTTCACGTGAATTCGAGAGGTTGTCTACGATGACCACGTCATAACCAGCCTGCTGGAGTTCCACCGTCGTGTGTGAACCGATGAATCCGGTACCGCCTGTCACTAAAATTGTCTCTTTCATATTAGTAAGCTTCGATTTTTTGTTTTTGTAACAGTAGCAAATGTACTAAATTTAATTATACGTTGTATAATTTTAGGCTATAAAAAACCGATACGACCTGCATTTTCTTTGCAGGTCGTATCGGTTTTGAAAAAACGTGGCGGATTAGAGGCTCAGAAATGCCTTCAATCCGTTGTCTACTCCACTGAACCCCATAAATGCCATGGCCAATAGGCCGGCGGTGACTAACGCGATGCTCATGCCCTGCATCCCCTTTGGTACGGACACGAGGTTGAGTTGCTCGCGGATGCCGGCGAAAATGACTAAAGCCAGTCCGAAGCCCAACGCAGTGCTCAAGGCATACCATACGCCCATCATCAGATTGAATTCCTTTTGGATAACCAATATGGCCACACCGAGGACGGCACAATTGGTAGTAATCAAAGGTAGGAATACCCCTAAAGCTTGGTAGAGCGAAGGGGAAACCTTTTTCAGGATGATTTCCACCAGTTGCACCAATGCCGCAATGACTAGGATAAAAGCTATGGTCTGCAAGTAGCCGAGGTCTAGCGGATTCAAAACATAATACTGCAACAAGTAAGTCACCAGTGTGGCGAGCACCAAAACAAACGCCACCGCGCCCGACATGCCTAAGGCCGTATTGATTTTTTTGGATACGCCGAGGAACGGACAAATACCGAGGATTTGCGACAACACGACGTTGTTGACAAATATGGCGGTAATGAAAACGATTAAATACTGATATATTGCTTCCATATTGTTCTAAGTTTACAAATTACGCTTTCTTCAGTTTGTTCACAATGGCAATCAAGTAACCTAATACGATGAAAGCTCCGGGAGCCAACACGAACATCAGCATGCCGTAGTCTTCCGGCCAAACTTCCAGACCGAAGATTTTACCCGTTCCCAAAATCTCGCGTACGGCTCCGAGGACAGTCAAGGCGATTGTGAATCCTAACCCCATTCCCACTCCATCGAAAAACGAAAGCACCACTCCGTTTTTACTGGCAAATGCTTCAGCACGTCCCAGAATGATACAGTTCACCACAATCAAAGGGATGAACAAGCCCAATGTGGCATAAATGTCGGGTACGAATGCCTGCATGCACATTTGCAAGGCGGTTACGAAAGATGCGATAACGACAATGAATGCCGGAATACGCACCATGTCGGGAATCAAATTCTTAATTAAAGAAATTACCACGTTGGAACATACGAGCACGAATGTTGTGGCCAATCCCATCGACATACCGTTCAATGCGGAAGAAGTCGTACCCAAAGTGGGACACATACCCAGAAGAAGTACAAACGTCGGGTTTTCTTTGATGATACCGTTCATCAACACTTTAAAATTATTCATATTACGTCCCTCCTTTCTTTAATGAATAGAATCACTTCCGGTTCCGGTTGCGTTTTCCACCCGTCCGGCTTGTACGCTGGCTCCGCTCGCTGCATCGCTGGTATTTCCTTTAAACGCCTGATAAGCGGCATTCACGGCATTCAGGAAAGCCCGGCTGGTAATGGTAGACGCCGTGATGGCATCGATGTCTCCGCCGTCTTTGGATACGGCCAGTTCCTTCTCTCCCGGATTCCGTCCGATAATGTTGCCCTTACCGCCTTCCTGGAACCATGTGTCGGCTTTCACACCCAGTCCGGGGGTTTCCACCGTAGCCAGAATCGTATAGCCCAGAATATTGCCGTCCTCGTTGAAGCCTACCAATATTTCGAGTGGTCCGCCAAACCCATTGGTTACAGCTTTCACAGCCGTTCCCTTGTCGGTTTTATAGAGAGTATAACCGTTTGCTTCTACCGGTTCTTCCACTTTCAAATCGCCGGGTTGGCTTCCCAAAATCACTTTTTTGATGCCATCCTGCAAATTCTTTGCGTTGATTTCGGCAATGGGGCCTTGTGTCACCTTATTAATATAAGCCAAAGTCCCGCCGGCTATGAGGGAAATGGCGGTCAGCACCAAGACCATATTGAGTAATGAAGACTCTAACTTTTTCATTTTTTTACGACCTCCCCGAATCTTTTAGGTTTACAATAGGTGTTAATCAACGGCGTAAAGGCGTTCATAATCAGGATGGCGAACGACATGCCTTCTGGATATGCGCCGAAAGTACGAATGACTACGGTGAGAAGACCTATGGCCACTCCGTAAATAATCTGTCCCTTCGCTGTCATGGGTGAGGTCACGTAATCCGTAGCCATGAAGCAGGCACCCAGCATCATACCGCCCGTCAGCAACACTGTTACGGGAGACGCATAAACGGGGTTGTACAGATGGAGCAGTCCGGCCAGTACGAAGACGGTAGCCAGAATGGAGACCGGAATGTGCCATGTCACGATGCGCCGGGCCAACATGTAGGCCAACCCTATCAATAAGGCCAAGGCACTCACCTCGCCCAAGCATCCCCCGGTCTGCCCTACGAGCATGTCGATGGCGTCCGGCAGTTTCTGAAGTACGGAGGCATCTCCGCTCTTGATGGCTTCCTTCATGACGGCCAACGGGGTGGCACCCGTCTCGGCATCAAGGTAAGCTGCCATTTGTCCGGGCACAGGCCATGTAGTCATCTGCACCGGAAATGAAACCAGAAGGAACACGCGCCCCACCAATGCCGGATTGAAGGGATTACACCCTAATCCGCCGAAAGTCATCTTACCGATGCCGATGGCCACCAACGCTCCGATGAGGATGATCCATATCGGCAGGTTGGAAGGCAGGTTGAAACCCAACAGCAGTCCGGTCAGGATGGCCGAACCGTCGGTTATCGTTACGCGGTCGCGTTTCAATACATATTTCGTTATAGCCCACTCGAAGAACACGCAGGCGGCCACGGACGTGGCCAATACGATTGCGGCTCCCAACCCAAAGAAATACAACGAGGTCAGCAGAGCCGGTATGAGTGCGATACACACTCCATACATATTTCTTTGTACACTATCCCGTCCATGCACATGGGGCGACAGCGATACAATTAATTTCTTTGCCATAATCTTTCTCTTTTATTTTGCATTACGAGCCCGGATGAGGGCCATTACAGTAGTCTTACCCATACGGATATTATCCAACATCGGGCGCGTGGAAGGACAGGTAAACTGGCACGACCCGCATTCGATACATGACGTGATGTCGTTCTCTTCGGCCAACTCCCAGTTGCGCAACGCGGAAGCCGTGGCCAACAAATAGGGTTCGAGCCCCATCGGACAGGCACTGACGCATTTGGCGCAACGGATGCAGGGCTGCGGTTCCGCACGGCGGGATTCCCTTTCGCTCATGAGCAAAAGACCGGAAGAACCTTTGCATACCGGTACATCGAGGTTCATCAGCGCCTTTCCCATCATCGGGCCACCGCCGATTACTTTTCCTGTATTTTCCGGCAAGCCGCCGCATTCCTCGATGAGTTGGTTCATCGGCGTACCGATACGGGCCAACATGTTGGAGGGGTTTTGCACTTCCTTGCCGGTCACGGTGATGACACGTTCAAACAGGGGCTTGTTCTTCATCACCGCCTCGTAGATGGCAAAAACCGTACCTACATTTTGCACCACTGCTCCTACGTTAATGGGCAATGCTGGCGGTGCCGGGACTTCACGTCCGGTAACAGCGGCAATCAACTGCTTTTCTCCTCCCTGAGGGTATTTCACTTGCAAAGGCACGATCTCAATATGCGAATAAGCTTTCGCTTTCTCCGTCAGAAGGGCGATAGCGTCCGGTTTGTTGTTCTCGATGCCGATATAACCTTTGTCCACACCTACCGCCTTCATGATCAAATCCACTCCCACCAGGATTTCGTCCGGCTTTTCCAACAGCAACCGATGGTCTGCTGTCAAGTACGGTTCGCACTCCACGGCGTTGATGATAACGCATTCGGCTTTTGTCCCTTTGGGGGGAGTCAGTTTCACATGGCAGGGGAATGTGGCACCGCCCATACCGACAATACCGGCCTCTTTCACCTTGTTCACGATGTCTTCGGCCGTCAACTCCGGCCTTTGGGCCAATGTCACCAAATCGGGGGTCCGATCGATCGTCTCGACCCATTCATCCCCTTCTACGTCTACAAAGATGGCCGGACGACGGTAACCGCTGGCATCGACAATCGCATCTATCTTGCTCACTTTTCCGGACACGGAGGAGTGGACGGGAACCGACACGAAACCGTCCGCCTCGGCCAACATCATACCTACTTTCACTTCATCTCCTTTGGCTACGACCGGTTTGGCCGGTGCGCCGATATGCTGATAAAGCGAAAAGACAGCTTGTTTGGGCAATCCGGCCCGGCGGATGGGAGAAGTGGCGGAAAGTTTGTTTTCAGATGGATGAACTCCACCTATCTTAAACGTTTTCACGATATTCTTTTTTAATTTGACAATCCTATGAATTATGCTTCTTTCTTTTCTTCCGATGTAACGGCGGTTACAGGCTGTGCTGCGGGAGCGGATACCGGTCGTGCAGCCGGCTCGGCTGGTTTCGGGGCTGCTGTTGCAGCCGGTTTCTCCACTTTCGGCTTACGCGGTGGGAAGTTGATGGCATGGATGGCTCCTTTCGGGCAAGCTTCCTCACACTTTCGGCACAACTTGCACTTTTCCGGGTCGATATAGGCCAAATTGTTGTTGAGAGTGATGGCCTCGAACGGACAGGTCTTCACGCACTTACCGCAACCGATACAGGAAGCCTTGCAAACTTTGTTAGCCACAGCGCCCTTGTCGCGATTCACGCACATCACGACCATTCGGCGGTTTTTCGGTCCTTTCGGCCGGAGTTCGATGACTCTTCGCGGACAGGTCTTGACGCAGGCACCACAAGCCGTACAGCGTTCTTCGTCCACCTCGGGCAACCCTGTTTCCGGATTGATGGACAACGCACCGAACTGGCACGCCGCCACACAATCGCCGCCTCCCAAGCAACCGAATGCACACGCTGTCTCTCCTGTGCCCGCTAACAGTTGCACGCGGCAACTACGCACTCCGTCGTAATCCACCACACGCGGACGATTGGCACAAGTCCCGTTGCAACGCATAACGGCGACTTTCGGGGTACTGGCCGTAGCCGCAAGCCCCAAAATTCCGGCTACTTTTTCCATAACCGGTTGTCCGCCTACGGGGCATAACTTGCCTTCGAGCGAACCGCCGTCTGCCGCTTTCACGCAAGCAGCGGCAAAACCGGCACATCCCGGATAACCGCATCCGCCACAATTGGCTTGCGGCAAGACTTCGGCCACCTGTCCGATGCGTTCATCTTCTACGACAGCAAACTTCTTGGATGCCGCATACAGCATGATGGATGCCACCAGCCCTACGACTCCCAGAATGATTACTGCAATCAAAATCACGTTCATAACAATGTTTATTTTATGTGTTTAATGGTAAATGAAAATTTTCTTGTCAACCTGTTTTTGTTGAGATAGAGCACACCGTAATAGGCTGCCAGGCCTACTAATGCCATCAGGGCTGCCAATGGCTCGTCAGTCGTGACTTGTAAAGTAGCAAGCAAGACAACCATCAATAGCAACAACGGCGCACCGTAAGCCCAAAACACGGCTGTCAGTCCCATTTCCACACTTCCGGTCAGGAGTACTTCCTCTCCTACCCGATAAGAAAATGCTTCGGAGCTGACAATATCGATCAACTTCTCTTGGCTTTCCGACGAATTGCACATTTTTTTAGCTACACAGGATGAACACGCGGAAGCTTGGGTTATCTGCACACAGATGTGTTTTCCTTTCACGCTTTTCACGGTACCTCGATGTATGATTATTTGGGCCATTTTGTAAACTCGATATTGCAAATCGCCGCAAATGTAGCATTAATTTAGTAACTAATAGTAGGTATTTAAATAGAAAATTCTCCGTATTTGTTTTTTTTAACCTATCAGGTTTTTCAGGCAATTCATCACTTCTCATATCCGGGATTCTGGGATAAGCGCGGATTCAAAGACAGCACCTTGGCTGGGATAGGAAACACCGTGGTGTAGCCTGATGCCTCACCCTCCAGTTGCGGACGGTCGGTGTAAGCTTGCGTATAGGTGCCGAAACGAATCATATCCTGTCTTCTCCATCCTTCCCATACGAGCTCCAACTTACGTTCCTCCAGGATATTGTGAAGGGTAGCCGGACGAGGATACATACCAGAACGTTGCCGTACTTCGTTCAGCTCGGTTGTTCCGTCTTCCCCGTTTCTTATTTTAGCCTCGCTTTTCATCAGTAATACGTCGGCATAACGAAACAATACGATGTCGTTGTCCGACAATTTACCGTCTTTTGTGCTTTTCAGGTCTACTTCATACTTCTTCATCCGTGCACCGGCGGATTTCTCGTAAGGTTGTGCCGATACGTCCAAGCGTATGGCCCACGGTAGATACTCCAGGGTACTTCCGTCATCCAGTTTCACCGGGTTGCCATTTGGGTCCAAAACCGTTCCGGCAAAGAAACTGTCTTCGAAGCGATGGTCTACCGAATCAGTATCGTAACCGAATGTACGTAAAGTTTCAACCGTAGCACTGGTTCCATTCTCTCCACTCAGTCCGTAAGCCTTTCCATGGTTGTAATGGCGGGAACGGAATAAATATTGCATTTGGTTTTGCAATGCATGTTTATCCATCGGTATCGTAAATATATTTTCTTCCGAAGGCTCGTTATAGACCACGAAATTATCAGCCATGCGCGAGGATAATTGGTATCCCATACCCCGTATCGAATCGCAATACGCTTGTACGGCCTGCCATGCGTTCAGTGTTTGGGAGCCAATTTTCACTCGATATGTTTTTCCACTGGGACGGCTTCCGTCCGTCCAGTCGTTATCCGTGTAAATCTCTACATTCAGGAATAGCTTGGCCAACAGGAAACAGGCTACCGGACGGGTCATCCGACCATAATATTCACCTTTTTGATTGCTGTGCGCCTCATTCAGATAAGGTAATGCCGCCTGCAATTCGTTTACGATAAACTTGAATACGTCCTCACGTTCGCTTTGGTTGACATCTTTCATGGGGGTAGACGAAGATAATACCAAAGGTACACGCCCGAACATATCTAACAAATAATAGTAGTACATCGCCCGAAAGGCTCTGACTTCTGCCACATAATTTTTCAATTCTGCAGGAGCATCCTTACGGTTCTGCAGTTCCGTCAGACGTTCTATCGACTTATTGCTAAGCACAATCACTTTGTATAGATACTCCCACGAAGCTGCTATCACGTCATTATTGACTCCCCAATCGTGCAGGAACAGTCCTTGCCAAAGTCCGCCGTCGTACCAGTCTCCCCCACGGGTCGGCAACAAGGCTTCATCTGTGGTCAGTGTGTTCAAGTCATATACGCCTCGACAGGTTCCCTGCAACCCTTGACTGTCTTCGTATCCGCCCACATAGTTATAGAGGGTAGCTACAGTGTTCAGATATATATTGGCTGGCGTGTCATAAGCGTCCTCTTCGGGTAACTGGTCTCGCGGGGCTTCATCTAAGAATCCTACACAACCATAACAGCAAATAAGGGTATATCCCGCCCATAAAATCCACTTTTTCATGTCGTCATGCTTTAAAATTGAATAGTTAATCCCAAGGTATAAGAACGATATACCGGATAGTTCCGTTTGTCGTCCACTCCGAGTGTGGCATCTACAATATAACTGTTGATCATAGGAGTCAATCCGGAATAGGCTGTAATGGTAGCCAGATTGTTTACCGAAGCCGATAAACGCAGATGCTGCACGTATTTACCCCATTTCTTCAACGGGATATTCCAACCGATAGTCAAATAATCAAAATTCACGTAGTTTCCATTTTCGAGCCAGTAATCTGTAGCAGTCTGATCGTAAATGTTACGTTGGGGAGCGGCTGCCATTACGTTGTAATCGGGAAAACTTCCCATATTCATATAAGCCAGGGCCGTTCCATTATAAATTTTATGTCCGAAAGCACCATTGATTTGCAACGATACGTCCACATTCTTATAACGGAAGCTGATGTTGGAACCCAATAGAGTCTTGGGAGTGGCCTGTCCGGCTACGTAACGGTCTCCTCCGTCTTCCAAGTCCACACCTCCCCCGTCAAGGTCGGCTATCTCGTATGCGTATGTCCCGTCTTCGCATTGAATGAGTCCTGTGCAATGAGGTAGATAAAAGACCCCCAAAGGTTGCCCCACGATTTGGTATACGATGTGATTGTATCCACCATGAAAGCCTGCACCAGTTAAGTCGGCAATCGGTGTATATTGTGGAGCCGACATATATTCTCCATTATACATTCCGCTCAGAGAAAGTAGCTTATTACGTTGGAATGTTACATTGACGTTGACGTTCAGTTCCATGTCTTTTTTACGCAAAGGAGTGAAGCCGAATCCTAATTCCACTCCGCTGTTACGCATGGATCCCAGATTGGCCAGCAATTTATTATAGGCAAAGGGCGGTACGCTTACATCATATTGATACAGCATGTCGTCCGTGACGGAATGGTAATAATCAAATGTGAAAATAGCCCGTCCATCCCAAAAAGCAGCATCCAGTCCAACGTTCATCGTACGTTTTACCTCCCAACGCAAGTCAGGATTGGCATTGCGTATCAAACCCATCGTCACCGTTGGGTCACCGCCAGAAGATACTACGCCATTGGGTTTCACCAATTGGAGGGAATTGTAAGAATCAATGGCATCCTGATTTCCTGAATATCCGTAACCGAATCTGAGTTTCAGATTGTTCAGCCAGTAGAAAGACTTCATGAAATTTTCCTCACTCAGAATCCAGGCCGCGGAAAGCGATGGAAAAAATCCCCAACGATGGTTGCGTCCTACCTTGGATGAAGCATCGGTACGCATGTTTACGGTAGCCACATAACGATCGTCATACACGTAATTGACACGTCCTAAAAAAGATGCCAGACGAGGATTCTCATAATAAGAGCCCGTCCCCTCCCATAGTCTTACGGCTCCGGCCTGTAGGTTGTGAAAACCAAACTTATCGGTCGTGAAATTCGTGACAGTCGTATGGAAGCCGGACATAACACGTTGTTGCGCTTCTCCCAACAGGAGGGCGTCCAGTTTATGTTTTCCAAAAGCTCGATTGAAGTTCAACATCACGTTTCCCAGCACATCTTCCACCTTCTGTTCGCCTCGATAAGCTTGTCCATGTGCCCATACGGTAGTAGGAAGATATTGTCCGTTATCTATGACATTGTACAAGTAAGATCCGAAGGCGGAAAGTACCAAATGGGGGGTTAGAACCAGCTCCATTTTCAGATGGGCATTAAAATGTGCATTCGATTCTTCGTCGCTTACTTCCATCCAGGCCAAAGGGTTGGTAATCCAACTGGCAGTTGTCACTTGATCCCAACCGCCCATCGTGTTCTTATGAGCCGGAAAAGTGGGATTGAAAGCTGCGGCTGAATAAAATGTCTTTTGTATATCTACCAAATTGTTGCTCTTACGTACCGCCCCCATTACCCCCAAGTCGAAACGCAGGCGGTCATTGAACGCCCGTTGCGTAATGTCTATCTTGGCCATGTAATTCCGGTAGTCCGAACTTTTCACTACGTCTTTTCGATCCAAAAGTGCCAGAGAAGCACGATAATAAGAGGATTCCGTACCACCTCCAAAAGCTACATGATGATTTTGTACCCATCCCATACGCGTAATTTCCTCTGGAAAATTCGTGTCATAACCCAAATCTAAAATAGATATACCGTGTTCGTGCGCCACGCTCCTGAAAGCATCTCCAGAAAGCATTTTCATGTTTTTATAAATAGACTCGACACTGAAATTCCCGTCGTAACTCAAACTGAAACTTCCGCTGTGCCCTTGTTTGGTACTTACTTTTATGACACCCGAAGCACCTCGTGCGCCATATTGAGCCGTTTCTGAAGCATCTTTGAGGATCGTGAAGCTTTCTATGTCGGCTGGGAAAATCATACTTAACGTACTCAAATCAGCAAACACGCCATCGATGATTACCAAAGGGTCATTGCCTCCGGTAAGGGATGTTGTACCCCGGACACGTACGGAGTTGAGCATGGCCTCCCTTCCCGGTAACATACTGACACCGGCTACTTGTCCATTAATAGAGTTCAAAGGGTTGGAAATCATACCTTTGTTCATTCTCTTTTCAGAAATCTGATCTACGGAACCGGCTACGGTTCTTCGGTCTCCTGTGGCATAGCCGATTTGCAGTATGTCTCCTCTCATTAATGAATCAGACAACATCCAGGGAATGGAATCCGCCAGAATCACTTTGTTCTGTGCTGCGAGAGGATATATATGGCATAATGCCAAAGACAAGGGTAATCCCATTCGCCCCAACCATAAAAATGTCCCTTTTTTCATAAGCAAAGAGATTTAAGAGTAAACCGTTGGTAAACTTTGAGTATTTACATAGGCAAATATACAGAAAATCCTTTAGATAAGCTCACTTTCAAAGGGAGAAAAATAAAGGAAAAAATAGAAGATAGACTCTTATATTTCTGTTCTCTAAGCATCAGATATTACAAAGCTAAATAAAAAGAGACATCGTTACCGATGCCTCCTCTGAATAAAACAACATTGAAGTGTTATTTTTTCTTATATCCACATTTCGGACATACTCCCTCTTTGTTTAAGGTAATACCGCATAATGGACAACGTTCGATATTATTTTTCGTTTCAAATTCGGCAGAACCGGCATTCACTCCGCTCGTAAAGGTGATCTTAGCAATATTTAATTTCTCTTTTAGGAGATCATATACGATTTTAATCATACCTTCTACAGTCATAGTTTCCTTGGTTACTACCAAACGACAGTCAGGATAGGCTGTAGCGAGCGGAGTTTTGAATGCTTCGCCTTTCATTTTGTTCTGGGGATGACCATTCTTGATACCTTGCTTTTCGTACACATCGAGAATAGCCGGTAATAAAGGGTCATCTTCCCGAAGAACAAGGGCATGGTCAAAATTTTTAAGCACGTCCCAAGCTACTTTCTGAATTTCGTTACATGGATAAACCATGTTTACACCTTCATTTACCGTGTCTTCCACTTCAATGGTCAATACACCGGTATGTCCGTGAAGGTACTGGGCTTCGCCTTGGAAGCCATAAAATCTGTGCGCATACTGCAAGTCAAATGTGGTGATACTTCTCATTTCAAAAACATTTCTAAATTAAACTTTTATTAACTGTGATTTGTACTTGTATCTTTTCTATATCAGCCGATACAAGATTTTTCTTTTCCAAGTGTTGCTGTATCAATTGCGTAAGTTCAGGATCTTCGTAATCTACGATTTGTTGCCCATAGAACAAATGGTGGTGACTATGAACCGTGATATCATAATAGCATTTGTTCGTTTGGGGATGGTATACTTGCGATAGCAAACCAGCTTTATAAAAAGAATCGAGTATACGATATACCGTAGAAAGGGTTATTTCTTTGTCTTTTGATTGCACGCAGGAAATAATTGCCTCAATAGGAGCATGGCGTAACTCCATCATAGCCTCATATACGGCTTTGCGCTGTGGGGTCAGTTTTAATCCAGCTTCTCTTATTTTGTCTATTGCTTCCATTTATTTATCATCTTCTGGAGCAAAGATAGTGCAAACGATTTTTAAATGCAAATGTTTTGCAATAAAAAAAGAATAAAATACCAAAAGAGTATCCGAATAAAGAAATACTATATGTATCAAAGAAGATACCTTGTACCAGAATTGCTTTAATATATTAATATAGAGGATTATAACAAAAAAAGACATTGAATAAATGTCTTTTACTTGGTTTTTTATTTCTTAATAAGAAAAAAATGTGGAGTATACAGGACTCGAACCTGCCACCTTTTGACTGCCAGTCAAACGCTCTAGCCAGATGAGCTAATACCCCAACCTTTTTGGCGATGCAAAGTTAGATATATTTTTTGAAACGCAAAACTTTTTTGCTATTTTTTTCGTCTGACTTTGCTCCTTTATAATCAGAATTTATATCCTAATGTAAAAAATACCTGATGGGTATTTAGGTTTACATCCACTGGAGTAAGACGACCGCTGGTTTGCGTGATGTAAGTATCGTCGAATGCATAGAAATCTCCCGACTGTATGCGACACTTATAAGCCATATCGGCATAAAAATGCTTTCCGTGGTAGCCTAAACCGGCTGTGAATATATTCACGTCATTTTTATTCATATAATCTGTTGTAGTTTGGTAACCGAAAGCCGGAGAAGGCCCCGTTTGATCTAAAGTCGCTTCTTCCTTGAACATGCGGGAATAATAATTATATCCTGCACGGAATGCGACATTATCCGTCAGATTCAATTCCATACCGAATTTGAAAGAATGGCTTCCGCGTAGCGTAGACTTGTGCAACGCATCCATATCGCGGTCGTGTGTCGTTCCTCTGGAATAACCATAGCCCCAATAGTCGTAGTCCCAGTCTTCATACCCCTGTTTCGTTTTAGAGTAATCGGCGTATTCATATTCGGCTCCTATAGCCAGATAAGTTCCAATCGTATGTCCTAACGAAACTCGAAATTTCCACGGTGTGGTAATTTTCATGTGCAAGTTTGCCAAATCTACATCCGGAAGATAATTGGTATATATAAACTTACCGTTTCTGTCTTGATTGATGTAGATGTCATAGTTCTCATCCTCCATCATGGGAGAGTCTATACTATATGAAGAATAAGATTCCAAATGATAGAAAGTCGGTGTTTCTACGGCCAGACCTATGCGGAAGGGGGAATTTCCGATGGGACGGAATATACCACCCAACTTCACATTGATTCCATATCCACTTACATGTTGGGTGTTATATAAGGAATAATTCTCGAAATCACTGTAAGAGTTGCCTTGGCCGTCCGAAATCGTGCCGAACTCTCGATAGGTGCTGTAACTGTAATAGTCTACGTCGTTCACTCCCAAAGTGAAACCTAAATACACACGGTCTTTAATGTTCATCGACAGATTGAAATCATATCCTGCGATACCGCCTTCCGTCGTACGGTCATAATTATTCCGGTCGGACGCTAAGGCATTATAGGAATCATATAAGGGATTGCCCTCTTGGTCTACCTGCACATTACCTTGATTATCCCGTATGTATTCCGGATTCACAAGGCAGGAATTATACATCAGGTCTGCCAAAGGAGTGGAATACTGGGTATGGTTCAGAATGTCTGCCATTTGTTGCGTCTGCGACAAACCGTTCAAGGCTCCGTTATCTGCGATAAATGACTGGTTGAAATTGGCTCTTTTCTGATAGTTGACTCCAAAATTAACATATCTTACGCTTTTAGCCATAACCGGGATACTTACCACAAATCCCATCTGATCAAAAGACAAATGGGTCATGTCTGCATTTAAATCCGGTTTTTCTTGCTGGGTCAATACGCTGAATGATAAAGCAGCATCACTTCTACGATAGAGTCCCAATGCAGCCGGATTGGAAGAAGCGGTAGACAAATCGGCTCCCAATGCTCCTAATGCACCGCCCATACCTACGTAGCGTGCACTTCCGATTAAATCGGTCGGCATATAATTCTCATTCATATATGGTGTCTGTGCCATCATAGACTGGCTTGCCAGCAATGCGCTTACAAATATGAGGTTTTTTCTTTTCATTATTTCTTCCTTTTATGGTTTATCTTTGTTTGTTAACGTCGACCGCCTCGTGCTCCTCCACCCCTGGATGGGGAGAAACCGCCTCCGGAACGGCTGGGGGAACTTACCGACGGACGGAAAGTACTTCTTGTGGTCGATGGCGTGAAGTTAGAACTTCTCGACGGTTGAGTGTTACGTTGAGGAGTTGAAGTCGTACGCGTACGAGGAGACTGCCTGGTAGTTGTTGAAGAACGATTTGGAGTAAATCGTGCCGAATTCTCCGAAATGGTTTGCCGGTTGGTGTTGCCTGTGTTTCGTATGGCTCTTCTGGCAGAAGAACTGTTTCTTACATTAGTGCGGGATGTTCCTCTTGCCAGTGTACTATTTTCTCGATATCTTACACTGGGTCGAGTAACCGGTCTTGATGGATACCATCCATGACCGGGATGTCCCCAATGCGGATGATGCCAGTGTGGTCCCCAATACCAAGGATCATACCATCCGGCATACCAAGGACCTCCCCATCCCCAAAAAGGATTGTATAATCCCCATCCCCACGAGTAGGAAAAGGTAGGTCCCCAATACCAACTGCTGGGATAAGCGTATGCGTAAAATCCATCATCATATACATCCCAATATATGGAATTGGGACCATAACGTAAGTCCCAGTATAAAGGACTGCTGACCGCAACGCCGATAGTTGGGGTGTTGAAACGAAGAATTCGTTTGGTGTATTGATAATCTTCTTCCAATCCCTGGATGCTGTCGGCTCGCGCATTCTCTTCGTTTGCCGTCTCTTCCTCATTTGCGGCTGTACTGTCATTTTCCCAACGATATCGCCGATTGTACTCATCTACATCTCTTGCATTATTCTGAACATGTTCGTTGGATGCTGTTGTTGCTACAGATTCGGAGATCGCGTGCATTGAAGGTTGCGACCTTGTCTGTTGTTCCTTCTGTTCTTTCGTTTCTTTCTGGGGAACAAAATACATATCATCTATTTGTGCAAAGCTAAAAAACGGAATCACTACAACGACGAGTGAAAATAATATTCTGTTTTTCATTGTCTTTCCTCCTTTACCTATATTATATGCAAATATAACTTTTTCTCGGTTGTCGGACAATACGGAAACGAGAATAAAGTTTAGTATATAACTCTTTTTTTGCTATTTTTGCAGAACCAATAGGTTCTCGACATAAAATAAACAATATGAAATATTTGGAATTGGATTTCATTATATCCCCTTATAGCAGGGATGCAGCCGACATCTTGATGGCATTGGTGGCCGATGCCGGTTTGGAAAGCTTTGTAGATACTCCACAGGGGGTGAAAGGATATGTGCAAACCGGACTTTTCGAGCGTTCCGTATTGGATAGCTTGACAGACATATTCCCCATGGACGGGGTGAAAGTGACTTACCGATTGGCGGAAGCGGAAGATAAGAATTGGAACGAGGAATGGGAACGCAACGGCTTTGAACCGGTCCGAATCGCCGACCGTATTCTGATTCATAGCCCGGAGCATCATAACCTATCTCCGGCCGAATATGATATCGTGATAGATCCTCATCAGGCTTTCGGTACCGGTACGCATCACACTACGGGCATGATATTGGAACGTTTGCTCGGGATGGACCTCGGACATAAAACCGTATTGGATGCCGGGTGCGGAACGGGAGTACTGGGTATCTTCTGTACTTTGAAAGGGGCAAAATCGGTGTGGGCTTACGATATAGATCGTTGGAGTGTGGACAATACGAAAGAGAATATGTTGCTGAATGGTGTGAAAAACATGGAAGTGGTTGAAGGGAATGCCTCCATATTACAAGGAAAAGATGCTTTCGACTTGATTCTGGCCAATATCAACCGGAATATTCTTTTAGCAGACTTGCCATCGTTCGTATCGGTTATGCATGCGGGAAGCCAAATGATTCTCAGCGGTTTTTATGTAGAGGATATGCCTTTGCTTGTGCAAAAAGCGAAAAGTTTGGGGCTGAACTACCTTAACCATACGGAAAAAGAGAACTGGGCAACGCTTTTATTCGAACGTTTGTAATAAGCGATATGAATCCAGAGCTGCCGGTAATGTCTGTAGGACTTCCGGCGGCTTTATTTTTCTTTATAACGAATCTTCAGGGTCGGTATAATTGTCTTCCTGTTCCGGTATGGTCAGTTTCATCAAGTCTTCAAACGACCCGTTGAAGATATTGCAGTCTACATTCCCTTTGATTCCGGTAACTTTTCCACAGTCCGTATGTTGCCAGAAATTCCATTTTCCTCTGTATTCTAACTTCTCCACATAATAGTGCGCTATCCAATAAGGATATTCATCGAATGCGGGAGTATTCAGATAGTGCAATTTGAATTTGTATCCCGTATAAATAATAGGTTTCACGCCATATTCTTTTTCTACAATATCCAGCCACGTCTTTACGGCCTTTTGGAGTTGTGTTTCCGTCAACTTCCCTACCTTTTCCACGTCTAAAACAGGAGGTAGATCACCGGGTTCCAAATGTACTTGTTTCAAGAAAAACCTAGCTTGTTTTTGGGCATCCACATCCGGCAAAAAGAAATGATAAGCTCCTCTTATAAAGTCATTTTGCTTTGCTTCATAAAAGTTTAGGTTAAAATTGTCATCCAATAATGTCGTACCTTCGGTTGCCTTAATGAAGACAAAACTGACAGGGGATGAATTCAAGCTGGCATTGCGCAAACGTTCCCAATCTATGTTTTCCTGATAATTATGTGTCTGTTCTATTAAATGTTTTCTATAATTTACTCCAACACAAATAATATCATGAATTGGCTTTCTTATAGGAGAGCAAATTTCTACTTCATCAACTTTATATTTTCCAATTTCATTATCTATTTTACTTTTTATATTTTTTAATACTTTATCATCGATTTCCTCGATGAACTCAATCATTGAATCTCTTTTATTTTTGTTTGTAGTAAAAAGTTCTATAATATTTTTTTCACTTTTGTCTAATACTCCTATTTTTT
>OGLI01000769.1_pt1 | contig 24696 bp, 14 predicted proteins | sample 1572661 | NCBI WGS metagenome assembly OGLI01 (sample SAMEA2581901, study PRJEB24529) | metagenome | biome: Human gut stool | place: China | collected 2011 | reverse complement strand
TTTTTAACACATCAAGTGCATCTTGGGCATCACGTAATTCACGTCTGAGACGGGCAATTTCCTTCTGCTCATCAGATGCATAATTACCAGAACCACGAACAGGAATATCACCTGATTCCCGGAAGTTTTTCAGCCATTTTGTTAATGTGCTGTATCCGATGCCAAGATTTTCTGCACATCCACGTACTCCGAGATCTTTGTGATCCTGATAGTACTGGACTGCATCAAGTTTAAATTGTTTGTCATGTTGCTTTGCCATATGAGATCCTCCTTCAGCATGTTTCTATTGTACCATGCTTATGTGTATTTGGAATTTCTCATTTTGGCTTGTACTATTTATATTCTAGCACCACTGATGATCCGAAAGAGAAAATCTTAGTAAAAGCAGGAATGGTCGTGATAGCCATAACAGAGGGATTACTTTTGTTTAGCGATATTCTGGGTTATCGTAAAAACAGAATTGAAGAAAAGCTGGAGAAATAACAATAAAATGTATACAAAAGAACAGAACGTTGAAATTGAAATCGAACCAACATTTTATATAAAACCAGGCTTAAAACAAGAGATTTATGTAAAAAGATGCACAATATATCTCCTACCTGTGATATACTTAAAATATCATTGACAGAAGAGAGAAGTGCATCATGCCAAAGGGAACAAATCAGAAATTTAAACTGTACCGACTGGTACAGATCATGCTGGAAAAAATAGATGAAGAGCATTATATTACAATGCCTGAGATTATGGAGAGTTTGGCAGAATACGATATCACAGCTGACTGCAAAAGTATCTATACGGATCTCCGTGACCTAAGTGTTCTCGGCAGTGAAATGGAAGGTGTATGTGTCCGGAAGAATAAAGACAATGAATGAGAGCATCTACTACACAGTAGATGCTATTCATAATGCAATTTCAGAAAATAAAAAAATCAAATACCAATACTATCAATGGAATGTAAAAAAAAGAAATGGAACTCAGACATAATGGAGCCTGTTATCATGTCAATCCATAGGGACTTTCGTGGGACGATGTAAACTACTATCTGGTAGGGTATGATTCGGATGCGGAGAAGATCAAACATTACCGGGTAGATAAAATGCTTCATATCCGATTGTCAAGTGAGAAACGGGAAGGAAAAGAGTTCTTTAATAAGCTGGATATGGCTGATTATGCGAGAAAAGCTTTGGAATGTTCGGGGGAAAAGAATAGACGCTAAAACTACTGGTAAAAAACAACCTGGCAGGTGTCATCATTGACCGTTTTGGGAAAAATGTAATTTTGTTTCCAGCAGATGATGATTATTTTACTGTGAATGTAGATGTGTTCGTGAAAACTAAATGTATGGATTTATAGAGAATCCTATGAAAAGAAATATAGGAGTTTTAGAGTTCGAATTTTTTTCATGTGATCAAGAGTTTGTGGGAATAGCTGTAATGATAACTGAAAATTATGCCTATAAGAAAGAAGTTGACTGGTCTTTGTTACAAGAAGAACTCGCCTTGCTTTTTGGCAATCAGGTCGTATTTAGCAGCACTTAATTTGGTATAATTGTACAGTTTTTAATGCACATGAGGGGGAAAGTTATGGAATATTATCGCTTAGACAAACGGCAGAAAAATGGGGACTTTCCATTAGGAGAGTACAAACATTGTGTAGTACTAATAGAATACCTGGTGCTATAAAGATAGGTTCATATTGGCGATTCCAGTTGACGCGGAAAAACAAAAGGACGAAAGAATAAAGAGTGGTAAATACGTAAAAAGAGTATCACAGTATTATACATAGTATCTACTGTTTTGATAAAGGAGAGAATCCATGGCAGTTGTGGTAGATGTAAAGTCTTTTTATAATGGAGAACAAAGAGTAAGGAATGCTATAGAAGAATTTTTTACCGATGATGTAGTTGTATATAACAATCGAGAGGTGAATGGAAGAGAATATGACATATGTCTGTTGGTAAAGGATGTATGTGTATTTATTGTTGAAGTTAAAGGTTGGCTTGCAAATAAAATCATAGTTCACGGAGTAGATGAGATAGAAGTAGAGGGATATGAAGAGTGCCAAACATCTCCAAAAAAACAAGCAAAATCGTATTGTATTCAGTATTTTTCAAAAATAAAAAAACAATTTGGATCAAGTCCATTAGTTGTAGATTTGGTTGCATATCCTTTTATAACTAAAGAAGAGTACTACAGCAGTAGATTGGATATTATATCAGAAGAACAATTTACAATTTTTGAGGATGATTTGCAGGATCAGAATTCTCTGAAGAGAAAATTCCAGGCAGCTTTTGATGCAAAAAAGGGTATACCACATGCAGAGTTGGATGCAGAGTTTTTAAGTCGAATTAGAAGGTTTGAAGAACCATCTTTTGATGATTCGGACGTTGAAGAGTTAAACCAGATATATTCTGAATTGTCAATTTTTCCTAGGAATGTCGATGAGGAATGTATAAAAAAAATCATTACAGCTTATTTTAAAGGAATAAAGCAAATACTATTTGTGTCGCAGAAATCTACATTTGATGCATTTTTGTGTGAATTAGATTCAGCATATAAAAAAGAAAACATTGAGCCAGGAGACAAGGTAAAAGTTGGATATAAGAATGGCATAGATTATAAAAAAATAAGTAATTCGTATAGAACGTTCAATTTTGAAATTCATCTAATCAAGGGATTAGAAGCACAATGTGAAGAAAACACTACTATTAAAGAGGGAAGAATATCAGATAATACAGGATTGCTATCTTGGATTGCAAAACACTCGAATTTTAATTTTCAACAGTATTGTGTAGAACATGGATCACCAGAAAAAAATACTTTAGTAGAAGCAGGAGCAGGAACCGGAAAAACATATTCTATGGTTTCTAGAGTTGCATATTTATGCAACAAAAGAAGAAATAATATTTCATGTATTGAAGATGAACTTGCCATGGTTACTTTTACAAATGACGCTGCAATCAACATGAAAAAACGATTAAAGCAAATGTTTGTAAATTATTATATTTTGACCGGAAAAGAGTGTTATCTGCAGTATGTCGAAGGAGTTGATCGGGCAAACATTTCTACAATACATAAATTTTCATTGGAACTTTTGAGAAGTGCGTCTTTCTATACTGGATTAGGTACTACTTTCAGAATTTCATCTGACGAATATGGGCGTGCAAAAATATATGATCTATATCTTAGCAAGTTTTTAGAAGAAAAAGAGGAAGAAAATTCCAATTTTATTAGTGAGATTCCGGTTCCAATTTATGATTTGAAGAAAAAAATAATTGGAATAGCAGATCGTTTACTTCAGAAGAGTGTAAATTTAGCAGATATTAAAGCGGAAGAAATGGGAACGACTATAGATAACACATTACCGTATTTTAATGAAATACTTCAGAATGTGGTTTTCCCAGCAGAAATTGAATATCTTTCTGCTATGAATGAAAAGAATGCAATGGATTTGAAAGAATGTATTATTCTTCTAAATCAGGTGCTGGCTTATAGTGCAGATAACATTGTCAATTTGAAGTTGAGATATCTCTTTATTGATGAATTTCAAGATACAGATGATGTGCAGATTGAAACATTTCAGAAACTTCAGAAGAGTATTGCCTCAGAGTGCAGACTGTTTGTAGTTGGCGATTTGAAGCAGAGTATTTACCGCTTCAGAGGTGCCAGACTGAGTGCATTTGATCAATTAAAAGAATATAAAAAATACGAGTGGGAGATATACCATCTAAATATTAATTATCGTACAGATGCAAGGTTATTGGATTTGTATGATTTGATTTTTCAAAAAATGGGGGAGGAAGGATATTTACCTTATAACAAAGATAATGATCGTCTTTCAAGTGGAAAAATATTTGAGAGTGATGATAATGAGCTTTTACAGTGTGTTCCATGTCATGGAAAAGATCAGGATGTATTTTTTGATTGCTTGTTTGACATCTTAGATATCCAGACCCGAAAACTAAGTGAAATCATAAAAAGAGAAAAAGATAAAGGAAAGAAACTAAGCATAGAAGAACGTACTATTGCAATCTTAGTGCGTAGTAATTGGCAAATAGATAATATTTTAAAAGAGGCAAAGAAGAGGTCGATAAATATTGAAATTAAATCTGGTGGAGATTTATTTCAATTAGAGTCTACACAGGACTTATTTAAGTTAATTCTGGCAATAGAAAATGCACAAAATCCAGTTTACCTTGTTAATTTTATAGAATCTGATTATACGGATTTAACTTTGGATTATCAAAAATTTCATGGTCTGTCAGAAAATGAAAAACTTCTTAAATTGAATAGTATTCTTGATGAATTTTTTATGCTTAGGATGAAAAAAAGCTGGCAAGAAGTGTTAAATGAAGTGTATGCAAAACCAGTATTATTTGCACTGAAACATATTTATGACGCGTTAGAGCCATGGAAGATTTATAGCAAAAATTTGATAGAACAGTCCTTCTATATGGAAAACTATGATTATCTGCTGGAAAAGATAATAAAGTTTGCGAAAATTGATTCTTTAACTATCAATCAAATATCAAAATACTTGGAAATTAACATCTTGAGTAGGCAGCAGGAGCTTTCTCGTATGCCAGAAGCTGATGAAGATGGAATCCATATTATGTGCACAACAGTACATAAATCAAAAGGTCTTGAGTATGGAACTATCGTGCTCCCATATACATCGGAAGATATAGGGGATATTCGAAAAGTAAAATTGGATGCAAATTATTCTAAATCAAAGTTGGCGTATACGGTTCAGTTTGAAAACAAAGTTCGAGAACGTAATTCAAATTATGATGAAAAAATAGAAAAGGATGAGCAGATTGCCGAGGAGTCTAGAATTCTATATGTTGCTTTAACGAGAGCAATTAAAAATTGTGTTTGGATTAAGAACCTAGATAGAAGCGTTCCTATTAGTTGGGGAACATTAATGGAGGAGTAAGATGTCAATTGTAATCTATACATATCACGATCCATATAAAATAGATCAAGAACCATATTGGGATGAGATTAAAAATTGTCCTTACTTTTGTTCAGCACAGACATTAGTTAATGGTTTGCGAAGCCATTATAAGGGGAAATTTGATGGTGGACGTGTTTCGACTGTAAAAATTCTTACAGACTCTCTTTATGTTGATTGGGCAAGTCCTGCGTGGATTGTAAAGCAACATACTGATATTGACAATATAATTAATTCTGGTTTTTCAACTGATCTTTCAGAGTTAGAGCGATTCAATATCAGCAGAGCTTTTCTATTTAACAGAGATGATGTGTTTGCAAGTATTAGAACAATGTTTGAATTAAATGTAGATCCAAGTGCAATACTAAAAGATAAACTTACAAAAGAGCAGAGATTCATTTTGGGTATATATCAAAAAATACTTGTCTCCGAAATGAAAAAAGATTTCTATCTTGCTCAAAGTTTAGCAGAAGAAGAAATTGATGAAGGATTGCGTAGAGCCATGACTGCAATACAAGAAGATTATGATTTTGCGGATGTTAATCTGGATACGATTGTTATTCATGGAGTACATCAGTTTAATCCAATTACGCTTCGAGCCATTGATGAATTACAGAAATATAAAAATGTTATTCTGCTATTTAATTATCAAAAACAATATAAGAATATATATCAAACATGGTTTGACATATATTCCGCATTTGACTGCAAAATAATTGATTATGATCAAAATGAATTCTTAGCAACAGATTCATCAACGGTAAGCTATAGAGGAAATGTTTTGGCGGATCAACTTGGAAAGCTTGTTAATGGACAAAGGAGAGCAATCACTGTAGACGAGCCATATGAAGTGATCGAGTTTGATAATATGACAGAGTTTGCCGGCTATGTTGCAGATATTTTTGAGGAAGCAGAACAAAAGGATCCTCAAAAACCTATGTATCATATGAGAGAGCAGATTTATGCAGCAAATAGTTCTGCGAATGATATATTGAAAATTTATTTCCCGGAACAATTTGGAGAACGCCAGTTTTTGAATTATCCGATAGGTCATTTCTTCCTTGCAATTGCAAATATGTGGAATCCAGAAAAAAATGAAATTTTGATATCAGATATAAATGATGTCAGAGAATGCCTTGGAGCGAATATTCTTTCAGAAGATGTCCCGGGACAGCTGGTATCAATTTTTGGAAGAGTCCAGGCTTTGTTTGATGGGTGTGTGTCAATCAAACAAATGAGAAAAAGATTGAAATCGCTGAAAAAGAATATGAAATACATTACAGATTCATTAGAACAAGAATATGTGAGTCATATATCTTATTACGCTGTTTCAAAAAATGAAATAGAGAAGTTTAGTAGTGCATTGGAAGAATTGGAAGATATAGCTTCTCATTTTTATGAAGATTTTGAGAATACCACACACAATTTTCGAGAGTTTTATAGAAAATTGAAAAACTATTTGCAAAGTGACATTTTAGGAGATCATGAGCTCTCAGAAGAGTTCGCAGATATCTTGAGAAGGGTTTTGTCAAGGTTGGAAGAAGTAGCGAGTATAGATGCATCGGCTTCCTTTGAATGTTTAAAATCTACGATGTCCATTTATTTGCTTCAAGAATCAAAACCAGGGAGAAGTGCTAACTGGATTGTACGTAATTTCGAACAAATTGACGGTGATATTCTGCGAAGCGGTCATGAAGATCCAAATATTATATATCACTTTGCTTGTCTTGAAGATGAAGATGTGGGTGCTGTAAAAAAAGCAGAATTCCCATGGCCGCTAAATGACGAATTTTTTGAAGTGGCTCAGAATCCGGTTGATTGGAAGTATCAAGTTTATGTTAAATGCTGTAATGAATACAAAAATTTTAAAAGGTATGCACTGATTTATGGATTGGAATTTAATCGTGCCAAATTCAAATTATCTTATGTGAAAAGAGACGGTGATAGAGAAAGAGAACCTTATTATCTTCTTAATATACTGGGAATAAAAAAGAAAAAGTATTCAAGCACTAAGGTATCAAAAAGACTTGAAAACACTTCGCATATTGAAATAGAAAATGGAGCAACTGGTTCATTTGATGCATATGACTATTATCGTTATCGCATATGTAAATATAAATTTTTGATGGAGTCATTAGTTGAGAGCAATACAGTATATAAAGACAATTTTCTTTTGCTAAAATATCTTGAAGTGATGCTTGAAAATGCAATCAAGGAGGATATGCAAGGAAAACCAATTAGTGAAGCAATTCTAATTGAAAAGTTGGATGAAAAATATGAAGAGCTAAAGAGATTCTTCCCGTTTGCTCAAAGTGTAAATCGGATGGATGTTATTAACAATATTCGAAACAGATTGGTGAGTGGAAAGGCAAAGAAGTTTTCGGTGTTATCTTCAGAAGAGCGCCATTACATGATGATTCGAGAGTTATTTATTCATAAAAAATTAGAGAATTCGAAAAATGCTGGCGTGGATATAATGCAAGATAAGTTTCCGAATGTTAGCACGGAACAGATAGCCGAGAAACTGAATCAGGAGATGCTTAAGGGAGTAGACTACATGGTTAATGTCGATGCGTGGTGTCGATTCTGTGCAAATCGAGAATTGTGTACTGCTTACTATAGCAAATCAAGAGATTGATTGGAGAGATGTTATGTTGGTAGAAAAAATGTATGTAAGATGTCCTGCCGACAAAGAGAGTATGACAGACCCTCGTGTATTCGTGTGTGGACAGATTACGAAAGTGGATCAATTTAAGAAAACAGTTAAGGTGAGAATACATGATCCATTAAGTTATTTGATGTTTTTTGAAAATCTTCCAAAGGGAGAAATGGAAATTCCACAAAGCATGGCTCAGCGTTGTACTTTCTTCCGGGGCTCCAGTGTGTTTGTCAGGAAGCGTCGATGTAAAGTTTTATCCTGTGTACGAGCAAAAGATCAGTTTTATTACTATTATTTGCAGGATGAAGAGAGTAAAGAGATCTTCCGCCAATGTGAGAAAAATATAGTTGCAGCATTTAATAACGGGAGAGTGGATCCTACAGAGCAATTAAAACGGTATGAATTTCAAAATCCATGTTGGTATTTTGGGCATTCAATTGTATCCAAGAGCATGAATGTTTTGGATAATTCTATTTATGGTTTTAAAGAATTGGCGGGTTCTAAAATATACTTATTACCTCATCAGGTGAATTCCATTATGAGATGTTTGCAGGAAGAACCTTGCCGCTATATGCTTGCCGATGAAGTTGGAATGGGAAAAACAATAGAGGCTATTTCTGTCTTTAAAATATATATGAAAGACAGAAGTGATAAAAAAGCGTTGATCATTGTTCCAGAGACTTTAAAGGAACAATGGATAACAGAACTGTTTTTGAAATTTAACATTGAGCAAGGTGAGGATAGTAATCACAATTGCGTGATTGTGAAAACCATAAATGAAATTAGTCAGTTTGATCAAAACACTAGTTGGGATTTTGTAATCATAGATGAGGTACATAGATATCTTTCAGATTCCGGACAATATGATTCTATTCATAATATTAGTAGACGAACAAGAAACCTCTTGTTATTGAGTGCAACACCAGTTCAACAAAGAAGAGTTGAATATTTGGATTTGCTCAGATTGCTTTTGCCAAGCAAATATGATTTGTATACGGAGGAAAAGTTTGGTGAATTAGTAGATAAGCAGAGCCATATTATACAGAAAACAGCACTTATCCTCGATGATTTAAGTGATTTTGAAGAGGCAATAGATGATGCAATTGATGAGGAAGAAGATCCTCATAAATCTGAAGATTGTCAGGATTTATTCGAAGAGATTCAAGAGGAATTAGAAGAAATCTGTGATGATTTAGATGATAGCAGATTAAATGAGTTACTTGGGGCGATTTCATTTAAAGAGAACGATCTGGGTGTATATGCGATTAAAGTAATGATTTCGTATATATGCAGTAATTATCAGATTGAAAGCAATATTATCAGAAATAGAAGAAAGTTATTAGAAGTAACTGAAGATGATGAAAGATTACTGCCAATTCGAGAATTAGAAATACAGACATATGAATTAGACAGTGATAAAAATGCATACGAGGCATTGACTTATGAATTATTAAGTAATTGGATTTTAGAGATTACTAAAGAAAATAGTCAATGTGTTGAGTCGATTATCAGGCCGCTATTAAGTGCATTTTTTAGTTCTCCATGGGCATTTGAAGATGCTATCAAAGAAGTGGAGAGAAAAGGTGTTCAAGTAAGTGAAGAGATTAAGATTAATGCCGAAAGATGGGAAAGCTTTGAGCAGAATATTATAAATGAAATCTCGGAAGTAATTGATGATCCCGATTACTATGAGGACTTCTATTCAACTAGATTACTTACGGTTACCGATATAGTGTATGAAGAACTGTTTGATCAAAAAATAGTGTTGTTTACTAACTACAAGGGAACATTTGATGCTTATCGAAAGATATTAGAACGTATTTTTACGAAGGAAGAGGTTAGTTTCTTTGGGGAAGGGATGTCTAAGGACGAGATCGAATTAAATGCTTATAGATTTCAAAATGATAGAAGCTGCAGAATAATGCTTTGCGACTACACTGGTGGAGAAGGAAGGAATTTTCAGTGTGCGGATTATATAGTCCACATCGATCTTCCCTGGGATGCAAATATGATAGAGCAACGAATTGGGCGATTGGATCGATTAGAGCGAGATCCTTCGAGACCAATAGTTCATTCTGTTGTGATTTATACATTGGAGACTTTTGAAGAAGCATTATTTGATTTCTGGAACGAGGGACTAAAGATATTTACTCAATCTTTAAGTGGAATGGAAATCATCATGAAGGAAATCAATAGTGAAATAATTTCCGCAATTCAGAATGATTTCAAACATGGCCTTTTTGAAAAAATTCCTGGAATTATAGAATCGGCTGATAAAATGCGTGCGGCTGTAAGAAAAGAGCAAAATTTCGATGCAGCAGGCTTTATTTATCGACCAATGTACAATGAATTGAAACACTTGATAGATTACTACTCTCAAAATGAAAATGAGTTGTTCGCGAATACAATGACAAATTGGGCAAGTTTAGCGGGATTTCACGGTACGATAAGTAAGCAAGGAATAATTACGTATTCTGCAAGCTCATTTGTTCCTAAATCAGCCATAAACGCTTTACTTATTCCACCTAGGTGGAATGAATATTTGAATTTAGCACAGAACGCTTTTACTAATCGTGTTCAAGGGGCATACGATCGGGCGAAAGCAATCAAAAATGTGGCTGGTTCAATAAGAGGTACATTTATTAGAAAAAAAGCTATTGAAAATGATTACCTTCATTTCTTTGCACCAGGAGATGCTGTTTTTGATTGTATTGTTGATAATGCTATGCATTCTTGTAAAGGGCGAGCTAGTGCTTTTGCGTTTCCGTCAAATCTGGATTGGACAGGATTAGTGTTTACATGGTCATTGGCACCAAACATTGATTATCTTATGGATAATGGTGTTTCTGTCTATGCATTAAGCCCGTATAGAAATTACTTGATGTCTGAGCAAGTTGTTGTCGTTGTTTCAATAAAGAATGATGATGAAATCGACGACAATCAAGTTGTTCGAGAGTATATGCACCTTGTGGAGGCTGGATTCAAGCCTAAAAATGTTGTGCATCTAGGAAAACGTGGAGACGGACAAGGATTCTTAAAAGATGAAATAGATGGAATGATCAATGTTAATTGGTTTAAGCAAGAGTATTCTGAAGAAAATTGGATTGATTTAGTAGACAATGCAAAAAAAGAAGCTTCTGGGAAGGCAATGGATGTTTTTATAAGAAGGTCCAATATACATGGAGCTAGAGAAGAAATGGAAAGGACACTTTCAGCAAGAGCTGCGAATGCGGATTATTTTGGTATCTCACAAGAAGGGCTTGAAGAATTAAAAGAGACACAGGCTATTATTTTAAATGCAATAAAGAGACCAAGATTAGTTTTGGAATCAGCTGCGTTTGTATGGATGGTAAAAACTGAAAATGAATAAAGAAACAATTATTGATCGAATACAATCGTATTTTTCAGGAGAGATTCAAAATCCTGACTTTGATATCAGTATAGAATTGGATGCATTGCAAGCCTTTTATGTTAAAACTGCAAAACGACTTGTGATAGCGTATGAATTACAAAAGGAAAACACAATTTATAGGGATGATTTCCTCATTGCACTGAGGGACTATTTATTAGTGTTTGAAACATCGCTTTCTATTCGTGATGTTTGTATTTCGGATGATAATCCGTATGCGATAAAAAGGGATGAGGCTAATGGAACTTATTATGCTACATTTCAATTTCCAGAGGGGGTTTCGTTAGAATTAGCGGAGTCTGCATTTATGAGGAATTATTCCCCGGAAACCATAAAAAAAGATTGTAATTTGAATACAGATTCATTGATCTATTCGCTTACCGGATTTTCTGCTTTTAAATCTATGTCTCAAAAACTAGCAGTTTACGGAGCGTTGAGAACACCTGATGGTTATACGACTTTGGTATCGTTACCGACTGGTGGTGGAAAGAGTCTTATTACACAGATGTTGGGATATCAGACAGAAGGATTAACAATTGTAGTTGTTCCAACTGTTTCTTTGGCAGATGATCAGATTCTTGCTGCGAAACAGATTATTAAAAGCAAAACTGTGGATCAAGAGGTGCTTTCTTACAAAAGCGGTGTACAAGTTGCCCCAATCATAAATGCTATTCAAAATAGAACTGCACGATTACTGTTCATTTCACCAGAAGCGTTGATGAATAATCAAACTTTTGAAAGTGTTTTAAAGGTAGCAAATAAGCAGCACTACATAAAAAATATTGTAATTGATGAAGCTCATATTGTGGTTGATTGGGGAGCATCGTTCAGAGTTGATTACCAATGTTTAGAAGCGTGGAGAAAAAAATTATTGCTAAATAGTCCAGATATTAAAACGATTTTATTATCTGCCACATTTGAAAGTAAAAGCATTGAAGTACTGAAAAAGTTGTTCTCTGATGGAAATAAATGGATTGAAGTACGATGTGATGAATTGCGGCATGAGCCGAGATATATCATATTAAAAGAAAAAGGGTATAAAAATAAAGATAAAAAGACTATAGAATTAGTCAGGAAATTACCGCATCCAATGATTGTTTATGTTGCTCGGCCTGATGATGCAGAAAGAGTGAAAAAACTGTTATATGATAATGGAATCAGAAATACTCGAACATATACAGGTTTAACAAACAATGATATAAGAGAGCAATTGCTAAAAGATTGGAAAGCGAATAAGTTTGAAATAATGATAGCAACTTCTGCTTTTGGGGTTGGTGTAGATAAGCCGGATGTCAGAACTGTATTACATCTTTATATTCCGCAAAATCCTAATGCGTATTACCAGGAGCTTGGACGTGGTGGACGAGATCAATTACCATGCTTAAGTGTAATGTGTATATATGCTGACGATCTTAAGTTTGCATTTCAGAGAATTAGTAAACGTGTTATGACTACAGAGAAAATAATTGGGCGTTGGGATAGCATGTTTAATAACAAGTTGTCAATTAGAGATGGTGCCATTATTCATATAAATACTGCTATAAAACCAAATTATCATACAAAAGATGAATGGGATGATAGACCGGTATCGGATGCCGATATGAATTGGAATATTTATGTGTTACTTCTTTTAAGGCGTTATGGTTTGATAGAAATTATAGATATTACTAATGACAATGGTATTTATATTTTTTCGATTAGCATCGAAAATGATCTTTTGTTAAACAAAGGTGATGAACAAACACTCTTGATTGAAGAAATACGTTCGCGGGAATGGGCATACTATAATGAAGCATATCTGACGATGGAAAGAGCAATAACTAGAAGTGAGGGTGAATGTTGGTCTGAAATGTTTTTTGATACTTATGACAAAGTCTATGAGTATTGTGCAGGCTGCAATGCACACTTAAGAAAAAACAGTGGAGACACTCTTGCATTTCCGCTGAAAAAGAGCATAAAGACCCCTATTTCTGTAGTTGAACCGGATCAGAAAAAGATTTTTGAATCACAGGATGAGTTGATTGTTCTTGCAGGTTCAGAAGAAAAAAAGAAAGTAATTAAATTTTTAGAAAGTCAAAGATTATCTACACTTGTTGCATCTAACAGTCAGATTCAAGAGATTGACTTTTATGAAAGTATTTCTGATGGAAAAACGTTGTTTGTTATAAATTCAGATGACTTAAAAGCGTTGTTAAAAAAAGATAACTATTACCTTGTATCTGGAATGGTTGCTATTCTTTATCCGGATGATGAAAGTGAGGTTTTTGAGTTATTTAAATTAGTCACAAAATATTTGCAACACAAATCAGGAATACATATTGTACATATTCTTTCTGAAAATTTTTTTCTGCCAATGATTGGGAAAAGTATGGCAGATGTAATTGAGGGAAGAGTTGTACTGGCAAATGATATATGTGCTGAGATGAGGTGAAAAAATGTTTCAAAATAAGATGGTGACACCAGCTATTCCGGAGCGTGTATACACATTGTGTAAAATAGTGGGAAAGAAGGCAATGTCTACCTCAGAAGTTAAAGAGAAGATGGAGCCGTCTTACTTAAATCAAAAATCAAGCTATTACAATGATTATAGAAATGCTGCGGAAGAATTACAATTAATTACCGTTACAGACAACGTTTTATCTGTAGCGGTTGATGCGTCCGTATTGAAAAATATGGATACTATGCGTTCTTATATTAATGGACAGTTAAATCAGTTTCGTGAAGGACAGTTTTATAAAGTGACGAAGGCATATTTTGACATGGGAGAAGAAATATTGCATGGTGAACAGAATGTGGCAAACATGGCTTCACTTATGACGCTAAAAACTGGTATTTCAGTAGATAGTATGGCAATGCGTGCGTGGAGATTTTGGGCATCATATCTTGGTTTCGGATATCTTCAGGATATGTTTGTTATTCCTAATGCGGACACATTTTTACAGGATATTATTTCCAAGGCCGAATTTGAAAAGAATAAGAGATATTCTATCGCTGAATTTTTAGAGAAACTTCGCCCGCATTCAGATATTATTATTGATTCTTCAAATGGTACTAAAAAGTTTAGCTTTGGAGTATCTAATGGACTAAGAACACTGCAGGATGCAGGTATTATTCGAATGGAATATATTTTAGACCAGGAAGATACATGGAATTTGTATCACGTAGATGCACTTAGTGCAAATGAAACAGTTACAAATATTACGGTGTTGAAGTAGGGGGAAAATATGGATATAGCTATAGCAAAAAATAGGTTGGCATCAGTTGTCAAACCAGATTCCATTACAGCTTCTCAAGGCGACTTTTTAGCAACTCATGTTGCGATAAAGAAATTGGTGATGCTCAATAAATTTGAATTTGTTCCTACCTCTGAAAAGTATATGTCTGAAGAATATATTTACAAAAAATTTATTGTAAACCCTTCCAATAAACATCAGTTCGTTGTTGTTTATGGACAGAGTGGAACGGGAAAGTCGCACTTGATTCGATGGTTTGAGGCTCGTTATAAAGCGGATCGTCCAGATGATGAAGTGGTTCTATTTATTCGACGAAGCGATAATACGTTAAAAGGAACGATTCGTCAGCTTCTGGACAAACCGGAGGTTCAGGATATTGAGAATAAAGAGATTATTAAACGTCTAGCAAACGCTTCTGCAGCTGTTCCAGAAGATAAACTGAAAGATATGATTTACCATAATTTCATCATTGAGATTAATAATGATGATGACGAATACGAGATTCAGCTGAATAATATAAAGCGGAAAAGATTGGTCGCTTTTTTTAATAATGAGACGATTCATGATTACATGATGAGATCAGGAGGTCCGATTGAAAGGATCTATTCTAAGATTGCAGAAAATTCGTTTGTGGATTTAGATACGATTGCTCAGTTTAAGCCAGAGGACTTTATAGTGTCTGTGGATTTGTATGATGATATGCAACAAGCTGGAGCTGATCCGAAAGCGGATAAAATGGCTAGAGCTCTTATGGCAAATGATGCAATGGAGGACGCTAAAAAATTCAGTGATTATCTTAATCAATTTGTCGAGATTGTTATTCAACGATGTGCTGGTATTGAGCCAGGAGACTTTGAACAAGTATTCATGGACATTCGAAAAGAACTGTACCGTATTGGAAAAAATTTGACTCTTTTTATTGAAGATGTTACTTCCTTTACTGGGGTAGATAATGCACTTTTGAATGCACTGATGGAGGAACATAATGACCGTGATATTTGTCGAATTTCATCTGTAGTGGGAGGAACAAATGCGTATATTAATGATTGTTTTCGACAGAATCATCGTGATCGTGTAACGCAATATGTATATATTCCTGATGATGTTTTCGATGAATGTGGATTATATGAGTTTGTAGGCAGATACATAAATGCAATGTCATTACCTGTTGATAGAATATCAGAATGGGTAAACAATAAGGCTCTTCCGGGCGAATATCCGGTTCATGAGGTGGCTCAAGGCAATGATTGGGAATATATCGATATTCCACATGGAAAAAAATTGTGTTTATATCCTTTTACTAAAAACAGTATTAAATACTTGTATAAAAATGAATTAACAAAAGGACATCAAACACCAAGATATATTATCAGAGACATCATTGAGCCGGTTGTAAGCGACTTGCTTTATAATGAAACAAATTTCCCTGGCAAAAAATATGCTTTGGTAAACATTAATACCACGCTTAATTTTATGGTACATAATCAGATTAAGGATGAGGAACTTGCGGATCGTGTGTTCTGTTTTATGAGTATTTGGGGAAATAATGAAGCAAAAGAATTTACTTATGATTCGATAACATATATAGCAGGTTTACCTACTTATGTATATGAAGAATTTGGAATGCCAATAGTAAATTTACAGAAGGCAGATTCAGGTAGTGGGATTAACCCAACGTCCAATATTGAGCCGGAAACTCCTTCGCAAGGTATTGAGCCTTCAGGTGAGCCGAGTAATATACCTGCGATACCACCAGAAAAACAGAAAAAGCTTGATGATGCTAATGTTAAGTTGACTCAGTGGGCTAATGGTATGCCTATTAACCTATCAACTACAGGCGGTGCAGAAGGTACAATTCGAACTGCTCGAGAAGACATGGGAGATTTCCTCATATCAGCAATTAATTGGCAAGCTGAAGGCGTATCTATGGATAATGTTTCAAAAGTAAAAGCATCAATAAGTGGCAAGGCGTCAAAATATAAGCTGGTTGCTTTGGAAAATCAAACAAAGGGAAATGGCTATTATGTATTACCGGCAAACTGGGATTCATTAAATGTCATTAATGCATTTATTAGATGGAGAGAATTTGGTAATCAAAGCTGGGAATATGCAGGATCTGATTTTGATGCTTATGTCATTACTTCTTGGACTGCAAGAATTAAGAAACAGATTGTGAAGGCAGTAACTCAGTATGATGATAAAAATGATACAAAGTATATTGAGGCTGCAGTGACCGCAGAAATGTATCGATTAATCTTGAATGGTGAGTATCGAGAAAAATCTCTTGGAAATTTAACTGCAGATTATATTTTTTGTAATCATCCGGCAAAGAATAAGAATACATGGCATTCAAATGAGTGGAAGGCATTGTTAGCTGTTATGCACCAAAAAGATGCAGATATTATCAATAGAGAAACTGTGCGTCAGTATTTTAATCTATTGCAAGGAAGTGCAGCAGGTAATGTTGTAGTATTAGATGCAATTAATCTTTCAAGAACAATTAGAAAAGCTAAGACTAATAAATTGCAGATTCCAGAAGAGGATTTTCAACTGGATGATAAAGTTAAATTACGAAAAGATACGTATGCATTTCTAAATGATATTGTTAGTAGAATCGAAAATGTAGCAAATGCTGAAATTGGTATTGCGAAGAAAGCGATTCAAATAGTGTATGATTGTTTCGATGATGATGAAGTAGAAGAAGAGGATATCAATGCATTATTGATAAAAGTAAATCAGTTCTACAAAGAAATAGATGAAACACAAATTAATATTAAGGCGATTGCTGTAGATGGAGTAAAAAAAGCCATCAAACAAATTGCAAAGGCAATCGGTGACATTACCAGAGTTCTGGATGAGGATGATCCGCTTACAATTCTCATGGCATTTTCAGGGGATCCAGTAGGGGTTATTCAACCGCTGATAGAATTGATTAAGCAAGTGGAAAAAGATATTTCTGAAGCAAACAAACAAATTAGTAGTAGAAAGAGTTTGCTGGGCAATAGTGAGACTGATGGAAAGAGCGGAACTCACTATAAAACTGAATTATCAGTAATTGCAAGCGATATGGATATGATAGGAGTGTTGCGGTGATGGCAATGATGATAGATATTCTGGATAAGAGCATAAAGGATATGAAGGATCTGCGTCAGCGTGAAGAAAGAAGAGATAATAAAGCTGCTCAGGAAGCACTAGACCAACGATTTAGTGTACTGACTAGTCAAATTCATTCATTAATACTGGCTCTGCAGTATACAAAGGAAAAAATGCAGTTTCAATTGAATGATCAGATTATCATAGAATTAGAAAGCCTGTTGCAAGAGAGTGAAAACATTGTTAAATCTGGCTTTGCTGAAAAGGATCCTATTGTACAGGTAGAAAATGCTCATAAAACTCTACAGCAGAACATCAAGAAAGACTGGGCAAAGCATTATTCATTGATGACCAATTCAACCAAAAGTACCTTGCAGGTTATCTCAGGCATTGATGCGGAAAAAGTGGCTAAATGCCTAGAGGGGATTGCCAAGGGAGCTTCTTGGACAACCAGCATTGGGGATTTTAAAGCAATGAATCAGAGCCTTGCAGAAGCAAAAGATTTGATTGATGGATTGGGATTGGATCAGCAAATCATTGCCTTCTTGCAGAAAATGAATAATGGAAAAGCAACCGTTATGGATTTAGACGAAAATGTATTGCGATGGTTAAGAGATGAATCATTAGATAGACGAGTAAAACTTTCTTTTGTGGGAGAAAGTAGAAGGGCTTAGTCTTATAGTTTTTTTAGTAAAAAGACGCATAAGATTGACGATTAACAAAAATAAAGATATACTTAAGTAGCTACTTAAGTATATTTTTATTTGATTTACGGAGATAAAAATGGATTATGTATATAAGTTCCCTGTTGTTAAAGGGATTCAAGCGAAAAGAGAATATTTTATTGCAATGGTTCCTTTGAAAATGTTACCACGTCTCTTTCCGAGTGATGACGAGTACGTTCTTCCGGAATATAGAGCACAACGGAAGCTGAATGAAGCTAGGATACCGGTAATAAGTAAATATATATTGGACAATAGAGATTCTTATGTGTTCTCTGCTTTAGCTGCATCAATTGATGGTGAATTTTGCTTTAAAGAAGATAATTCTAATCAAGATGCAGGAACTCTGGAAGTGTCAATGGATGCGAAATTTTTAATTAACGATGGTCAGCATAGAAAGTCTTCAATCCTGGAGGCAATGAAAGAAGATCCTTCATTAGGAGATGAGACCATATCAATTGTTTTTTTTACAGACAAAGGGTTGACACGTAGTCAACAGATTTTTACGGATTTAAATAAAAATGCTGTAAAAACATCTAATTCTATTTCGGAATTGTATGATTCACGTAACGAAATGGCTGTGATTACAAGAAATATAATATGGAAAATAGAATTTTTAAATACTTATACTGATAAAGAAAAAGATATCTTAGGCAAGTTCTCTTCGAAATTATTTACTTTAAATACTTTTTATTCTGCAAACAAGATCGTTGTTGGCGGGAAAATAGAAGATAAAACTGAGAGTTTTCTCATGAGATACTGGGAAATGGTTGTTGCTAATATGCTTCCTTGGCAGGAATTATCAAACAAAGAGATTAATAAGGTGGATTTGAGAGAACAGTACATTGCAACACAAAATATAGTGATTCAAGCACTGGGAAAATTAGGTAATTATTTCTATTCTAATCCAGACTTGGATATGCAGAAATATCTTGAAATATTGAAAGAGATTAATTGGAATCGTAGTGCAAGTATATGGCATCTAAGAGCTATTAGCGAGAACGGAAGGATAATTACAAACAAAAGAGCAGCACTGTTAATTTCAAATGTAATAAAAAAAGTGATGAAGCTACCGTTGTCTAAAGAAGAACAAATGGCTGAAGAAAAGTTGAAAAAATAGTAGGCTAATCAACAGGAGTGAAAAATGACAATTAGTAAAGAAATAATAAATGGATTAATAAAAACTATTCAAAATCTGTACTTATCAGATGATATACCGTGGATGATTGGATATTCGGGAGGAAAGGATAGTACGGCAGCACTTCAGCTTGTTTGGATATCTATAGAAGGCTTGCCTGAAAGACAAAGAGTTAAACCTATCCACATTATGAATACAGATACACTTGTGGAATCACCGGTCGTATCAAAATGGGTTGAAAAATCGTTGGATTCAATGAGAAAAGTTGCAAAAGAAAAAAAGTTACCATTTGTTCCTGAAAAACTAATTCCAGAATATAATAATACATTTTGGGTAAATCTGATTGGAAGAGGATATCCATTTCCAAGAATGAAATATAGATGGTGTACAGATAGACTAAAAATTCAGCCAGTTAATAATTTTATAAAAAATAAGATTGCAGAGCATGGGGAAGTCATTCTTGTTTTAGGAACAAGAAAAGCTGAAAGTTCGAGAAGAAATCAGACAATGACAAATTTGGAAAAGAAAAGAGTAAGAGAGTTACTCAGTCCAAATCCTACACTGGCAAATGAACTCGTGTTTTCACCATTAGAGGCATGGACGGATGACGATGTATGGGCATTTTTAATGCAATATAAAAATCCATGGGGATATTCGAATATGGAACTCTTAACAATGTATAAGGGTGCTACAGCGGATAATGAATGTCCGATTATGGTGGATAAAGATTTGCCTTCTTGTGGGAAAAGTCGTTTTGGATGTTGGGTTTGCACCATGGTAGAAAAAGATAAATCGATGGAAGCTATGATTGCAAATGATGATGAGAAAGAGTGGATGACACAGCTTCTTGAATTTCGAAATGAGTTTGGCAATGAAGAAGGCGATAGAGTTCGAAGAAGTTTTAGGCGTATGCATGGAAATCTTCAAGGTAACTATAGAAAGTTATTTCATGGGCCATATAAAAAAGAAGTACGAGAACAATGGCTAAGAAGACTTCTGGAGATTCAAAAGAATATTAACGAAACAGGTCCTGAAGAGTTTCAAAATCTTGAATTGATAAGAATTCAGGAATTGAGAGAGATAAGAAAAATTTGGGTTTTAAAAAAGCATGAATTTGATGATGCTGTTCCAAGAATTTATTTTGAGGTAACGGGTAAGGAATTTGAAGATCCAGATTGGATTTGTGCTGAAGGTTTCGCTAAAGAAGAGTGGGATATTCTGAAGAAAGTTTGCTCAGACTTATACGGAAATGAGGAACTTGCGTTTGAAATGATGTATAGCCTTATTGATGTAGAAAGTAATGCTGCTGGTATGAACCAGCGAAAAGGCATAATAGAGGAACTGGAAAAAGTTATTGCTAAGACATTTTATAAAAATGAAGATGATGCTACACAGTATTATATGGAAAAAGTTTGTCGTAAAAAGGAATATGGTGGAAAGTATAACGAGAAGTTTTTGGATTACGGAAACCAGATGCCAGAAGAAACAGATGAGGAGTCTGAAGAATGATAATCAATCGATTAACTATGCATAACTTTGGCGTTTATGCAGGAACTAATACATTTGAATTTACTAGTAAAAAACCAATTGTCTTAATTGGTGGTATGAATGGACGAGGAAAAACCACGTTTTTGGAGGCAATTTTGTTGTCTCTGTACGGAGCAAATTCAATTGCATATAAAGAAAGTAATTATAACTCATATAATCAATATCTTCGTTCATATGTAAACAATAATAGCTGGAGTAAAAGCAGCTATGTGGAAATTGAATTTTTATTAAATGAAAGTTCAAATGATACCTATCTTGTTAGACGAGAATGGAACGCTCTCTCAAGAATCTCAAAGGAAGAAATATCTGTACAACAGAACGGTGTATATAGTGAGTTTTTAACACAGAATTGGGCTATGTTTGTAGAGAATATTCTTCCTAGTGCATTGTCTAGCTTTTATTTCTTTGATGGAGAAAAGATTGCTGAATTAGCAGTGGCAAAAACAGATGATCAAATGAAGGGCTCTATTCGTTCAATGCTGGGGATGACTACTTTAGATGTTTTAAAAAATGATCTTAGTCGCATAGTGAAAAAAATTAACAGAAATAACAAGGCAGATGAATCCAATAAACATTTAGAAACTTTGCAAGAAGAACGAGACCAAGCAATTTCTGAATTAGAGAAAATGGATGAATCAATATCAATTGCAATAAAAAAGGTAGAAAACCTTCAGGAAGAGCTTGAACAATTACATAAAAAGTATGAACTTCAAGGGGGAGCTGTGCTCGAACAACGACAGTCTTTGATGCAAAAGAGAGCACAGATTCAAACAGAGATAGTACAAAATGCTGAACTATTAGTTGGAATGGCTGCTACAGAATTACCAATTTTTCTTGTAAGGGACCTTGTTAGTCAAATAAAACTGCAGGCTGAGGATGAACATAATGATTTTATCATGCAGCAAGCATTAGAACAAATGGATGATTATTTATCAGATTTTGAAATGCAATATCCAGAGTCAATAGAAGCGAGTCGTATATTTGTAGACTATGTTAGAAAACAAATAGAAGCAGATTCATCTCCTAGATTATATGAAATCTCAGATCATGCGTTATTTCAAATGAATGATCTGGTAGAGAATACGCTTCAACAGAGCGTGAACAATACAAAATCATTATTAGCAAATAAGGCTGATTTGAAAAAGCAATTAGATGCAGTTGAGAGTTATCTTACATTGGATATAAATGAAAAAGATTTGACGTCTATATATGATCAAATAAAAGCGAAAGAGGCAGATTTAGTTGAGGCACAAGTTGAATATAACAGATTACAGCAGGAAAGAAGTTCTATAAATTCTACAGTAATAACAAAGAGTGCGGAGTATAGTAGGGATATCGAGATTTTTCTTCAAAAACTTGAACTTCATGATGATTCAGAAAGAATGATGAAATATTCGAATATTGCGCTTCGTATTTTAGAGGCATATGCAGTAGAACTGCAGAGAAGAAAAACTGGTATTTTAGGAGTTACAATTACGAAATGCTACAAGCAACTTGCAAATAAAAAGAATCTAATTCAAGAAATCATGATGAATCCGGAAACACTAGATATGCAGTATCTTGATGAAAATGGGAATGAAGTATCAAAAGATTCCCTTTCAGCAGGAGAAAAGCAGCTTATGGTAATTGCTATTTTATGGGCTCTTGCATTGTGTTCGAAGAAAAAATTACCAGTAATAATTGATACGCCATTGTCTAGACTGGATTCTCAACATAGAACATCCATTATTAGTACCTATTTTCCAAATGCAAGTGATCAGACAATTATTCTGTCTACAGATACAGAAATTGATCAAAATTATTATGAAATGATGAAAAATTCGGTTGGAGACGAGTTTACACTTGTATATAGCGAGAAAACAAAGAGTACGTCAATTAAGAAAGGGTATTTTCAAGAATTATGATAATCAAACAAGTACGCTTGTCTCAGCAAGCAAAAGATCAGCTTTCTCGGTTGAAGGGAAAGACTGGTATTAAGAATTGGAATATTCTTTGCCGGTGGGCATTATGTTATTCCTTAGCAGAAAAAACACTACCAACAGATATTTCACTTGCAAGTGACAGCAATTTGGAAATGTCATGGTATACATTTGGTGGAGAATACTATGAAGTTTATGAAGCTCTTGTGAAGGCTTGGTGTATTAGTATGGGATTAAAGACTGATGATGAGACTGTTTCAAAATACTTTAGATTAAATTTGGAACGTGGAATTTCTTACTTGTGTGGAACAGGGTTTATAAAAAGTATAGATGATTTATTACATTTGGCGGTGAAATAATGAGTACATATTTGGACTATAATGCATCTGCACCAATTGATCAGAGGGTTCTTGATGTAATGATAGAAGTCTATAAAGGAACAATTGGAAATGCAGATAGTAGAACTCATAATCACGGTGAATCAGCAAGATTAGTAGTTGAAAATGCGAGAAAGCAAGTTGCAGAGTTATTGGGGATTTTACCGGGAGAAGTTTTTTTTACAAGTGGTTCTACAGAAAGTAATAATATTGCTATTCAAGGATTAATGGAATATGCAGAAAAAACAGGTAAAAAGCATATTATTACAACATCGATAGAACATAAGGCTATTTTGGAAATAGTAAAAGCCTTAGAAAAGAAAGGGTACGATATTGAGCTTGTAGATCCGGAACGTTCGGGTTTTGTAAAACCGGAAGATATACTGTCTAGAGTAAGAGAAGATACTCTGTTAGTGAGCGTTATGCATGTAAATAATGAGACTGGAATCATTCAGCCTGTAGAGTATATAGGGAAAGCTTTATCAGAAAGAAAGGTCTTATTTCATGTGGACGCAACCCAAAGTTGTGGAAAGCTAATAAAAGAGATAAGGGGGCTGAATTATAATATGCTATCTTTCAGTGCCCACAAGCTTCAGGGACCTCAGGGCATAGGTGTTCTTGTGTTAAGAAAAGATGGTTACAGATTACCTCCGATAAAGGGGATTATGTACGGAGGTCAACAAGAGCATGGAATTAGACCTGGAACAATACCGGTTGCTTTAGTTGCAGGATGTGGATATGCATGCGAAATAGCCTCGTTGGATTATGAACGTAACAAAGAAAAAATGGATGCTTTGAAAAAGCTTGTGTTAACGATATTTGATGAATCCGGAATGGAATATCACCTTAATGGTGATCAAAGACATTGTGTGAACAGTGTGGTTAATATATGTATTCCAGGAGTTGTATCAGAAGCCTTAATGATCATGGCAAAACAGTATTGTAGTATATCAAATGGATCCGCGTGTACATCTAAAAACTATTCACCAAGCTATGTATTAAAAGCAATGGGAATTCCAGAGGAAGAAATAGAGTGCTCTGTTCGAATCAGTTGGGGACCAGATACTTCAGAGAATGAGTTGAAGGAAAACTTGGTTAAGTTGATAAAGATAGCTAAGCAAATAAAAGGTTAATGTCAAGGAAGCAATATGAGTCCTGAACCGCAGGAAAAGGTTATTAATTCATTTGAATGATCAGATAATAAACGTGATGCAACTGTATTTGCGGCTCAGACAGGATTAAAGATGGTGAAAATGAGAGGAAGAAATAAAGAGCAGGTTAACAGATAGAATTTTGAAATAAGGCTACCACAATCCCACTGGCTTTAGACGGTGGGTTAAGGCAGCCAAAAATCAGAAATTATAGTATACTCATGGCATGGGAACCTGGAAATCTAAAAACAGACACAAATACTTATTACAATATCACATTATTTTCGTCTGCAAATATAGGAAGAAATTACTGGTTTCGAGACAGATATCAGATGATATAAAGCAGTTTTCATATGAGATATGTCAAAGGCACAGTGTTATTATCAGATATATGGAAACAGATAAAGACCATATTCATTACATGATAGAGACAGAACCGACAATGTCTATTAGTAAGATTGTAAACCTGATGAAGAGCTATACAACATACCATA
>OGLI01000757.1_pt1 | contig 25072 bp, 17 predicted proteins | sample 1572661 | NCBI WGS metagenome assembly OGLI01 (sample SAMEA2581901, study PRJEB24529) | metagenome | biome: Human gut stool | place: China | collected 2011 | reverse complement strand
TTTGCCTTGACGGCATAAGGTTCCTTTTTCTCTACATAGATACGTCTTACGTTGCTCATGTCTCTCCTCCGAAATTTTATACTATGCGACACTATTCAGAACCCCATTCGCAAAACCACATCTTGCGATGCTTACTTTTTGCTCATGTGGTTATCTCACCATATAAATATCATCAGATGCCCTTACAATGCGAGCCTTTGACGTACATATGATTATATTTACATGGTTCTGAATAGTATCATACAACATACTATATTTTCCCACAATAGCAGAAAACAACAAATTTAGATAGATTTTACCTGCCTTTTTGAACGGTTCGTCATTCATGCAGTCTGTGGATCAGCCGGTAAGCGATGTCCTTCTCGCAGATCAGGGCCTCCGTGTGGGCGAAAAATACGATGCCGTCCGTGGGGGCCAGAATCTTCTCCCTCACCGTTCCATCGTAAGGGTCTATAATTTCTGCCATCTCATTTCCATAGCGCACATCGTCTCCCGCATGTACTTTTCCCCGGAAAATTCCCGCCCGGTTCGCAGGTACATCACTCAGATCCTTTTCATATATAACATGGCTGATATAGCCGGAATGACTCTCGTACCGGATCAGCCCCATACGTTTCAGGAAACGTAAGACCGCTGCCACCGCCTGTCTTGCACTCACCTCATCGATCTGGGTATTCTGATTCGTGTATACCGAAAAGGCGGCCGTCATCTCATCCTGCCAGTTATAATTCAGTGTCTTGGTATCGATGGGTACCGGCTTGCGCACCACCACATAAGGAAGTCCGAACAGATTCGCCAACGACGTATTCTGATAACCTGTCTCCATCATACGCACATGGGGCACGAATTCTCCCGGTCTGTAAAAGGACGTAAACTGGATCCCATAAACGTAATCCCGGATCTCCGTAAGCAACGCATTGGTCAGACGGTCCGCCGGCTCCCCGTAATCATTTCCCGGAAAACTCCGATTGATATCCGCTTCCTTGACACCGAAAAAGCGGCGGCTGATATTCACGGAATAGGCATTGATGGTAGGAATCACCAGAATCTGTTTGCCGGCACTGATACAGCCGTTGTTTTCCAGTTCCCGCAGTGTCTTCACCAGTTGGGAACAGATATACATCTGCTGGATCTCATTGCCTCTGGCTGCGCCAACGATGCAGGCAGACTTCTCGCCCTTGCCGAACTGAAAGCCCTTGATGCGCATATCTTCTCTGTAGGTCGAATGTATGGTATAAATATCTCTCTCAAACATAATCTTTTCACTCCGTCAGGATCCGCGCCAGCAGATCTCCTTCATAGACCACCGGATAAGCTCTCAGGGTAAACAACAGCCCGCCTTTTGCGGTACGGATCTGCTGCTTCACCGTCCCTTCAAATGGATCCACCACTTCCCCGATCAGATCTCCTTTTTTCACATAGTGGTTGTGCTCGATCAGCGGCAGGAACACACCGTCTGACTTGCTGCGGATAAACTCCACCTCACCGTCACTGGATATCGCAGGCTCCTGCACCTTTGGCTCCGGGCCTGTCCAGATCCCCATTTCACTCATGATGTGGAAAATACCGTCCACGATCTGATTACCGAAGGATCTGTGGATGTCATGCCCCTGTCCCATCTCCAGCACCAGTGTGGGAACTCCCAGCAGATTCATGGAATGGGCCAGCGTCGATTCATGCACCGTGGCAGTGGCATTCATCCAGATCATGTCGGCATTGGTCATTTTCGCATAGGGAAGCAGTGCCTCCGCAAAATCTTCACTGAGTCGTACCTGTGGGATCTCACGCACAAAAATATCACTGGCGTGCAGATCGATACAAATATCGGATCCGATCAGGGAATCCACCACAGTTGCCGTGATCCGCTCCATCATATCCCCCGATGCGTCTCCCGGAAACATACGGTTCATATCCATATCCAGTCTCGGCACCGTCCGGCTGGCCATGTCGATTCCCAGCGGATTCAATGCCGGATAGATATCTACGATTCCTTTCAAATACTCCGGATGCTCTTTTACTCTTCGCGCCGTCTCATAACAGATGTACTGTCCCTCCAGTTCATCCCCGTGGATGCCGGACACCAGACTGATTCTGGATAAATTCCGTTCTTCTCCCTCCGGACGGATCCGGTTCCTGCGGATTGCCAGATGTCCTCCCGCCGGAAGTTCCATGCTGATGATCGTTTCTGTCATACTTACCTTTTCCCTCTCTTTATCTCTTTGCAGCTTTTCTACACAGAAAATGCTTCAGGAAACTTTCCCTGAAGCATCATCACCCGTTGTCATATTAATCTTCTACACCCAATCCGCGCAACAGATACAGGATCTCACGATCCACCGCTTCCGCCGTCACGCCGATGGTCTGGGCCGAAATCTTCAGTCCTTCCAGCACAAACATAATATTTCTCGCAGTTCCCTCACAGTCCTCGCAGATAAACTCTCCGTTATCCACACCTGCCTCGATCAGTTTTTCAATGATCTTCACTGCGGAATCAAACTGCTTTTTTAAAATATTGTCTCTCTTGGGCAGTTCGTTTTCAAAATAGAATTCATAGGTAGCCTGCGTCAGTGTATTCTTCTTGCGCAGAAGCTCTTTCTTCTGCTCCTTTAAAAACAGAAGCAGGATATCCGCTGCGGTAGCATCCTCCGTAATACTGTCGGAAAATACGTCATCCGCCTCCTCACTCTCCATGCGCAACACTTCCATGAAGATCTGACTGGTATTCTCAAAATATAAATAGAGTCCGCCACGGCTGATGTCGCAGGCCTCTACAATATCCTTCATCGTTACTTTTTTGAAGCCCTTCTCCACAAATACTTCTCTGGCTTTCTCTACGATATATCGCTTTTTCTGTACTGATTTTTCTCCCATGGATCTATCCTGCCTTTCCCCACTCAAAGCTTTCCGTTCGCCGGTGTCTTATCCCAGAATTCAATGATCTCCTGCATCTGTTTCAGTACCAGATAAAAGATCCGCTCCGATACCGCCTCGCTCCACAGATTTCCCTTTGTTCTGCCGCCTAAGACATATTTTGACAGGATTCCTCTGAGGATATCCCATTCCTTCCATCCTGCTTTCTGAATAATATCCCGCTCCTCCTGATGAGTGCGGATCCGGTGTCTTGTGTATACATAGGCATAGTTGCGATCCATCAGGGGACTTTTCGTCGCTTCCCTGACGAAATTCAGGAGAGTCCCGTCATATACCGGAAAAGACACGGAATTCACTCCGATATCCTGTCCGCTGTAGATAGAGCTGGCTCTCTTGCCGGCGCTCTGCTCCAGCCAGGGCAGGTAGGGAAGTAACGGCCTCACTGCCTGCTTATATGATTCCAGCAACTGCTCTCTGTATTCACTGCTCTGTTCCATAACCCCAATATACCTTTCCATGTACCGTTTTCTACCGAAAACATCGCTTTTTTCGTCTGTCAATGTAAAAGTGACACATATGTAGTTTTATTTTATCACATTTCTATCAAAAGTACAGTAGAAAATTGTTGGTATTATGGTGTATAATGTGTATTAAATATTTGTATGATAAGACGAGGTATTGGAATGGCTGGAATCGTATTGGAGAAGGGGAAAACTATATATAGCTATGGGCAGCCCATGACTGCATTGCATCTGATTACCAACGGTAAAGTAGATGTATCATATCCCGGCGGCTCTTATACTCTGGGAAAGGGAGACGTGATCAGTATCTGTGAGATCTGCTCCGAAATCCATCTGCTGGGCTATACCACGTTGGAGGATACAACGATCCTGACGTATCCCCTGACCAGTCTGGATTCCCTGAATGATATTCTACAGAAGCACCCGGACGTAGCACGTCTGTTCTGTCTGTCCTGTTTCCGTCAGATCAATATTCTGCTGAACCGCAGTTCCATTTCGGAATTGAACTGCAGTGAGCTGTATCGTACTCTGACAGATGATATTGCCACCTACAATACACTGTGTAGCCGTTACCGTCTGCAGGCGAGATCCCTGGAACATTTCGATGAGCTGAATGCTTTTCTTGGGGATGATTCACCGGACATCTGGCTGAACGGCTATTACATGGGCTTAAGCAGGATCCTGGCTTCGGACAATTACCGGATCCTGGTACAGGAGTCGGATCTGTCCATTGGTATGCTGCGTAAGGGAAGTCTGGACTTCCGCCGTACTTACCAGAGCCTGGAGGAACAGTTCCACTATCTGCAGCAGGTCGGTTCCTTCTATTTCCGGGAATCCGGCAACGATCTTTTTGATTTTTATACTTCTTTGTTCTATAAACTGGGACAGGATAATGAAGACAGCAAGGCGGTCTACGACCGCATTCATCGTATGCTTTCTAAGGCCGGCGATCTGTCCTTCATCGATCAGGAACTGTTTGCCTCCAGATCCCAGACCTTCCAGAGCAGCCTGAATCTCATGGAATCCAAGGATTCCGCTGAGGCAGGTTCTTCCGGAGATTCCGAGATCCTTGGCAAGCTTGCCGGATCGCTGAACACTATTCTGGATTACGCCGGTTCGGATCTGGATACCGTGACCAGCTTCCGTCAGCATGTCCACGCTTACAAGCTGCTGTCCGACCGGGCTTCCCAGGATCAGGATGTCGCTCTTTTACGCAGACAGCTGACCGAAGAATTTTATCTGCTCTACTCCCTCCTGTTCACCCAGACGCTGGAACAGCCGAACATTCCCATGCCGGTCAAAATGTTTCTGTATTTCGGTTATGTGGATGAGGAGCTGGCCGGTCTGAAAAATGCAGTCACCCTGTACCGCATGGCAGAAGCCATGTCGGATCACAGCGATATCGGTGTCTATACCTTTTATGACTGGCTGATGGCCATCTTCCGCGGGAAGAAATCTCCCAGCCGGAACGAATTTGACCAGGATTATTCCGATTATATTCACAAACAAAAGGTCGGTGGCAATATTACGGATGCAGAGCTCAAGGCATTGGAGAACAATCCCATGGCCAAGGTCAATTACGAGCTCCGGAATATGTTCCCTCAGGTCAACAAGATCACCTTCGGACGGATCACTACTTTCTGTCCGCTGTTCTGCGCAGATGATGTGCTGAAGGATCTGGAAAGCTCCTATGTCACCGTTTCCCGTGTCTCCCAGATTCTCGAGGAGATCCGCCGGGTAGATTACACGGCATTCTATAGAGAAAGTCTGGATATGGAGCACATAGATGTCATGGGTAAGGAGACAATTCATCTGGAATATCTGCCGGACATCATCCTGATGCCCAACGTCGGTATCCGCGGTGTCATGTGGCAGGAAATTGAGGGCAAGCGCCGTAACAGCCCCGGTCGTATGGTCTTCTCCATTTTCCATCTGGAGGATCTGAAGACGACCTTCACCCACCTGACCGGTGAATTCCGTTGGGAGCTGTGCAAGAGAGTCCAGGGTAACCGCTGGAACGATGTCTCCATCAGTTCCCTGACCAGTGAATATTTCGATTATATCCAGTTCTACCGCAAGAACCATGATCTGAGTACAGAGGCCAAGGAAAAGGTAAAATCCAGCCTGCAGCGTGCCAAGAACAGTTTCAAAGAAATGTTCGTAAGGGATTATATGATCTGGGTGCTCTTCGAAGGTGCCGGATCCCCGAGACTGAACAAAGTAGCCCGTCAGATCATGTTCACCTACTGCCCGTTCCCGGAGGATATTTGCAATACACTAACTCAGAACCCGTTGTATGCCGATCTTCTGGATCGCCGTAAGATCAAGGTAGCCCAAGGCTTACATCATCTGGATGTTCTGACCCGAAAGCTGCAAAACGGTAATATTCCGGTTCCCGAGACCGTGGCACAGGAACGCTATTATTTAAGTGGCAGCAAAAAAGCATAGCACATACATATAGCAAAAAGATTCACTCTCCACCCGGGGAATGAATCTTTTTGTTATGTTGTCTTATTTGCTTTCAGATACCTTATGCGTTTGCCAGCTGTTTGCCAAGTTCTCTACACTCTGACAGGCCATCCTCGTCCGGTGTCTCATGGCAGATCAGGCCCTCACCGTTCAACACAGTAGCTCCTGCTGCTTCCATACGGGTGGTCCAGTCTCTCATCCACTCACCGTCTCCCCAGCCATAAGAACCGAACAGTGCGATCTTTTTGCCGGAAGCAAAGCCTTCCACATCACATACAAAAGGCTCCATCTCGGATTCCTCCAGGACTTCCGCTCCCATCGCGGGACAGCCCAGTGCAAACTTGGGAGCAGCCTTTAGTTCGTCAAGGTTGGCACCGGTCACAAATACTACCTCCGCTTCCTTCCCGGCTTCCCGGATACCCTCTCCGATGGCCTCTGCCATAGCCTGGGTGTTACCACCCTGTGTCCAGAATACTACATAAATCTTATCCATTTATTTTTCCTTCCCTTCCGCACCTTTCCGTGCCTGTTTCTATGCTGCGGTACATCCGCAGATATCTATGATTTCTGTCATCTTTAATCCATAATGCAACAGCTGGATCAAATTTTCCCTGGCATATTCATATTTTTCAAAAAGTCTCTGTTTTCCTTCTTTATCCGCATATACTTTCCAATAACCGGTGCAGAGGCTGTTCTTCCCCTGATGTCTGATAAATCCTTCCACATCCTCCGGGGGATATCCTAACAGCAATCCCAGTTCGTGGGGGAACGGCTTCCCTCTCTCTGCATAGGTTTCATAACGATCGCAAAATACCGGCAAAATATCCTCCAGTCGATCGGATTCGTACCCTGCCTCCCGCAGCAGTTTCTGTACCTGCGGCATTTTCAGATACTTTTCCAGCCGGTCTTCCCGATACAACAGTATTACCATTTTCTCCTCTGTCTCCAACAAGGGATACAGGGAAAGCACACTGCCTTCAACGATCCTTCCCACCTGTGTAAAGCCTTCCGGGGAAATCGTCAGCAGATTGGAAATCTTAAGTCCCGTGATCAGCGGTGCACACTGCAAAGCCAACTGTAGTTCCACATCGTCTGCTTCCATTTCACACAGGATCTCCCACGTTTCCTGACTCAATCAGCGCTTCACCTCCTGCCATCCAAAAGTCATTGAGTTAGTCGTAGCTAACCTATATAAATAATATAGAAAAAAGCAGTTCCCGTCAAGGGAACTGCCTGATAGAAATTCTCAACATATAAACTTTCAAAATAGCTTTGGAGATTTCCATTCTCAGATCTTTCTGCGGTCCAGCCCTGTACTGCGATAGTATTCTGCCTTGTCCTGATACATCCGTCTCTCGGACTCCGTCAGTAGATGATCCTTTCCCACGGCTTCCAGAGTGTTCACCGCTGCTCCTACTGCCATGGAGACATCATGAGCTGCCAGCTCTGTTTTTAATTCCTCCACCTTTTGATAGAATTCCTTTTCAGAAATTCCGGTGCACAGGACCACCAGTTCATCTCCGCCGATACGGAACATTCCATTTCCTTCAAATACACGTTTCAGGCAGTCACAGCACCTGCGGATCAGGCGGTCTCCGGCGGAATGTCCTTCACTGTCATTGATCCGTTTTAATCCTGTAATATCACAGTATACCACGCCGATGGGCTCGGTATGGTCCACCTGCTCAATGTACCTCTCCATAGCATAACGGTTCCCCAATGTCGTCAGCGGATCCGAATAGCTCATCACTTCCAGCTCCCGTACCAGATTTCTCTGCTTCAGGGACGATACGATAAAGTGTCCCATGATCTGCAGCATCTCCGACACAAATTCAAAATATCTGGTCGAAGGATTGTCTACTCCGTAGAAGCCGATTACTTTCCCATCATCATAAAGCGGAACCACCACCAGGGAATGAATATTCTGTCTTACCAGAACTTCATACATCTTCGGATCCACATCTTTCATTTCTTCCAGATTCTCTGTGACAATACTCTGATTCTCATCAAACTTCCGATACCATTCCGCGAAGATCTCCGGCGGTAGATCCTGAAGGGTATCCTTTTCCGGTAAGACTCCCTTGGCTACCCATTCGTATGTATTGTGGTCATGATCGTGGTCATCCTTTTCAAAAATATAGGCCCGTCCCGCTTCCAGATTCTTTCCGACAAATTCCAGCAGCACCTGCAGTGTCTGATCCATGCTCTCCTGCCGCTGTGCCACACGGATGGCTTCATTCAACGCAGCCTCCATATTACGGTAATCTTCGGATTTGTGCCCTCTCTCATTCAGATTGCCGCAATCTATGGCGATTTCCATACGGTATTTTCTCCCGTCTTCTTCTACCAGTGTGTCCTTGATATGAAGTTCTCTTCGCAGCAGCGGATTGTAATATTCCCATTCCTTAAAAAAACCCGGCTTTAACTGTTCATTATTACACATTCCACAGGGCAGAGAATTTCCCTGCAATATCTCATAACACTTTAACCCGATGATCTCTTCAAGACTTTGAAATCCATAGCTCTTCAGAGTCTTCTTGTTCATATATATCAATTCATGAGTCTCTGCATCTGCCACATATACATATTCACCCAGATTCTCGAAAAATTCCCATATTTTACTCATATACACCAACCTGCTTCCGTATTCTTCCCCTTATTATAACTAATCAGTATACACTTGCAAACGCTTTACGGCAAGCCTGTTCTCTCAAAAATGTCTGTAATAATCTCACATCATCCGTGATCACACCGTCCGCCCCACAGTTTACGATCCAAAGCATGGCACCGGAAGTATTGGCTGTCCACCCGTATACCGACTTTCCGCAGTAATGAATGGCATCTACCATATCCACCGTAAGATTTCTCCCCTCGATGCTATAGCTGTCGGCATAGTCCAGCTCATAATCCTCTTCTTCCAGATCATGGGCAATAAAAACTGTTGAAATCCCCGGTTCCAGCTCCTTCATTTTCTGCAGGATTCCCTTGTTCATGGAGCCTATAATACACTCATCCACCATATCATAGTCCTGCAGCAGAGTCAGCACGCTTTCCTCCAGTGCATCCTCCTGTCCGGTATATTTCAGTTCGATCATCAGAGTGATCCTGCCTCTGGCACAGGCAAGCATTTCTTCCAGTGTCGGGATCTGTTCTCCCCGGTATGCTGCTGAAAAACCGCTGCCCACTTCCAGGGTTTTGAGAGCATCTGCCTCCGCATCCCATACGCAGATATCCTCTCCTGTGGTCCGTTTAAAATTACTGTCATGCATAACGATCAGGGTTCCGTCCGACAACTGCTGCACATCAATCTCTGCAATAGGCACTCCATCCCGGATGGCCTGTTCCAGGGCCGCCACCGTGTTCTCCGGAGCTACTTTTGCCCCCGCCCGATGCGCTACCACGATCACAGGAGCGTCTTTACCTGCGGCCTGTACCTGCGGCAATACACCATATGTCAGAAAATAGAGGCAGAGAAGCATAACAATCGCTGTTTTTCTGATAATTTTCATCACATTGCCCTCCCATGAAAGTTATTTGTCAATTTTATTGTAACTATTGACTATAAACTCCATACAAGGAAAATGTTAACTTTTTGTAAATATTCAGAGCCACGTAAATATAACCGGAGGAACGTCGAATGCTTGCATTCGTAAGATCCTCTGGCTATATTTATGTGGCGAAGTAACCACATGAGCAAAAGGAAAGCATCGGAGATGCGATTTTGCGAATGGGGTTCTGAATATTACGACTATCCAGAGCCATGTAGCTTCAGGCAGGGTATTCGGCAGATGCTTGCATACGCAAGAATATCTGCCTGAAGTTATAGGGCGAATTATCGTTCTGAATCGTCGGTAAGCCCGGATAAGCGTACTCACTTCCGTAACATCACTACCAGCTCATGAGCCAGCAGTGGAAATGCTGCCAGTACATTCAATAGCAGCCATTCCTGTCCGGACAGATGGGAGGTTCCGAACGCTCCGATGAGAAACGGTACTTCTGTTACCGCAAACTGCAGCGCAAATCCAATAACACAGGCCAACACCATCAGCGGATTATCCCAGGGTCTCATGGCAAATACGGACTTCTGCATATCCCGCATTCCTACTGCATGATACAGCTGGCACATTCCCAGTACTGTAAAAGCATAGGTCTGGGATCGGGCAAGTATTTTTTCCCGGGACAGTAATTCACGAAGTCCCTCCACCCAGTCAGACAGATTCCAGGACAGTTCTCCCCTGCCTGCCATGATCCCACAGGGCAATACCAGAAATGCCGCCAGACCGATACCGGTGATCAGCGCTCCATAGAGTAAGGTACAGGCCATTCCGCCCCGGGCGAACAGACTCTCCGCTGCTTTTCTTGGAGGACAGCGCATCAGGCTTTTTCCGTCATTTTTATCCACTCCCAGTGCCAACGCCGGAAGGGAATCCGTGATCAGATTGATCCACAGTATATGACTGGATTTTAGAGGGGAAGCCAGCCCCAGAGCCACTGCTACGAACATGGTCATCAGTTCCCCGAGATTGGAGGACAGTAAAAATATCACCGACTTGCGGATGTTTTCATAGACGCCTCTGCCTTCCTCGATTGCCTTTTCAATCGTTGCAAAATTATCATCCGTCAATATCATGTCCGCCGCCTGTTTAGCCACATCCACGCCGGTTCCCATGGCTACACCGATATCTGCTGCTTTCAGAGAAGGAGCATCGTTCACACCATCCCCTGTCATGGCCACAATCTCCCCATTCTGCTGCAGCCCCTTCACGATCCGTACCTTCTGGGCCGGAGTCACTCTGGCATAAACCCTGATATTCCTGATCCTCCCAGCAAAAGAAGCATCATCCAGATGATTCAGTTCTTCCCCTGTAATACACTGACTGCGATGCCCTGCAATCCCCAGCTGTCTGGCAATGGCATAGGCGGTATCCACATGATCCCCGGTGATCATTACTGTAGATACACCTGCACGGCGGAAAATCTCCACCGCTTCCTCCGCCTCCGGTCTGGCAGGATCACGCATCCCCACGATTCCCAGGAATGTCATACCTTCTTCCCCACACCCGGGAGTGTTTCCGCTCTGTGCTGCCGCCAGTGTCCGAAGCGCCAGGGAATTCATGAGTTCTACAACCTCACTGATCCTTTTTCTCTGTCCGGCTGTCATTGGCACACTTCTTCCGTCCTGTAAAATATGGGTGCAGTGCTGTACGATCACATCCGGTGCCCCCTTCGTATAGGCAATGCTTCCCTTATGCCCTCCGTTTTTCGGGATTCTGTGATAGGTCGTCATCATCTTCCGGTCCGAATCGAAAGGCTTTTCATCATAGCGGGGGTACTGCTTCTCCAGACGTTCTCTATGCATCCCCATCTTCTCTCCGAAGTCTAAGAGCGCCAGTTCCGTTGGATCTCCGATCCGTTGCTCTCCCTGCAGGGAAGCATCATTGCACAACAGTATTCCCCGGAGCATCTCCTGTACGCATCGGGATTCTCCCCTGCCATTGCTGCCGGCAGCATCCTCCAGCACATCATACCACCAGCATTTTTCCACCGTGAGCCGGTTCTGGGTCAGTGTGCCGGTCTTATCCGAGCAGACCACGCTGACCGCTCCCAGAGTCTCAACGGAAGGCAGTCTGCGGATGATCGTATGTACTTTGACCATTCTGGTCACTGACAATGCCAGACAGATCGTCACCACTGCCGGCAGACCTTCCGGCACCGCAGCCACCGCCAGGGAAATCGCCACCAGCAGCATTTCCGGAATATTTCTGTGTTGAAATACCGCCAGCAGAAACAATGCCGCACATACTCCCAGCGATAAAATACTCAGAAGCTTTCCCATATCCCCCAGACGTTTCTGTAACGGTGTCATTTCCTCTTCCGCATCTGTGATCATGGAGGCGATCCTGCCGATCTCCGTGGCCATGCCCGTAGCAGTCACGATTCCTTCTCCGTGGCCATGGGTCACCACAGTAGACATATATACCATATTGACCCGTTCAGCCAATGGAATCTCGTGTCTGCAGTCTGCCAGAAACAGCGCATCTTTTTCCACAGGTACCGATTCTCCGGTCAGGGCAGATTCCTCCACCTGCAGATTGGAGCTTCTGGTCAGCCGTATATCCGCAGGTACCTGTGCCCCTGCCTCCAGGTCTACCAAATCGCCCGTCACCAGTTCCGCCGCCGGAATCTCCTGACGGATACCTTCCCTGATCACAATGGTCTGTGGACTGGTCAGCTTTTTCAATGCTTCCAGTGCCTTTCGGGCTTTTCCCTCCTGCAGCATGCCCACCAGGGCATTGACCACTACCACAGTGCCGATGATCACGGCATCACTGAGCTCCCCCAGAAAGACGGATACCACAGCTGCGATCAATAATATGTAGATCAGCGGGTCCTTTAACTGCTCCAGAAAAAGCTGTATTTTCGTCTTTTTTCTGGCAGCTTTCATTTCATTTCTGCCATTTTGCTGTAAACGACGAAAGGCCTCACCATCGGTAAGGCCCTTCACTGCGTCACTTTTCAGTTCATTTACGGTTTCCTGTATATTCTGTTTTTCGAACACGGCTGCCTCCAATGCTTGTTTCTATTAAGCATTGTATGTCATATCTTCAGAATTCATTACACCGAATCATCGTACATTTTGATCTCTTAACTGGAATGCTGCGGTCAGCTCGTTCATGTTGGTGGCCTGCGCAGACAATTCCTCACTGGTGGCAGAAGTTTCTTCTGCGGTCGCAGAGTTGTTCTGCACCACTGTGGATATCTGTTCAATGCCCTGTTCGATCTGCATCATGGCATCTGCCTGTGCCTTGGATTCTTCCATGGCTTTCTTGGACTCGTTGGCCAGATCCTCAATGCCTTCCACGACCTTCTGCAATGCTTCGGCTGTCTTGTCCGTGATCTGGTTGCCATGCTCAATCTCCTGCAGGGAAGTCTCAATCAATTCTCTGGTATGTACCGCAGACTGTGCACTGTCATCTGCCAGCTTACGGATCTGATCCGCAACCACTGCAAAGCCTCTTCCGGCCTCTCCTGCTCTGGCTGCCTCAATGGCTGCATTCAGGGACAACAGATTCGTCTGGGATGCGATATCCTCAATCTCACCGATAATATCGCTGATCTGCCTGGAAGTATCGTTGATACGCTGCATGGCATCTGTCAGACCCTTCATTTCCTCTCCGCTGTCCTTCGCCTGCTGCTGGTAATCCATAGCCTTCTGGTAAGAACCTCCCAGTGCCTTGGCATTCTTCTCCACGATCTCGGTTACATTCGTGATGGTAGCCTGCAGTTCCTCTACGGAACCGGCCTGGTCGGTAGCACCTTCCGCAAGTCCCTGGGCAGCATCTGCCATCTGGTTTGCCCCCAGAGATACCTGTCCCACTGCCGTCTTGATCTCATTAAGTGTCTCACTGAGCTTATGGTTCAGCTTACGGATAGATTCCAACAGTCCCTGAAAGTCTCCCACATAGGCTTCTGCACACCCTGAAGTCAGTGCGAAGTTTCCTTCCGACATTTCTCCCAACAGATAATCCGCATCGCCGATGACCTTCTGCAGATTGCCGGATAGTGCTGCGGTAGCCTCTGCCAGGATCTGTGTCTCATCCTGTGTCCGGATCACAGGTGCCGGAGTATGCAGATCGCCTTCCGCCAGCTGACGTATTCTTTCGGTACATTCCGCCACCGGTTCACCGATCGCCTGACCGATCTTTTTTGCCCTGCGCACACTGAAACATAAAGCTGCAGCACCTATTGCTACACCAATGACAATACATACAACGGTAGAACCAAGGAAATCTGTCAGTGGTGCATTTACTGCCACACTCCATCCATTGGTTCCTTCTATTGGTGCATAAGCCTGTATTGTGATGGTTCCGCCTTTCATATAAGTGCCATATCCGGTTGCTCCGGTCATCATCTTCTGCTCTACCTTTGCAATTCCCCGCAAAGATCTGTCCGTCTGAGACAGTTCAATGTTGCTCTTCTGCTCCTGGGCAATCGCAGAATCACAGTGAGCAATGGTGATACCTGTTTCTCCCAACAGATAGCACTCGGAATTCTTACTGACAGAGACTGCCGCAGCAATATCATTTAAGAACTCCGGATCCGGCACAACGAATACCACGCCGACAATATCACCATTCTTATCTCCGTCTGCATATACGGGTGCGGAAATGATAACGCTGAGCTTACCGTCTGTCTTTGCAATCACGGGATCCGATACCACGACCTCTCCCTGCATGGATCTCTTAAAATAATCACGGTCACTATAATCGGTTCCGTCATAAGCACAGATACCGTTGGAGCCGATCAGCTTGCCTCTGACCATTCCATAAGCTTCCATGCGTTGGTTGATATACTGCTGTTTCTGCTCCTGGGTAAATACCGGAGAAGACAGCTGGTAACTGCATCCGAGTTCGGATACGATCGTCGTTGTCACCCGTAGTTCCTCATTGATACGGTCTGCGGAAATCTCTGCCACCACCAGCATATCGTCTTCCAGTGTTCTCATGGTACTGGACAGATTCAGGATCACGGTAAGGATGACCAACGGAATAATTGAGAACACTACCAGCCTGCTGATTGCCTTCTGCAGACGTTCCCGGATCGTCGTCATGCCGGGTGTCTGCCCCTTTGTGCCTTTCTGTGATGCTTTTGTACTCATATGTCCTCATTTCTGCGCTGCATTTTTATTATATGCTTTATTTTCCTGTACTCTATGAAGTGACCACTTATCCGGCAGCGCCCGGATATCCCATGCATTTCCTTCATTTTGGGACGGTGATCTTCTGCTGAGATACTTAATTTTATATGTCAATTTTATTTTACCATGATTCAGGAAAATTTTCTATCTTTTGAAGCCCAAAAAGAGAGTTAATATTCCGTTAAGAATATCAACTCTCTCCTGTCATTTATCTCTCTATCCCCTCATGATAAGAAATACCCTGTTAATAGCCGAACTCCTGGGCAAAATACAACTTGCCATTGGTCTCATAGACCGCAATGCTGCAGGTGGTAAAATCGCCTGCCAGGATATTCGCTGCGTGTGTAGGAGAAGCCATCCAGGCATCTACTACACTCTGTGCGGAATCATAGCCCTTCGCCAGATTCTCGCCCCACATCAGTTCACTGTTCACTGTGTACCAGTCCTTACCGTTGGGTCTGGTATGGGAGAACTTGGAAGCTGCTTCCTGTGCTCTTACCATAGCGCAGGACTCCAGACCGTTGCTCCAGTTCAGTGCTGCCAGGCCGTTCTCTGCTCTCTTCGCGTTTACAATATCCAACGCATCGATAGCCATGGCACGAAGTTCATCTGCACGGGCCAGCTCAGCTTCACTCATACCGGCTTTTCTCACAGAACCCGCCAGTGCCACTGCCTCTTCATCGAACCAGACAGTTCCGTCATCCGTGGCAGGATCACGGCTTACAGAGGATAATTCTGTACTCTTGCCGCAGCCTGCAAGGCTCAGCACCATGATGACTGTCAGAACAAGACTCATCCATCTTTTTTTCATTTGTTCTACCTCTTCTTTCCTTGATTGTTTATAGTAAATATATGTTTATTCGTTATGATTGCTTCTTCTTAATAATAAGCCATGCTCCCAGCCCTGTCAAGGAAAGGGCAAAGCCCAGATTCCATGTATTGGAATCATCGCCGGTCCTGGGTCTTCTGGAAGCTCCCAGGACTGCTCTGTCCGCCAATGGTGTAGGATCATCGGTAATGCTTACAACCCGCTGACGTCTTACACCAAGCACCTGAGGTGTTACCGGGGTTGCCGGCTCAGACGGTGTACCGGGAGTATCCGGGGTATCGGAATCATCCGAATCGTCCGGAGTATCCGGGGGTGCGGTCGGAGTAGTGGTCGGCGTCGTGGGTGTGGTATCCGGTGTGCCTGTCGGCGTAGGCTCCGGAGTAGCACTGGGAGTAGGTTCCGGGCTGGTAGTCACGGGCGGAGTAACCTCCGGCTCTCTGGACAATTCAAACTGCATTCCGAAGCCGTATCTGGTCATCTGATAGCCGTTGTTGGCCAACACACCGTTAAGGTTAGTGGTGATCTTCACTTCTCCGTCCTTTAACAGGTCGGATACCAGAGTATCTGCATAGGAACCTTCCTGTCCGTTTTTCAGCATCCGGTCATACAGACCTTCACCGTCAAAAGTATATACATTATGATATGTCGTGTAATATAAAGCATCTGCTACTGCAGAACAGCTCTCCGCTACTGTGGTATCGGCGGTTCCGTTGGTCAGGATTGCCAGTTCCTCTGCCGTAAGTTCTGAAAAGCCGTAGACCTTATTTCCTTCTTCTCTGGAAGTATTGTTGAACCAGTCTAAGTAATACTGTGCCAGGCAGCTCTGCGTAACCTCTTCCGGCTTCATTTCTTCGCTGCCATATCCTTTTTTCAAAAGAGCCTCTCCGACAATCGCATCCGTAACCTTGCCTGCGGTGATTCCGAGATCCCGTAACGGAGCATTTAAAATACGGCGGGGCAATGTACAGAACGCTCCCACTTCACCGATCTCATAACCTTCAAAACCACTGGACAGAACCGTTACTTTCTCTCCTGCCTTAGGCGCCGCCGGGATCGTACCGATCGTGGCCTTTGCAGGATCATACTGATACTCCTTATTGCTCTCATTTACCAGCTTTATGTTGTAGTACAGGGTATCTCCGGGCTCTGCCGCATTTCCTCCTGCCACGGTACCGTTCAGATAACCGATGGCATCGGACAGATTGATTCTTACCTTGTCCGGGGCATTGCTGTGGATCGTAATGGTGATCGTTGCATCATAGGTCACCCTGCCGGTGCCGCTTTCCCAATGCTGTTCCAGTTCCGGAGTTGTAGTAATGGTAATACCTTCGGAAATAAAATGGAACACTGCGCCGTTCTCATTCTGTTCAAAAGTTACCGTTCCCGTGGGATATTCATAATAATCTACTGCGGATACCCCGGGAATCCTGTAATCGTATCCGTCATAATTGATCCAGGTCTCTGTGGGTGTGGTCACATACCATACCGTGGCAATGGTGACTCCGCTGAAGGACCGACCGGTGGTGAGCAACTGATCCATAAAACTTTCCGTTACATTTTCACCATACAAGACGCCGTTGTTGTCATTCACATACTGTTTTACATCCTCAAGGGTTTTTCCGCAGTTTTCTTTATAATAGGAAGTGCCTTCGCTGTCTTCACCGTAATAAACATAGTGTAACAAATCTGCGGGCTTACAGTCAGAATATTTGTTTACATCTAATGCTACGAATCCAACGCACTGCCAGCTTGCTCCGTTACTTCCGGTTAACTTTCCTTCGGCATCTACCCCTGTATTATCCACAGAAAGATATTTAAAGGTTTCAGCATCATCCAAAGTCATCTTATGACCTGCAAACAATGAAAAATCTCCGTTTGCCGGCTTGTAATTATTGGGCCATACGTTGGGGCTGGCTACCTGTCCTCCCACATATTTTGCCATGGTGCCTCCAGCAAGAATCACCGTTTTGATGGTGGGATAGGTTTTCTCTTTTACAGCAACAACGCTGTCGTTTCCGCTTACACTTGCCATTTCAACAACATCGTTCTGCTCATTCTGTGTTGCTTCTTCTGCCTGTACTGTAAATCCGGTGTTGGAGACGCTGCCGATCAGCAGTGCCGCTACCAGAGTTTTTGCCAGTTTGGTCTGTATTACGTTTTTTAACTTCATTTCTGTTTCCCCTCAAAACCAGTATTTCTGTTTTTATTACTTCTTTTTACTCTCCTAATAAGGAAGACTGCGCCAAATGGAAAAAAGGACCAGATTTTGAAAAATTTTTCAAGATTCTGATCCTTTTATACTTTTACAGCTAAGATCGGCTGTCGTTCCGTTCCTGTTTAATGTTCTTTTCGCTTAAGAACAAGCCATGCTCCCAGACTCGTCAGGGAAAAGGCAAAGCCCAGATTCCAGGCATCGGAGTCATCGCTGGTCTGCGGTCGTCTGGATGCTCCGAGGACTGCTCTGTCCGCCAAGGGAACTGTCTCATCCTCGATAGTCACCATTCTGCGGCGTCTTGCACCAAGTACCTGCGGGGTATCCGGGATTCCACCGGCCGGTGTGCCGGGATCTGCCGGGGTACCGGGATCATTCGGGGTGCCGGGATCATCTGGTGTATCATCCGGAGTATCGGGTTCATCCGGGGTGTCAGGTGTTGCGGTTGGTGTTGCGGTTGGTGTAGGTTCCTCGGTTACTACCGGTACCGTCGGCGTAGGCGTAGGCTCCTCGGTTACTACCGGCGTAGGCGTAGGTTCCTCGGTTACCACCGGTACCGTCGGCGTAGGCGTAGGTTCCGGCTCATCCGGTTCGCACGGACAGTGAATCTCTCCACCCTGCTTATACTTATCCGCTATGATGCCTCCGACAACAGTTCCGCCATTATAGACAGTTGCATTCGGAGCCAGAATATATCCGAAAATAGAATTTACATTAACTTCTGTTGCATTGCCAAAGTTCCAAATAATTCTGTCTGCCCACAGCTGATGTTCCAATGCTTGCTTTTTTGCACCATGTGCATTCATCCAGCCGGTAATATTCACAGTTCCGGAATCACTTACATTTACCACAACTGTTTTTCCATAAAAAGCTGCGCCGGTGATCTCTTTGTCATAGTCTTCCATCCTGGTATTTAACTCAGCACTTGTTACATTCAATACCAGTTGTGTATCGTTATTTTCATCCGCCAAAGCATACAAGTCGTTACTTTTCTGTACCATATCATCTGCCAGAACCTTGCTGATCGTAGACGCGATATCCGTATCCCATACTTCGCAGTTCTTCAGAAGATTTCCAGTATATAATTTATTTTCACCAGCTATAATATTATAACCCTGTCCAGTCACTTCCCGCTCAACAGAGTTCTGGGTTCCGTCAGAATTAGTAAGGGGAATCACCAGCTCCTTTTCATCTGTTCTGCCTGAAGCTGTATATTTAAGAATCTGATTGGGAGCAGAAAGATCTCCCAGATAAGATCTTCCCCCATAGCTTTCCATAAAAACCTTTAATTCTTTAATTGCGGCATTTCCCTCAATATGGTACAGATTTGAGGATACAAATTCATTCGTATATAATACAAATGAAAATGGATCATTTAAATCCGCACCTGCTGCCTGCACAGTAATCCCTTCGTTCCCTGCAACAGAACCTACAACCAGTGCTGTCACCAGAACCTTTACCACTTTTTCCCTTACATACCTACCAAATCTGCTCATCTGATTTCTCCCTCAATGAAATCCAATGTTTTTCACGTTTTACAACGTTTTCGTTCCTCTTTACAACTATTAAGACGGAAGTGCTTTCAAAAAGGGTTCAGATTTTTTATTAAAAATGTGATTTTTTGCTTATTCTTGTCCTCTGCTTATCTGTTTGTAGTACTATATTCCTAATAATCGGCAGTTTCTGTCAGTACTCCATGGATCAGAGCCCGCCTTTTTGTACCGGATGAGCCGTAGCAGGTAGATAGGGATACGATATTTCCCCTGTCACTTAAGTCTGCATCTGAAGCATACAGGGAATGTTCCGTGGCCCACTGCACATAATCATCATAGGAGGCATCTGAGGTAAACGTGGCAAAACGGTCACTGGTACTCTTTGTTTCATAATAGGAAAAAATCTCATAAATGTAGACTTTATCTTCCGTGTATATATAGAAGTAAGGATTCTCCTCGCAGCTTGCCGTCCCCTTCAGCAAATTTTTAAAAGCCCCAAACATGCTCTCATCCCGCATATTATGTCCGAATACAAAGGTATTCCTGTCTGACCAGTCTGCTGAAGCCCCACAGTCCATGAAAATGCATCCAGCATTCACACTCTCCCCCTCGAAGGAATGCTTCAGATAATAGTCATTGTCCTCCCCCTGTACCACCGGATAACTGATGTCCAATGCCGGGAAATAGAGCCATCCACGAAAATCCGGGTTGTTCCTGATAAGTTCGGCAAAGTCGATCTGTAGCTCCGGATAATTTTTCTCCGCAATCTCTTCCTGTGTTTCCCCCGCCGCAGGCTCTGCCACCACCTCCTGGCGGATGGCATCGTATTCATTTTTTGCTCTCTGCTCTGACAGATAAGAATGCAGACTCATTCCTCCGGTCACCAGTACCGCTGCCGCCAGCACTGCTGTGATCGCATTTTCCGCTTTTTTATTTTTCATGCCAGTTTCCCCTTCCTGCAAGAATCGTTATAATTTGTTAATGATTATACCTTATTTTTCCGCATTCGTCTTTACGAAAGAGTTATTTTTTGATATTTTTAAGGTATGATTTTAAATAAGAAACTATTGGGGGAATAAAATCTTATGATACATCTTTTTGCACTGCTTTCACTGCTTTTGTGCGGTGTCTGCTATACTGGCTTTCAGAACAGTTCTCATTTCCACAATACAGGCAACCGGCGTTCTCTTCTGTTTCTTGTATTTGGCGGTGCCCTGCTTCTGCGCCTGCTCCTTGCATACACCACCCACGGCTTCAGTAATGATATCGCCTGTTTTGCAGCCTGGGCTGACCGGATTTTCACTTTAGGGCCAGGGCAGTTCTATTCTGCCGAGATGTTTACGGACTATCCGCCCGGTTTCATGTATGTATTGTATCTGATCGGAGCGTTACGATCTCTGCTGCAGATTCCTTATTATTCCGATCTGCATATTTTACTGTTAAAATTACCCGCAATTCTCTGTGATATTGCCTGTGGGTTTCTACTCCACAGAGAGGCGGTAAAGCGACTGCATTTTTCCGATCTGCAGGGAATCTTTGCTGCCTCTGCGTATCTGTTCCAGCCGGCGGTCATTCTGAATTCTTCCTGTTGGGGACAGGTGGATTCCGTATACACGCTGATGATCATCCTTATGTGCCTGTTCCTCATGAAGGGAAACCTGCTTCCTGCCTATGCTGTCTACGGACTGGGTGTCCTGTTAAAGCCACAGATGCTGATCTTCACGCCGGTACTGCTGACAGGGATCTGGGACCATGTGTTCTTACAGGATTTTTCCTGGCGGAAATTCTTCTATAATTTGTGCGGTGGTCTGGTTGTCATCTGCGGGATGCTCCTTCTGTGCGCTCCTTTCGGATTAACCTCTGCGATCTCACAATATACTTCAACGTTGGGATCCTATGAATATGCAGCCATCAATGCCTACAATTTCTGGGGACTATTAGGAATGAACTGGGTCGACCAGAACACGATTTTCCTCTTCCTGCCCTGTAAGACCTGGGGCACTATCGTGATCCTGCTGATCGTACTCTTTACCTTCCTTATTGCAGCCCGCTGCCGGAAAGAGCCTTCAAGATATTTCTGTCTCGGTGCCTTTATCATCCTGACGATGTTCCTGTTCTCCGTCCGTATGCATGAGCGTTATATGTATCCCGGTCTGGCACTGTTGCTTTTCTGCTGCCTGTACCGGCCCTCTACACCTCTCTGGAAATGCTTCAGTGGATTTGCAGTGCTGCATTTTTACAACACCGCCAATGTGCTGTACCATTACGATCCGCAGAATTATGACCGCAAGGCTCCCATCATTCTGCTGGTATCTGCCGGAATGTTGTGCTGCCTGTATTATTTCTATAAGATCATCTGGAAATATTATGTTCACGATGAAACAGGGACTGCCACCAATGCGAAGACGCAGACCGCAACAGGCCGCAGAGCTTCCGGGCATACTGCTTCCACAAGATCTGCCGCAGGACTCGGACAAAGACTTCGAGAATATTTTCTCTCTCCCCAGGAGCCCATTCCTTCCGAAGAGAGAATCCGTTTCACGAAACTGGATCTGTGCCTGTTGCTGGCAATCGGTATTCTGTACAGTTGCTTTGCCCTCTATGATCTGGGAGACCGCAAAGCTCCGACAACAACTTATGATATGTCGGGAGAATTACAGGCCATCGAGCTGGAATTCCCCGAAGATGCGCTGCCTGTGACTATGGCCAGTTATCTGGCTCCCTGGCACCAGAGACATTTTGGGATGGATGTCAAAAGTAATGCCGAAGACTCCTGGACTTATCTCGGTGAGATCATTTTAAACAATGTCTTCACCTGGCAGGATGTCTCCCTGCAGGATCTGCTGACACAGGCCACAGAAAACGGTACTTCTGATGTGTCTGCCACAACCAGATATCTGCGTCTGTCATTGACGGATAATGATGCCTCTCTGATTGAACTGGTCTTCCTGGACGCGAATGGCAACATCACACGCCCGTTGAACGCAGATGCCTACCCTACACTGTTTGACGAAAGCAATCTGTACCCGGAACGCTATTCCTTCCGCAACAGCATGTATTTCGATGAAATCTATCACGCACGCACGGCTTACGAGTTCCTTCACGGCCTGCCGACCTACGAAAATACCCACCCGCCTCTGGGCAAGATCTTCATCGCCCTGGGTGTTGCCATCTTTGGAATGAATCCTTTCGGCTGGCGTATCATGGGTACTCTGTTCGGCATTGCCATGCTGCCGTTTATCTACCTGCTGGGGAAAAAAATGACAAGGAATACACCTGCGGCAGCTCTGGCCTGCTTCCTGTTTGCCTTTGATTTTATGCATTTTACGCAGACAAGGATTGCCACCATCGATGTTTATATCACATTCTTTGTGATTGCAATGTACTATTTTATGTACTACTATTGTTCTATGAGTTTTTACGATACACCGTTGTATAAGACCTTTGTGCCTCTGGGCTTATGCGGCATCTGCATGGGACTGGGAATTGCCAGCAAATGGACCGGTATCTATGCGGGCTGTGGACTGGCACTGCTGTTTTTTGCGCATCTGCTGCGACGCTACCGGGAATACCTCTATGCCAAAGCCCATCCCGGAAAAAGCACCAACGGCATGGAGCATCAGCAGATTGTAAAGAAATTCCCAGATTATACGGTAAAGACGATCGACTTCTGCCTGACCTTTTTCGTGCTGGTTCCGGCAGTGATCTATCTGTTGTCCTACCTGCCCTTTGTAGACAATTCCCATCCGGGACTTTTTGACCGTATGCTGACCAACCAGACTTCCATGTTCAACTATCACAGCGGCCTGGAGGCAACGCATCCTTATTCCTCTTCCTGGTATCAGTGGCCCACTATGGTCCGCCCGATCTGGTATTATTCCGGTTATGTGACTGATGCCGTCAAGGAAGGGATCAGTGCCTTCGGTAATCCTCTGGTGTGGTGGGGCGGCATTCCGGCATTTTTGTATGTGCTGTATCTGCTTGTCACCCACAGCAGTTTCCTGCGTGCCCTGACAGGCAAAGCTGACGCTTCCTCTGCGACAACTCCCCTGTCCCGCAGAGAATATCATGCTGCCGCATTTCTGGTGGTTGGCTACCTGGCGCAATATCTGCCCTGGTTCTTCGTCACCAGAATCACCTTCATCTACCACTATTTCCCCAGCACACCGTTTGTGGTACTGATGATCGTGTACAGCCTGATGCAGCTGAAAAAGCGGGTATCCAACCGCACTTTTGCAGTCATCTGCTGTGCCTATGCCGTGCTGGCCTTCGGTCTGTTCCTGCTGTTCTATCCGGTACTTTCGGGTCAGCCGGTGGATGTGGATTTTGTAGTAAAATACTTACGCTGGCGGGATACCTGGGTGTTGATCTCGGGTTAAGTCCTCTTTATAAAATACTTCATATAAAAAACAGTGCCGATCCTGGCACTGTTTTTTATAGTATATCTATTCACTTAGCCTTCTGCGATGGCATTACCGGTATACAACTGATAATATCTGCCCTTCTGGGCGATGAGTTCATCGTGGTTGCCGCGCTCGATGATGCGGCCCTGTTCCAGAACCATGATGCAGTCACTGTTCTTGACAGTAGAAAGTCTGTGGGCGATGACGAAAGTGGTTCTTCCTTTCATCAACTTATCCATGCCGTCCTGTACAATTTTCTCAGTACGGGTATCGATGGAGCTGGTAGCCTCATCCAGGATCAGCACCGGCGGATCCGCTACTGCGGCTCTGGCAATGGACAGAAGCTGTCTCTGTCCCTGGCTTAAGTTCGCACCGTCACCGGTGAGGACTGTGTTGTAACCATCCGGAAGCTGACGGATAAAGGTATCCGCGTTAGCCAGTTTTGCTGCAGCAATGACTTCCTCGTCTGTAGCATCCAGCTTACCGAAACGAATATTGTCCATAACGGTAGCGGTGAACAAATGGGTATCCTGCAATACGATACCCAGAGACTTCCGCAGATCCGCTTTCTTGATCTTGTTAATATTGATGCCGTCGTAACGGATTTTACCATCCTGAATATCATAGAAACGGTTGATCAGGTTCGTGATCGTGGTCTTACCGGCGCCGGTGGAGCCTACAAATGCGATCTTCTGACCGGGCTTTGCATACATCTCGATGTTATGCAGCACGATCTTGTCATCATTGTAGCCGAAATCCACATCGTCAAATACCACTTCACCCTGCAGCTCAATATAATCTACAGAGCCATCCGCCTGATGCACATGCTTCCATGCCCACATACCGGTTCTCTCGGTACACTCCACGATCTTGCCGTTTACCTTCTTGGCACGGACGATGGTCACATATCCCTCGTCGGTCTCTACCGGCTCATCCAGCAGATCGAAGACTCTCTTGGCACCAGCCTGTGCCATAACGATACTGTTCAGCTGCTGGCTGACCTGGCTGATAGGCATGTTGAAGCTCTTGTTAAAAGTTAAGAAGCTGGCAAGCTTACCTAAGGTCAGTCCTGCAAAACCGCCCAGTGCCATGGCACCGCCGACGATAGCACATACCACATAGCTTAAGTTACCCAGTTGGGCATTGATGGGTCCCATCAGGTTTGCGAACTTATTCGCATTGTATGCGCTGTCGCACAGTTCATCATTCAAAGCCTTGAACTCCTCCAGACTCTTATCTTCATGGCAGAATACCTTGACTACCTTCTGGCCTTCCACCATTTCCTCAATGTAACCGTTGACTTTACCGATATTCTTCTGCTGCTTTACGAAATATTTTCCGCTTAAGCCCGCTACCTTACCAGTGACGAACATCATCAGTGCCACCATGATCAGACTGACTGCTGTCAGAGGCACACTTAATACCAGCATACTTCCCAGGGTACCGACTACGGTGATGAAGCTGGAAAATACCTGCGGGATACTCTGGCTGATCATCTGACGCAAAGTATCAATATCATTGGTGTAGATGGACATGATATCCCCGTGGGAATGGGTATCAAAATACTTGATCGGCA
>OGLI01000755.1_pt1 | contig 25091 bp, 17 predicted proteins | sample 1572661 | NCBI WGS metagenome assembly OGLI01 (sample SAMEA2581901, study PRJEB24529) | metagenome | biome: Human gut stool | place: China | collected 2011 | reverse complement strand
GACTTTTCCTCACGGAAGTGGTGGGTCTCACGGTGATAACCAACCACTTTCTGTGCCTGTGTTCAAAATGAACACGACCACATTTTGTGGGTGGTTTCAAACCAATCCACAAAGACGGTGGGATTTACAGGAAAAATACCACTGTATGTGAAATTCGTCAAGAGGGTTTTGGAAAATCCCTATTCTCACACTCATCCACCCTATCATGTGGGGAACCACGGGCATGATCTTGTGATCATGCGTTCTCCCAAAATGCTGACCCCAAATGAATACGATGTGTTTTTCAGCTTTCTGGAAAACACGGTGATGAAAAACGCATACTGACAGTAAAACCGCTCCGAGCGTTCTGCCCGGAGCGGTTTTGCGTCAGCAGTATTTATGCAGAATGGTCATAGACGGAGGGAGAAGTCATGCGTCCTTGCACAGCTTGGTCAATTCTTCGATGGCGGCATCCTCGTCCGGGCCATCGGCGGCGATGGTCACGGTCTCGCCGCACTTCACGGCCAGACCCATTACGGCAAAGATCTTCTTCATGTCGGCGACTTTGCCGTTCTTAGTCATAGTGACTTTGCTCTCAAAGCCTTTGGCAGCTTTGCTCAGGATACCGGCGGGACGGGCGTGCAGACCTTCTTTGTCCTGAATGGTGATATCGATGCTCTTCATAAAAATCTCTCCTTTTTGGAATCGTTATTGTAAGTGCTCCAGCACATAGTTCATATCGGAAGTGGTCTTGAGCTGTTCCAGCGCATCCTCGTCTTCAAGGATCTCGCAGACATTGCCCAGCAGGTCGAGATGGTCGTTGCCGACACCGGCAATGCCGAACACGAGGTAGGCTTTTTCATCACCGAAGTCCACGCCCTGCGGATATTGCAGCAGAACAACGCCGGACTTTTTAACGGTGCCCTTCTTCTGGCTGGTGCCGTGGGGAATGGCTACGCCCATGCCCATGTAGGTGCTCACCAGCTTTTCGCGCTCCACCATGGCATCGGCGTAACTGTCATCCACATAGCCCCGCTTTGCCAGCAGCGCACCGGCGGCACGGATGGCCTCCTCCTTGGTGACGGAGGGCAGACCCAGCTGGATGTCCTCCGCCTGGATCTTCATCACGGAATCGTTGGCTTTGGAAGCCTCGGTCACGGCAGCCGCCAGAGGGGCTACGGCTGCATTGCGCAGGTCGGATACGATCTCCTCATTGGCGGCAGCTTCGGCCTTGGCATCCAGTGCCGGGGTAGTGGAGGTCAGTGCGTTGTACAATGCGTCCAGATGCGGATCTGCAAGGAAGTTATCCAATGTAACAAGCTGTGCCTGCGGGGCGCACTTGGCGGCACGGTCAGCCAGAACGCGCTGGCAGACCACCACGTCCGCGTCGGCGGGGATGGTATCCACGCTGGAGTTGGTCACGGTCAAGTCGGGGCGCTCCGCCTTAATGCGGTTGTGGAACTTGGTAGCACCCATGGCGCTGGAACCCATACCGGCATCGCAGGCAAAGACGATCTTGCGGATCTGACCGACATTTACGGCAGTAGGCTCAGGAATCTCGCCCTTAGCCTGTGCCTTCATCTCCTTCATTTCGTTCTGGGCGTCGGTCAGGCTCTTGGTGTGACCGGAGGTCGCTTTCAGAATGACCGAGGACAGGATAAAGGAGACTGCACCGGCGATGACAACGCCCAGCAGAACGGTGAGAATGGAATCCCGGGGAGCCATTGCCATGTAGGCGATGATGGAACCGGGAGAAGCAGGACCGGACAGACCTGCACCGGTCATAGAGTAGAACAGGATGGCACAGAAGTTGCCCACGATGGGGGCGATGATGATCACGGGATTCATCAGGATGTAGGGGAAGTAGATCTCGTGGATGCCGCCCAGCAGGTGGATGATCACAGCACCGGGAGCGGACTGGCGGGTGGTGTCGTCCTTGCAGAAGAAGCAGTAGGCCAGCAGGACACCAAGACCGGGACCGGGGTTGGCTTCCAGCATATACATGATGGAGCGGCCGGTCTCAGCAGCCTGACTTGCACCGATGGGGCTGAAGATGCCGTGGTTGATGGCGTTGTTCAGGAACAATACCTTGGCAGGCTCAATGAAGATGGACACCAGCGGCAGCAGGCCGTGCGCCACAAGGAAGTCCACACCGGCGGTCAGCACGGTGAGGATGGCGGTCATGAACGGGCCGATGACGTAGTAGCCGAGGATGGCCAGCAGCATACCCAGAATGCCGACGGAGAAGTTGTTGACCAGCATCTCGAAACCGGCGGGGATATGGCCTTCTACCTTCTTATCGAATTGCTTGATGACCCAGCCGGCCAGAGGACCCATGACCATAGCACCCATCAGCATGGTGTAGTCCGAGCCGCAGATGCAGCCCACCACGGCGATGGCGGCGATGACACGGCCGCGGTCGCCTGCAATCATCTTGCCGCCCTGCCCTGCAATGAGGATGGGCAGCAGGTAGGTCAGCATCGGGGAGACCATGCTGGCCAGCTTTTCGTTGGGGAACCAGCCTGCTTCAATGAACAGAGCAGTGAGGAAGCCCCACGCGATGAATGCGCCGATATTCGGCATGACCATGCCGCTGAGGAACTTGCCAAAGCGGGAAACAGCGTTTTTCATTTGTAGCTCTCCTTTTTCACTTGAAAGGCAGGCGGTGCAGCTCCTGTGGCGTGGGAGCTGCGGCCTGCGGACGGTTGTTCGGAGGAGCTTTCGTTTCGTTCTGGCACTATTCTAGCCGATACTGCGCCGGATTTCAATGGTGACAAGCGGTGGGGTTGTCACCGGAGGATGGTGACACCAGTGGGCTGATACGGCAACATTTCCAATGGATGCGCGGGTGATTTGTGCATATTTGCTGATGCGCCGGGATACAAGACGGGAACGAGGAAGCTTTTGTCACCGGGCAATGGTGACAAAAAACACACAACTTCTTTTCTGCGTTGGGGGCTGGCAGACGGGGTGGCACTATGTTACAATAGAAGCAATGGGTAACTTTTGGGAAAAGGAGAGAAGCAACATGGGTGCGGTGTATCGTAAGGAACTGTCGGCAAATGCACGGAAGCTGATCGAGCAGCTGCTCAGCCTTCCGCAGGGCTGGGTGACGGCGGCGGCGCTGGCTGAAAGCATCGGGGTCAGCCGCCGCACCGTGCTGCGGGAGCTGCCCGCTGTGGAGCAGTGGATGCAGGCTGCCGGGGCGCATTTTGTGCGGAATCCCGGCAAGGGTCTGCTGCTGGATGAAGCGCCGGAGCGGCGAGACGCACTGCGCACCCAGCTGAACAGCGGCGACAGGAAAGAACTTTCCCGCGCAGAGCGGCGGCAGCAGCTTTTGACAAGGCTGCTCAGCGAGCAGGAGCCCTGCAAAACAGCGGTACTGGCACGGGCGCTTGGCGTTTCGGAAAGCACGCTGTCTGCGGACTTGGATGAACTTGAGACCAAGCTACACCCCTACCGGGTGGAGATGTTCCGCCGCCCCGGCGTGGGGGTCTGGCTGCAGGGGGATGCTTCTTCCTACCGGAGGGTGGTGTCTGCCCTGCTGCGCAGCAGTATGCCGGAAAAGGAACTGGCAGAGGTGCTCTGCGGACGGATGCCGGAAAACGAGATCTTCTCGACCCTGCTGGATACAAAAACGGCCGAAAAGGTCTGGGCGGTTTTGCAGCAGTTTGAACAGGAAGAGCAGCTCCATCTGCCGGATGCAGGTTTTCTGGCGCTGGCGATCCATTGCACCCTGACCATTCAGCAGCTGCGGCAGGGCGGCGACAAGGGCAGCGCCCCCAGAGGGCTGCGCCCGGCGGGCAATCATGCTGCCCGGCTGGTGGCGGCGCTGAACCGCGCCTTCGGGCTGACCCTGCCGTCTGAGGAAGCGCAGTATCTGGAACTGTATCTCTCCGCCTATCTGGGCGCAGAGGACCCTTGGGGCAGCGCACAGGAGATGGAATTGCGGAATCTGGAAGCCGCCCTTATCCGGGAAATGGAAAAGGCGCTGCACACAGACCTTTCCGGTTACACCTCCCTGCGGGATGACCTGTACTGCCACCTGCGCCCCATGCTGCTGCGGGTGGAGCAGAACATTCGTACCGAAAACCCCCAGCTGGACACCATCCGCACCGACTACCCCGGCCTGTGGAAAGCCACCCGCGCCGCCTGTGATGCGGTGCAGCAGCAATTCGTTCTGCCCGCCATCTCGGACGACGAAGCGGCCTACCTTGCCATGCACTTTGGCGCAGTGCTGGAACAGAATGCCATGTTCCGGCTGCGGCTGCGGGTGGTAGTGGCCTGTCCGCTGGGCATGGGTTCCAGCCGCTTTCTGGCTTCCCGGCTGGGAAACGAGTTTCCCTCTTTGCAGGTAGAGGGGTGCTGCTCGGTGCGGGAGCTGAACACTGCCGACCTGCGTCGGAGAAAAATCGACTTCATTATCTCTACCGTGCCGCTGGAACTGGATTACCCGGCGGTGTGCATCAGCCCTTCCCTGCTGGAGCCAGACCGTGCCGTGCTGAAGGACGCTATCACGCGGTACAGCCAGAACCGCGCAGAACCGGAACCGGCGGTGCAGCCCGTGCAGGATGCACCGCACGCAGGCTCCAAGCTGCAGTATTATGCACGCCTGACCCGGTCCATGACCGGGCTGCTGGAACATCTGACCATCCAGCCCGTCAAGGCTCCCGGCAGCCGCGCTGCCCTCATCCATGCAGCGGCGCAGCTGTTCTGCCCGCAGGAAGCGGACGCCCGGCTGGTGGAGCAGCAGCTTCGCCGCCGTGAAACGCTGGGCGATACCTACATCAAACCCCTGTATGCCCTGCTGCTCCATTGCAGGACAAGTGCGGTAAAGGACTGCCGCTTGGGTTATTTGCAAGCACAGCCGCCGGTCTATGAGCCGGGGCGCATCGTGCTGGGGGCACTGGTGCTGCTGGCTCCGGATGACGGGAACGGCGTCCCGGTGGAGGTCATGCAGAATGTCAGCGGGCAGCTGATCGAAACGCCCCGGCTGATGGAGGCACTGCGCACCGGCCAGCAGCAGGAAGCGGCAGACCTGCTGGAACAGGGCTTTGACCGTGGCTTTTTTGCGGACTGCAAACCGCCGCACACAAAATGAACTGAAAACGAACTCCCGGCTTTTGCCTTTTTGGGCAGAGCCGGGAGTTTTTTGTTGTTGTAACAAGATACCTATTAGAGAACTTTTGAATCAAAAATCATGTATCCCAGAAAGTTGGCGAAAAGCACCAAAAACACGCAGTGCAATTTGTTGAAACAACAGCTTGACAGGGGCGAGAACTGTTGGTATTATAATGCCAGAGCTTTCGTTTCAACAGTTTCGAGTTTCATAACAACAATCGTGAAGGAGGCTGTTGTTCCCATGATCTACACCGTAACATTGAATCCGGCGCTGGACAAGACCGTTGAGATCCCGAACCTTGCGCTGGACACCGTAAACCGGATCACCAAGATGCGTACCGATCCCGGTGGCAAGGGCATCAACGTCAGCAAGGTGATCGCAAAGCTGGGTGGGACCAGCAAGGCTATCGGCATTCTGGCCGGTAACAGCGGCAAAGCCATTCAGGACGCATTGGACGGTGAAGGGCTTGCCCACAACTTCCGTTTCGTGCCCGGCGAGACCCGCACGAACCTGAAGGTCATCGACCCGGAAAACCACACCAACACCGACATCAACGAGCCGGGCATCGAGGTGGATGCCCCGGAGCTGACCGCCCTGCTGTACGACCTGCTGAAGGAACTGAAACGGGGGGATATCGTGGTGCTGGCAGGCAGCCTGCCGAAGGGTGCCCCCAAGGACACCTACTACACATGGGTGGAATCCTGCAAAAAGGCAGGGGCAAAGGTCTTTCTGGATGCAGACGGCGAGCTGCTGGCAGAGGGGCTGAAGGCTGCTCCCTATCTGGTCAAACCCAACAACGACGAGCTTTCCCGCATGATGGGCCGGGAGCTGAAAACGCTGGATGAACTGGCCGATGCCGGTCAGGCGCTCATCCGCAGGGGCATCGAACATGTGGTGGTGTCCATGGGCGGTCGGGGTGCGCTGTATCTCCGCAAGGACAGCGTGATCTACGCTCCGGCACTGAAGGTCAAAGTTGGCAGCACGGTGGGTGCCGGCGACAGCGTGGTCGCCGCTCTCGCCTACGCCGAAGCGGAAGGGCTTAGCGAAGAAAACACCGTTCGCTTGTCCATCGCCACAGGAGCCGCCAATGTGATGTGCAGCGGCACACAGGCCGCAGAGCGCAGCCAGATCGAAGAACTGCTGCCGCTGGTCACCTTCCAGCATCTGTAAAACTTCTTGAAAACACAACGGTAACTGTTATAATAAAAGGAGAGTTTCATTATGAAAGTCAAAGCTGTTCGTCTGCACGCCGCCAACGACCTGCGTCTGGATACTTTTGAACTGCCGGAGATCAAGGACGATGAGATCTTGGTCAAGGTCGTTTCCGATAGCATCTGCATGTCTACTTACAAGTGCGCCATCCTCGGCACTGGTCACAAGCGTGTGCATCCGGATGTAGCCGAGCACCCCGCCATCATGGGTCACGAGTTCGCCGGTGATATCGTCAAGGTGGGCAAGGCGCATCAGGACAAGTTCAAGCCCGGCATGAAGTTCACCCTGCAGCCCGCCCTGAACTACAAGGGCACCATGTGGAGCCCCGGCTACTCCTACGAGTTCTTCGGCGGCGACGCCACCTACTGCATCATCCCTGCCGAGGTCATGGAACTGGGCTGCCTGCTGGAGTACAAGGGCCGTGCTTACTACGAGGCTTCTCTGGCCGAGCCTATGAGCTGCTCCATCGGTGCTTTCAACGCCGCCTACCACACCAAGATGGGGGTGTACCATCACGATATGGGCATCAAGAAGGGTGGCAAGCTGGCGATTCTGGCCGGTGCAGGCCCCATGGGTTTGGGTGCTCTGACCTACGCACTGCACCGTGATGTGCGCCCCGGCATGGTGGTGGTCACCGATATCAACGAGGATCGTCTGGCCCGTGCGGAGTCCCTCTTCCCCCCGAAGGAGGTCAAGGAGAAGGACGGCATCGACCTGTACTTCGTCAACACCGCCAACATGGCAGACCCCGCTGCCGAGCTGCGGGAGCTGACCGGCGGTACCGGCTTTGATGATGTGTTCTGCTACGCCCCTATCGCGCCGGTGGTGGAGCTGTCCAGTGCTGTGCTGGGTCGTGACGGCTGCCTGAACTTCTTTGCAGGCCCCACCGACAAGCAGTTCAGCGCCAAGATGAACTTCTACGATGTGCACTACAATTCTACCCATGTCATGGGCACCACCGGCGGTAATACCGCCGACATGATCGAGTCGCTGGAACTGACCGCCGCTAAGCGCATCGATCCGGCTGTGATGGTCACCCACATCGGCGGTCTGAACGCCGCTGCCGAGACCACCCTCAACCTGCCCAAGATCCCCGGCGGCAAAAAGCTGATCTACACCCACCTGACCATGCCCCTCATCGCCCTGACCGATCTGCGTGCCAAGGGCGAACAGGACAACGACCCCCGCTATATCGCACTGGCTGACATTGTGGATGCCCACAACGGCCTGTGGTGCCCGGAAGCAGAGGAATATCTGCTGGCAAACTTCAACCCGGAGGACTAAGCAGAACGTGCCATGGGACAGGACAAACGCAGACAGGAGGAATCCCCCATGGAACAACGCCGCAATCAAATCGTGGAGCTGGTGAACCGCAAAGGCAGCATTAGCTTTGCCCAGCTCAAGGAAGCTTTCCCTTCCGTTTCGGAAATGACCCTGCGCACCGACCTGAAAGCACTGGATGAAGCCCGCCGTGTGGTGCGGGTGCATGGCGGTGTCAAGTCGGTGGAGCAGGTGGTAGGTACAGACGACCTGCTGAGCCGCCGTTCCGCCCGCAATGCCGAAGCAAAGCAGATCATTGCCGAAAAAGCCACTGCGCTGCTGCGCCCCAACACCACCCTGTTTCTGGATTCCGGCAGCACCGCCACAGCAGTGGCCCGGTGCATCCCGGATCAGCCCATGCTCATCTACACCAGCGGCCTGAGCTGCGCCATGGAGCTGGCAAAGCTGGAAAAGCCCCATGTATCCCTGCCGGGCGGCAGCCTGAACCGGTTCAGCATGAGCGTCTGCGGTGCACAGAGCATCCAGACGATGGAGGGCATCAACTTTGATTTGCTGCTGCTGGGCGTGACCAGTTACAGCCCGGAAACCGGTTTTACCTGCGGCGTGGAGGATGAAGCACGGCTCAAGCAGACCGTGCTCCGCCGCTGTGAGCAGAAAGCCGTGCTGCTGGATTCCTCCAAGATCGGACTGAAAAGCACGTTCCACATCTGCGAGCTGTCCGATATTGATATTGTGATCTCGGACGGAAAGCTGCCCGTAGAATTTTTACAGGCCTGCCGGAACGCAGGCGTAACGGTACTATAAAAGGAGTATTATTATGAAGATCATCCGCGCAAAAGATTATCAGGATATGTCCCGCAAAGCGGCCAACATCATCTCCGCACAGGTCATCATGAAGCCGGACTGTGTACTGGGTCTTGCCACCGGCGGCACCCCGGTGGGCACTTATGCCCAACTGGTGGACTGGTACAACAAAGGCGATTTGGATTTCTCCGAGGTCACTACTGTCAATCTGGATGAGTACCGCGGCCTGCCCAAGGAGCACCCCCAGAGCTACTGGTATTTCATGAATGAGAACCTGTTCAGCAAGGTCAACATCGACCCGGCAAAGACCAACCTGCCGGACGGCACCAATCTGGACACCGCCGCCGAGTGTGCCCGTTACAACGGTATCATCCACAAGCTGGGCGGCATCGACCTGCAGCTGCTGGGCATCGGCCCCAATGGTCATATCGGCTTCAATGAGCCGGGCGAAGCCTTTGAGCTGGAGACCCACTGCATCGACCTTGCGCCCACTACCATCGAAGCCAACAAGCGCTTCTTTGACGGCAACGAGGCCCTTGTCCCCAAACAGGCATACACCATGGGCATCAAGACCATCATGCAGGCACGCAAGGTGCTGGTGGTAGCCAACGGTAAAGCCAAGGCACAGGCCGTCAAGGACGCCGTGACCGGCCCTGTGACCCCTGCCTGCCCCGGCAGCATCCTGCAGCTGCATCCGGACTGCATCCTTGTGGCAGACGAGGAAGCACTGAGCCTGCTGTAAACTCCCAAAGCCAACTTCTTCATTTACCATAACTTTGCTTAAGATCCAACCAAAGCACAGAAAGGGCCGGACTCGTTGCACGGGTTCGGCTCTTTCTGTCAGAAATAAGATTTATCTTGCTATCTTACGCAAAGAGCAACTCCAAAAGAGCCGTCATGGAGATGGTGGGTTCGGCTGCTGCGGGATTTACGCTGAAAATACGCTGAAAAGAGGTCACCCCGATCGGTGGCCTCTTTTTTGCTGCCGCGAACTGTCTGCCTGCGGCAGCGGATAACAGCAATGTCCATTGCGCTTTGTTTTGCCCGGATGCGCACCCGCAGAAAGCTCTCCCTCGTCAAACTGCCCAAAATATGCCCTTAAAAGTTTACTTGACGCAATTCTCAAATCAATATATAATTGGGTCAGAAACCAATCATAGAAAAGGATGGTTCCCAATGGCGCGCAGATACGACAGCAAGGAAGCAAAACGGCGGATCCTGACCGCCTGTGTCCGGCTTTTTCTGGAAAAAGGCTACACGAACACCAAGGTTGCAGAAATTTTAAAGGAAGCAGATGTTTCCGCCGGGTCGTTCCAGAATATTTTCCGCACCAAGGACGGTGTGCTGACCGAGCTGATCGGCATGATGTTCAGCAGGCAGTTCGGCGCGGTAAGGCCGCTGGCGGCAAACGCCCCCTCGCCGGTGTACCTCTACGCGGTGGAAACGGCTTTGCAGCTGGCGCTGACCGAGCTGAGCGAGAATCTGCGGGATATCTATGTGGAAGCGTACACCTTCCCCGCCACGGCGGAGATCATCCACCGCAGCACCACGGCCGAGCTGCAGGCGGCGTTCAGCGCGTATCTGCCCGGGTGCGCCGAGTGCGATTTCTACGAGATGGAGCTGGGCACGGCTGGCATGATGCGCGGCTACATGGCACGGCGGTGCGACCCCTACTTTACGCTGGAGCGCAAAATACGGCGGTTCCTGAGCATGAGCCTGAGTGCGCTGCAGGTCCCCGCGCAGGAGCGCGAGCAGGTCATCGCTTTTGTGGCGGAGATCGATATGCTTGCCGAGGCGCGGAAGGTGGTAGATGCCGTGCTTGCATCGCTGTCCGTGCAGTTTGATCTGAAAGGATAGCAAGGTTTGATGACAAGGAGGGAGTAACATGAAAAAATGGCTGATCTGGTGTTTGACGGTGCTGGCAATGGTGTGCCTGATACCGGGGATCGTGTTAAACGCTAAAGCGGCGGCAGAAACGGTCCCGGTGTTCTGCGCCCGCTGTGAGACTATGAATGAACGTGAGGTCCTCAGATACGAAAAATATGATTCGACCTGTCATAGGGTTTATGTAACTGAATGCCCGAACTGCCACAACGATGGCGATATTCCGTATATAATGTTCCATACCGGCGGCACCCAAGGTCCCACCTGCACCAAGGGCAAAATCTGTGAAAAATGCGGCGCGGAATACGCCATTCCCGGTCACGTATGGGGCGAGTGGTCATCCGCCGGCAACGGCACACACATCCGCAACTGCAAGAACTGCTACAAAGTTGATACTGCAAGCTGTACCGGTGGCACAGCAACCTGCAGCGCCAAAGCGGTCTGTGAGGCGTGTGGTGTGGAATACGGCGAAAAAGACCCAGATAACCATGATCTGATACCGCATGAAGCAAAAGCCCCTACCTGCACGGAAAAGGGCTGGAACGCTTACGAAACCTGCTCCCGCTGCGACCATACCACCTACACGGAACTGCCCGCACTGAATCATGATTTGGAGCAGCACGCAGCAAAAGCCCCCACCTGTACAGAAATCGGCTGGGATGCTTACGAAGCCTGCTCCCGTTGTGACTATACCACCTATGCGGAACTGCCCGCACTGAACCATGATTTGGAGCAGCACGCAGCAAAAGCCCCCACCTGTACGGAAATTGGCTGGAATGCTTACGAAACCTGCTCCCGCTGCGACTATACCACCTATGCGGAGCTGCCCGCGCTGAACCATGATCTGGTGAATCACGATGCAAAAGCTCCCACCTGCACGGAAATCGGCTGGGATGCTTACAAAACCTGCTCCCGCTGCAACTATACCACCTACGCGGAGCAGCCCGCACTGAATCATGCTCTGGTGCAGCACGCAGCAAAAGCCCCCACTTGTACGGAAATCGGCTGGGACACTTACGACCGCTGCATCCGCTGCGGCTATACCACCCGCAAAGAGCTGCCCGCACTGAACCATGATTTGGTGCGTCACGTAGCGCAAGCCCCCACCTGCACAGAAAAGGGCTGGGCTTACGATACCTGCTCCCGCTGCGACTATACCACCTATGCGGAGCTGCCCGCACTGAACCATGATTATCAGGCTGTTACCGTAGAGCCTACCTGTGAAACAGACGGCTATACCATCTTTACTTGCTCCCGCTGCAAAGACAGCTACACCGCAGACCCGACCGATCAGCTGGGACACCAGTTCGGTGCATGGTCCCCGAACGGAACCGGCTCTCAGAGCGCCGATTGTCTGCGGCAGGGCTGTGCGCACACTGGCAGCACGGATTGCCGGAAGTTTACTTTCCGCACTGCGGAAGGCGAAGCTCTGACCTTCTGCCCCGTGTGCGGGCAGGCAGAAAACGCCGCGCAGCTGGAAAAGATCGAAGCCGCAACGGCGTGGGCTAACAGCGGCAGTCTTTCTGCGGAGGATGTGACCGCACGGATGAATGGGGAATACCTGAGTGTGGCCTTTGAAACCGCAGGCAGCCTGACGCAGCCCACCGGCCGGGTAAGGCTTGCGCTGCCCGCCGGATTGCTGGAAGGCAAAAAGCTTGTGCGCATTGCCCCGGACGGCACACAGGCCGAGATGCCTTTTGAAACAGAGCGCGGAAAGCTCATCTATACGCTGGATTTTGCAAACAGCGAGCTGCCCGTAATGCTCTTCCGGCTGGTACCCCAGACCACCGCCCTCTGAACGCTTTTACAGCGGCACAAACAATAAAACGCAAAATGCCCGCTCACCGTGGTTTTCCACAGGTGGGCGGGCATTCTTTTGTGCCTTTTGGGGCATAAAAATACCCCCGGAGGATGCAGCGTTTTTTACGCTGTCTACTCGGTGGTCATTTCCATCGTGCTGTCGCTGTTCTGGCCTGTGGTGCAGACCGGCATCAATAACTTCGGCATCTGGATCGCCAACTCTTCCGAGACTTCTCCCATTCTGGCTCCGTTCATCTATGGTACGCTGGAGCGTCTGCTGCTGCCCTTTGTTGCGGAGTGCCCCTTGGCAAACCCGGCGGGATTGCGCTATAATAGAGCCGTAACAGTTCCACAAAGGTGTGGTAAGGGAGGTGTGGTCATGATCCGGGTGGCGATCGTAGAGGACGACGCGGAGGTACAGGGGGTATTGCAGGAGTATGTCCGGCGGTATACCCGGCAGTACGGGACAGAGTTTGAAGTGACGGTCTTTGCGGACGGGGTGGATATTCTGGAGGATTACCGCGCGGTCTACGATATTATTTTTCTGGATGTGGAGATGAAGCATCTGGATGGCATGACCACGGCAGAGCGCATCCGGCAGATGGATGCAGACGTCATCCTGATCTTCATCACCAATATGGCGCAGTACGCCATCCGGGGCTACTCGGTGGGAGCGCTGGACTATGTGCTGAAGCCGGTGCCCTACTTTGCCTTTTCGCAGCAGCTGCTCAAGGCGGTTGCCCGGCTGGAAAAGCGGGCAAAGCACTACCTGACCGTGCCGGTGGAGGGCGGGCTGCGCCGGCTGGACACCGCAAGCATCTATTATCTGGAAAGCGAGGGTCACCGGGTGCACTTTTACACCGACGAGGGCGATTTTTCCGCCCCCGGCGCCCTCAAGGCCTTTGAGGAAAAGCTGGCAGACTGCCCCTTTGCCCGCTGCAACAGCGGCTACCTTGTCAATCTGGCACAGGTGCGGGAGCTGCGGCAGAGCACCGTGCAGGTGGGCCCCTGCGAGCTGCAGGTCAGCCGCCCCAAACGTAAGGCTTTTCTTGCCGCACTGACCGACTACATCGGAGGTGAGGGCTCATGACCGCGCTGCCGGATATCCCCCGGCTGTACACCGCCCTTGCCGAGTGTCTGGCGGTGCTGCTGTTCACCCCGGCGCTTGCGCCCCGCTTTTCCAAGGCGGTCACCGGGGGCATCACCCTGCTGTGGGCGGCGGTGCTGTCGGCCTTTCTGGAGCTGACGGGCAATGTGCCCGGCGGGCTCTGGATCCCCTGCATGGTAACGGCCATCGGGCTTTCCTACTTATATTTATGGTGTGTGTGGAGCATCACCCTGCTGGAAGCCGGGTATCACTGCGCCCGGGCGTTTATTCTGGCAGAGCTTGCCGCCAGCGTGGAGTGGCAGCTGCACTGCGCCCTCTGGCCCGCCCGCGGCCCATGGGAGCCGCTGTCTTTGCTGCTGCTGGCGCTGGTGTATGGGACGCTGTTCGGCATTATGTGCTATCTGCAGCACCGCCGTCCCCAGCCCGCCGGGCACTTACAGATCGGCGGCAGCGCCGCCCTGACGGCGGTCATGTTGGCGCTGACTGCCTTTGCGGTGAGCAATCTGGGCTTTCTGCCCGGCAGCGAGATCAACATGAGCATTTTTTCCATCCGCACACTGGTGGATTTTTCCGGCGTGCTGATCTTATCTGTGCAGCACGAGCAGCTGCAGGAGAACGCTTTGCACAGCGAGCTTGCCGCCATGGACGAGGTGTTGCACCGCCAGTACGAGCAGTACAAGCGCAGCAAGGAGGGCATCAACCTCATCAACCGGCGGTACCATGAACTGAAAGTCCAGCTTGCCCGCATCCGGGAGGAGCAGGATCAGACCAAGCAGAACGCCGCCATTGCTGCCATGGAGCAGAACATCCGCCAGTACGAGGCCGAGAACAAGACCGGCAACCCGGTGCTGGATACCCTGCTCACCGCCAAGACCATGGAATGCCAGCAGGAGAACATTACCATCACCAGTGTAGCGGACGGCAGGATGCTGGGCTTTCTCACCATCCGGGAGCTGTGCACCATCGTGGGCGTGGCGCTGGACAACGCCATTGCCGCCGTGCGCGCCGAACCGGACCCCGAAAAGCGGCTCATCAAGGTGGCGGTGTACAGTCAGGGCGGTTTTGCCATGCTGCGGTTCGAGCACTATACAGAGGCCGCCCCCGCACTGGATGCGGACGGTCTGCCGAAGCAGGGGTCGGACCTGAAAAGTGTCCGCACCACCGTCGGGCAGCACGGCGGCAGCATGACGCTGCACTGGGAAAACAACTGGTGCACCCTGCGCATCCTGTTCCCGCTGCCCCAAAAGCAATAATATTTTTACGGCAGGTATCCCCTGCCGTTTTTTTGCTGTCTGGCAGGGTGCACAAATACAATGTTGCAATATTTGTGTATTAGCACAATAAAAATTGAAAATTTATTGTAACTTTTGCAAACTGTGTATCCAAAACGACAGATTGTGCAAAAGATGATAACGATGCGCAAATATCCGTTATAATGGGTCACAGTTGGGTACGGCCCAAAAAATATAAAAGAATATGGAGGAGACAACACAATGAAGCGCGATCCGAACAACAAAAAGCCCACAAAGTTGCTGACAGCTGTTACAGCACTCTTACTGGCAGTTGGAATAGTGGCAGATGTAGCAATGTTTGGTGTGTTTCCCAGTTCTCTGGACAAGGCATTCCCTGGCCAGAATGGAGACCCGGAATTGCAAAAAACATCTTATGCAAATGGTTTGTCAGTGGCTCAGAAAATCGAGGAGGAAGGCGCGGTCCTTCTGAAAAATGACGGCGCTCTGCCGTTGGCAGGAACAAACCGAAAAATCAATCTTCTGGGCTATGCTTCCGCAAATCCGGTTTATGGCGGTACGGGTTCCGGTGGCAGCAGCTACACTGCAAACCGGACAGATTTTGTAAAAGCCTTTACGGATGCAGGTTTTGAAGTGAATCAAAATCTGGTCAATCTCTACAGCCCCAAAAACAACGAAGGCGGAAATACATTCTCTGTTGATTTTTCCATCCCGGAACTGCCTGCAACCGAGGAATTGGCTAAGAACATGGGTGTGGAGTACCAGTATACTGGAGACTGCTCATTTGAAGCAATGAAGGATTTTTCGGATACTGCTGTGGTCGTGTTCTCCCGCAAGGGCGGTGAAGGCAATGACTTGCCCACTTCGATGGCTGAAAATACCTCGTATGCACCGGATCAGAGCAAGCATTATCTGGAACTGAACAGCGCGGAACAGTCTTTGCTGGAACAGGCAGAAGCGACATTTGATAATGTTATCGTTCTGATCAATTCAGGCAATGCTATGGAACTGGGCTTCCTGAATGATGAAGGCGTTGATGCAGCCCTCTGGATCGGTGATCCCGGTGATGTGGGCACGATTGGAATTGTCAACATTCTGACGGGTGCAGTCAACCCCTCTGGCCGTCTGCCGGATATCTACCCTTATGCAGTAGAAACGACCCCTTCTTACTACAACTTTGATACCTTTGAGTATACCAACTCTAAGGACTGCTTCAAAAACTTCGAAAGTCATCCTGCCTACCTTGTAGAGTATCAGGAAGGCATTTATGTGGGATATCGTTATTACGAAACCCGTGAAAGCTACGATTACACTACCCGTGAAGGAGAAAATCTGACGGGACTTTCCTACAATGATGTAGTGCAGTTCCCCTTTGGCTATGGCTTGAGCTACACAAGCTTTGACTGGGAACTGGAAAACACGATTCCGACTACCGTTACCGCACAGGATACGCTGGAGTGGAATGTCAAAGTTACCAATACTGGCAATGTGGCTGGCAAAGATGTTGTGGAACTGTATTACAGTGCGCCCTATTACAGTGCAGCTGAAGGCGGCAGCGGCTTGCAGAAGGCTGGCGAAGTACTGGGCGGCTTTGCAAAAACGAAGGAATTGCAGCCGGGCGAAACGGAAACGGTTACGATTTCTATGCCGGTAGAGCAGATGGCTTCTTATGATGCACAGAAGTACTACACTTCTACCGGTTCCTACGTGCTGGAAGCTGGCGAGTATCAGATTTCTCTGCGTACGGATTCTCATACGGTGAAAGATAATCTGACCATGACCTGCAAGGTTGCTGAGAATGAAGTGTTCCAGGACAGTGCGTTTGGCAGTGGTGTGGAAAACTGCAAGTATGTCGGCAAGCGCTCTTCGGACGAAGTGGTAGCAACAAATCAGTTTGATGATGCAGCTGGTGATGTGGCTTACCTCAACCGTGACACTTGGCAGATCGTTCCCGGTACCAGCAAGGAAGCAACTGCTGAACAGCTGGAAGCCTTCAACAATGCGCTGGTAGTGGATGATAGCTATGTGGATGCAGATGACACTGCGCCGACCTTTGGTGCAAAGAATGGCCTTACTCTGAAAGACATGGAAGGCCTTGCCTATGATGATGCACAGTGGGATAAGCTGCTGGATCAGCTGACCCTTGATGATATGTACAAACTGCTGGGCGCAGATGGCTGGGGAAGCGCAGCAGTTGATAATATCGGTAAGGGACAGACTTATGAAATGGACGGACCTGCCGCTCTGAGTTATGTGTTCGATGCCTTTATGGGTACCTGCACATATAAGACGGTTACTTATCCGGCAGAAGTTCTGCTGGCGGCTACTTGGAATGTAGACCTGGCTTCTGAATTTGGCGATGCAATCTCGCAGGAAGGAAAGGCGTGGAATATTTCCGGCTGGTATGCACCTGGTGCTAATACCCACCGCAATGCATTTGCTGGCCGTAACTTTGAGTACTATTCTGAGGATGGCTTCCTTTCTGGTTCCATGTCCGCTGCTACTGTTGGTGCGGCAGAGAAAAATGGTATGTACTGCTACATTAAGCATTTTGCACTGAATGAGCGTGAAACCTGGCGTCATTATGGCCTGTGCACCTGGGCCGATGAGCAGGCAATGCGTGAAATTTACTTCGTGCCGTTTGAAAAGGCTGTGAAGGAAGGCGGCAGCACGGCTGTGATGTCTTCCTACAATAATATTGGTACTACTTGGGCCGGTGCAAGTACTGCACTACTGACCAATGTTCTGCGTAATGAATGGGGCTTTATTGGCACTGTGATTACGGATAACAACGAGGAGCATGGCTTTATGGATATTGAAAAAGCTGTCTTGGCAGGTGGTACCAATCTGCTGTTTGGCTGGGGCACTAAGACCTTCGATAACCTGAGCCAGACTGCTACCGGTCAGCTGAAGATGCGCGAAGCTGCACATCAGTATCTGTATACGCTGGCGAATAGCTACGGTGTAGATGTAGATGCGCCTGTGCCTATGTGGCGCACGCCTGCACTGGTAGGCAGTGTGATTGTCTATGTGTTGGTTCTGGCAGGTGTTGTGGTGATTCTTCGCCGCCGCAAGTATAATAAAACGCTGGCTAATACCAATGCAGGTGCGGATGTGAGTAAGGCATAAGTACTGACCCGTAATCAAAACTGTCTTTCTTCTAATCCCGGAACACGGCTGCACGGCAGTTACGACCCGCAGCCGTGTTCCCTTTTGGAAACAGAATCACGCTTCTTCTCCTTATGCGTGGTCCTGTTTCCAAAGGCAATACCGTTTCTACTGAAAGGAGATTTCCCCGTGAAATATCAGGATATTATTGCAAAACTGAGCCTGGAACAAAAATGCGCCCTGCTGAGCGGCGGCACGGTGTTCACCACCCGGGCGCTGCCGGGCAAGGGCATCCCGGCCATTACCCTGTCGGACGGCCCCAACGGCGTGCGCAAGCAGGCGGGCGCGGCTGACCATCTGGGCCTGAACCCCAGTGTGCCCGCCACCTGCTTCCCCACCTCTGCCACCGTGGCCAACAGCTGGGACCCCGCGCTGGGCGAGGCTGTGGGCGCAGCCATGGGCGAGGAAGCAGCGGCACAGGGCGTGTCGGTGCTGCTGGGCCCCGGCCTGAACATCAAGCGCAGTCCCCTGTGCGGCCGCAACTTCGAGTATTTCTCGGAGGATCCCTACCTTGCCGGTAAGATGGCGGCGGCCTACGTCCGCGGCATCCAGAAAAACGGCATTGCCGCCTGCCCCAAGCACTTTGCCGTGAACAGTCAGGAGCTGCGCCGCATGGCCTCGGATTCCATCGTGGACGAGCGCACCCTGCGGGAAATTTACCTGACCGGCTTCGAGATGGTGGTCAAGGAGGCGCAGCCCAAGACCATCATGTCCGCCTATAACCTTGTCAACGGCACCTACGCCAACGAGAACGCCCACCTGCTCATGGAGATCCTGCGCAGGGACTGGGGCTTTGACGGCGCAGTGGTCACCGACTGGGGCGGCAGCAACGACCACGCCCTCGGCGTAAAGAACGGCTCTACGCTGGAAATGCCTGCCCCCGGCGGGGATGCCATCCGGGAGCTGATGAAGGCGGTGCAGACCGGCAAGATCACCGAAGCGGACGTGGACGCCCGGCTGGAGGAGCTGCTGGAACTGGTGTTCACCACCAAGGCGGCGGTGGACGCCGCACCCGGCAAGTTCGATGCCGACGCCCACCACGCACTGGCACGCCGGGCCGCTGCCCAGAGCATCGTGCTGCTGAAGAACGAAAACAGCCTGCTGCCCCTTGCAAAAGGGGAAAAGGTGGCGGTCATCGGCGACTTTGCCCAGACGCCCCGCTATCAGGGTGCAGGCTCCAGCGCCGTCAACTCCATCAAGGTGGATTCCTTCTTGGATTGCCTTGCTGAAAGCGGCCTGAACAGTGTCGGCTACGCCAAGGGCTTTGACCGGCAGGGCAAGCCCGACGAGGCACTGAAGGCCGAGGCGGTGCTGCTGGCAAAGAACGCCGATGTGGTGCTGCTGTGCATGGGTCTGGACGAGATCAAGGAGAGCGAGGGCATCGACCGCGCCGACATGAAGCTGGCAGAAAACCAGCTGGAACTGCTGACCGCTGTGGCGGCAGCGAACCCCAACGTGGTGCTGCTGCTGAGTGCAGGCTCCTCGCTGGAAAGCGCATGGGTCAAGGACTGCAAGGCGCTGGTCTACGGCTGCTTGGGCGGTCAGGCCGGTGCGGGCGCACTGGTCGAGGTGCTCACCGGTGCGCAGAACCCCTGCGGTAAGCTGGCTGAGACTTGGGCGCGCAGCTACGCCGACACCCCCGCAAAAGCGCATTTCGGCGGCGACGGCCCCACTGTGGAGTACCGCGAGGGTCTGTATGTGGGCTACCGCTACTACGACACCGCCGGTGTGCCCACCGCTTTCCCCTTCGGCTACGGCCTGAGCTACACCAGCTTTGCGTACAGTGACCTGAAAGCAGACGAAACCGGCGTGACCCTGACTGTCACCAACACCGGCAGCTGTGCCGGTGCCGAGGTGGTGCAGCTCTATGTGGCAAAGCCGGATGCAAAAGTTTTCCGCCCCGTCAAGGAGCTGAAGGGCTTTACCAAGGTGCAGCTGGAAGCCGGAGAGAGCAAGACCGTCACCATCCCGCTGGACGACAAGGCGTTCCGCTACTGGAACGTCAAGACCGACCGCTGGGAGGTGGAGGGCGGCAGCTATCAGCTGCTGGTGGGCGCTTCCAGCGCCGATATCCGCTTGACTGCTGCCGTTACGGTGGCGGGCACCGGCGCACCCGACCCCTACGCGGGCAAAAATCTGGAGCATTACCGCACCGCACAGGTGCAGAACGTGCCGGACGCGGAGTTTGAGGCGCTGCTGGGGCATGCCATCCCGGAGAACAAGGTGCACATCGACCGCAACATGACGCTGGGCGAGATGGGGCACGGACGCAGCCCCATCGGCTGGCTGGCGGCGGCGGTACTGGGCACCCTGCTGCGCCGCAGCATCAAAAAGGGCAAGCCCGACCTGAACATCCTGTTCCAGTACAATATGCCTCTGCGTGCGCTGGCCAAAATGACCAACGGCGCTATCAGCATGGGCATGGTGGACGGCATCGTGATGGAGCTGCAGGGCTTCTGGATCATCGGCCTTGTGCGGGTGATTTTTGAGGCCGTGAAGAACCTCGTGCTGAACAGCCGCATGGAAGAGCGCTTGAAAAACAGCTGAAAGGAAGCAGGCTATGAATTTCTGGAATAACTTTGCGGCAAAGCACCCCGCCGCTGCCAAGTGGGTGCGCGAGGGCGGTCTGTTCGTCATCGTGTCCAACCTCATCACGGTGTTCAAGTACCTGCTGCTGCAATTCCTGCCCAAGGCCTTTGCCAGCCTGCCGGTGGTGGATTTCGGCTGGCCGGGCATCGACATCACCCTGTTCGGCGAGACCTTCAAGTGGAACATCCTCGGCTACGATGCCGCCCACGGCGGCCTGCCCTACTTCTGCGCCTACATGATCGCCATGGTCATCGGCGAGTGCATCAACTTCCCCATCCAGCGCAACTTTGTGTTCCGCAGCAAGGGCAATCTGGCAAAACAGATCGGCTGGTATGTGCTGGCCTTCTGCATCATCACCTGCATCGTCAACTCCATCAACTGCATCTGGGTGGCGGTGGCCGGTCTGCTGGTACCGGACTTCATCTACAACATCGGCACCACCGTGCTCAACGGCGGCATCTCCATGGTGATCTTCTTCTTTGTGAATAAGATCATCTTCCCGGAGGGCGAAAAAGCCGCCAAATAATAAGACATTCTCCTTCATTTTCTTCTTTTCATCATAAACCAGAAGGGCTGCTCCGTTCTCCGGGGCAGCCTTTTTGGTTTGAAGGAGAGCACCCCCTCAGTCATCGCGCAGCGATGACTGAGGGGGTGCCTGCCGCAGCCATCTTATTTTTGTTTTTCTGCACAAAATGTTCTGCGGGCAGGGTTTTCCTCTTGACAAGCGGGCAAATGTTTCGTACTATATTTAGTAGTATGGAATCAAAGACGCTGTACGCAGGTTTCAGTGTGACCCTGTACCCGTTTCAGGCAAAGCGTGCCTGTTTGATATAAAATGGAACCGTAAAGAGAAAAGCCGTATGCTTTTGCCCGTGCCGCCGGTTTTGGGTGGTGCGTATGGTTTTGGTGTCACTTTTTGCATTGAAAGCTCTTTCTATATCATTGCCCGTGTCCTGCTGCGCAGCGTCTCCTGCTTTTAATTTTGCATTGAATTGAAACAAAGGAGAGTGAACGCAATGACCGCGATCGGAGTGATCGTGGCCTTGATCGTTGCTGTTGTCGGTGTGGCTGCGGGCTATTTTATTGGTTACAACAACCGTAAAAAGACTGCCGAAGCCCAGATCGGCAGCGCCGAGGCCGAGGCTACCCGGCTGGTGAACGAGGCGATCAAGACCGCTGACCAGAAGCGCAAGGAAGCGGTTCTGGAAGCAAAGGACGAGGCTTTCCGTCTGAAAGCCGAGGTCGATGCCCAGAAGGCAGAGGCCGACAAGGAGATCAAGCAGCGCCGTGCGGAGATCAGCCGTCAGGAGAACCGCATCGACCAGAAGGAGACAGCGCTGGACCGCAAGACCGAGGCGCTGGAAAAGAAGGAAGAAGAGCTGAAAAAGCGCGCTGCTGAGGCCGAGGAGCGTCTGGCAGAGATCGACGCTCTGCGCGCCAAGGAGATGGAGCGTCTGGAAACGCTGGCCGGTTTGAGCCAGGAGGACGCCCGCGAAGTGCTGCTGCACAAGGTGGACGAGGAGCTGACCCACGAAAAGGCCGTGCGCGTTGCCGCCTACGAGACCGACCTGAAGGAAAACTGCGATAACATCGCCCGCAACATGATCGGCCAGGCCATCAGCCGCTGTGCTGCTGACCACTGCAGCGAGACCACCGTCAGCGTCGTCCCGCTGCCCAGCGACGAGATGAAGGGCCGCATCATCGGCCGTGAGGGCCGCAATATCCGCGCCCTTGAGACGGCCACCGGCGTTGACCTTATCATCGACGACACGCCGGAGACCGTCATCCTGTCCGCCTACAGCCCCCTGCGTCGTCAGGTGGCCAAGATGGCTCTGGAACGTCTGATCCAGGATGGCCGCATCCATCCCGCCCGCATCGAGGACATCGTCCAGAAATGCGAACAGGAACTGGATGCCCAGGTGCGCGAAGTGGGCGAACAGGCCACGTTCGATGCAGGGGTCCACGGCATCCATCCCGAGATCATCCGCCTGCTGGGGCAGCTGCGCTACCGTACGTCCTTCACCCAGAACGTGCTGCAGCATTCCCTGGAGGTCTCCGCCCTGTGCGGCATGATGGCCGCGGAGCTGGGCATGGATGTCAAAAAGGCCAAGCGTGCCGGCCTGCTGCATGATATCGGCAAGGCCGTCGACCATGAGGTCGAAGGGCCCCATGCCCTCATTGGCGCCGATATCGCCAAAAAGTACAATGAAGGCAAGGATATCGTCCACGCCATCGCCGCGCACCATGAGGATCAGCGCCCCTCGACGGCTCTGGCCGTGCTGGTTCAGGCGGCTGACTCCATCTCCGGTGCCCGTCCCGGCGCCCGCAAGGAACTACTGGAGAATTACGTCAAACGTCTGGAAGAACTGGAAGGCATCGCCACCAGCTTCGAGGGCGTGTCCAAGGCGTACGCTATCCAGGCGGGCCGCGAGATCCGTGTCATGGTCAATCCCGACAATGTGGATGACGATGCCACCTATCTGCTGTGCAAGGACATCGCGGAAAAGATCGAAAAGAATCTGACCTACCCGGGCCAGATCCGTGTGACGGTCATCCGCGAACGCCGTGCCATGGGCTTTGCCAAGTAGAGCAGAGCGAACAGGTGTATATTCAGGGCGGCCACTTCGGTGGCCGCCTTTTTTGTTGTACGGATACGTCCCTGCCTGGAGGTGGCTGATGCTCGAAGACTCTTCGCTCCCGGGTATGGCGGCTTCTGCCCTGTGCTGCTGGAAGGATGACGGGCGTCTGTGTTTTCTCCATGCTGCAGGGCTGCTCTCCGGCAGCATACGAAACCCTTCTCTCTCAGAGTGAAAACCCCAAAAGGGATTTTTGGCGTGCCTTAGCTCGCAGGCTTGCCGTTCAAAGCTGCCGAAGGCTCTTATTAGAAGTCATTTCATAATTCCTTGATGACTCTTCTGAGTAAAATCATGGAAAATGCCAAATGAACAAAGGCGGTAAAGTGTTGGTGGAACCTGTCCCAGCGTGCCATTGTCCGCTTGAACGTATTGAGCCAAGCAAAAGTCGTTCGATTTTCCAACGGCGACGATAACGCCGCAAGGGGCGACCATCCTGCGTTGCTTTACGCTTTCGATTGCGCCGATGTGGTGCGATCATCTCAATCCCTTGGGCAGCAAGGGCGTTATCGAGCGGATCACTGTCATAGGCACGATCCCCAATAATTCTTCTGGGCTGTCCCACTGTGACAATTTCATCGAGGGTAGCTTGGACAAGGGTGACTTCATGAGGACCAGCAGAATCCGTGTGCAGGGCGAGTGGAAGACCAGAAGCGTCTGCAATAACCATGAGCTTCGTACCTTTCCCCCGCTTGGTCTTTCCCACTTTTGCGCCCCTTTTTTTGCCACCACGAACGTGCCGTCAATGAAGCATTCCGAGAGGTTTATGGCCCCACGCTCTTCAAGGTCACGGGCGAGAGCCTCAAGGATTTTTCGGAATACGCCCGTTTTGACCCACTTGCTGAATCGGCGATAGCAGGTTGATGAAGACGGGAATCTCTCCGGCAAGTCAGCCCAGGCGGCACCAGTGCGCAATACCCATAAGATGCCGTTCAGTACAGAGCGGTCATCATGGACAGGAGGCCTTCCCCGCACGGAAGAAGCCTCATTTGCAAGGAGAGGTTCCCAAATTGCCCATTGGTCATCTGTTAATCTTTGGTACTTGCTCATGAAATTCGATTACACGATTTTTATGACTTTTTCTGGAATTATGAAATGACTTCTAATTCTATAAGCTAAAATCTCTTAGAGGTAATCCTTCCCATGCCTGAGACTGACCAGACTCCGTCCGCAAGCACATCGTCAGTGGAAAATGCAAACATAAACCTTCTCCAGTGCCGGGTCTACATCGCAGGCATCTTATTGCCGACGATCTCGGTGAACATCCGCTGTGTCTTCAATGAGCCCCCAACAGCAGAAATTGCGCTTCCGGCGTACCCGGAGCTTTTTTCTCTTGGGGAAGCGGACCGTGTCCCGGTCCATGTCTTCGTGCAGGAGACCATGGTGGAGTCGCCGCACTTCATCCTGCTCTTCGAAGGATTCATCGAATCCAAGGTCTACATGAACAGCCCTCTTGAGCGCAGTGTCACCATCAACGCCATCTCGTACTTCGATATCCTGAACGATTGCAAAGTCAGATTCATGACACAGCTCGATGACATGTTCCTTATGTCTGGGGACGGCAACCAGGAACAGGCCGCCTATGTGGTCACGTCGGACATCACCTTCCCGCACTGCCTGTTCCGCTACGGGCTCAAGCCCCTGGATAACGGACTCCCCATCAAATATCCCTCACAATACCTGGAAAATATCTACGCCTTCATGCAGATGGCCGGGCAGGTCGATCCGAAAACAGGCGAAGAGTATCATCCTCCACTGGGACAGCTCCACGCTTCGAAGCTGTCACAATACTTCCGCAACCAAGCGGAAGCCCTCAAGCTGCTCGACCGCTTCGAATACCTCCCCTACTTCGACAAAGCCGGAAAGGAAGGCACGGCATGGAAGATAGCCGGATTACCGGAAACGGACGACATGGCCACTGCCTTCCCCATGGTCTATGGCATGCAAACATTCCATGCCATGGAACTTCTGGTACGGGGGGCCGTGAACGCTTCCGAGGAGCAGACGCTGCGCGAACTGCTGACGTTCCTCGTGCACGAGATGGAGTACGAATACCTCTACGTTTCCAACCCCGCCTATTATGCCGCCATCCCAGCTGACGAAGAAGCCGGCACGGAAGAGGTCCCGGCCAAACTGGTGTCGTCCTGTATGAAGCCCCTGCTGACGGATTCCCTTCCACCACAGTGCAATGTCCTGCACAGGACTCTGGTAACGAGTATCCAGACCAGTCAAAAGTATAAGGGCTCCCCTACCCGTATCCA
>OGLI01000743.1_pt1 | contig 25485 bp, 23 predicted proteins | sample 1572661 | NCBI WGS metagenome assembly OGLI01 (sample SAMEA2581901, study PRJEB24529) | metagenome | biome: Human gut stool | place: China | collected 2011 | reverse complement strand
TACCTTGCGCGTTGGGGCTGAAACGGAATCTAACGAGCTGTTTGACAAAAGCCACGGCTTTTACATTGCGGTGGTCCAGGGATTTTTCCGCGATTACTATTACACCCGGGGAAGCGGCTTTTCCTTCCTGTTGGAGGAGAAGCCGGAATATGCCCGGTATTTCACGCCGTGGGCACAGGTGGCACCAACCGCCTTTCCCAATCCGGCAGAAAATCAGATCATCGAAAATTACTGCTCCGGTGTGTACCTGTCTCCAAAGCAGGTCGTGCAGCTTCTCCGGGATCTGGAGCAGATGCCAAAGGTGCTGGAGGATCTGGAGGGGCTTTGGCGCGATGGACAGTTTGCAGTGCTGAAAAAGGCCCTCACTGCCGCGGCGGAACTGGGTGTCGGCCTGCTGGAAGCTACCGAGGTGGTGGAACCAAACCCCATCTCCCCCAATGAGAGTACCAGCTATTCCAACCTGTACCACTGTGATCGAGATGGGGTGTATCTTTATATGGACACCGTCAGCAGACAGATCGAAGATGCTATCAGGAAAAGTGAGGAATAAGTATGAGCAATAAAGTGTTCCAGCAAAACCTGGATGACAAAAAAGGCTCCCAGCCCGGAGGCCCCTATCTCATTCAGATGCTGTTCAAAGAACCGGTAGAAATGCCGGATAAAGAAAAAATGACTGCCGTAATGGAGAAGCACATCGGATCAACAGAGTGCTTCTGTTATGATAAGAAAATGGCCGGCTTTGCCGCACAGGAGCATATTGCAGAGTTCAAGGACGGAAAATGCCCGGTGCAGCTGATGGTGATGAAATGCGACAAGTTCAAGGGCAAAGGCTTTGATGCCTTTCTGATGAGCCAGATGTGGGACTGCCAGGAGGACCGTGACCGGATCTTCCGGGAGTGCAAATATCAGGTGGTGGCCACCGATATGCTGACTGCGGCGCTTCCAGCGCTGGAGCGTGCCAACCTGGATGCCGACTTTCTGGAGGCTCTGGCAGAGCTGTACCCCACCTGTGAGGCGTTCTATTTCCAGAACTGCGGCAAGCTGTTTCTGGCAGAGGATGTGCGCTCCCATCAGATTGAGGGGCCGGATCGGTTCATCCGCTTTGGCGTCAATGTCCGTTTCTTCAACATCGAGGGCACGGAGGATATGCTCATCGACACGGTGGGCATGAGCACCCTGTTTTTGCCGGATCTCCAGTACCACTTCCACGGCATGGACCCCAACTGGGTGGTAAACCACGCCTACAATGTGGCATCGTACATATTGGAGCATGATAACCCCATTCAGGATGGGGAAACCATAGACGGCGTGGCGGATGGCCAGATGTGCCGGGAGATCCAGTGGAAGTGCCAATATGAAGATGCCTTGATCCAGCCGCCCAGAGGGGTGCTGGACATCAACATGGGAAACTATGCTTCGGGAGGACGCTGAATGAATGGCGTTGTGCTCCTGGTAGGCGGACTTCTGCTTGTGGCGGTGATCAAGCTGATTATAGATCGAAATTGGATCGGCCTGCTTCTCTGTGCTGTCGCCCTGCTTCTGGTCTTTGGGGCTGGACACCATACAAAATAGGCCATTTTAAGAATCGAGGAGGTGAAGTATGCAGAATTCAACAAATATGCGGATACTGGAATTACTCCGGTTTCTCTATGAGCGGACCGATGAAAACCATCCCGCCACAGTATCTGACATCATTGCCCATCTGAATGGAAAAGGAATTCAGGCAGTGCGGCAGACTGTTTACGCAGATACCAATGCGCTGATCGATGCGGGGATTGATATTGTGGTGGTTAAGAGTACCCAAAACCAATATTTTATGGGAAACCGCCTGTTTGAGTATCCAGAACTGAAAATGCTGACAGACGCAGTAGCATCCTCGAAGATCATTTCTGCCAAGAAGTCTGAGGAGCTGGTGCAGAAATTATGCCGTCTGACCAGTCTACATCAGGCAAAGCAGCTTCAAAAATTTGCTGCTTTATCCAGCCGTGTCAAACCGCATAATGAAAAGGTTTACTACATCATTGACAATATCCAAACAGCGATTGGAAACCATCAGCAAATTCGGTTCCAATACTATGAATATACTCAAGAAAAAAAGAAAATCTTAAAGCATGATGGATATTATTATGTCGTAAATCCTTATGCGCTTGAATGGAAAAATGACCATTACTATTTGATTGGATTTTCTCTGAAGCATCAGAAAATTGCTCACTTCCGTGTAGATCGGCTAACAAGTGTAGAAAATCTGGAAACTTACTTTATGCCGATAGAGGGATTTGATGTAGCCTCCTATACAAATAAAATGGTTGATATGTTTACATCGGAGTCATCGAAGGAAGTAACCCTTCTATGTGAAAACGAATTGATGAGAGTAATCATAGATCATTATGGAGAAGATGCTGCTGTTGATAGGTATGATGATACACACTTCACAGCCAAAATTGAAGTGAACCCCAGTGGAACTTTTTATGGCTGGATATTCAAATTCAAAGGGAAAATAAAAATTCTCTCTCCCAAAGAGTGCATTACGGAAATGCAGCAAATCGCTCAGGAATTTATATAGCGCAAAAGAGGTGTTATTGATTTTTAACACCTCTTTTCAAATGAAATTTTTATCCTTGAAGTGAACAGATGTTCGATATACAATATAAGCAAGATGTTCGCAGTTCGTCGAACAAATGAGAGGTGAATGCTGTGGGCAATATAACTTTTGGATCATTTATAGCCGAGAAACGCAAGGCGCACAAATTCAATTTACGCGATACAGCCAAGCATTTGAATATTGCTTACGGTTATCTGTGTGATATTGAGCAAAGCCGCCGTCCTGCACCCAATGGAGATTTTGTGGAACGCATCTCTGCCTTTCTGAATTTGGATAAATCAGAACATGAGTTGCTTTTGGATCTGGCTGCAAAATCACGCAATACAGTATCTGCTGATTTGCCAGACTATATCATGGAAAAAGATATTGTTCGGGCAGCCTTGCGTGTGGCAAAAGAAGTAGATGCTACCGATGAAGAATGGCAGACATTTATGAAAATGCTAAAGGAGCGTAAACGATAGGGGGGAGAGCTTTGTCAATTCCACAAATCCGTACAGAAGCAATCGAGGCAGTAGGGCGAAAAATCCTGATGGAATATGATCCCTCTCTGCTATCCGGGCAACCATGTCCTGTGCCAATCGAAACCATTATCGAGACAAAGTTTGATCTAATCCTGGAGTTTCATACACTAAGAAAAAACCCCAAGATATTAGGGGAAACAATTTTCGATGACGGTGCTGTTGTCTTATATGACCAGATACAGAGACAGTATCGAATGATTGCAGTAAGAGCCGGTACAATCTTAATTGATGAACGGCTTTGTGATCCGTCAAAATTAGGGCGGCTCCGTTTTACCTGTGCCCATGAGCTGGCTCATTGGGTACTACATAAGAAGTTGTACTCTGGTACTGGAGATGTTGCTGCTTATAACGGAAATGTTTCTTCCGACGAAAGTCATGGCATAATTGAGCGTCAGGCGGATACTCTGGCTTCTGCTCTGCTGATGCCTTTACCGCAGATCAAAAAATGTTTTTACCGGCTTAGAATAGGCCGGACAGATGAACAGCTCATTGCTGAAATGGCAAATATTTTTGAGGTTTCCAAGCAAGCAATGCAGATTCGTCTAAAATCCAGAAACCTGATATAACCAAATGGGGGAATAGAGAGAGGCACTGCCCTCTCTCACGCTCCTCTGCTATGCTATTTTGTACCTAATATGTTCGCAATATTGCGAACAAGGAGGGATGTTCTATGAGAAAAGAAAGCACAACAATCCAAAAATGTAACAGCAGGCTAACAGCTTTGGGGCTTAACAGCGACGCTGCGTTTCATAGAAGTAAGCTGATTCTAAAGATTTACCGTGATGTAGTCTGGGTTCTGAGTGAACGGGCAGAAGAATTACAAGAAACTGCTTGGATTATGGGAGAACAAGATATAGAGTCTGGCCTCTGCTATCTTGAAAATTTTGCACCAGATATTGAACTGCAAGCCTTTGAAGAAAAAGTTTGCTGCCTTGTTCAAAATCAAATGCTGGTCAATATTATTGACCGTGCACTCCTTCGTCTGAAACGGTATCCGGATCGAGGAGAACTTTACTATGAAATTTTGACTAAGCAATTCATCTATCGGTTTAACAGTACAGAGAAAGAATTGCTGGAAGAACTAAATATAGAACGCAGTGTCTTTTATGACCGAAAACGAGAAGCCATCTATTTATTTTCTGTTTGCTTGTTTGGATATTCTATTCCAGAAGTCCTGGAGGAGCTGCCCCGACTAAATCCCGACAAATCCCCGACCTAATCCCTACTCCCTTCCGACTTCCGACCTGCTATACTTGTTATAGTGGCAGGAATGCGCTAAATTGAATACTTTTCTACATAAGGCCCGGCATTAACCGGGCTTTTTTCATTCCTGCTGCAATATGGCGGCAGGAACATGGCTGGAGGTGAAAACACTTCCGGCCTTTTTCTTTGCCCGGTATTAGGAGGCCGGTATGCGCTGGGAGGCGTACATAGCAAAATATCCATGACACCGTTCAAATTCGCTGACTACCAAGAATTTGAACGGAGGAAAGGATATGACGAGAGTATTCATTTGGAAAAATAACAGCCCACAGGAATGGGAGGAAATCAGTTTTTCAGCGTTCAGTAAGGCACGCCGCAATGGTTGCTTTACTGGGCGCTTTTTTGTTGAAACAGTCAAAATGTTCCGTGATGAAGATGACCGCATTATCATGGAATGTTCTCGCAAAGATTTTGAAAAATACCAACAGGAGGACCGCCACAGCCGCTATCTCCAGGAACATGAGAAAAGTCGCTCTATATTCCCGGCTTCTCATGTGGGAGATCGTGACGGCACAGAGGAAGGTTATCAGGATACAGATTTGTTTGTGGATGAATCTGTTGATACTGCGGAACAAGCTATTCAGAATTTACTTCTTGAGGATTTACACCAAGCTCTATTGAAACTGAGTCCGGCAGAACGAGATTTTATATTGTCCTATTATGAAATGAAGATACCAAATGCAACTTGTTTAGCCCAACGATATGGTATTACTCGGCAAGCCGCAGATAAGCGATTGAAAAAAATTGAAGAAAAAATAAAAAAGTTGGTTGCGATTTTCTAAAAAAGTGGCAGTAGCAAGTGAGAGGGAAATCCTTTCACTTGCACCTTGACAACCTCATATACGAATCATTAAGTTTGATCCTCTTTGGGCGTAATAGCCGCTACATCAGCGGTATATTTTCTGAGAGCTGCCACTCACATAACAGGCCAACCCATTTTTGCTGTATAGATGAGTTTTCGGTTTATCAGAAATATATCAGGCTGGAATACATCGGATGGCATCCGGTCATGGCATAACAAGGAGGAAAGCTCTCTTACAGCCATAGTCCGAGCGTGATAACAACCGTCGCAGGCCATGGGTAAGACTAAACGAAGTGAGGTGAAATTCCTGAGAAGCGGGCCAGCCACCTGCGGCTTAATGATTACCCGAATCCCTGGGGTGTCGTGGACAAGTAAGGGATAAAACAGGCGCTAAATTGAAGGAGACTCTGTAATTTGCAGAGCCTCCTTCTTACATAATCAAATCTCAAAACATAGGAGGATGAACATGAAAGAAGATTGGATTTATAAGCGTGGGGATTTATATTATGCCAATTTGAACCCTTATTTTGGATCAGAGCAAGGCGGCACCCGTCCTGTCCTGGTTCTTCAAAACAATGTGGGGAATTTTTTCTGCCCCACTTTGATCGTAGCTCCGCTCACCAGTAAATGGATTAAGAAAAAGGAGCTGCCCACACACTATGCACTGGAGAGCGTTCCAGAGCTTGGACTGAAATCTGTTGTTCTGCTGGAGCAAATTAAAACGATTGATAAAAGGCGTGTTTTATCGTACATTGGGCGCGTATCTCGCGAAGAAATGAGAGCGATTGATGATGCTCTGCAAGTTAGTTTAGATATTCATATTCCGGAGGAAATGGAGGCTCCGTAAGGCCACTTACCGGATAAAGGAGGCGTTTTTATGTTTGAAGCAAGAATTGCGGAATTGAACCGCTTTAATGAACAAAATCCTGTCAGCTATGACAAAAGAACCTATACGGTCGATGAGATTCAGGACATTCTGGGTATCAGTCGTCCCACAGCATATAATCTGGTAAAACAAGGTGTATTCCACAGCGTCAGAGTCGGCGGTCATATCCGCATTTCCAAAAAGAGCTTTGATGACTGGCTGGATCACGCAGATGAATGATTTGTCAAGGATGCCGATCTCCAAATCGACATCCTTAACTTTTTTTCTGCTTTCTCTTACAATGAGGCCATAGCAAGAAAAACTTTATAGAGGAGGCAAAAGCCATGCAAAAACAAAGAGTAAAGACCAGTATGTCTGTACCAGAGATGGGCAAAATGCTTGGGCTTGGTAAAGTAGAATCCTACTGGTTGGTTAAAAAGAACTATTTCAAAACAATTCAAGTGGCCGGACGAATGAGAGTTATGCTGGATAGCTTTGAAGATTGGTATGCCGGCCAGTTCCACTATAAAAAAGTGGATGGTACACCGCCCGGAGAGAAATGGAGGCATACTACGATGTCAGTTCCGGAAATGGCGGATCTTTTGGGGCTGAAATCTGGCACAGCTTATGACCTTGTTAAAAGGGGCTATTTTGAGACGACCTTGATTGATCGAAGAATTCGTATCATTACCAGCAGTTTTGAAGCCTGGTATCAAAAGCAAACTCATTATGTGAAAATCTCAGAAAGGAGCAATGAAAATGGCATCTATCGTGAAGCGTAAAAGCAAATATTCTGTGGTGTATGATTACACAGATGAAAACGGAAAACGCAGACAGCGTTGGGAAACCTTCAGCACAAATGCAGAAGCAAAAAAACGAAAAAAGCAAATTGAGTATGAGCAGGACTCTGGAACCTTCTTTATTCCTACGGCAAAGACCCTGAACGATCTGCTCGATGAATATATGTCCATCTATGGTGTAAATACCTGGGCAATGTCAACATATGAAAGCCGCCGTGGTCTGGCGAGAAACTACATAACTCCTATTATCGGAGATATGTTACTATCCGACATCACTCCAAGGATGATGGATAAGTATTACCGCGATCTGCTCTCTGTGAAAACGGTAAGCGTCAACAACCGCAAACCCACAAGCGAATATCTGACCCCGCATACAGTAAGAGAAATTCACAAGCTACTTCGCAGTGCCTTTAATCAGGCGGTGCGTTGGGAACTAATCAGCCGTAACCCTGTCCTGAATGCGACACTTCCCAAAGAAGAACATAAAGAACGGGATATATGGACTGCCGAAACGCTGAGCAAGGCTATGGAAGTCTGTGATGATCCTATCCTCTCCCTTGCCTTAAATCTGGCGTTCTCCTGCTCTTTACGCATTGGTGAAATGCTGGGCCTTACCTGGGACTGCATTGATATTGCACCACAGAGCATAGAAAATGGTTCAGCTTATATATTCGTCAACAAAGAGCTGCAACGGGTTACACGAGGTGCATTGGACGATTTGAGCGACAAAGGTGTTATTAAGAAGTTTCCACCTTGCATAGCCAGTACCCATACTGCTCTGGTCCTGAAAGAGCCTAAAACCAAAACCAGTATTCGCCGCGTGTACCTGCCGAAAACAGTTGCCTATATGCTGGTAGAGAGAAAAAAAGAAATTGATGAGCTGATGGATCTGTTTGGAGATGAATACATCGACAATAACCTGGTCTTTTGCTCCAGCAATGGCCGTCCGATGGAAAGCCAGGTGATTAACCGTGCTTTCAATAAACTTATCAAAGAAAACGGACTGCCTCATGTTGTATTCCATTCTCTCCGCCACTCCAGCATCACCTACAAGCTGAAACTCAATGGCGGCGATATGAAATCCGTCCAGGGCGACTCCGGTCATGCTCAGGTAAAAATGGTTGCAGATGTCTACTCTCACATCATCGACGAGGATCGCTGCATAAACGCTCAGCGATTGGAGGAAGCATTTTACTCATCCAAGACTCCTGACCCTGTTGAAGATACAGAGCCTAAAACTGCGGATACTGCCGTCACTGAAAGTGATGAAAGTGATGCAGCGAAGATACTGGAACTGCTTAAAAATCCCGAAACTGCCGCACTGCTCAAGCAGCTGGCAAAAGCTTTATAAAGTCCCTCCCTCAGAAGAACGCCTCTCACTTTGTGAGAGGTTTTCTTCGTTTGAACCACTTTGCACAGTGACCAAACACTTTTTTTGTTAGCAAGGTTCTGAAAGCATTTTTGAGCGATGTTAGCAAATTCGCGATTTTGTTTGCAACTTCCTCTAATTTCTGCTAACAAATGTTTGCAAGTTCCTTTGGTAAAAATCGAACCTCTGACTTACCGCCTTTCTTAGCAAAAGGCCAAATCTCGTTAGCAAATGTTAGCAAACCAAGGTTTTTTGCAAAAAAGCCACAAAAGCCGCAGAAATAAGAAAAGCCGAAAACCCTGATAAATCAAAGGTTTTCGGCGTGTTTGCTGGCGTCCCTGGCGGGATTCGAACCCACGGCCTTTCGCTTAGGAGGCGAACGCTCTATCCTGCTGAGCTACAGAGACATCTATTCAATTAAAAATGGTAACAATCACTTTTCATCGTAAGGCGGCCGGTAGAGCATAACCTTAGGAGGGGGCTGTTATATCCATTTAACTAAAGAGGCATTCAACACTTAAATAGTATATCACAAACCGCGAGGTAATTCAAGGGCAAACAGTAAATTTAGCTATTCTGCATAAAATTCCCGGAGATTTTTGTTGATAATCAAGAATACTATGCATTTAGAGGTGAATAATACATCACAAAACGATCAAAAAAATATAAGAGAGATCCATGATTAGGTAATTTGCTTAATTGGGGTAAAACCGCATTGCAATAGGGTTTGTTGAGTGCCGAATTTAAGCGGTTACAAGCTGTTAACAATTGTGAATAAAAAATGATGAAAGATTTATACAAATTGCACATTGACGAAAAGCCCCCGAAAATGTTATATTGTATTACAAGGATATCTGTGTCCCGATGCACAGTGTATGCCTTGAACGGTTTTCCCGCCGGGTAATGCTCCGGCAGGTAAAGTTTTTAAGGAGGATCATTCTAATGAAGATCACAAAGATTCTTTCCGCAGTAGCTGCAGCAGCAGTAGCAACAGCCGCTGTCTCCGCAACTGCAGGCGCAACCCTTACCATTCCTACTGGAATCAATACCGGTCTGTCTGCGTCAACAGGCATGTGGATGGTAGCTCTTTACAACTCCCCTGATGAGACAACAGGCAACCCTGGCATTAACTACGGTATCGACCTTACTTCCATTGCTTCCATCTCCGTAACGGTTACTCCCTCCGATCCTGACTGGTGGGACGGCACATTCGGCGGCGGAATCATCACTTCCTGCGGTCCTGCTTCCGCTACTCCCGCAGACCACAACTGGCCTTCCAACGAGTACTGGGGCGTTCTCGACGAGGATCTCGGCCTTGAGACTCTCGCTACTGACAAGCCCGTTCAGTTCGTTAAGACCGGCGACCTGACTTACACCGGCACCGTTACTCTCGACGACAGCAACTGCATTTATGATGTTACATCCATTGAGGGCGGCTACGCTCAGGTTGGTATCCAGGAGTGGGGCGCTACAATGCTCGACATGACCGTTACCGATCTTACCTGCTATGACGCTGCCGGCAATGTTATCATTTCCTTCGACGGCGCAGGCTATGTAGATTCCGATAGCGCTGCTCAGGCTCCTGCTGCTGACGACAACACCGCAGCTACAGTTGACGCCGAGGCTCCCGCAGACACCACTGCTCCCGCAGACACCGCTGCCACCACCGAGAAGGGCTCTCCTGACACCGGCGTTGAGGGTATCGCAGCAGCTGCAGGCGTTGCAGTAGTAGCAGCCGGCGCAGTTCTCCTCTCCAAGAAGAGAAAGTAATTTAATTCGTTTGTTGCCTGTTTCGGCAGGGTACATATTTATTTTAAGGAGGATCATTCCTATGAAGATCACAAAGATTCTTTCCGCAGCAGCTGCAGCAGTTGTAGCTGTATCTGCAGTAGCAGTTAGCGCAAGCGCAGACTTCCGCCCCGTTACCGGCGGCGCTGAGTACTGCCTCGCAGACGGTACCGGCAACTACGGTATCTGCCTGTTCTCCGACGGCACCAACAAGGATAACGTTCCCGCAATGTCCGTTGATATCGACCTCTCCCAGGTTACTCACGTTGCATTCACCTTCGATGTAATCGACGACGCTGACAACCGCGACTGGTGGGACGGCATGGGCGGCGGCGCTATCGTTGTTTCCGCACACTCCGACAAGACCACCGAGGACGCAGATCTGTACAACAAGTACAACTGGGCAACTGCTGGCAACTTCTGGGGCGTTATCGACGAGGATCTCGGCCTTGAGACCCGCGACGATACTCAGGGTATCCTCGCTGAGAAGGTTGGCGATTACACCTACAAGATCGAGGCTGACGTTATCAACCCTGTTGCTAACGGCGACATCGGCAACCTCTCCCTCTACAGAATCTTCATGCAGGCATGGAGCTTCACAATGTCCGATATCGAAGTTGTAAAGACCGAGCTGTCCGACGCTAACGGCAACGTTCTCGCTACATTCGACGCTCTTGGCAACGTAACCTACGGTGCAGGCGCTGCCGCTGACGAGACTCCCGCTGTTGATGACAACACCGCTGCTACAGTAGACGCTGAGGCTCCTGCAGCTACTACTACCACCTCCGAGAAGGGCTCTCCTGACACCGGTGTTGAGGGTATCGCTGCTGTTGCAGGCGTAGCTGTTGTAGCTGCTGGTGCAGTTGTTCTCTCCAAGAAGAGAAAGTAATTCACTTACATAGTGAAAAAAGAAAATTTCAGAATTTTTTAAAAAAGCTGAAACTTTTCTTCAAAGTTCCGTGACTACCGTAGTGCAAAAGGTCAATGAGAAAAAATTTAAAAACTTTTTAAAAGTTTTTGAAACTTTTTCGAGTTCGCCGCCGACTACGGTGGTGAGCGGAAATTGATCCGTTTAACACATCCGAGTGCCCGATAACTCAGAGATGTTTTAAAAAACAATAACTAGGAGGACTATTATGTTAAGAAGAAGAATTCTTGCTTCTGCTATGGCTTCTGTAATGGCTATTGGTTCCGTTGCAGTTGTAGCTTCCGCAGAAGACACAGCCGCTGCTACCAAGCAGATGAAGACAAAGGCTGATCTCGAGGCTCTGGTAAAGAGCTACGATTCTTTCCGCACTAAGGAAATCAACGACTACGGTTCTATGTCTGGCGAGAAGTTCCTGGACGCTCTTGAGTATGCTGACAATGTTATCAACGACAGCGCTTCTACTGTTGATGATTACACTGTAGCTTACCAGATGGTAACAGCAACTTACAACGCTCTCAAGATTTACACTACAGAAGAGCTCGCTACCCTCATCAAGGCTAACAAGTCCAAGTATGAGTCCAACAACATCCTCAACGATGAGCTGAACGACAACCTGTATGATGGCGACAAGTGGACAACATTCGTAAACGAGTACGAGAGTGCAGAGGACGTTCTTGATTCCAAGGATTCCCGCATCATCTCTGACGCTTACGAGAGCCTGACTGATGCAGCTGCTAACCTCGGTGGTCTTACCGTTGTTACAAAGGCTCAGTTCAGAACCGCTCTGAAGAACTACGAGACCCAGAAGCAGAACATCTACAGATATGATACATGGAGAAGAGGTACTGTAAGTGGCGATCTCGGCGGCGTTGATGATTCCTGGAAGTTCAGCGTAAACACTTCCTACGGCGCTCTCTACAGCGTAATCACTAATGATGAGACCGACTTCTACACCATGTACGATGAGTTCGATTCTTACAAGAACGTAAGCAAGACAAGTAAGGAAGACATCGTAAAGGCATATAAGAAGGCATCTTCTTATGCAACAATCCTCGGCGCTTGGGCTCCTGATGACACTGCAAGAGCTTCCAAGGCTACTGTTAAGAGCCTCATCGACAAGTATCGTGGAGTACTCGTATTCAACTACGACAGAGATGACGCTTACGCTCTGCTCGACCAGATCGCAGCAAAGACCACTCTCGGATATGACAAGGATAAGTCCGCTGACGAGCCTTGGACTCTCGAGGTTGCTGAGAAGGTTTCCGTTGATGACTACTCCAACCAGTGGCACAACTCTGGCAACGTAACAAAGCTTACCGAGGCACACATCAATGTAAAGAACACCAAGGATGCAGTTTACATTCCTACCAAGGATAACCTGTGGACTGGCGACCCGATCCTGGCTGCTGGTGATGATTATAAGACCAACAAGATCAGCGGTGTATCCTACAAGCTCTTCAGCAAGGGCAGCACAATCGACCTGACTGATTACATCAACGTAACTGCTGCTGATGTAAACGCTCACAAGAATGACGCTTACGCTCCTGCTGTAGCTGTTAAGGCTGAAAAGACCACTGCTGGTGACGAAGCAAGAGCTGCTGTTGCAGATGCTAACAAGGCTATCGCTGCAAACGACGCTAACGCTACCAACGTAGCAGCAGTTGATACCGCTGTAGCTGCTAAGGACGCAAAGATCCAGGAAGCTTGGAAGACCTTCAAGACCGGCTATCTGGCTGCTTATGCAAACTTAAAGACAGCTATCAAGGCAGTTGAGAATGCACTCAATGCTTCTTCCACTGCTAAGACTGCTACTCCGGCTTCCAGCGATGTTGACGCAATCCTGGCAGCAGGCGATGACCTCAAGGCTGCTATCGCTGCAATGAACGAGTACTTCGGCGAGAACGGCGTAAATGGTGCAGCTCTTGCTACTTATGCAAACGCTATTAGCTGGGACAGCACTTTAATTCCGTGGGATGCTACTGGTGCGGCTAAGGAAGTTGTTAAGGCAGCTCAGCCCATCGTTGACAGCGTTGCTGACATCAAGAAGGAAGCATATCCTAGAGATGCATTCGTTGAGGAGCAGTACACCAAGTACGGTCTGTCCAACGATGTTGAGAACGAGGGCACTGATTCCTATGGTGATAAGATCGGCGAGTGGATCTTCAAGGACTACGTTCAGCTCACAACTGACGCTATCCAGACCACAAAGGGCAAGACCGCACAGATCAAGCACGTTGACCTTGCTACAGCTCTTGAGCTTGCTGAGCTCTACATCGAGGGCGACAAGACCAAGCTTGCTGACGCTGCACAGAACGACATCTACAACCTCTGCGACACAACTGGCGAGTTCGTTGAGGGCTCCGCTAAGGGTTCCGCAGCTGAGTGGACTGTTGTATACAGATACCTGAGCTACGCTCTGTCTGACAAGTATGATCTGGTTGCTGCTAAGTACACCAAGGCACAGGTTGCTGATCTGCTTGAGAAGTCCTATGACCTCGCTGAGAAGACTGGCGACGCTGGTCTGTTCGCAGCTCACCACGATACTCTCGTTGATGTACGTAAGGAAGCAAGCGAGTGGATCGCAGCTGCTAACAAGGAGAAGAAGTACAAGGATAACGTAAGTGCTCCTAACGGCGTACTCGCTACATCCATGTATGAGAAGCTCAAGAATGCATACGATGCACTTGAGAAGGACTACAACGCATTCAAGTACAGCTTCGGTGAGATCTACGTTGCTCTCTCCACTTACGCTGAGATGATCGACGAGGGCGAGCTCGTTGCTAACGACACTCTGAAGACCGCTATGGAGCAGACCGCTCTGAAGCTCTCCACTGTTGAGTCTCTCGACGATGCACTCTACAAGGATGGTTGGGAAGCTAACACAGATGTTGACTGGACCATCGACAACGATGCATATACAAGCGATCGTTTCTTCAACGATTACAACAGAGTATTCACCAGCAACGATAACTATGAGCTGGCTACTAAGACCAAGGCTGGCAAGGCAAAGATCCACAAGCCTGATGATTCCTCTGCTGCTAAGTCCCACAAGGAGCTGAAGGAAGCTTATGAGGCTCTGCTGGCTGAGGTTACCAAGCAGACCACTCCTACAACTGTTCTCGGTGATGTAAACGGCGACGGCGTAGTTAACGCTCTCGACGCTGCTGCAATCCTGAAGGCTGTTGTAAACAACACTGCTATCGACGTAGCAGTTGGCGACTACAACGCTGACGGCGCAGTTAACGCTCTTGACGCTGCTGCTATCCTGAAGTTCGTTGTATCCAAGGCTTAATTTCAGCATAGACTGATACTAACGCTTAATTGGTTTCACCCCGGGGCGCAAGCCCCGAGGCGGAACTTAATTAATAAGCTATAAAAAATATGGAGGAAAACTATATGAAGAAGATTCTTTCTCTCGGCGTTGCTGCTGCAGTTGTATCTCTGACCGCTGTTGCTGCTTCTGCTGCTATCGCTCCTGCATTTGACACAGATGCTCCTGTTGCAGGCGAAACTTTAACTGTTCAGGTCGTTGCTAACGGCATGACACAGGAAGCTACTACTTTCACTGTTAACGCTTCTGAGGGTCTGACCCTTACCGCTAACGAGGCTGTTACCGGTGGTATCTTCAGCACTGAGACCAACAAGTTCGCTTGGGCTGGCACTGCAGTTCCCGCTGACGGCACTGTTCTCCTGACCCTCACCTACACTGTTGACGCTGCTGCTGATGCAGAGGTTTCCGTATCTCTGACTCCTGACGCTGGCTTCACAGATATCTCTGCTGACGCTGTTGCAGCTGTAGTTGTTGCTGGTGCTTCCACCGACGTTCCTAACGTAACTGTTGAGACCACTGAGACTGTTGAGACTGTTGAGTCCACCGAGCAGCCCACTGTAATCGAGACAGCTGAGACTGATGAGACCACCGAGACCGTTGACACCAAGCCTGCTGATGATGGCAAGGGCAACCCTGGTACTGGTGTAGCTCTGGCTGTAGTTCCTGCTGTTCTGGCTGGCGCTGCAATCGTAGTTGCTAAGAAGAGAAAGTAATTCAGTAACAACTGAATGAACCTCGCTTCTAAAGGTTAACAAGATCCCGTCCCGCAAGGGGCGGGATTTTTGTGTTTCCGGATGTCTGAATCGAAGTTTCGGGTGTATAGTCAGATTTAATAAACTTTTGCAAAATTGTTTGTGCACAATGACGGAGAAAGGCTAAAGTCAAAAGTATTTAAGAAAATAAGTTAATTGCGAAAAAATGTAAGTTTGCCATGGCACAAAATATAGAACAAGATGTAGCTAAAAACGCAATCGGACACAATATATAGAATGGAAGGGTTTTGCAACTAAAAGTTGGCTCAGAGAAAGGTTGTACAGCGCAATTTATATAACTTGACTAAAAAAGGACGTGGGTTATTGACATTAGCGGTTAAATTTGATATAATTAATACGGTATATATGATGGCGGTGTTATGGAATCGTGTGTATTCCGTCAGAATTCCGCGGACATGAGAGGTTTATATGAACAGCATAATTGAAGCCCGGAATGTCTGCATGGACTTCGCAATCGGGGACGGAAGCATCGTACATGCACTCAAAGGAATAAACCTACAGATACCGCCTAACCGGTTGTCTGTACTGCGCGGACGTTCCGGTTCGGGCAAAACTACTCTAATAAATATCCTCGGCGCACTTGATCGACCAACATCGGGTGAGGTCATGTTCCTGGAGGACGGACGCGATATCACAAAACTCCCGGATAAGGAGCGTGACCGGCTAAGGCGGGTCGATATGGCGTTTGTGTTCCAGTCGGTTGCGCTGATCTCCACCATGACAGCGTTTGAAAATGTCGAATTTGCGCTTCGGCTAACCAAGCTTCCATATAAGGAGCGCGTCGAGCGTGCCCGGCAGAGCCTGATCCAGGTGGGCTTGGAGAAAAGAATGAATCACCGTCCCGGCGAGATGTCAGGCGGTGAACAGCAGAGAGTTGCAATCGCGCGAGCGATATCGCACTCTCCAAAGATCATTTTTGCCGATGAGCCTACAGCGGAGCTTGACTCCCCGACAGCAATGGCGGTAATGAAGCTCTTCAGAGACCTTGTAAGGCAGAATGATCTGACAATAGTAATGACAACGCATGACACCACAATGATGGATTTGGCTGATATCGTTTACACGCTGGAAGACGGCGTGATTTCTGATGTTAAGGAGAATCAGCCGGAGGAGGGCGCAGATGCCTAAAAAGGTGCTTCTAGCCCCGCCTGAAAACATCATGGTGCAGGCTGAGAATCTCGTGAAGATCTACAAATCGCGCGATGTCGAAGTAATGGCGCTCCAGGGTCTTGACCTCACGGTCGAGCGCGGGGAGCTGATGGGGATCGTCGGGGCCAGCGGAAGCGGCAAGTCTACATTGCTGAACATGCTCGGCGGACTCGACAGGCCATCAGCGGGAAGCCTTTACGTAGACGGCGTTGATATGCTGAAATTCACAGAGAAGGATTTCATAGAATATAAGCGAAAGACCGTAGGGTTTGTGTGGCAGAACAACGCACGAAACCTTATTCCATACCTGACCGCCAAGCAGAACGTCGAAATGCCGATGCTGCTCTCCGGGTTCAGCGGAAGGAGCCAGCGGGCAGACGAGCTGCTCGACATGGTCGGACTTTCACACCGCAAGAACAGCCGGCTGGATCAGATGTCCGGCGGTGAGCAGCAGAGGGTTGCGATAGCGATAGCGCTTTCGAATAACCCGAAGCTTCTGCTTGCGGACGAACCGACCGGTTCAGTCGACACGGCGACGTCGAAACTGATACTGGACGTGTTCAGAGAACTTAACAGGGCAATGGGCGTTACTATTATAATTGTAACGCACGATACAAAGCTTTCGGCACAGATAGACCGCGTGGTGGCGATCCGGGACGGAAAGACATCTACTGAACTTGTGCGGAAGTCGGGCATTGCAAAGTCGTTCGGCGAACTGAACGAGCAGGAGGAGACCTCACACGAGGAACTCACCGTGCTTGACAGGGCAGGGCGGCTTCAGATCCCCAAGGAGTACCTTGAGGAACTCGGGCTGCGGGGCGGCGACAAAGTCCGCGTCGAACTTGAGGAAGGCAAGATCTCCATTTACCCGCGCGGCATCGCGGACAAGGCTAGTAAATAATCGGGAGGGAGAACCCGATTTGCTGCAAAGCAGTATTTAGGAAAGGTGGATTTCACTGTGGCAAAAGAGCGAAAAGCCAGACTGAAGAGAGTCACTTCATTGTTCATGTCAGCCGTAATGGCGGCGACTCTCGTACAGGTCCAGCTGGCGCCCGGCGCTGCTGCGGAGGAGAGTGCAGACTCATCGTCCTCCACGACCGTTAACGCGGACAGCCTGAGCATTGTCAGCAACAAAAACGCGTACAGAAAGTACATAGCAAGATATCCGGACGCTGCAAAGCCGATGGAAGAGGTAAACATTGACGTTACAAAGTTCGAGCAGAGCGACGACATCAATGTTCAGCTCGAGGACTACGACGGCGAAAAGAAGTGTGTAGCCTGGGTGGACTGCGAAGGCACCCTGACATGGAAGTTCGACGTTAAGACCGCTGGTCTGTACAACCTCGAGATGTTCTATCACCCCATCACCGCGACCAACACCACTATCGAGGTCGAGATGAAGATCGACGGAGAGTATCCGTTCGACGAGGTGAAGCTGGTAGAGCTTGACCGCTACTGGCAGAACGAAACTCAGATCGGCTGGGACGCACGCAAGAAGAACCAGAAGCGTCCTCCCCAGGTCGAGTACAACACCTGGGTAACATACCCGATCAAGGATAAAGACGGACTTATCAATACTCCGTACTTCTTCTACCTTTCCGAGGGCGAGCATGAAATCTCGCTCACAGGTATAAAGACCAACTTCTACCTCAAGAGCATGAAGTTCTACAACACCGAGGAGCTGCCCAGCTATGCGGACATCAAGCCCACACAGGAGCAGATCGACGCTACTCCGGCATTCGGCAGCAGCGAGGATATAGGTCACATCGAGGCAGAGAACACTTACTACACAACTTCCTCGACCCTGTATCCTACATACGACAGAACTGACTACTCCGTCAGCCCGTCTCACCCGGTAAACAAGCGCTACAACACAGTCGGCGCTGATACCTGGGATCAGGCTACCCAGACCATCGCATGGCAGGTAGAGATCCCCGAGGACGGTTACTACAAAATGCAGATCAGATGCCGTCAGAGCACGATGCGCGGATTCTTCTCCAACCGCCGCGTCTACGTTAACGGCGTTGTTCCCTGCAAGGAGCTTGACGATATCAGGATCCAGTACAACCCTAACTGGCAGACTGTTGAACTCAAGGACGAAAACGGCGAGTACATCTATCTGTACCTCCACAAGGGTACTAACGAGATCGCACTCGAGGCTATCCCGGGCGACATCGGTCCGGTAATGGAGCGCCTTGACGACCTCATCTTCCAGATGAACTACTACTACAGACGTATCCTCATGATCACCGGTCCCTCCCCCGACGAGTACAACGACTACTACCTCGAGGATCAGATCGACGGTCTGTTTGACTTCCTCCAGACTGCTGTAGATACCCTCTACGCAGAGAAGGCAGGTATCGAGTCACTCACTGGTCAGGGCTCCGAGGCTTCCACGCTTCAGACTATGGCGGTCATCCTTCAGATGGCTATTGACCACCCCGAGGATCTCCCGCAGATGCTTTCTTCCATCAAGGATCAGATATCCGCTGTTTCCGCATGGATGAGAGACTATCGTGACCAGCCGCTTGAGATCGACTATATCGAGGTAAAGTCCACGCACGATAATTTCCGCGACAGCTCCACGAACTTCTTCTCAGCTCTCGCATTCGGCTTCCAGGCGTTCATCGGCTCCTTCTTCGAGGATTACACCTCCGTGTCTGACTCCACAGGCGTTGAAAAGACGATGAACGTATGGGTTTCCCTCGGCCGTGACCAGGCTACTGTTGTTAATGAGCTGGTAAGCTCCGAGTACAACCCCAACAGCGATACCAAGGTAAGCATCTCGCTGGTACAGGGCGCCGTTCTTGAGGCAACTCTCGCCGGCAAGGGTCCTGAGGTCGCACTGTTCATCGGCGGCGACTTCCCTGTAGTCTGCGCTTCCAGAGGTCTGCTTGTCAACCTCAAGGAACAGCCCGGATACGATTCCGTCGTAAGCAGATTCACACCTGACGTTACAACTCTTTATGAGTTCAACGGCGGCGTTTACGGACTCCCGCTCACCGAGAACTTCCCGATGCTCTTCTACCGTACCGACGTACTGGAGGAACTGGGCTACACCGAGCCTCCCGCAACATGGGACGACCTCATCAACATGCTGCCTGATATCCAGAGAAAGTACCTTGAGGTTGGTCTGATCCTTCCGTCCAACATCTCATCTCAGGTATTCGACGCAGGCAACACGTTCGTACTGCTGATGCTCCAGACAGGTCAGGATTTCTACAACTTTGACGAAGCAAGCGGCCAGTACGTTTCCACAACATTCGACACAGAGGCTGCCGTTGAGGCGTTCACCAAGTGGACTAAGTTCTACACGGTTTACGACTTCGACCAGACCTACGACGCATTCACACGATTCAGAACCGGTGAGATGCCGATGCTGCTCCAGAACTACGCGTTCTATAACCAGCTCAGCGTTGCGGCTCCTGAGATCAAGGGTCTGTGGTCATTCGCACACGTTCCGGGTTCCTATGTGACCGATGAGAACGGCAACAAGGTCAAGGACGAAAACGGCAACTACAAGATCAACTACACGGCAAACTCCGGTTCCTCCGGTGCAGTTATCTTCACAAGCTGCAAGGACGTAGGCGCAGCTTGGAACTTCATCGACTGGTTCACCACCACCGACGTTCAGGTAGAGTACGGTAAGACGATCGAGGCCATCATGGGCCCGATGGGTCGTTACGACACCGCAAACGTCGAGGCGCTTTCCAGACTGAACTGGTCTACTTCTGAGTACGCTAAGATCAGCGACCAGATGAACAACCTGAGAGAAGTTCCGATCATTCCGGCTTCCTACGCAGTTACACGTAACGTTTACAACGCATTCAGAGCGGTTGTAAACAACCAGAAGAATCCGAGATATCAGCTCAGCTCCTACAACAGAGACATCAACTCTGAGATCGTAAGAAAGCTGAAGGATCTCGGCTACTACAATGGTTAAGGTCAATGCCCTTCCCGCGAAAGCGGGAGGGATACCGTACCATAAGAAAAATAGGAGGAATCAGCTTGTTCGGTAAAGAGAAATCGCAGTATATCGAGGACAGCAAGTTCCGTTATACGATGCGTGAAATGAAGAAGAACGGCAGCGCATATATCCTCGCTCTCCCGTACTTCCTTTTGTTCCTGATATTCACAGGTATACCGGTCGTTATCTCCCTCCCTGTAGGCTTCACGAACTTCAACATGGTTCAGTTCCCGCAGTGGGTAGGACTCAGCAACTTCTATACTCTGTTCCTTCAGGACGACGTTTTCCTTATTGCTATCCAGAATACGCTTGTATTCGCTATCATCACCGGCCCGGTCAGCTACATCGCGTGCTTCCTGCTGGCTTGGCTCATCAATGAGATGCCCGGTCCGCTGAAAACTGTATTTACATACATTTTCTACGCTCCGACCCTTGCTGGTAACATCTACGCAACATGGCAGCTCATCTTCTCCGGCGATACCTACGGCTTCCTGAACTCCGTTCTCATCAGCCTTGGTCTCATCAACGGCCCTCAGCAGTGGCTGACCGACGCAAGATACATTCTCATGTGCGTAATCATCGTACAGATGTGGATGTCCCTTGGCGCAGGCTTCCTTTCTCTGCGTGCAGGCTTCCAGGGCATTGATAAGTCCGGCTACGAGGCTGGCGCTATCGAGGGTATCAAGAACCGCTTCCAGGAACTGCTCTATATCACGATCCCCGCTATGGGCCCGCAGCTTCTGTTCGCGGCTGTAATGCAGATCACATCTTCCTTCACCGCTGGTGATATCGGCAGATTCCTGACCGCATTCCCGTCTACTGACTACGCAGCGCACACGATCATGACCCACGCATTCGACTACGGTTCAGTCCGTTACGAAATGGGTTACGCCTGCGCTATCTGCTTCCTGCTGTTCATCGTGATGATACTCGTTAACAACGTTATCCGCAAGGCGATGGCAGGAATACTCGATACTTAAGGAGGACGGAAGATGCGCATTATTAAGAAAAGAAAAAAGTGGGGAGGCTCCCGCGGCGGTGATATCGCGATCTTCATTCTGCTCGTGCTTATCGGACTGTTCATGCTCTTCCCGATCTATCTGTCGGTGATCCAGTCGATCAAGCCAGTCGAGGAACTGTTCGTGTTCCCGCCTAAGCTCTATGTTCAGCGACCCACCTCGCAGAACTTCGAGGACATGCTGAAGGTTGCAGGCTCCCTTGACGTACCGTTCTCAAGATACGTTTTCAACTCCGTATTCGTTTCTGTAGTCGTTACAGTAGCCCAGCTCTTCCTTTCATCTTCCGCAGCTTACGTGCTGTCGAAGGTCAAGGCTCCGGGCGTAAAGGCTATGAACAAGGTCATTGAAATTGCCCTTCTGTTCACTTCCTCTGTAACCTACATCGTACAGTACATCGTTATGGCTGGTATGGGCATGATCGATACATACTGGGCTATCACGCTGCCGTACATCGCAACTCCTATGGGTCTGTTCCTTATGAAGCAGTTCATGGGTCAGATCCCCGAAAGCATGATCGAAGCCGCAAAGCTCGACGGTGCGAGCCACCTCAGAGTTTGCTGGCAGATCGTAATGCCGAACGTTAAGCCTGCATGGCTCACCCTGATGATATTCGCATTCCAGGGCGCTTGGCAGATCACCGGCTATCTGTTCGTTTATTCCGAGCAGCTCAAGCCTATTCCTATCGTAATGCAGCAGATCGCAGCGGCAGGTATTGCGCGACAGGGCGTATCGTCAGCGACAGTTGTTGTGCTGATGCTGCCACCTATGATACTCTTCCTTATTCTCCAGAGTAACGTCGTTGAAACGATGGCTCACTCCGGTCTGAAGGATTGACCTGCTGTACAGAACAGCGATTCTATTTACGAAAGGATGATTTTAGTGCCATCAATCAAGCGCATTGCAGCGCGCGTGACGGCTGCGGCTATGGCTGCGGTCACGCTCATGACAAGCGTTGCGTATGCAGATGAGCCATATGACGGATATAACTACGACTGGTGGGGCGACCCGGTTCCCTCACAGAACGGCTACGTTGTAGATAAGGTCATCACCGGTGCGGACATCGGTGTTGGCACCCTCTCCGAGCCGAGCGACATGTTCTTTTCCGACCTCGGCGACCTGTATCTTGCCGATTCGGCATACAAGCCAACAAGCGGTTCTGATAGCGCAAAGGGAAGGATCATCGCCACCGATGAGAACTTCCAGCTCAAGTTTACTGTTGAATCCCTCGATTTCTCCGGAGTTCAGGACTGGCTCGACATGAAGAACAGCGAGCTGAACATCGGCGCGATCTCCCAGGCGGATTTCAACAAGATAACAAGCCTCAGCTTCAACGGTCCTACCGGCGTTTATGTTGACGTTGATGAGGGAGAGTCCACGATCTACGTTGCGGACAACTCCAACGACCGCGTTGTTGCATTCACAGTCGACGAGATCGGAACCGACGAGTACAAGACCTCCGTCGGCAAGGTAAAGGTAGTTTATACAAGACCTGACGCTTCAATGTACGATTCTTCCGTAACGTTCAACCCCAGCAAGGTTCTGGTTGACGCTGCGAAGAACGTGTACGTCTGCATCAAGTCCATCACAAAGGGCGCGGCAGTGTTCTCCAAGGAAGGCGACTTCAACGGATATTTCGGTGCGAACCGAGTAGAGGCTACCGGCGAGGTTCTGATGAACGCATTCTGGAAGCTCATATTCAGCCGTGAACAGGCAAAGAGGATGAGAAGAAGCGTTCCTGTCGAGATCTCCAACTTCGACATCGACTCCGATAACTTTATTTATACAGTTACCGAGTCCAAGTCTGCGGATACAGATATCTTAAAGAAGCTGAACTCCGCAGGTACGAACATCTACACAAACCTGGGCTACTCTGATTACACATTCGGCGACGCGCTGATCAAGTACTACAGAGGTCAGACCTACTCCTCACAGATAACTGATATCGACGTTTCCGCAGACGGAACGATCAATCTGCTCGACCTCAAGACCGGACGTGTGTTCCAGTACGACGACGAGTGCCAGCTCCTGTTCATCTTCGGCGGCATAGGTCAGCAGAAGGGTACGTTCAACATCGTAAACGCAGTTGAGAGCCGCGGAAGCAATGTGTATGTACTCGATGGACGTAAGTGCTCCATCACGGTATTCAAGCAGACCGAGTTCGGTTCCATCGTTCACAACGCTATCGCGCTGTTCAACAAGGGCAAGTACGAGGAAGCAAGACAGCCGTGGGAGGAAGCGCTCCGCCGCGACAGCAACTACTGGCTGGCATACATCGGTCTCGGTAACGCTTACCTGAACGAAGGCGATTACGATACCGCGATGAAGTACTTCTACTACAACTCCAAGTCCGGCTACAACGACGCGTTCAAGAGCTGGCGTATGAACTTCATCAGAGACAACTTCACCGTATTCGCTATAGTCATTCTGGTGCTTCTGGTAGGTATCTACGTGCTCTCCACCTGGAGGAACAAGGTACGTGCAAGGAAGCGCACAGAACAGGAAAAATTGTTCAAGGAACGCAATAAAGGAAAGGAGGACGTCTGATTTATGAGATTCAATCTTGATATGCCGGCATGGAAATGGCCGTTCTACATCATGCGTCATCCGTTCGAAGGCTTTGAGGATCTCCGCTGGAAGAAAGCCTACAACATGAAGGTGGCTCTCGTCATCGTTGCGCTGCTCTTTATCGTGAGCGTGTGCAGCGAGCTCATGACAGGCTTCCTGTTCAATACCGCAGCGGTAAAGATCTTCAACATCGTTCCGATCATAATCCGCACAATCGTAATATTCTTCACATGGGTAATAGGCAACTGGGCGCTGTGCACACTGTTCGACGGCGAGGGTACCATGAAGAACATCTGCGTTAACACCGCATATGCTCTCGTTCCCTACATCATCGGTCAGGTTATCAACATTATCCTCTCCAACTGCCTGCTCAGAACTGAGTCAGCTTTCATCACATTCGTTTCTTACGTAACGATCCTCTGGACTGTGGTACTGCTGATCTCCGGCATGAAGACAGTTCACCAGTATTCCATTCCCAAGACCCTGCTGTTCATGCTTATCACCATTCTTGCAATGGTTGTTATCCTTATTCTTCTGGTACTTCTGGTTTCCCTGTTCCAGCAGGTTTACGTGTTCATCTACTCGATCTACACAGAGCTGCTGTACAGATTCTCCAACCTTGAGCCTACAGCCCTGATCTTCATCTTTATCGGCGTTATCGCTGCTGTCATCGCGATCATTGTCGCAGCGTACACCGCTTTCGAGAAGCATCAGATCGCTAAGGAGCGCAAGAAGCTGAAGTCCTGACGAACAAGAACATTAGCGAGCCTGCTCCCCGGGACGGGGAAAAGGCGTAAATATAGTAAATGGTGGTGTAAAAATGCTACATATCCGCAAGAAAATACTTGTCGGCGCACTCTGCGCGAGCATGGTGCTTTCGGCAAGCCAGAGCGTTGCATGGTCTGAGAGCAACAGCATGACGGCAGAAGCGGGCAGCGCAGAGGCAGGTTCGGAAGAATCCGCCGCTGATACCGCGGAGGCAGAGACCTCCACTGCGGAGGCTTCCACTTCCGAGGCAGAGCCTGTGGAGGACGAGAAGCAGCCTATCCAGGAAGATGACGTTCTTGCTGAGTGCGAGCTTGCAGCTTCAAATGAGAATTTCGAGCTGCTGGTGAACACAAAGACCGGCCTGTTCGCATTCCGCACAAAGGACGGCGAGCACATCTGGTGGAGCAATCCTTACAATGCAGACGACGATCCTGTTGCGAACAACTCCAAGAAGGAGGATCTCAAGTCCTCTCTCGTGATCAACGCAGTTAAGGTAACAGATACCGAGTCCCCGTCGACAACGGTGCGTTCCTGGAAAGACAGCGTAAATGCGATCGTTGAGACCGCAGACGATATCAGACCGGGTCTTAGTGGTCTTGCTCAGACAAGAGGCAGAAATGCTATTTCGTGGGATGGGAAGCTTGCAACGGATTTGGAATATGTTCGGAAAATCACATTTTGGGGTGATGTGAAGATAGTAGTCGATACTGTGAAACAGGTGTTTTTTAAGCATAAGGGAATAGAAGGCTCGGATATGGATGAGGTGGAGATCACCGATGATTTTGGGGATTATCTGTTGAAAGCTGGGAGAGTGAGTCAGGAAGAATACGAAGAAAAACGAGAGGAAGCGCGAGAACTACTAGGAGAGTAATGGAGATGCAGATTGAAGGATGGAAATATTATAACCATGCAACAATTCCTACGACAGCTCCTCAAGAAATACCGGATTTAAGAGCAGTTGAGAATGGTGATGTC
>OGLI01000739.1_pt1 | contig 25611 bp, 17 predicted proteins | sample 1572661 | NCBI WGS metagenome assembly OGLI01 (sample SAMEA2581901, study PRJEB24529) | metagenome | biome: Human gut stool | place: China | collected 2011 | reverse complement strand
CGCAAGGGAGTTCCTCCCTTGACCCTTTCGCGCGATTCAGTTGGTGACACTTTCAAGCTATGTCCGCGTGTTAATGCAGAGATTTCGCCTCTGCGGAGGCGACCAGAGGGCTTTGCGGTCGCCCTCTGGACTGCTTCGCAGCGCACACTCCCATAATTGATTTTGTTTGTTGCATGGAGAACCGCGTCTATGGGCATAATTCAGGCGCGCAAAATCCCCCCCATGCAAAAAGCCGCCGCGTTTTGCCCGCAGCGGCTATTGTTATCCACAAAGATTCCACATTTCTTGCACTTATTCCACATCCATGTCCTCGAACGCTTCCAGCCCCTTCTTTGCCTCCGCCTTCGCGTCGCCGTGGCGGACGAAGCACATCGTGACGAAGCTCAGGGTGGAGAAAATTGCAGCATAAGGGAAAAGCACGCGGTAGTCGATGGCGCGCATCAAAGAACCCGCGGCAATCGGCGTGACAACCTGCGCAACCATCGAAAACGTGTAGTAGTAGCCCGTGAAGCGCCCGATGTCGCTGCCGCGGCACATTTCCACTACCATCGGCAGAGAGTTGACGTTAATCGCCGCCCACGCCAGACCAACCAAGGCGAAAACGACGTACATCACCGGGGTGATAACGCTCGACGTGCAGGTAAGGACGAAGCCGAGCAGGAAACAGAGCGTCAGCAGGGCAACGCCAAGCTGAATCGTCCGCTTTCGCCCGATTTTCGCCGCCAAAGCGCCAATCGGGATGTAGGAGCAAATCGCGCCCGCCGTCGCGACGAGCAGGCACGTTGATGCGCCGCCCAAGCCTTCGCCCATCACCTGCTCAATGTACTTCGTGAACCACGTCGTCACGCCATTGTAGGCGATAAACCAGAGCGAAATGGACGCCAGCAGGAAGGTCAATGACCGCTTGACCTCCTTCGGCAGCACTTCGTTGCCCGATTCATCCTTCGCGGCGAGGTTCCAATCCGGGTGCTGCTTCTCCAGCGCGCGGTTCTCTTCGGACAGCCTCTTTTCCTTCACCGTCAGCGCCAGCACAAGCACCGATACTGCCATAATCAGCGACACGATGATAAACAGCGGCTGATAATCCACATGTCCCGCCACCTTGCGCGACGCGGGGTACAGCACTGCCGCCAGCGCCAGATACAGAATGCCGCCGACCGCGCCCATCAGGTTGATGACGGCATTGCCGCGGCTGCGCAGGGGCTTCGGGGTCACATCCGGCATCAGCGCCACCGCCGGGGAGCGGTACACGCCCATCGCAACAAGCAGCAGCGCCAGCACCGCGATGAACAGCCCCAAAATCAGCGGCGAGGGCGACGCGGCATAGGCGTTGTCCAGCACGGGCAGCAGGTTCATCAGTACGACCGCCGCCGCTGTGCCGCCAATGATGTAGGGCATCCGGCGGCCAATGCGCGTGTTCGTCTTATCCGACAGAGCGCCGAAGAGCGGCAGCAGGAACAGCGCCAGCACATTATCCGCCGCCATGACCGCGCCCGCAATCGTCTCGTTCAGGTGGAAAGTATCCGTCAGAATCAGCGTCATCACGCTGTCATACATCTGCCAGAAAATGCAGATGGACAAGAACGCCAGACCGACCAGCATGGTACGCTTGGTGTTGAGCTTCACGGCAAATTTCGCCCCTTTATTAATACTATTTCCAGATAAGAATGCGCCAAGATGCGCCGCGAATTTTTCATTCTGGCTAACGTGAATGGAACGCAGCGTAGCAGCGCTACGCTAAGTGGAATGAGCGGACGCCAGAATGGAAAAGGCGCAAGCAAATGGCGCAGGTGAATCTGGAAATAGTATAAATCATCCGTTCCAGTCTACCACGTTTTGCGCCGAATGTCCATGCGTTCACACAGATTTCGTTTTCCCTTTGCGGAATTCTTACGCTTGCGCATTTTTTCCTTTACGAAACCGATTTTCCGTTGTATAATAAGAAATGGTACTCGATAAAGAGGAGGCGAACGGAGCATGGAGACGGGCAAACGATGCCTGATTGTCGTGGACTACCAGAAGGACTTTGTGGACGGTTCTCTCGGCTTTGAGAAGGCAGTCACGCTTGACCACGGGATTGCTGAGAAAATCCGCCTGTATCACAGCCGCGGCGACGACGTGATGTTCACGCTGGATACGCACAATGACGACTACCCGACCACGCAGGAGGGGAAAAATCTCCCCGTGCCGCACTGCATCGCCGGAACGCCTGGACACCGCCTGTTCGGGGAAACAGCGGCGTGCCGCCAAAAGCAGGACATGGTGTTCTTCAAGCCGTCTTTCGGCTCAATGGAGATGCTCTGCTACCTGCGCACGCACCCGTATCAGGAAATTGAGCTGGTCGGCGTGGTAACGAACATCTGCGTGATTTCAAACGCCGTGCTGTGCAAGGCAGCGCTGCCGGAAGCGCGCGTGTCCGTGGATGCGTCGCTTTGCGCGTCCAATGACGAGGCGCTGCACGAAAAGGCGCTCGATGTGATGCGCGGACTGCAAATCAATGTGACAAATTTCGACAAATAAGATAGAACAGGATGGGCAAAGCAATGGCAAATCGACCGCAGGAAAACCCGACGATGCTCTGTGATTTCTATGAACTCACGATGGGCAACGGCTACTACCGCAACGGTTTCTACAAGCGCAATGTGTATTTCGACGTGTTCTTCCGCAACGTGCCTGACGGCGGCGGCTTCGCGATTGCCGCGGGGCTGGAGCAGATTGTCGAGTACATCCAGCAGCTGCATTTCTCCGATGATGATATTGCTTATCTGCGCGGCAAGGGAATTTTCGACGAGGGCTTCCTCACTTACCTCAAGAATTTCAAGTTCCACGGCGATATTTACGCCGTCCCGGAAGGCACGCCCGTGTTCCCCGGCGAACCGCTGCTGACCGTCCGTGCGCCCGCGATTGAGGCGCAGCTGATTGAAACGTATCTGCTGCTGGAGATTAACCACCAGTCGCTGATTGCAACGAAGGCGAACCGCATCGTCCGCGCGGCGCAGGGACGCGCTGTGCTGGAATTCGGCTCCCGTCGCGCACAGGGCGCGGACGGCGCGGTCATCGGCGCGCGCGCGGCGTACATCGGCGGCGTGGCAGGCACGGCGTGCACGCTGACGGACGTGCTCTACGGTGTTCCGGCGGGCGGCACGATGGCGCACTCGTGGGTGCAGATGTTCCCGACGGAATACGACGCTTTCAAGACCTACTGCGAGCTGTACCCCGACAACGCGACGCTGCTGGTTGACACCTACAACACGCTCAAATCCGGCGTACCGAACGCTATCCGCGCGTTCAAGGAGATTCTGCTGCCGCGCGGCATCACCAATTTCGCCATCCGTCTGGACTCCGGCGACATTTCGTATTTGTCCAAGAAGGCGCGCAAGATGCTCGACGAGGCGGGTCTGCCGAACTGCAAGATTACCGCGTCGAACTCGCTGGACGAATACCTTATCCGCGACCTGATGATGCAGGGCGCGCAGGTGGATACCTTCGGCGTGGGCGAACGGCTGATTACGAGCAAATCGACCCCCGTTTTCGGCGGCGTGTACAAGCTGGCGGCGATTGAGGATGACGAGGGCAACATCATCCCGAAAATCAAGGTCAGCGAGAACACGGCAAAGATTACCAACCCGCACTTCAAGCGCCTGTACCGCCTCTACGACCGCGAGAGCGGCAAGGCGATTGCCGACGAGCTGACCCTGCGCGACGAGGTCATTGACCCGACGAAGCCGCACGTCATCTTCGACCCGAACGCGACGTGGAAGACCAAGGAATTGACCGACTTCACCGTGCGCGAACTGCAGGTGCCGATTTTCCAGAACGGCGAACTCGTCTACGAGCTGCCCGAACTGAACGACATCAAGGCATACTGCCGCCAGCAGATTCACACGCTGTGGGACGAAGTGAAGCGCTTCGAGAACCCCCACACCTACTACGTTGACCTCTCCCAGAAGCTTTGGGACGTCAAGCGCGGACTGCTGGAAGCCGCAAAATGCTGATTTTCCCCTTCGTATCGCGATAAGGAGGCGTTTCCCATGCGCGTAGAGCAGCAGAATCACCGGCTCATCATCCACGATGGCAGAAGCGAATGCTGGATTGACCCCTGGGGCAAGGACAGCCTGCGCGTGCGCATGAGCGCCGAGCCGGGCATGGACGACCACGACTGGGCGCTGACCGAACCGGTTGAAGCGACGGACGTCGTCATCCGCAGCGAAGTCATCGACACGACCGACCCGTGGTACAAGGGCAAGGAGTGGGCGAAGTACCACCAAACCGGCACGGAATGGACGTTGACGAACGGCAAAATCACTGCGAAAATCTCCACCGAGGGGTGGATTACGTTCCTGAACCAGCGCGGCGAGGTGCTGACAGCAGAATATTGGCGCAACCGCGACCGCATCAACCGCTACTGCGTCCCGCTGCGCGTTCCGGCGCGTGAACTCAAGCCCATCCCCGGCGGCACGGATTTCTCCCTCACCGCGCGCTTCGAGGCGTATGACGACGAGATGATTTTCGGCATGGGGCAGTATCAGGATCGCCATTTGAACAAGAAAGGCTCTGTGCTGGAGCTGGCGCACCGCAATTCGCAATCAAGCGTGCCGTTCTTCGTGTCCAGCCGCGGCTATGGCTTCCTGTGGAACAATCCGGCAATCGGTACGGCGGCGTTCGGCACGAATGTGACGGAGTGGTCGGCAAAATCCACCAAAAAGCTGGATTATTTCATCACGGCGGGCGACACCCCGGCGGACATCGAAGCGAACTACACCGCCGCAACCGGGCGCACCCCTATGATGCCCGAATACGGCATGGGCTACTGGCAGTGCAAGCTGCGCTACCGGACGCAGGAAGAGCTGCTGTCCGTCGCGCGCGAAATGAAGCGCCGCGGACTGCCACTGGATGCCATCGTCGTCGACTTCTTCCACTGGACGCGGCAAGGTGATTTCCGCTTTGAGCCGCGGGACTGGCCGAATCCGCAGGCGATGGTGGACGAATTGAAAGCAATGGGCGTGGAGACGGTTGTATCCGTCTGGCCGACCATCGACGAAAAGAGCGTCAACTTCGGCGAAATGGCAGAGCGCGGCTTGCTGGTGACGGCTGACCGCGGCAACGCGATTGTCATGACGTGGATGGGCAATACACTCTTCTTCGACGCGACGAACCCGGAAGCGCAGGCATTCGTCTGGGAGCAGTGCAAGAAGAACTACTACCAGTATGGCATCCGCTGCTTCTGGCTGGACGAGTCCGAGCCGGAATACGGGCCGTATGACTTCGACAACTACCGCTATTACGCCGGTCCTGCCCTGCAATGCACGAACACCTACCCCGTCGGCTACGCAAAGTGCTTCTACGATGGACTGCGCAGGGCGGGCGAAACGGAGATTCTGTCGCTTGTGCGTTGCGCATGGGCGGGCAGCCAGAAATACGCCGTTCTTACTTGGTCGGGCGACATTTCCTCCACCTTCCGCGCGATGCGGGAGCAGCTGCAAGCGGGTCTGAGCATGGGCATGGCAGGCATTCCGTGGTGGACGAGCGACATTGGCGGCTTCCTCGGCGGTCAGGTGGATGACCCAGCGTTCCGCGAACTGCTGGTGCGCTGGTTCCAGTGGGCGTGCTTCTGCCCGGTCTTCCGGATGCACGGTGAGCGCAGCCCGTGGTACGAGCGCGATCAGGAGTACATCGGCGACGTGCGCCAGCTGACAAGCGGTCAGAGCAACGAAGTCTGGTCGTTCGGCGACGAGGTGTACGAGATTCTGCGGAAGTACCTGTTCGTGCGTGAGCGGATGCGCCCGTACATCCGCGAGGTGATGCGCGCCGCCCACGAGCACGGCGACCCGGTCATGCGTCCCCTGTTCTACGGCTTCCCGGCGGATAAAGCCGCGTGGTCTGTGGAGGATGCGTACCTCTTCGGCGCGGATGTGCTGGCTGCCCCGGTGCTGGAAGCGGGCGCAAGAGTGCGCGACGTGTATCTGCCCGCAGGGGCTGACTGGATGGATGCCGCGACGGGCGCGGAATACGCCGGCGGACAGACCGTGCGCATGAACGCGCCGCTGGACACCATGCCCGTGCTGATTCGGAAGGGCAGCGGGGTCAAGGTGTATTCGGACGACTGATATTGATATGCGAAAACGGCGCATGTGCGAAGGAATGCACATGCGCCGCTATTTATTGCAGAAGTCAATCTTTCCACCGATACACTCTCTTCCGCCCCGCCGCGTCCACCGTCGATACGGCGATGTCCCCGCACCCTTCCGGCAGGACGCAGAACCACGGCAGTTCCGGCTGTTTCCGGCTTCGGCGGAAGCGCTGCATCACTTGCAGGCCCTCCGGCGTGATTTTGCCCACACTCCAGCTTTCCAGCGTGTCCAGCTGCTGCTCGGTCTTCGGGAAGGACGGGTGCGCGGCGTGGAAGCCCGTCAGCAGCAGCATCCCACCGTGGCCGTTGTACTCCCCTTCCAGCGGCGTTTCGTCCATCGTGCAGGGGCAGTCAATCGTCAGGTCGCTGCACTCCAAGCGGCTCGCTGTGGTCAGAATCGCCTCCGGGCTTTTGTCCACGCCGACAAAGCGGCAGCCCAGTGACTGCGCTGCTTCCATCGCCGTGCCGCTTCCGCAGCACAAATCCGCCACCATGTCCCCTTCGCGCACGACGGGCAGCAGCAGCCGTTCCAGCAGTTTCAGGGGCTTCTGCGTCGGATAACCCGTGCGCTCCGGGTCTTTCTGCTGCAAATGGCTGATGTCGCTCCACACGTCGCCCGGATATACCGGCGCATCGTCGTAGTAGCGGTAGACCTTGCCGCCGGTGGTGATTTGGCTGTAACTCCGCCCGTTCTCGTCCACGCAGCGGCGCATGTGGTTCTTGCGGTGCTCCGCGCGCGCCAGCGGGACGCGCCGCAGGTCGAAGCGGTAGTCCTTCGAGCGTGCGTAAAGCAGGATGGTATCGTGCTTGCGGCTGAAGTATTTCTTCGCGCGCCCGCCGCTCTCGTAGCTCCAGACGATTTCGTTCAGGAACATATCCTCCCCGAAAATCTCGTCGCACAGCAAGCGGGCATACGCACTCGTCCGCCAGTCCAGATGCAGATACAGCACGCCCGTCGGTTTCAAGAGGGTTTTCGCGCACTCAATCAGCGAGCGCAGCAGTTCCAGATATTCCTTCGTGTCGGCAAAGCGGTCGATATACGCCGGATATTCAGGCATCGGGCGACCCGTTTTCCAGCCGGACGTACCGAAGCGGCGGCGGCGCGTGAACGTCTCCCCCGTCATAAACGGCGGATCAATATACACCGCCTGCACCTGCCCTGCCAGCGCTGACAGCGCGGGCTGCTGCTGGTAAACATCCCCGCACAGGAGCAGATTTTGCCCCGACCCGGTGATTTCCCGCGAGATTTCTACCGCCTCAAACATGTTCCTTCCTCCCGCGATACTGCGCCCGAAGCGCCTTTAATTCGTCCTGCATGTCCGTCAAACGCCGCAAATGCGCCGCCTGCTGATCGTCCTGCGCAAGCAGATTCGCCGCCTGACGCACTGCCGCGACAAAATCCTGCGAAAGGGCGCTTTTCCCCTGCCGTGCCAGCGGACAGACCGATTGCGCCGCCGCATCCGTCGCGATTTTCACGCCATCGGGGCGCAGGAGCATCACCAGCGGAAACATTCGGCACGCCAGCGGACGATTCGCGCGGCTGCAGCGCCCCTCGCAGACGAGAATCGTCCCGTGCGGCGAATCCACGAGCGTAAAGCCTTTTTCGCCGCGATACATTTCCGCCTCGCCCGGAAACAGCAGCATCCCCGTCTCCTCACCGGGATGCGTTTGGCAGCACGCGCCGCCACATACCAGTCCGCAGTCTGTTTGCAGCGGGGTAATTTCTTCCAGCAGCTTTCGCGCCGCCACGAGCGATTCGGGAAACATTCTCTCATCCTCCTGATGATTCTTGTCCTTATTTTACAACATTCTGCCCATTCTGCATAGCCCCCTGCAAACTTTTATCCCCCAAAAAGACAAAATGCCCGCTGATTTTCACCAGCGGACACCGTGGATTTTGCAATTACGCTTCCGGCGTTGCCACAAGGAAGCAGTAGTCATTCAGTTCCCCAGACTCTTCGGAGAAGAAGTTGTAGAACGTGAAGTTGTACAGGAAGCGCTCGGCGGCATACACGCCATAGCCATCCTGATTGTGGTCGGTGGTGTCGTAGGGGTCGGCGACGATAATCACGTCATCCTGCGTGGTTTCCGTGCCCATCGTGTCGTAGCCGATGATGACCTGCCAGTGGCCGCCCCAGTCGTTCCAGCCAATCATGATGGGGTTGCCCGCCGCCAGCTGCTGCTGGATGTACTCGAAGGTGAAGATATCCGCAACTTCCTCGCCCGCGTCGATGGCGGAGTAGCAGTTGAAACCGCCCACGCCGTTAAAGATATCCACCATTTGGCTCATGCTGGTCGCGCCGGGCTTGTCGCCAATCGTGCCACGCAGCTGCGCCAAGGTCTGCTCGTTGTAGTCGCCGAGCTTGCCGTACCAGTTCATCACCATCAGGGCGCTGACAACGCCGCAAGACCATTCGCTCGTCTGCTGCATGGTCTGGAAATGCGGCAGGATGGTCAGCGTGTCGGTCGAGGTCATGTTGTAGAAGTCCAGACGGCTGAAGTACGGGCTGTCCACATGGTCGCCCGCGCGTTCAACGCTGTCCGCGCCGTCTTCCGGGCTGAGATCCACCGCGTAGGGAATCTTCATCTCGTCGGAGTAGTTGCCGTGCGTTTCGTCCGCCAGCGCCGCGACGCTCAGGAGCATCGCCAGAGACAGGAGCAGGGAAAGGAACTTCTTCATGGGGGTCGTCCTCCTAATAAGTATTTCGTCGCAGGCTGGCTGGGTAAAGTAATGACAAAAATGGGTACGAAAAAAGGTGATGTTTGCACAGCACACACCACCCCGAAAGCATCTTTTCAGAAAGCGTTCGGAGATAAGGATAGGTTGTCAGAGTCAGCAGCAATTCCTTGCGGGACTGCCTCAAGTAAAGACTTACTTTTACTACTCTTATTGACCATTTCACAAGTTGCTGCGCGTCGTGACGCACAAGGGAAACCCGGTGAAACTGAGCTTTGAACTCATACGGCTTCCAAATGGAGCGAACCCGCATGGGGAAACCGTATAATCAATGAGATGCAGCGAAAGCTGCGTGCGAGTTTATACCCCGCATCGGCATTTGACCCGGCTGTCCGTTCGGCCTTGCGCCCCTTGCGGGACGGGTCAGTGTCTTTTACCCGGAATGACTCTAACTCATTCCTTATCTGCGACGGGGTTGATTATAGCGAAAGTTACCCCGCTTGTCAATACTTCCCGAAATATTTTTGTCGTTATTTGAACGTAATTGTCGCGGCGAGGATTTCCTTCTGCCACTGCGTCGCCTTGCCATCCTTGCCGAACACGCCGACGCGGCATTCCAGCTGCACTTCGCAGGATTTCAGATGGCTAACATCCTCCTCGCTCAAATCCACCTGAAAGCCCACCGACACCGTGCCGTCCGGATTCTGCGTCAGGAAGGCACCGATAAGCGGTGTGTCCGTTGTCTGACCGTTGACTTTCAGGAATTGCAGGGTTGGCGCAGCTTCCATGCCAATAGGCACGAGCGTCTTGCCGTTCTGCTCCGCCCATTCCGCCCACGAAATGCCGCTGGGGTCGAGTTTTGCGTCGACTGGGGTCGTTAAACGCACTTCATGCTCCATGTCAGCTTCCACCGCGACCAGCTGCACACTTTCATCCGCGGAAATGACAGCAGACGCGAACAGCTGCCCGGTTTCCGGGGAGTAGATGCCATCCTGCACCGTGAAGGTCACGCCGCCGATGGTCAGGCTGTCCCCCGAAGTACCTGCCTCGCCCGTCAGCAGCCCCAAGCGGTCATCCGCTTCGTTCTCGATGGGATGCCCCGCGTTCCAGACCAGTTCCGTGTGCGTGACGACCGCTGCATACGCCGTCGTCAGCACCAGCACAAGCGCCGCCGCCAGCACCATCGCGCGCCGCGGGAACGCCACATGCCGGCTCTCCTCGCCCTTGGGAAGCGACGCCGCAACCCGCTGCCGGAAGCTATCCGGCGTGTCGCCATAGGCGCGCTGCCATTTTTCCTGCTTCGTTTTATTCATCTTCCAACAGCTCCTTCAACTCGTCGGACTGCCGCAGCTTCTCTCTGCCGCGGTGCAGTCGGCTCTTGACTGCGCTCTCCCGTATGCGCAGCGTGCGGGCAATGGTGCGAATGTCCATGCCCTCCATGTAGTGCAGGACAATCGGCAGGCGCAGTGTATCCGGCAGCGCGGTCAGGGCGCGGCACAGCATCTCGTCCGCATTCTGTGCTTCCCATTGCGCCGGCTGATTTTCCCCGACTTCCGCCATCGGGATGATTCGGCGGCTTCGGCGCATGATGGCATAGCACTCATTGATGAGGATGCGCGTCAGCCACGTCTCCATGTACTGCTCCTGCCGCAGCAGGAAGCGCCCGCGCCACGCCTTTTCCAGCGCGGACTGCACGGCATCTTCGCGGTCAGCCTCGCAGCACAGCAGCGTGCAGGAAACGCGGTAGAGCCTGTCCTGCATCGCCAGCACGCGCTGGGTGAATTCCGTCTGTGTCACTGCGCTTTCCCTCCTTTCCGCCTGTTAGATGGAGAAGAATGCAAAAAGTTGCGGGGGAAGATGAATTTTTTTCTTGCTGATGGGCAGCGCCCCTTGGGTTCCCCCATCAGCACGCGGACATTGTATGCAGTCGTCACCAGCTGAATCGCGCGGAAGGGTCAAGGGACGAAGTCCCTTGCGGGGTCAAGGGGCAGCGCCCCTTGGGTTCCCCCAAAAAACAAAACAGGGCGGAGGATTGCTCCTTCCGCCTGTCCGCGTTTAGTGCAGGAAGTCAAGATGGAAAATGTGAATTACGCCTCAAAAAACGGCAGCACTGCCGCCGATGCCGCTTCTTCATCCGCGCCATCGCAGACGAGGAACATCTCATTCTGCTCGTCCGCATCCAGCGACAGCAGCCCCAGCATCGACTTGGCATTGACAACCTTCTGATGGCGGCGGATCATCACGCGCGCGTCAAAGCGGCTGGCGGTTTGCACCACCTGCGCGGCAAGGGTACGGTTCAGCGGCTGATGATTCGGAAAGGTAATCGGCTTGACAATCATGAATATAGCCTCCTTGATTCGGCTTTTGCTTCGCCTTTAGTGTATCACAACATGGCGAATAATGCAAGAATCGCACATAAAAAGTACATTCCCGTTATTTGTCCGGCTTCTGTTCGGCGGCTTCCTTGCGGTCGGCTTCCTCCGCCTGCTGAATCAGCAGCATCAGGCGGCGCATCCGGTGGTTGACGGCGGATTTGGACAGCGGCGGATCAAGCTGCGCGCCAAGTTCGGTCAGCGACAAATCGACATTCTCCAGCCGAAGCCGCGCGATTTCCTGCAAGGCGGGCGGAAGTTCCCGCAAGCCGTGCGCAATCGTGTACCAGCGAATCGCGCTGACCTGCTGCTGCGCAGCGTTAAGCATCTTCTCCGAATTATGCTCGTCGCAATTGATGGCGCGGTTCGCCGCCCCGCGCGCCTGCTTGCGGATGCGCACATCCTCCAGCGCAAACACGCTGCCCGACGCGCCCATCAGCGCCAGACAGTCCGAAATCTGCTGCGCACCCTTCAAGTACAGCACGGTCTGCCCCTTGCGCTGGAACGTGTGCACAGGCAGCTCCGCCTTCTCCAGCACGCGTGTCAGCTCGCGCACAAGCCCCGGTTCACTCGCGGTAATCTCAAAGTGATAGTCCTTGTCGGGCGATGTCATTGTCCCCGCGCCAAGGAACGCCGCCCGCAGGTACGCCCGGCGGCAGCACTGGCGCGTCAGGTGATGGCGCACAATCGTCCGCCGATACGACACCACGCCGTTTTCGTCCTTATCAATCAGGTGGAGTGCCAGCATCAGCCGCTGTGAATCCTCGTCGCCGATGGTCAGCACGCAGGTGCGCCGTCCGCCCAATCGCGCGTGCTGGACGTAGTGCAGGCGCGGCGTAATCGCCATGCGCGCGGTCAGCAGGCGGAAAATCCGCCGCGCCAGCGCCGTGTTCTCCACGCGATACTGCACCTGCACGCGCCCGCCGCCGTGGAACGTCAGTGACCCGCTGGTGCGGTAGAGCGCCGCCAGTTCGCTGAGCATACAGCAGTTCTTCCCCAGTTCCAGTCGGCAGAGTTCATCCTTGACCGTGGCAGAAAACGACATTTACTGCACCTCCGGCCTTTCCTTCCAGTGCGCCTGCTCCAGCTCCAAGTCGCGATGGGTAACGCTGATGGCATAGCCCTGCTCACGCAAAAACGCCGCAAGCGCCTCGCAGATGGCAACGCTGCGGTGTGCGCCGCCCGTGCAGCCAATGGCAATCGACAAGCGGTGCTTGCCCTCCTCCTGATAGTGTGGAATCAGGAACCTCAGCAGGCTTTGCATTTTCGTCATGAACTCCTGCGTCACGGGGTGACCCAAGACGAAGTCGCGCACATCCGCATCCAACCCGGTATGCCGCCCCAGCCCCGGAATGTAGAACGGGTTCGGCAGGAAGCGCACATCAAACACAAGATCCGCCTGCATGGGCAGCCCGCGTTTATAGCCGAAGGAATTCATCTCAATGTGCATGGCGTCAGGCTGACTGTCGCCGCTTAAAATCATTTCGAGCTTCTGGCGCAATTGCCGCGGCTTCAAAACGGAGGTGTCAATGATGTAATTTGCCGTTTCACGCAGGGGCTGCATGATAGCGCGCTCCTTGCCAATCGCCTGAATCAGCGACACGTTCTCCCCCGCCAGCGGATGGTCACGGCGCGTCTCCTTATAGCGGCTGACGAGCACGTCATCCGACGCTTCAAGGTAGAGCGTTTCGATTTGATAGCCGACCTGCCGGCTCTCGGCAATCAGGTCGCTGACCGATTTTGCATCGAAGAACTCGCCGCTGCGCACGTCCACCGCCATCGCAACGAGGGGGCGATGGAGCGCCGATTTCTCGATGGCTTCCATCATGCGGAACATCATATTCGGCGGCAGATTATCCACGCAGAATGCGCCCATATCTTCCAAATAGCGGTTGACGGACGTTTTGCCCGCGCCGCTTAGACCTGTCACCACGAGAAAACGCACGATAAAACTCCTCCTTTGTTGCGATCGGCGCGGAATGCGCGCGGCTGCTGTGCTTTCAGCAGGATAATGATAATTTCCCTGATTTTTTCCGTTGCAGGAAACATCCTTGTTTCCCTTACACCTGCTCCACAGGTGCATCTTCGCCAAGAATCTTGATTTCAGGCTCCAGCTTGACGCCCTTCTGCCGGTAGACGACGCGCTGGACGTGCGCCATTAAGGCAAGGAAATCTTCGGCAGTGCCGCCGCGGTTGATAAGGAAACCGGCGTGCTTTTCGCTCACCTGTGCGCCGCCGATGCGCGCGCCCTTCAGGCCGCACTCATCAATCAGCTGCGCAGCGAATGCGCCTTCCGGGCGCTTGAACGTGCTGCCCGCGCTGAAGAAGGTCAGCGGCTGCTTTTCGGCACGGCGGCGGTTAAAATCCACCATTTCCGCGAGCAGTTCTTCGCGCTTGCCCGGCGGCAGCTGCACGGTGACGTGCGTAATAATCTTGTTTTCCTTCATCAGGCGCGAAAAACGGTAGCCGAAATGCAGGTCAGGGCGGCTGTAACGAAACGGCTCGCCCGCCATGTTGTAGCCCTCAACCAGCGTCACCACTTGACTCATTTCGCCGCCGTACGCGCCCGCATTCATGTACACACCGCCGCCAATCGTCCCCGGAATGCCGCTGGCGAAGGTCAATCCGCCAAGGTCGCAGTCCGCCGCCGCCATTGACAAGCTCGACATCATCGTGCCCGCCTGTGCGCGAATGCGGTCGCCGTTCACTTCCACACCGCGCAAATTGCGGCAAATGCGAATCACCAGTCCGCGGATACCGCCGCTGCGCACGAGCAGATTGCTGCCATTGCCGATGACCGTAACAGGCACGTCCAGTTCCCTCGCGGTCTCAATCAGCAGCGGAATTTGCGCTGGGTCGTCCGGATTTGCCATCAAATCCGCCGGGCCGCCCAAATGCAGCGTCGTATAGCGCGCCATATCCGCGTTTTCTTCCAACTGGAGGGTGGGCGCGGCGTTTTTCAGCCGGAGCGTCAATTCACGCAGAGTGCTTTCACGCATGTGCATTCCTCCCCTTTCCTATTTTACACGATATTTTCTCTCTCCACAAGATGGAACGTCACTTTCTCCTGTGATTTCTATGCGATTTCGCCGGTGAATATGCTCATCCGCAAAAAAGGCTGCGTCCACGTTCCTGTGGAACACAGCCGGAAAATCTTAGACTTCCATCGCCTCAAAGCGCCGACACCATGTATATTTGCTGATAGCGCTCGACAGCGCGTTCGGGCAGTAGTAATTCAGCAAATCGCGGATGTAGGGCGGCATCACCTGATTATACTTTACCTCCAGAATGATGTCGTTGTTGTCAAACGGCGGCACGGTCGCCACGGCGGGGTTGAACAGGTCGATGCTGTTCATGCCGGAGCGAAGCTGCTTATCAAACGTGATGCGCACCTCTTCCGCCGGATGCAGATACGCCTCGCGCACATAGTCAACAATGACGACCGGGCGCAGGAGCTTGCACGTCATTTCACGGTAGAGGTCGGACAGCAGGCCGTAGCGCGTCTGTTCCAGCCCGGTCGGATCGCAGGCAATAATTTGCTCCGCCAAATCGCGCGGAATGCCCAGACTGCGCTTGGAAATCAGGCTGCCGACTTTCGTCTTGCACTCCAGCTTGATGTTCGTATCGCGCATGTTGTAGATGCGGATGCGATACTTGTCGCGGTTCTGGTCGCCGTCCATCTTGTCGAAGTAGGCGTCATTGAAGATGGTATCGAAGTATAGCGAACGAATGTGGTATTCGTTGTTGACATCACCGTTCGGGTCGCGCCACAGCACACGGTCAAGCTGGCGCGACAGTACCTGATACTGCATCTCGTTGATGAAAAATTTCAGCTCATGCCGAAGAGGGATATTGCGAGCCATAGCTTTCGCCCCCTTCTGATGGTTAAGTCCCTGCTTCCGTCTGGCACGCCACGAGCGTCGCGTCATGCACGCCCTCGATGCCCAGCATCAGCGCCACCAAATCCTGCTTGTTGTCCAGCCGAACCTCCCACGTCATTTCCGCACCGGAGCGGGTCATCGTCTTGGAGCGCAGGCGGCGGTTCTTCACGCTGCGGCGCATCATCTGGTCAACGTCGTATTCCGCCTCTTCATCATAGTGAACAACGAGCAAATAGGAGTTCGGCGTCGTGAAATGCACGAAAGTGAGCAGGAAGATAATCGCGGCAATCGCCGCCGCGACGACGAGCGCAATCGCATAGAGCTTTGCGCCGAGGAGGATGCCCATCGTCAGCGCCCAGAACATGTAGGCGGTGTCCATCGGGTCTTTGACCGCCGTGCGGAAGCGGACAATCGACAGCGCGCCCACCATGCCCATCGACAGCGCGACGTTGGACGAAATGCACATGACGACCGGGGTCGTAATGAGCGTCAGCATCGCCAGCGTCATGGCGAACGACGGGCTGTACAGCACACCGCGGAAGCACCGCTTGTACACAAACGCAATCAGCAGACCGACGAGCAGCCCCAGCACCAGACCCAGCACAATTTCAAACGGCGCAATCGCGCTGAACTGATCCGACAATGCACTCCTAAGCTGCTCCATAATGCCATTGGACGTAGATGTCACGTTGAGGGTTCCCATCCGTTTTTTCCTCCTATCAATACCGTTTTTTCATTATATCATGTTTTTAAGGGAGACGCAAGGGGGAGACTTCGTCTCGTCTCATCGCCCCTTGACCCCACCAGAGGCTCTGCCTCTGGACTCCGCGAAGGGTCTTCGACCCTCTCGACACCCATCTCGCGATTCAGTTGGTGACTTCTGCATACTTCTTCCGCGTGTTTATTGGGGAACGAGATTACAATACCGCGTCATCCGGATAATCCGGCTGCGGGCCGAACAGCTCCTCCATCTCCGTCTTTGTCAGCTTGAACTCATCCTTGATGAAATCCCACAGGCGATGCGGGCGCACCTTCAAGGTGTTGTACAGTCGATTCACGCGGCTCTCCCAGTAGGTGTACGCGCCGTCAATCGTCGTCGGCACTTCGCTGGTCACTGCCTTGTCGTTCAGCTCGCCCCAGCGTTCCCAGTGGTTCTTCATCTCCGGCTGAATTTCCGCCACCACGCCGTCCAGCACCTGCGTCATGTACTCCGTCGTGAACGTCTTGTACACATCCGCCAGCTTTTCGAGGAACTTGCGCTTGTAGTCGGGATGTTCCAGCAATTTCAGGAAAATCGTGTTGTCGATTTTCTGTTCGCCCATGCCCTTGACCTTTAGGTAGCTCCACGGGCTGTTGAACTTGGAGCTGTACAGCCCGTAGTCCGCATCATACCAAATCCATTTCCACTTGCTGCCTTCCTGATGCAGACGGTAGTAGCGGATGTTGCCGATGTCGGAGTTGCCCACGAACATTTCCAGCGCCATGTATTCAAACAAGTTGTCCACATCCACGTTGTCAAGGATGTACTGCAAATCATCCGGATTTGTCGCCGGGCTGCCCGCCTTGATTTTCTTCAGCATCGCGCGGTATGCCTTGTTCGAGCCGAAGTTGACCGAGCCGTTTGCTTCGAGGATGTCCATTTCATCCGCCTGATCAAGCGGAAGCCCTTCAAACTGGGCGATGAAGAAGCGGTCAACACGTTCGCGCAGGTTCATATGACCCCAGTACTTCCCGTTGAGGAAAACCGTTACGGGCTTCCACGCCTGATGAATCACCTGCGTTCCATACGCGTCAAGCAGACGCGACTGGAAACCGTCCAGCAGGCGCGTGGACATGGCGTCGTTGCCGGAATTGCGCAGGACGAGCGACTTATACTCCGTGTAGGGGCGGTCATCAAAGAGTGCAGCGGCGAACGTCTTGCTGCCATAGAGGGACTTGGCGCGCAGCTTCATGGATTTCTGCGGCATATCCAGCGAGTAGTTGCCAATGAGACCGATGGCGACGCCTTGGCTGATCAGCTGCGTGCCGTCTACGTCGTAATACTCCATGTAGCCTTCGCGCGGCGTTTTGCCATACTTCCGATAGATGGTGTTCTTGAATGGAATGCCGCCGGACTTGTCGATGTTCGGGCCTGCCGCGAGCATACCATTCTCTTCATTCCAGAGTTCATCCGGGTCAACGGTGATGCAGACAATCGGCGTTGTGTAGTACGTTTCCACCAGATACGTCCCAGTCGTCACGGTACTCGCCTTATACAGCGGGTTCGTCGGGAACGCGCGGGCACGGAGCGTCGTGGTGTGGGTAAAGGTAATATCCTGCCCCGTGTACAGGTAGCCCTTGTCCTGCGTGGGGGTAGAACCATCGGTGGTATAGTAGACAGTTGTGTTCGCGGGAATCGTGAAGCCCGCCGTGACCGTTCCGTAGTGCTTGCCGGGCTGGAGGGTCAGTTCCGGCGCATCGGCATAGCCCAGGAACGTGTCATTGCCGTTCTGCGCGCCCGCAGTTGCCATGTCGTAATAAAAAAAGCCCTCGCGCCCGATGCTCCGGCCGTAGGACACATTTGTTGGAATCTCCGGCAGCACCACTTTGTCCAGTATTTTTCCCGTCGGATCCGCCAGCACCAACACCTCGCCGCCGCTCTTTTTCAGTTTGAAGGAGGTGTGCAGTTCGCCAGCGTTGCTCAGGGCCGTATCGCCGTCGCACCAGATGACCTTGTATTCACCCGGATTGATGGTCGTTCCCTGTGGAAACTGCCATTTTCGTGCGCGTCCAATATTGTCGGACAGCCCATAGCCGGACAAATCGACCGCCTGATTGGAGGAGTTGTAGATTTCCACCCAGTCAGTGTAGCCGCCGGAGGGAGCCTTGACCGCCGTATCATTGGACGCCATAACTTCGGTCACATACACGCCCGTGGCGTTGAGGGAGCGGAGGATGGAATCCATCCTGCTCGCTCCCTCCTGCGTATTCGGCAGACCGGGCGTCGGGTTCTGCGTGATGATGAACACGCCGTTTTCGTTGCGCGCGTAGGATGCATCCTTCGGCACGTTATCCAGCGTCACGCGGTCAACAAGCCGTCCGCGGCTGTCCGACAGCACCACATTATCATGCTCCGCGCTGAGGCGGAAGTTCGCGTGCGGCACGGCATTCGGGTCGGTGTTGGGCGTTTCATCGCCGTTGCAGTAGACCAGATAGTACCCGTGCGGCTGAATCGTCGCGCCTTCCGGGAAGCGCCACTGAAGCGGCTTGCTCTCGTTGTCGCTCAGCGCGTAATTATCCAGCGAAATCACCTGATCGGTCGTGTTGTACAATTCCACCCAGTCGCAGACGTTGCCGCTTGCATCGGTGTAGCCGGTCAGCGGATCCGGGCAGACCTCGTTGATGATGACCGCGCCATCCGTTACCAGCGTCGCCGCGCGGTATTCCTGATGTCCGCTCGTCGTGTTCTCGTAGCCGGGGCTGTACTCGTTTGTTGTGCCCCAGCTGCCATCCGGCAGGCGCGCATAGCTCTCGTCCACCCCCAGAATCGGGGTTTTCACCGAGTCGATGAGGTAAGCGTTCGGGTCATAGATGTACAGTTCCTCGCCATTGGAGGAAATGGAGAACTTTGCGTGCATCGGCTTTCCCGCAATCGCCTGATTTTTCTTGTCGCACAGCACAATCACGCGCTCGCCCGCCGCCAGCTCCATATCCGGGAACAGAAACTTAATCGACGTGCCCTTGTTGGAAAGACCGACGTCCTTGAGGTTGATGGCGTGGTCGGAGCTGTTCCAGATTTCCAGCCAGTCGGGGTAATTGCCGTTTTCATCCGGCATCGCGGTTCTATTCGCCGCCATAACCTCGCTGAAAACCAATCCCTCATAATCACTCAGCGCGCCGCCTGTGGAATGCACCAGATTATCCTGCGACCCTGCGGAATAATACGCCTTCTGCACCGGCTTTTTCGGGCTGACGATGACCACAATTGCCACCAGCGCAATCAGCACGGCGCAGACGAGGACATTCAGCACACGGCGTTTCTTCTTACGATATTTCACAGCGGGCGGCATCTGCTTCGGTTCTGCGCGACGCTGCCGTTTTTCGGGCTGATAAGACTGCATGGTAATCCTTTCTGCGGTCAGGAGGATATTCATCCCCGCCGCGGCGCAGGACGGTCAGGCGGATTTTCGCCATCCGTTTCCCTTTCGACAAATAGAACGATGCAGCACCGTCCTATCCTGCATTGTATCACAAAAACATATTCCCGCGCAAGCATTATGACCATTTTGCGCGGATTTTTCATCTTTGGGTCACAATTCGGGTGATTTTTGCATCCGTCAGCGTGGGGGGCTGCCCCACAGCAAGGCAAAGATGGCAGGATTCACGCCCGCAAGCGTGGTTTTCCCCTGCCACGATAGAAGCCAAGCATGGGCGTGTGCACCGCGAAGGGGTGTCGGGGGCGGCCGCAGACTTCGCCTGTTTTCATTGCCCCCGACTCGCCTCCGCAGAGGCGAAATCCCGGCGTTTCGGGAAAAGCCATTTATAATGGGAAAGAACAGCTACTCGGTCGCGCCCATTTGGCGCGACAATATGCAAGTTGTGGGCAGAGCAGCTTGGGGGCGCGTCTGCGGACGCGCAAAGTTACTGGCAGGGACGCTTCGCTGCCTGCACCTTTGTTGAGCGCGTTTGGCATACTGGTCGCCCGCGGAACAGTTGGGGCGTTGCCCCAAACCCCACAAGGGACGCTGTCCCTTGACCCTGCAAGGGGCAATTGCCCCTTGACCCCTTTTCGCGATTGAGTTGGTCGCGCTTTCATGCTCCTTCCGCGTGCAGCTTTTGGGGGCTTCGCCTAAGCCCTTGTTTGCTCCCCACAACTTTCCGTGAAGAACCAGGCTTTTTGCCCTTTTCCCTCACTGGAACAAGGACATAATCTCCTGCGGCGAAAGTCCGCCCACCATGGATTCCCCCGGCTTAATCAGCTGGTCAAACAGCGCTTTCTTCCGCTGCCCCAGCGCAACCACCTGCTCCTCAATCGAAGCATGTGTTACCAGACGAATCACCTCCACCTTGCGCGTCTGCCCAATGCGGTACGCGCGGTCGGTTGCCTGATCCTCCGCCGCCGGATTCCACCACGGGTCGTAGTGAATCACCATGTCCGCGCCCGTCAGGTTCAGACCCGTGCCGCCCGCCTTGAGCGAAATCAGGAAAATTTGCCCCTGCCCCGCGTTGAACTGCTCCGCCATCTCTACGCGGCGCTGTGCGGGCGTGTCGCCATCCAGGTACATCGTTTCATAACCCGCATCATCCAGCTCGCGGCGAAGGATTTTCAGCATCGAGGTGAACGCGCTGAACAGCAGCACACGCCGCCCCTTCGCAATCGCTTCCGGCAGCATATCCAGCAGCATATCCAGCTTGCCGGATGTACCCGTATAATCGTCCAAAACCAGCGACGGATGACAGCAGATTTCGCGCAGCTGGGTAATCGCCGCAAGCACCTCCGTGCGCCCACGCTCGAAGCCCTTTTCCTTGACGATGGAGTCCACGCGCTGACGCAGCCGCATCATCGTCGCCTCGTATACCTTCGCCTGTTCCGGACTCATCTGCGCCGTGAACACGGATTCGATCTTGTCCGGCAGCTCCGTCAGCACTTCCCTCTTCAGGCGGCGCATGAGGAACGGGCTGATGCGCCGGCGCAAATCCTCCGCGTCCGTTCCATCCTGATAGCGGCGCAGGAACGCGCTGTAACTGAGCAGATACCCCGGCAGGACGAAGTTGAAGATACTCCACAGTTCGCCCACGCCGTTTTCCAGCGGCGTACCCGTCAGGGCAAAGCGCGTCTGCGCCTGCAATTGGCGAACCGCCTGCGCTCCCTTGCTGCCCGCGTTTTTGATGTGCTGCGCTTCGTCTAAGATAGCGAAGCGGAACTCAATCGTCGTCAGCTGCTCGATGTCCTGCCGAATCAGCGGGTAGGAGGTAATCAGCACATCCACGTCGTGCGCTTCCTTGACGTGGCGAATCTGGCTGGCGCGCTGTGCCGCCGAACCGCCCAGCACCATCACCGACAAATCCGGCGCGAAACGGCCAAGTTCGCTCAGCCAGTTATATGTCAGCGTCGTCGGCGCAACAACAAGGCTGACCTGCCCTTCCTGCCGCGTCGCCATCAGCAGCGCAATCACCTGCACGGTTTTGCCCAAGCCCATGTCATCCGCCAGCACACCGCCCATGTGCAGCCGGTCAAGCGCCAGCAGCCACTGGAAGCCGCGTTCCTGATACGGGCGCAGGCTCAAGCCGTCGGGCAGCTTCACGTCCTGCACCTTGCCGGGGTCGGTCAGCAGGCGAACGGTTGCCTGTGTCTTTTCATCCACCTCGATGGGCAGTCCAAGGCTCTCCAGCAGGCTTTGCAGATAGCACGCACGGTACGCCTGCAGACGGATGGTGTCGTCTCCCATCGCGACCGACTCCGCACCCTCCGCCTGCGCCGCCTCGAAGATGGAATCCGCCAGCGGCAGCCACTCGTCCATCGCGGATAAATCAAGGAACGAGCCGTCTTTCAGGCGGAAATAGCGGCGGCGGCGCGCCAGTGCTTCCATAATTGCGAGAATTTCCTGCGCGGGTTCGTCGTCCTGGGTGAATTTCAGCTCCAGCGCCGAGCCGTTCAAGCGCATTTTGCCCGCAAATTTCGGCTTGCGCGGCGTCATGCGCTTGAAGTCGTTGGACAGGTACACTTCCGCCAGTTCCTGCAAATGCTGCAAGCCTTCGCTGACGAAGTTGAAAATGGCTTCCTGCCCCGTCAGGTACACATGCCCTTTGCTGACGATGAAGCCCGCCGCCCCCAGCGCATCCAGCACCTTGCGTTCCGCCGCCGCGTCGCGCAGGAGCAGTTTTTCGCCGCGCGGGAGATTCTCCGGCAGGGGCGTTTCGTCAAACGGGTCAATGGTGCGATCGCCGTAGCGGAACTGTGCCCGCGCCACCACATCGCGACCATTGGCAGAACGGTCAAGATACACACGCGCCACCAGCGGCAGTTGAATCAGCTGACGGCGCAGCTCATCGGAGATTTCCACCAGCCCGGTCAGTTTCAGGAACGGCACGAGTTCGCCCATCACACGCGCTGCCTCGCGCACGGGATAGTCGAAGCTGCACTGTCCGCCCAGCTGCTCCTGATACAGCACGCGCAGCACACCGCGCTGCTGCTCCTCCACCGCCACGACGTTCTCCCCCACCAGTGCGAAGGAACAGGACGGCAGCAGCGGACGGAATTCCTTGGGGAACATGGCAACGACCGTCAAGCCGTGCAAGTCGCTGGAGACGCGGAACTGCAAGGGGATCTTCCTTGCGCGCACAGGCTTGACCGCAACCGTCTTTTCCCCGACCTTCAGGCGAAACGGCGTGTTCATCAATTCGCGCAGGATTTCCTCCGCGAACGGCTCCGGCAGCGCCAAATCACGCTGTTCCGCGCCGCGCAGGAGCGCGCCAGCTTCCTTCTGTGCCAGACACAGCGCGCGCAGAATCTTCAAAATCCGCTCCTGCACCGTGCCGAAGCGCATCCATTCCGGGTGAAACACGAAGCCCTTGCCGTACTCCACAGGCGTCTGCGTGTCAATGGCGTCAATCATCTGCGGAATCGACTTGACCACGTACAGGCGGTCTTCGCCAATCAGCAGGCAGATGCGGATGCGGGGCGTAATCTGGTCGCGCACGGGTTCGAGGGTCAGGCGAACCTCCATGTGGATGGTGCCCTCCTCCGGCAGCGCGCGGTCCATCGCCGCCATCAGCTTCGGGCCGGCCGCTTCCGCCTTGCGGCGCACCATATCGCCCATTGCGCCTTCATCCTGACACTTGATCATTGCCGCCACCACATGCCGGCACGCGCCGGCTTCCTCATAAATCGGGCAGCTGCAGCGGCTTTCGCCGTCGTCGGTGAATACCACATCATACATTTCGCCATCCGCGACCTTGCAGCTCAGGCGCTTTGCGCTCTTCTCCACAATATGCACTGCGCCGCTGTGATACAGCCGCTCACCGTAACGGGTTTCCGTTTCGCCCGCCAGAACGCGCAGGGTGTAGGGGACTTGGGTCATGCTTGAATCACACTCACACTTTCTGAAAGCCCAAAGGCGAAAAAATCCTTCGAGCCAAAATTGCAACCCTTATTCTTTCTACGTTTTCGGCGAAATTCCTGCTTTCAGGCGGAAGGTTTTTCATCTTTTTTTGACGCTGGATGCATCCGGTTGACTTTCCGCACTTTTTTCCATCCTCAGCGTATGATGAAGGCAGAATCCTCCTGCCGTTTGTTCGGTGCTGCAATTTTCTATTTGGAAGGATGTGTTTGTGATGACTTTATCGCCCTTATCCGCCGCCATCCTCGCGACGCTGCTTATGTATCTGCTGACGGCGCTGGGTGCGGCGCTCGTATTCCCGCTCCGGCGATTTCACCCAAGCGTGATGAACCTGCTGATGGCGCTCGGTGCGGGCATCATGCTCGCCGCGTCGTACTTTTCGCTCCTTGCGCCCGCGCTGACGTCCGCGCATTCCCTCCGGCAAAGCCCGCTCCTGATGTGCAGCGGCGGATTTTTGCTCGGCGGGCTGCTCGTGCTGTTGGCGGATGCGCTGCTTTCACGCCGTATGCGCCAAACGCCGCTGTCCGACGTGCGCCGCAGAACCGTTCTGCTGATTGGCAGCATCACCCTGCACAACATTCCCGAAGGTCTGGCGGTCGGCTGCGCGTTCGGTGCTTTGGCGTCCCCCGGCGGGGCGGCATGGCGCAGCGCGTGGATGCTTGCCATCGGCATTGCGCTGCAAAACTTCCCCGAAGGGGCGGCGGTCAGTCTGCCGCTCCGCCGCGACGGTTATTCCTGCCGCCGTTCGTTCTTCTTCGGACAGCTATCCGGCGCAGTCGAGCCGCTTGCGGGGATTCTGGGCGCACTGCTGGCGATTCGCGTCCGTGCCGCCCTGCCGCTGCTGCTTTCGCTCTCCGGCGGCGCCATGGTGACGGTCATCTTGGCGGAGCTTCTGCCGGAATGCCAAAAATGCCCGCGGCAGCGTCTGATGGTTCTCGCGACGCTGGCGGGCTTTGTCCTCATGATGGCACTGGATACGATGGTGTAATGGCGACCTTGGGGCGCTGCGAAGGGTCTTCGACCCTCTCGACACCCATTCGCGGCTGCCATGCAGTTCTCATCTTCCTGCTGTTGGGTTATTGCTGCTCCTTCTGTTTTCTCTCCACATACTCTTCCAGGCACTCCCCCGTCTCCCGCATCTCCATTGACGCATCCACCCCAACGTAGCGGAAGTGCCACGGCTCATTCGTGATGCCGGTGATGGCGGTCTTGTCCGCCGGGTAGCGCAGGATGAATCCCCACTCCCAGCAATGTTCTTCCAGCCATTTCGCCTGCTTTGTGCCGCCGAAGGACGTGCCCGGCACGGTGATGTCGAACGCCAGCCCGGTGTGATGCTCGCTGCATCCGGGGTCAGCGACGAGTTTGCGCGCCGCACTCCGCGCCTGTGCGCCAGTCATGCCCTGCTGACGATAGCTGTACACCTTGTCGTCGAACAGCTTCTGCTGATAGGCGACGCTCCGGTATCCCGCGCTGATCTGCCATGATGTCAGCCCCTCTGACTGCGCCTGCGTCAGCATCGCCAGCAGCGCATCCACCGCAATCTGCTCGCCCTCGATTTCGCTGCCCTTGATGCTCACGATGCTGCTGTCACAGTAGTCGCGCATGTTGACCAGCTGCTGCGGCTGATAATCATCAGGCAAAGGAGAATCCCGGTTGACCAGCAGCGGAAGCCCATCCGCCGTGAAGCCAACCGGGATTGTGTTTTCCGCCTCCGCCGTCAGGAGGATCATATCATCCACTGCGGGAGCTTCGGTGGCTTGCGCGGCTTGGGTGGGCGCGGGCGTCGGTGTGGCATACGGCTGCGCGCTGTCAGAATAGAGCAGCTCACGCGTATCTTCCCCGACGATGCCGTCCGCCGTCAGTCCATGCTGGCGCTGGAACAGCTGCACCGCCTCTTTCGTCGCCGGGCCGAACTGTCCATCGACGCTGCCGGTCAAATAGCCCAGCGCCTGCAAGCGCTCCTGCAATTGCCAGACGGCTTCCCCCTGCGCGCCGGAACGCAGCACCGGCACGGGCGTGGGCAGGGATGGGTCAATCGTGACCTGCATGACGTTGCCGTACCCCGGCACAGGCGTCGGCGTGCGGCTCTGCTCCACCTGCACATCGCCATAGAGCCGGATTTCGCGCACGGCGAACACGATGACCGTGACCGCCAGTACGGCAAGCGCAATCATGGCAATCAGCCGCTTTGTCGTCATTCCTCCGCTGGATTTCTGCTGCACGCTTGTCCCCTGCCTTTCTTCTTTCCTGACCACAGTATACGCTATTTTGGGCGTTTATGCAAGAGGGGGGCGGAAAATGGGGGGACGCCGCTGTTCACACCCGCAGGCGCGGTTCCCCCTGTAATGAGAAAATCCAAGCATGGGAGTGTGCAGGCCGAAGGGGTCGAGGGGGCGACCGCAGACATTCGTCTGTTTTCATTGCCCCCTTGTCGCCTCCGCAGAGGCGAAAT
>OGLI01000723.1_pt1 | contig 26096 bp, 21 predicted proteins | sample 1572661 | NCBI WGS metagenome assembly OGLI01 (sample SAMEA2581901, study PRJEB24529) | metagenome | biome: Human gut stool | place: China | collected 2011 | reverse complement strand
GGCCGGTAATTATGAATATCTGGCCGGTACATCTATGGCGTGTCCGCTGGTCAGCTGTGTGGCAGCACTGGTGATCCCCATTGTATTCACCCTGCGCTGCGCCGCTGCGGCCCGCTCCTCCTTCTACACCATTCTTTCCTGCGCTCCCGCCGCCATGTTGGTTTTTCCGAACTTTATCGCAGCGTCCGCAGCGTCGTCCCCTCCAACCGAGATATCAAGCCGGAAACCGGTGACGCGGGTCGCTTTAAGCAGCCTTTTCAGCGGCTTTCCGAGGCTGTCCCAGACCAGCTTGACCAGCGCGAAAATATCGCTGAGCGTCAGCTTCTGACTCTTGGGTTTGTCAGATTTGAGAGGCTTACCGGATTTTCCCTGCTCCGTTTTCTGCGATTTCTGCGTTTTCTGCGGTTTATTCTGCTCAGAGGACTTGCTTTCATTCAGCGCCTGCGGATCCGCAGTTCGTCCGCCGGGATCTTCCGATTTCTCAAGCTCAGCGGTGGTCTTTACAGCGGACTTCACGTCCTTCTCAGCCTTTTTGTCGCGGCGCTTCTGCTTTTTGGTTTTCGCCGGAATTCGCACCAGCGTTACGAAAAGCCAGCTTATTTTCAGCCGGAGTTCCCCGGGGTCGGAGTAGTCGAACCGCACCTTTACCGAGGTCATGAGCAGAATCAGAATGACTGCCACAACTGCACCTGCAATTATCCAGCCCATTTCCTCACCTCCGCTGCAAACTCACTCAGCCGCTTAGTCGCCTAGTTGCCTAGTCGCTTAATCGCTGCCGCTGAAATTCATCTCGTCGAATTCCTCAAGATCTATCTGGTCGGTGCTGTCCGGTATCGCCGGAAGCCCCTTTATATCGGTAAGCCCGAAGCACCGCAGAAAGTTCTCCGTAGTCTTGTAGGCTATCGGACGTCCCGGCAGGTCGAGTCTTCCGTACTCCTCGAGTAGATCGCGCTCCACAAGGCTGTTCACAACGCCGGAGCTGTCGACTCCGCGCACCTGCTCCACAAAACTCTTGGTGACGGGCTGGTTGTACGCCACCACAGCCAGAACCTCCATCGCCGCCTGGGACAGCGGTACCTGCCGGCGGGTCTCCAGCGCGGTTTTGATATACGGCGCAAACTGCGGCTGAGTCATCATCTGGTAGCTGTCGCCGAGCCGGTTTATCCGGAACGCGCTTCCGTTTTCCGTGTACCGGTCGTTCAGGCGGTCTATGATTTTCAGTACGGTATCCTTTTCGATCTCGCATGCCTCGGAGAGTTTCGCTGCGTCTATCGGCTCGCCGCACGCAAACAGCACGGCTTCAATTACCGCCATTCCTTCGCTGAATTTCACTGCTCCGCTCCCTCCGTTTCTGCGGGTCGTTCATCGTCGGACTTTCTCCGCAGCCTTACGCTGTTTCCGTCCTCAGATATGAATATCCTGCCCTCTTTCGAAAGCTCAAGTATCGCAAGGAACGTCGCCACGGTGCGCGACCGGGGCTGTCCCCTGTAAAGCTCGTCCATCTGCACGGTTCCGTTCCTTCGCAGGCTTTTCAGCACCGCCACAATTCCGGTGAACACCGTAACGTAGCTTTTCGCGACGATCGGGCGTATCGACCTCGGGCGGTAGCTTGCCTTCCTGCGGGTTCGCTCGTTGAGCGCGCTGTAGGCAAGCATGAGTTCCTCCGGCTGGTGGAGCTTGTGGTAAGACTTGTCGATGTCAAGCTCCATAGGTTCCCTGACGAAAACTACGTCGCCGAGGTAGCGTTTTTTCAGGCGCTCCGCCATGGTCTTGCACAAGGCGTACTCGATAAGCGCTCCCTGGAGTTCGCGTTTCATCTGCTCGGCTTCCTCCCGAGGAAGCAGCGCCGCAGACTTTATCATTATGAGCCGCGCCGCCATCTCAAGGAAATCGGAGGTGATCTCCAGGTCAGCCTCCGCCATTCTGCTGAGGTACAGCATGAACTGATCCAGCAGCACGCTTATCTCGATGTCCTGGATATTCAGCTTGTGCTTCTGTATCAGCGCGAGCAGTGCGTCCAGAGGTCCTTCGAATATCTCAAGCTTGAAGCTAAGTCCCTCCATGCGTCACCCGAGGAAGAACGAAGCCTTGTCGAGCAGCCACATGATACCGTTGCAGGCAAGTCCGAACGGAACGGAGAGCACTCCGAACATGAGAAGCGCGAAGAATACCCAGTAGATTATCTGCTGATTCTTCTGCATGAAGTAGACCGCCTTGCCCGGCAGGAAGCTCGCCAGTATGTTGAAACCGTCGAATGGAGCAATCGGCACAAGGTTGAATACCGCAAGGTAAACGTTGATCTGCGCGGTGTAGTAAAGACCGAGGGCGATGTAAGCGCCGGTGGTGGACGTGAGGTTCATAAGAACAAGCTTGTACGCTATTATCATGATATAGCTGAGCAGGATATTCGCGAGTGGACCTGCAAGGGAGGTCAGCGCCAGCGCCGCGCGGGGCTTGACCTTATTGCACCTGCGTATATCCACCGGAGTGGGCTTCGCCCAGCCTATGCTGAATAGCATCATCATTACCGCGCCCATCACGTCGATGTGAGCGAATGGGTTCAGCGTGAGCCTTCCCTGACGTTCCGCGGTGTCGTCGCCAAGGATCTTCGCCATAAGGCCGTGGGCGCACTCGTGTATCGGGAACACCACGAAAATGATGACAAGCACCGAGAATACCGACAGAACAACGCTGACCACCTGGGATTCAGTGGCGCTGCCTGAAAATAAGAGCATGAATAATTCTATAAGAGGTCCTCGAAACATAAAATCTCCTTATAACTTTAGCCTGTACACAAATATACAGTATATATTATAGCGCAGTTCAGCGGATTTTTCAAGTATCCGGACAAAAATAATTGCGCATTCCGGCGGAAAATGCCCGAATGCGCAATAATATGCGGTTTTATTGAGACGGTCAGGTCTCACTGAGCTTCCCGGGTGAAGGTGTAGGTATGCTCGGAGCCGTCCGCGCCGTTCACTGTGTAGGAGATGGTGCCGTCCTGCTCGCTGAATGTCAGTTTCAGCAGCGACTTCCCGTCGGGTGCCTTGACGTTCACACCATCGAAGGCGCGCTCATATTTGAGCGTTTCGCCGATGGCTTCCCCGCTGGACTGTGTAAAGGTGCGGTCAGTGAGGGTCACGCGGAGCTGAGTTCCGTCCTCTGTGGTGCAGACCCAGTTCCCTTCTATCTTCGCGGTGTCTATCGAACGGCTGCATGCCGTGCAGACCATCAGAACGACCGCCGCGGCAGCAAGCGATTTAATTAATTTTCTCATGTAGATTCTCCTGTTCAAAATCATGTCCGGAGAATATTGTATCACAAAACCCGCCGTATGTCAACAGAAAACAAAAGCCCGGCGCAAAGTCCGGGCAGATGTATCGATTTTGAACTGAATTACTCAGCAGCCTCAGCGGTAGCGGCAGCCTGTGCGGTTGCAGCAGCCTCTGCGGTGGAAGCAGCAGCGTCAGTGTTTCTCATGAATACGTACTTGTAGGTAACGTCGCCAACAGCTACGCCATATGCTAAGATGTCGCTTTCAGCGTCGTAGGTTACGGGAAGCTCCATGCCGTCTAAATCAACGGTGATGCCATTCTCGGTCACAGTGTAGGAATAGTTGCCTTCAACACCCATAGCCAGGCTGTTGTAGGAGTTCTCGTCGATATTAACGTAGATCAGGGTATCCTCAGCGGAAACATTGTTTGCAGCCGCAAAATCAGCAACGCTCATTGTATTGGTGCCATCGTTGATTGCAGCGAGAACCCAGTCGCCGTACATAGCGGAAGCGTCGAATGCGGAAGCCTCAGCGGTAGCGGGAGCAGCAACCTCAGCGGTCTGTGCAGCCTCTGCGGTAGCAGCAGCGGTGGAAGCATCCTCAGCGGTCTTTGCAGCCTCTGCGGTGGAAGCAGTGGAAGCGTCGGAAGCAGTGGAAGCGTCGGAAACAGCGCTGGAGGACTCGGAAGCGGAAGAAGTGTTATTGCTGCAGCCTGCGAAAGACAGAACTGCTGCGGCAGCTACGATAGCTGCGGTGATCTTTGTGAACTTAGTCATAGTAGTTTCTCCTCAAAATCATATATCTGTTATTTGTTGTAAGCATCTGCCAAAAAACAGCAAATTCACAACATGAGGAATTATAACACACAACTAGTCGCTTGTCAACTACTCCGCATATACTTTTGGCTGAAGGCACAAAGTTTCTCAACCGTTGTTTAAACTTTACTGTTCAATTTTACAAAATTATGAAATGCAACCATGTAACCGTTTACAAATTACAAACGTCACCTATTATAGGAAACTGCTGTCAGTTTTCCGCCGGTTTCGGATTTGTTCCGCGCTTTACAACTGTCGTATATCCGTCCGCCGTGAAAGTAAGTGTGTCGTCCTGCGGCGAATAGGTCATCAGAATAACCGCGCCGTCTGTATCCCTTATCTCCGCGCCTTCATCGGTTATACGGTAGTTCAGCGTTCTGAGAACTCTGTCGCCGCTGGTAATGTCAACGCCCTGCGCCGTGAAGATCATCATCTTCTCTTGATCCTCGTCGTTCTGCGCCGCATATTCCCAGTAATCCTGCCCGTTTACGCTGGCGACGCTCCAGGTGCCGTATATCCAGTCGGCTATGTAGTCGACCTCTGCGGACTGCGGATATTCGCCGCGTTTGAATACGGCAAAATTGTCCGCCTCATCTATCATAGTAAGGGTGTCAGCCGACGGGTCATAGGTCAGCGTCAGGGATTTCTCTCCCCAGCTGTAATATATATCAGCTCCTGCGTCCGTTATGGCATAGCTATACTCCTGCTCGATACCCACAGTTCCGTTTCTTACCAGGACTTCCTCGCTGTTGAAAATAAGCTGCAACTGCTCCGTAAGCCCGTTCGCGAACGCGTAATCCCAGTAATCCTGCCCGTTTACGCTGACGGCGCTCCATGTTCCGTAAATCCAGTCGGCTATGTACCCGCCCTGCTCCTCTGGCGCGGACGTATCCTGCGTAGCTTCCGTCTGCGCGGCGGTGGTTTCTGCCGGCTCAGGAACCGCTTCCGTCACTGGAGCTTCCTCCGGCTGCTCTGTCGGCGCTGCGCTGGTTGTGACCTCCGCCGTGGAGCTGTCGGTCTGCGAGGAGCTTTCACTCTGGCTGGAGGCACTCCCGGTGCAGCCTGCTGCGAGTACTATAATAATAAGTACTGCGGCTGCCATGTATTTTTTCATATTATCACCCCATTGATATTGTATCACATTTCGCGCTTTTTCGCAATAGCGGAGTGATTTATTTTTTCCGGTGTATTATCTCGAAAATTCCGGGAACTATATGCACATACCCCACATTATAAAGAAAGGACACTGCACAATGAAAGACATGTTTTGCTTCCAGTGCCAGCAGACCGCCCACAACACCGGCTGCGAGGGCAAAGCGGGAGTCTGCGGCAAAAAAGCCGACACCGCGAACTACCAGGACGAGATAATCGGAGCGCTCATAGGGCTCGCCCGCGCCGCTAAAAACGGCAGACCCACGGAGTCCACCGACGCGCTGGTTGAAAAAGCGCTGTTCACCACCATCACCAACGTAAATTTCAACAATTCAACGATAAAAGCCATCAAGACCGAGGTCGAGCAGGAAAAGCACCGTATCTCCTCAGAAAAGTTTGAGGACTACTCAATGCCGGAAATCTGGGACGGCAACGCGGATATCCGCTCGCTGAAATCACTGGTTCTGTTCGGGCTGAAGGGTATGGCGGCCTACGCCTACCATGCCCGGGTGCTCGGCAAGACCTGCCGGGAGGTCGACCAGTTCTTCTATGAAGCTCTGTACCACCTCGGCGAGGACGAGCCGCAGGACGTGCTGCTTCCGCTGGTGCTCAAGACCGGCGCGGTGAACCTCAAATGTCTGGAGCTTCTCGACCACGCCAACACCGAAGCATACGGCGACCCTGTCCCTACTGAAGTCCCACTCACAATTGAAAAGGGACCGTTCATAGTGGTCAGCGGTCATGACCTGCACGATATGAAGCTGCTTCTGGAGCAGACCGACGGCAAGGGCGTAAACATCTACACCCACAGCGAAATGCTCCCCGCACACGGCTACCCGGAGCTTAAAAAGCACCCGCAGCTCAAGGGAAATTTCGGCACCGGCTGGCAGAATCAGCAGTCGGAATTCCACAATATCCCGGCTCCGGTGCTATTCACCACGAACTGCATAATGCCGCTGCGCGAGAGCTATGCCGACCGTATTTTCACTACCTCCGTCGTGTCGTACCCCGAAGTAACCCACATCGGTGCCGACAAGGATTTCACCCCGGTTATCAGGAAAGCGCTTGAATGCGGCGGATACGACGAGGACAAGGAAATGACCGGAATGAACGGCGGACACAAGGTCATTACCGGATTCGCGCACAACGCCGTACTGAAGCATGCCGAAAAGATAATACAGCTTATCAAAGCCGGAAAGATACGTCATATTTTCCTGATCGGCGGCTGCGACGGAGCTTCCCCCAGCCGCAGCTACTATTCTGATTTTGCGCGGCTGACTCCCCCGGACACGCTGATACTCACCCTAGCCTGCGGAAAATACCGCCTCAACGACATGGATCTTGGCGATATCGACGGGATCCCACGAATTCTCGACATGGGGCAGTGCAACGATTCCTACAGCGCCGTGCGGGTCGCCTCCGCGCTCGCAGAAGCGTTCGGCTGCGGAGTAAACGACCTGCCGCTCACGCTGGTGCTGTCATGGTACGAGCAGAAGGCGGTATGTATTCTGCTGTCTCTGCTTTATCTCGGGCTGAAAAATATAATTCTCGGGCCGACTATCCCGGCGTTTGTTTCCCCGGCTGTGCTGGAAGTGCTCCAGAATGAGTTCAAGCTCCGGGCGGCGACTGCTCCGGAAGACGACCTGCGCATGATATTGGGATAATCGTCAGACTTTTGTAAACCCTGAATTTCAGAACGTCCGCCGGCTCCCTGCTCTGACAGAGAAGCCGGCGGCGGTTTTTTCCGCTGACATATGAGTGGCTGTGCAGTCATTTCACCTGATTTTACCTCAAACTCATTGATAGTAAATTGCGGAGTTAATTAGTAAATATCCACCGGCGTAGCCGGTGGCTTTACAGATAACGCCTAAAAGGCTATTTTCTAGCGCGCGTCTAAAGACGCAAGTACGGTCTGACACCTGCGAAAGCTTGTTACTTGCTACCCGTAAACGGGTCCTTCATCTCTCTGAGCGTCATTTGGTCGCTTATTTGGCCTTCTTTCAGCTGGTTTTGTATGTACTCTGCTATTCGCTTTGCATTCTTTCCAACTGTATCCACATAGTAGCCTCTACACCAAAACGACCTATTTCCGTATTTGAACTTTAGATTTCCATGCCTTTCGTGGAATATTACGCTGCTTTTCCCTTTTAGATACCCCATGAAGCTTGATACGCTCATTTTTGGCGGTATCTCTACAAACATGTGCACATGGTCGGGGCAGATTTCTGCCCTCGATTCCCTTAGTATCTTTCCCATTTCCACACGATACTCTTGCAGTAATATTTTTCTCCTATACTTCGGTGCAAACACTATATGGTACTTGCAATTCCACGTCGTATGTGCTAAACTATTATTGTCATTCATTTGACATTCCTCCTATTGGTTTTTGTTTGCAGTTGCCAGACCGCATTTTCATTATACCAGTTGGAGGAATTTTTTCTGCTCATCGCTAAAGCTTTTTTGAACCCCCGGCATTGCCGGGGGTTTTCGATATATAAAAAGATCCCCGGAGCGAAAGCCCCGGGGAAATTTATCAAGCGATCCGCCCCTGCAAACAGTGCAGGGGCGGATTTTATGCCCGATAAGAATTAAACACTAGGAGAAAAACTTAAAGGTATGAAGTTCATTATTCGTAATCTGCAATGTCTATCCAGGTGAGCAGAAGCTCGCGCTCTTCGGGGCGCTTGAACTTGAGCTGTGCGGCAGCCACGATGGGGAGCCAATCCTGAACATACTTTACAGCGGTGCCTGTCTTCTTGCAGTACATCTTGAGGTACTTCTCAGCGTACTCTGTGTGATGATTCAGGCAGAACCACAGATAGGTCTTTGCTACATCGGCGGAAGCGTTGCCCTGCTTAGCCTTAAGCCAGTCCACAACGTAAACGCCGTTCTTGCTGATGATGATGTTATCCGGTGTGAACTCGCCGTGACAGAGCTTAACGTGCTTCGGCATGGACTCCAGACGGGTGAGAAGTTCGTACTTCTTAACATCGTCGATCATATCCAGGCTCTCGATAGAGCGCTTGAGGTAATCCTTCAGGCGGCTGATCTTGGGCGAACGCTGGGAGTTGATCTCGATCTGGAGATCAACCATCTGCTCAAGGTACTCGTCAGCCTTCTCGGGGGACTTCTTGAGCAGATCTGCCATTGTGTCGCCGGTTATGTAATCGTAGGAGATAGCCCACTTGCCATCTATCTTGGTAACTTCTTCGAGTGCCGGGATCTTATTATATCCAGTTTCTTCAACGCGGGTATGGGTCAGAGCTTCATAAAGAACTACGCTCTTGGGTTCGTTCGGGTCCTTGAAAACCTTGACAGCCTTTCCGTCAACCTCGTAAACCTGTACCTTATCGCCGTCAGAAATCATATTTTGCAGTTTCATAATTCATCTATCCTTTCCCCGAATCTTTCCCCCTTGGTATGAAGTCCGATCCGTTTTTCGTTGTCTTTATTATAGCACTTATGTAATCGTTTGTAAAGTAGTCTTTATCAAATTTGAATAGTCTGTAGGAATTTTCAGAACAATTTTTGTTTACTTTCACAATGAAACGTTAAAAGTTTCACAGGAGATTCTGAAATGATTCACAGCGAGATAGAAAATGTAGAATAAAAAAATTGCTGATAATTTTAGATTCAGAGAACGGAGATGTGGATTTTCGGTAGACAAATTGTTGTTTATAGATCAATGTTTTAACTGCCGCGTCAGCAATTAAGTTTCAGGTCAAGCCACCCATTTACGACTTTATTTTACCTTGCTCACGGCGCGAACGCTTCAAAAAAGGCTAACAAATTTGGGGGTGCCTCCCCCACTGGGTGAGACACCCCCTTGACTCCCGATAGGGTGCTGCTGAAAGTTTTAAAACCTCGCAGGCAAATCATGACCCTGCCGCAGCCCAAACAGGAAATTCAGTTGAATCAAACGTTGTCTCCGTTAGGCTCGCCGCTGGTGACTATCCCCTTTTCAGCGTCGATGGTGACTGCCGTTCCTGAACGCAGTATCTGCGTCGCATTGGAAGCTCCCGTGATCACCGGAATATCCAGCGTCTTTCCGACTATAGCGGCGTGGCTGTCATCGCCGCGCTCCTCGGTGATAATGCCTGCGGCGGTCTTGAGCAGCGGAAGTATAGCGTTGCTTGTATGCGGAATTACCAGTATCTCGCCGGAATTGAACAGCTTCTGAGCCTCAGCTTCGTCCTTGCATACGCATGCGGTGGCTGTAACGGTTCCGGAGTTAGCTCCGCAGCCGGTAACAAGTACGTCGCCGACAATGTGAACCTTCATCAGGTTCGTAGTGCCGGAAACGCCCAGCGGAACTCCGGCGGTGATGACTACCAGGTCGCCGTTTTTCAGCAGATCAGCCTCAACCGCCTTCTGTACTGCATGGTGGATAAGGTCGTCGGTGGAGGTCATGCGCTCCTCTGCCATCAGCGGGATAACGCCCCATGACAGCGCCTGCTGGCGGAGTGTGGTCTCGCTTGTGGTGCAGGAAATGATCGGGCACTCCGGACGATAGCGCGAGAGCATACGCGCGGTGGTGCCGGTCTTGGTTACGGTGATAATCGCAGTAGCGCCGAGATCCATCGCCGCAGATACCGTCGCATGGGATATCGCAGTGGATACGTTCACAACGTCAGGATTCTCAAGCTTGTAGAAGCGCTTCTTGTAGTCTATCGCCTTCTCGGTGGTCTCAGCGATGAGCGCCATTGTGCGCACTGCCTCCACAGGGTGCAGACCTGCGGCGGTCTCGCCGGAGAGCATTATTGCGCTGGTGCCGTCGTAGATAGCGTTGGCAACGTCGGTGGTCTCCGCACGTGTGGGGCGCGGATTCTTTATCATGGACTCCAGCATCTGGGTCGCGGTTATTACCTGCTTGTTGGCGTTGTAGCCCTTCTTTATCAGCATTTTCTGGATCTGCGGGATCTCCTCGAAGGGTATTTCAACGCCCATATCGCCGCGCGCTACCATTATGCCGTCGGCAACATGCAGGATAGAATCGATGTTGCGAACGCCGTCGCCGCTTTCGATCTTCGCGATTATGCGGATATCAGGGCGGCCTTCCTCCTCAAGTATCTTGCGGACCTCCAGGACATCGTCCGCGCAGGTGACAAAGCTTGCCGCAACAAAATCGAAGTTCTCCTGAGCCGCAAAGCGGATATCGCTCTCGTCCACCTCGCTGATGTATGGCATGGAGAGCTTCACGCCAGGAACGTTAACGCCCTTGTTGTCGGAGAGAACGCCGCCGTTAAGTACAGAGCACACGATATCGGACGTGCCGTCGCCGTTGTCCTTTATCTCGTTGCAGCGGAGGATAACATTGCCGTCGTCGATGAGGATACGCGTGCCGGCGGAAATATCTCCCGGAAGTCCCTTGTAGCTTATGGAAGCGCGCTCTATCGTGCCTTCCTCCTCGCGGGTGGTGAGGATGAATGTGCCTCCGGTGAGTATCTCGGGCTTTGCACCGCCCTTGAATTTACGCAGCCTTACCTCGGGCCCCTTGGTGTCGAGCAGGGTAGCTACGGGCTTGCCGGCTTCCTTGGCTATGCGGATTACGCGGTCGTGATCTATCTTGTGGCTCTCATGCGTGCCGTGAGAAAAGTTCTGGCGGGCAACGTTCATGCCGTTGTCTATAAGGGCGCGCAGTATCTTGTCGTCCTTGGTCGCAGGACCCAGTGTGCATACTATCTTTGTTCTTCTCATGTTGTACACTCCGTTCTTGTCTTTAGGCATTATGCCTTTTCTGTTTTTGCGCTATTCTTATTTATTATATCATTTGTCAGGCAAGAAATCAACCCTCGGTTTGTAAATTTTTTGCTAAGGATCGTGAAAAGCATTAACGCGAAGCTTTTACTCCATTTTCACATTGTGAACGTATATAATACACCTTCCCCGGGTAAAATATAAACTGTAAGGCGGAGGGAACACCAAAGCCTCTTAGAATGACAACCGCACCTTTTCATATAATTACCAACCAAACCAGCACCAGACCCCTGCGAGCGATCGCGGGGGTCTGGTGTTTTTGCGGAAAATGCGCGGGAACGCTCCGCAAATCGCGCAAAATCATTGACAACCGCCGGGATTTAGAGTATAATATATATTTGTAATATAATACTATCCCGCTGAAAGGAAATAAAAACAATGGGTTATGATTTTACCGCCATTGAAAACAAGTGGCAGAAATACTGGGACGAACACAAGACGTTCCACGCAGAAAACGACTACTCCAAGCCGAAGTTCTACGCGCTGGTAGAGTTCCCCTACCCCTCCGGTCAGGGACTCCACATCGGTCATCCGCGCCCCTACACTGCTATGGATATCGTATCCAGAAAACGCAGACTCCAGGGCTACAACGTGCTGTTCCCGATGGGCTGGGACGCTTTTGGTCTGCCGACTGAGAACTTCGCCATCAAGAACAAGATACACCCCGCCATTGTAACAAAGAACAACGTCGCACGCTTCAAGGCTCAGCTCAAGAGCCTCGGTCTGTCATTCGACTGGGACAGGGAGATAAACACCACCGATCCCGACTACTTCAAGTGGACGCAGTGGATATTCCTCAAGCTGTTCAAGGCGGGACTTGCATACAAGAAGGAAATGAACGTCAACTGGTGTACCTCCTGTAAGGTCGTTCTGGCTAACGAGGAGGTCGTAAACGGCAAGTGCGAGCGCTGCGGCGGCGAGGTAGTCCACAAGGTAAAGAGCCAGTGGATGCTCAAGATCACCGAGTACGCTCAGAAGCTCATCGACGACCTCGACAGCGTTGACTACTTCGAGAAGATCAAGACCGCCCAGAAGAACTGGATCGGACGCTCAACCGGCGCCGAGGTGGACTTCACCACCACAGCCGGCGACATGCTGACCATCTACACCACACGCCCGGACACGCTCTTTGGCGCGACATACATGGTAATCTCTCCGGAGCACCCCATCATTGAAAAATGGGCAGACAAGCTCCAGAACATGGACGCTATCCGCGAGTATCAGGCTGCCGCTGCGCGCAAGTCTGACTTCGACCGCACCGAGATGAACAAGGACAAGACCGGCGTCAAGCTGGAAGGCGTCCGCGCTGTCAATCCAGTAAACGGCAAGGAGATCCCGATATTCATTTCCGACTACGTTCTGATGACCTACGGCACCGGCGCTATCATGGCGGTTCCTGCGCACGACACCCGCGACTGGGAGTTCGCAAAGGTATTCAACCTGCCGATAATCGAGGTAGTCAAGGGCGGCGAGGACGTTCAGAAGGAAGCCTTCACCGACTGCGCTACAGGTATCATGGTGAATTCCGAGTTCCTGGACGGACTCTCCGTCGAGGACGCAAAGGTAAAGATCAAGGAGTGGCTCACCGCAAACGGCAAGGGCCGCGAGAAGGTAAACTACAAGCTGCGCGACTGGGTATTCTCCCGCCAGAGATACTGGGGCGAGCCTATCCCCGTTGTAAACTGCGAGAAGTGCGGCTGGGTCGCTCTGCCTGAGAGCGAGCTTCCGCTGAAGCTCCCGGACGTAGACAGCTACATGCCTACAGACACCGGCGAAAGCCCGCTGTCCACGCTTGAAAGCTTCATCAACACCACCTGCCCGTGCTGCGGAGGTCCCGCAAAGCGCGAGACTGACACCATGCCCCAGTGGGCTGGCTCAAGCTGGTACTTCCTGCGCTACTGCGACCCGCACAACGACAAGGAGCTTGCATCCAAGGAAGCGCTCAAGTACTGGATGCCGGTCGACTGGTACAACGGCGGTATGGAGCACACCACGCTCCACCTGCTGTACAGCCGCTTCTGGCACAAGTTCCTGTATGATCAGGGCGTTGTTCCCTGCAAGGAGCCGTACATGAAGCGCACCTCCCACGGTATGATACTCGGCAAGGACCCCGAGCGTCCCGGCGAGTTCACAAAGATGTCCAAGTCCAAGGGCAACGTTGTAAATCCTGACGATGTTGTAAAGGAATACGGTGCCGATACCCTCCGTCTTTACGAGATGTTCGTAGGCGACTTCGAAAAGGCTGCTCCGTGGCAGGAGAACGGCATCAAGGGCTGCAAGCGCTTCCTCGACAGAGTATGGGCTATGCAGGAGAAGGTAGTTCCCGGCGACGAGTACAGCGACAAGCTCCGCGCTTCCATGCACAAGACCATCAAGAAGGTCAGCGAGGACATCGAAACACTTAAGTTCAACACCGCCATCGCTACGATGATGGGTCTGCTTAATGAAATAGACGCCGCAGGCTCTCTGACCCGCGCAGACTACAGAACTCTGCTGATACTGCTCAATCCGTTCGCTCCGCACATCACCGAGGAGCTGTACCAGGTAATGGGCTACGAGGGCGTGCTCAACGAGCAGAAGTGGGTAGAGTACGACGAGAAGCTCTGCGTTGAGGACAGCGTTGAGATAGTAGTTCAGGTCAACGGCAAGGTAAAGGCTCGTTTCAACGCGCCCGTTGACTGCGCTAAGGAGGAGCTTGAGAACCTCGCGTTCGATCTCCCCGAGATAAAGGCTCTGACCGACGGCAAGACTGTAGTTAAGAAGATTGCAGTTCCGAACAAGCTTGTAAACATCGTTGTAAAGTAAGATGAAAACGAGCATGATAATCAAAACAATTCTGGCAGCTTTTACCGCTGCGACGATGCTCTCCGCATGCACGGGAGCGCCGTCCGGCAGTTCCGCAAACTCCACGCAGGGCGCGGAAAGCACGGCGGATTCTGCAAGCGTTTCAAGCACTATCGAGAAGATAACTTCCGAAGTGGAAAAGCTCACCGAAGAAATCACCGCCGGAACATCAGACAGCACAAAAAACGATACAGCGGAGGAAACAGAAATGAGCCAGGACGTAAAGTACATCGCGCTGACCTTTGACGATGGCCCTAACGCTACCACAACGAACGATGTTATAGACAAGCTGGAGAAGTACGACATAGTTGCCTCGTTCTTCCTCATCGGAAACAACATCAATGATGAGAGCGCCAAGGCGGTAAAGCGCGCCTACGACCTCGGCTGCGAGATAAACAACCACAGCCGCACACACAGCAACATGACGGAGCTTTCCGCCGAGGATATCAGGGCAGAGTTCGAATACACCGATGAAAAGGTTTACGAGATAACCGGCGAACACACGAAGTTCTTCCGCCCGCCGTACATTTCGGTACATCAGATAGTGTTCGACAATATCGACGTTCCGTTCATTGCCGGAATCGGCGCGAACGACTGGGAGGACAGAGTAACCGCTGAAATGCGCGCTAAAATGATCCTCAAGCAGGCTAAGGACGGCGATATAATCCTGCTCCACGACGCAGAGGGCAACTCCATGACCGTGGAAGCGCTGGACACCATAATCCCGGAGCTTCAGAAGCAGGGTTACAAGTTCGTGACCGTCACTGAGCTGTTCAAAATCAAGGGTATCGAACCCGACATGGAAAAGGTCTACACCAACGTACTCCAGAAGAACATGTACAACTGATAAGCAAAAATAACCCCCGGCGGTATGCCGGGGGTTATTTTATGGTAACCTCTAAAAACCGGGACACGAGCAGATTTCGTACATGACTTATATCAGATGCTAGGCGTCAAACCGCAGTAATACTGTATGTATTTCAAGGTTTGACAACGAAGCAGATGATATAAGTCATAGAAATCTGCCGTGAAGGAGGTTTTTAGAGGTTACCTTATATAAGGTCATGAAATGCTCAGTTTCTGGGGTGGCGCTTGTGCCTTGCCTTGTCAGAGTACATCAGGCGGTCTGCCAGCTCTATCAGCTCATCAATGGAATCCACGCCCTCAAGTGAAGCTGAATACACTCCGATACTTACCTTCACCGCAAACGGTCTGCCGCTCGCGGCGTTCAGCTCGGCAAGGGCTTTCACAAAGCCTTCGCGGAACTTATCCGACTTCTCCTTCGCGCTGCCCTGGCAGACTTCTGCCGCTACGAACTCATCTCCTCCAAACCTTGAGCATATTGCATTCCCGCCGCAGTGCTCCGCAGCCCGGGTAAGTGCCGCGGAAGTTATGCACAATGCGTCGTCGCCTGCCGAATGACCGTAATTGTCGTTTATGTACTTCATATCATTGAGGTCTATCGATACAATAAAGACCTCCCTGGAGCCGACGATATCAGCGCAGCTCCTGCGGAATCCATTGTAGAACCCATACCGGTTGTATATCTGTGTAAGATGGTCATGTGTGAACATGAACTCCAGACGGCGGTTAAGTATACTCATATGCTCGTGCGCGCACATCGTCTCAAGGCAGCGGTTGAGGCTGGTACAGAATGTGTACAGCCGCTCGTTGTGATGTTCGTCAAGCACGTAATGCGTTATGAAGTACCCATGCACCGTATCCTGAAAGTGCAGCGGGATTATGAACAGCGTATTGTTAGCACCGAAGGAATTCTCGAGCTGCGGTATCAGCCTTGCCGCCGGGAATACCGTTCCCTCGTCGCTCCTGCCCTCGAATGTCGACAGGAAAACCCGCATGTCCCCGAATCCGGTGAACGCAGGCAGCGAGTCGTCCTGACCGTGGAAGTAACGGTTCAGTTCCTCTGTAAGGCAAATCATCGCATTACCCGGGCAGTATTTTTTCAGCACATTGTGAACGTTCCCCGGAGCAGGATCTGCGGCGATCTCGTTTTCCATGTGGTTCACGTACTCCTCGTAGTTGAGAGCGTTCCTGTAGCCCTCCATGATATCCGCGACCACGCGGTTCGGATCCGCGCTCTTCCCTGTTCCGCAGCCGCAGCTCTCGCTGAATACCGGATCGTATTTCAGCTCTACCTTATAAGGCTCCAGACCCGGCTCCGCGCATATTCTGGCAATTATGCCGAGCACCGTGTCCGCGATCTGGGAATGATCCCTGGAAGCTGTAGTCAGCCTCGGTTTGTGGTACCGCTCCAGATTTATCCCGTCAAAGCCGGTCACTATCACGTCCTCGGGCACGGAATATCCGTGCTCCGTAAGTTTCAGGCAGACCGCCATAGCCATTGCGTCGTTGCAGCAGATGAACGCTTCCGGCAGCGGTTCGCCGGATTCAAAGAACCTGTCCATTGCTTCGTATGTCGGATTCTCCCAGAATTCGCCGCATATTATGTCGCTGTCATTCAGAGTCAGACCGTGCAGCCGCATTATCTCCCGGCAGCGCTCGACACGCTGCTGCGAAAACGGATTGTCCGCAGGACCTGAAACCAGCTTTATCCGCCTGCACCCGTGGACGTCCAGAACATGCTCCACGATAGTGCCGAACGCTTCTCCGTAGCCAAACTGCACGGTAAACGCGCCGGGTATCTCCATATCAATGGAGATAAGCGGAACATCATGCTTTATGCACTCCTGCACTACCTGGTCGATAACGGCGTGATCGTGCATAGAAAACGGAACGATGACCATTGCGTCGAGCATGTCGTAATTTATCAGCTTATACACGGAAGCGCCGCCGATATCCGTCGGGGTGTTCATGTGCATATCCTCGAAGCACTGGAACACCAGCATTTTGTGACTTCCGGTCTTTTCAAGATGTTTCGCGATGGCGTCGATTATAGGCTTGGACGGCTCTTTGTTTGCCGCCGTACAGCACAGACCTATAATTCCCGATCTATTCAGCATTTAAGCGCGTCCTTTCTGTCTGCAGGTCATTGAATTCCGGCCGTAAAATTATTATTTATATTTTATCACACCATGCCGGAAAAATCAAGACGATATTCCCGATACACCTCAAATTCTACCGTTTAAACTGCGCCAGTATCCTGCAATTTTCGGCAGAAAACTACTCGCTCAGGTCAAAGCGACAAAAGCGAACAAAAACGATTCCCCGCACATGCATGCGGGGAATCAGTCATATCATTCGGAAAGATCAGTTCGGCGTACTGCGTCGCGCACCTTCAGCACGAAGCTGGGAGATACGGAAAGCTCGTCTATTCCCATTCTGAGGAACCGCTCCGTAAGCGTGGTATCTGCGGCAAGCTCGCCGCATATTCCTATCCACGCGCCGTTCTTGTGGGCGTTCTCGGCGCTCATTTCAATGAGCCTGAGTATAGCTTCATGGTGCGTGTCGATAAACTCCTCAATATCGGGATTCTGGCGGTCGCAGGCAAGCGTGTACTGCGTCAGGTCGTTGGTGCCTACGCTGAAAAAGTCCACCATCGGAGCCAGCCTGTCGCTTATCAGCGCTGCTGCGGGAGTCTCTATCATGATACCAAGCTCGATTTTGTCGGAGTACTCTATGCCATCGCTGCGAAGCTCCGCCTTGACCTCCTCGCATATTTCCTTAATACGCTCGACTTCCTTCACGCTGGTTATCATAGGGAACATTATGCCGAGATTGCCGTAAACGGAAGCGCGGTACAGCGCCCGGAGCTGCGTTTTGAATATCTCGGGGCGGGTAAGACAGATACGGATAGCGCGATAGCCAAGCGCGGGGTTTTCTTCCTTTTTCAGCCCGAAATAGCCGACCTGCTTATCAGCGCCGATATCCAGCGTGCGTATGATGACCTTCTTGCCAGCCATGCTCTCGAGAACGCGCTTGTACGCGTGGAACTGCTGCTCCTCGGTGGGAAAATCGCTGTTTTCAAGATACAGGAACTCGCTGCGGAAAAGTCCTATGCCGCCCGCGTCGTTGAGCAGCACGGCGCCGATGTTGTCGATTCCGCTGATGTTGGCGTAGATGTTGATTTTTCTGCCGTCAACGGTGACGTTCTCCTTGCCCTTGAGCTCCTGAAGAAGGCGCTTTTTCTCCTCGTCGGAAGTGCGCTTTGCGGTATATTCGGCGACTGTCGCCTCGTCCGGGTCGACTATCACGGTGCCTGTGTAGCCGTCCACTATCGCCGGAGTCCCGGAGGATATCTCGGTCAGGAACTCATCGCCCATGCCTATTACAGCCGGAATATTCATGTTCCTGGCAAGTATGGCGGTGTGGGAATTCGACGAGCCGTGCGCCGTAACGAACGCAAGAACCTTGTCCTTGTCGAGCGCCACAGTCTCGCTGGGAGCGAGGTCGTCCGCGCATACTATCATGCTGTCGCAGGACTCAGCGGAACTGTCCGCAGTGCCGGTGAGGTTAGCGATTATGCGGTTGGAGATATCCCGGACATCGGCTGAACGCGCCTGCATGTACGCGTCGTCCATTGCGGCGAACATCTCTGCGAAATTGTCGGAGGTCACGGCTACGGCGTATTCCGCGTTGACCTGCTGGGTGTCTATGATGTTCGCGATGGATTCGTTGTAGTCCTCGTCCTCCAGCATCATTATGTGTATCTCGAAGATCTGCGCGTTTGCCTCGCCGACCTCTTTGAGCGCCTTGTCGTGAATAGCCTGAAGCTGCTCCGCAGCCGCCTGCTTCGCCTTTTCGACACGCGCCTTTTCAGCGGCTGCGTCCTCTACATGCACGCGTGTGACTGCTGCGTCATTCTTTTTCAGTACGGAAATTTTTCCGATGGCTATAGCGCCGTATACGCCCTTGCCGGAATACTTTTTCATACAAACACCCCACTCTTTTTAATTCGGAATTATGAATGCGGAATTCGGAATCAATGTGTCCCACTTCGTGGGACGTATTTAATAACCGCCGAAGGCGGCACCATAATTCCGAATTCTTAATTCCGCATTCCGAATTTATATATTACTCTCCGAATCCGCTCTCGAAAAGCTCTACTGCCTTGTCGAGCGCTGCCTGCTCGTTTTCGCCGTCTGCAATGATCTCTACCTGGGTTCCGCACTTGATGCCTGCCGCCATTATCTGCATTACTGCGGAAGCCTTTGCAGTCTTGTCAGCGGTCTTGAGGGTCACGGTGCAGCCCGCGAACTTCTTCATTTCTGCCGCGAGGATTCCAGCCGGGCGCATGTGCAGACCCTGTTCATTCTTTACTTCTACTGTCTTTGTTACCATGATGATTTCTCCTTTGTCGTGTTGATGTACGGGGGCTGAACGCCCCCTCCGGGTGAATTTCTTTTTCCTTTGTTCTGTATAATTATTTTTTCTTCGCAGATACCTTTTTCTTTTTGAGCAGAGCCAGCAGGAGCATTCCCACGATAGAACCCGCAGCGAGCGCTGCCAGGTACATCGCCCAGTTGCCGACTACCGCGAACACGAAGATACCTCCGTGCGGAGCCATCAGCGTGCAGTTGAACGCCATTGAAAGTCCGCCTGCAAGGCCTGCGCCGACCATGCACGCCGGGATAACTCTCAGCGGATCAGCCGCAGCGTAAGGGATCGCGCCTTCAGTGATGAAGCTCAGACCCATGATGTAGTTTACAGGGCCGCTCTTGCGCTCCTCCTCGGTCCATCTGTTCTTAAAGAACGTGGTAGAGAGCGCTATCGCGATGGGGGGAACCATACCGCCGATCATTACCGCCGCCATGACGTCGTAGTTTCCCGCCGCGATCGCTGCGGTTCCGAATACGTAAGCCGCCTTGTTGAACGGACCGCCCATATCAATAGACATCATCGCTCCGAGGACTGCGCCGAGGAGTATTTTACTGCTGCTTCCCATATTGCTCAGGAAATCCGAGATACCGGTGTTTATCATGCCCATAAACGGATTTATCGCGCACATTACCACTGCGATTATTCCAAGTCCGGCAAGCGGGTAGATGAGTACCGGCTTGATACCGTTGAGCGCCTTCGGCATTTTGTCGCAGAGCTTCTCAAGACCCAGCATGATGAAGCCGCCCGCAAAGCCCGCCAGCAGAGCGCCGAGGAATCCGGACGGCATTGCGCCGCCGACGCTTGCGAATGTCGAGCCTGTGGTTGCGAGGTATCCTCCGACCAGACCTACAAGGAAGCCGGGGCGGTCTGCGATACTCTTACCGATGTAGCCCGCCAGCACAGGAACCATGAAGTTGAACGCGAATCCGCCGATGGTCTTGAACCATGCCGCCGCGGGAGTAACCGTACCGAAATTGTCGCCGGGCTGTACGCCTGCGATAGTGTCTATCAGGAACGCCAGCGCTATGAAGATACCGCCTGCGACCGTGAACGGAAGCATGTTGGAAACGCCGTTCATCAGGTGCTTGTAAATCTTTCTGCCGAAGCTCTCGCTGCCGGTGGAGGAAGCCGCCGAGCCGCTCCCGCCCTCGTGATGGTAGACCGGAGCGTCGCCGTTCACAATGCGGTTTATCAGCTCGTCAGGAATCTTGATACCGTCGGATACCTTTGTCGAGATGACCTTCTTGCCGCTGAACCTTGCCATTTCAACGGTCTTGTCTGCGGCTACGATGATACCGTCGCACTTCTCGATCTCCTCGGGGGTGAGGATATTCTTTGCGCCGCCGGAGCCGTTCGTCTCCACCTTGATGGAGATACCGAGCCGCTTTCCCGCCTTTTCGAGCGCTTCCGCCGCCATGTAGGTATGCGCGATACCGGTGGGGCAGGCGGTAACTGCGAGTACTCTGTAGCCGCTCTCCGCGGGAGCCGCAGGGGCTGCCGCCGGCTCGTCAGGGTATTTCTCCCTTTCAGCCGCGTCAATAGCCGCCAGGAAGCTCTCCTTGCTGTCAGCCGCCAGTAGCTTCGCACGGAAATCCTCGTCCATCAGAAGAGTCATCAGCCTTGAAAGCACCTCGAGGTGAACGTCGCCGTTATTAGGAGCCGCGATCATAAACAGCAGGTTGGACGGCTCGTCGTCCATCGCTTCGTAGTCAACCCCGCCGGGTACCGTCATCGCCGCAAGCGACGGAGCCTTTACCGCTTCGCTCTTTGCATGGGGTATCGCGATCCCCTCGCCCACTGCGGTGGAGCTCATAGCCTCACGCGCCAGAATGCCCTTTTTGTAGGCTTCCCTGTCTGCGATATTCCCGCCTTTTACCTGTAAGTCGATCAGCATGTCTATAGCTTCTGATTTGCTGGTTGGTGCGCCGCCAAGAAGAATGCTGTCTTTATTAAGAAGGTCAACTATTCTCATGTCATTTCCTCCTGTTATTGTTATCCGTAACCTGTCCGTTTATCCAAATCAGTCTGCTTTGTCTTTAGCCTAACTGCCCGAGCAGTTCGTATATCCTGTCCTTTTCAGCGAGACCCTCGGAGAACGCTGTTGCGCCTCCGGAAGCGGTTCCGAGCTTCAGGGCGTATTCGTAATCGCCCTTTTCGCAGCCCGCAACAAATCCCGCGACCATCGAATCCCCCGCGCCTACGGAGTTCTTGACCTTGCCCCTGCACACGCCGCAGACGTGGGTCTTTCCGTTCTCGTCAAGGAGCACCGCGCCGTCGCCCGCCATTGAAACGAGGACGTTCTGCGCGCCCATTTCCTTGAGCTTTCCGGCGTACTTCACGATATCCTCCGTGGACTTCATCTCAACGCCGAATATCTCGCCAAGCTCGAAGTTGTTGGGCTTTATCAGGAACGGTCTGTACTTCAGCACGTTCAGCAGAAGGTCCTTTGTGGCGTCCACAACCGCGCGTATCTTCTTTCCGCTCAGCCGCTCAAGTATCCTCTCGTAGATATCAGCCGGCAGCGACGAAGGTATCGACCCTGCAAGCACCAGTGTGTCGCCGTCCTGTATCTCGTCAAGCTTTGCGTAAAGCTCCCGTATAGCCTCGTCGGTTATCTTCGGACCCTGGCCGTTAAGCTCGGTCTCCTCGCCGGACTTTATCTTGACGTTGATCCTTGAAAATCCCTCGTTCAGGTGGACGAAATCTGCGTCGATCCCCTTCTCGGCAACGCCCTTTTCAATAGCCTCGCCGGTGAATCCCGCCACGAATCCCAGCGCCTTTGACTTAACTCCAAGCTCGCTGAGGACTATCGAAACGTTGATGCCCTTTCCGCCGAAGTAGATCTCCTCGCTGTCGGAACGGTTCGTAGCGCCCGCTATGAGCTGCTTTGTATGCACGATATAGTCGACAGCCGGGTTGAATGTGACTGTGTAAACCATTTTACATGACCTCCTTGATAGATGTGTATTCTGCGTATTTCCTGTTCGAAAGCCTGTCCGTGATAATGTTCGCCTTGCCAAGCTGCGCGAATGTCGCGGAGCTTATCTCGTCGAACTTCGAGTGATCAGCCAGTATGTAGGATCTCCGGCTGCTCTCCATCGCCGCGGATTTCACGCGGGCTTCATTTACGTCCGGCGTGGTGAATCCTGCGGTAAGGGAAATGCCGTTGGTTCCCATGAAGCACTTCGTGAAGTTGTAGTTCTTGAGCGTCAGAACGCACTCAGCTCCGATTATCGCTTCCGTTGCCGCCTTGATCTCGCCGCCGGTGATGAACACCCGGAATCCTCTCTGCGCGAGCTTCTTCGCGTGAATAAATCCGTTGGTGACGAAGGTGATGTCCTTCTGCGGCAGGAACTCGATCATTTTTTCAGTGGTTGTTCCTGCGTCGAGGAAGATGAAATCGCCGTTTTCCACAAGTGACGCCGCGTATGCTGCTATGGCGGTCTTTTCCTCGGTGCATATCGCGGATTTCTCCTCGACGTTCTTTTCTACTGCGGAAAAGCTCTCGTCAAGGGAGATCGCACCGCCGCGCACCTTAGTAATCTTTCCTGCCTCCGCAAGAATATTCAGATCTCTTTTGACCGTCGACGCGGATACGTCGAGTATCCTGCAAAGCTCTGCTATCGTCACGCTTTTTCGCGTGTTCACGGTGTCGGTGATTATGGAGTGACGTTCTTCTGTTAACATTTTCTGATCCTCTTGATTTCTGTTTGCTGATTGCTTTTGAACTGTTCTGAACTTGTTTGATTTGTTCTGACTATATATTATCATATTCAAAACCAAAAATCAAGTAGTTCAGACCAAAAATATTCATTTCAGCTCCAATTTCGTACATTTTGACAGCAAATGTTGATTTCAATTGTGCATTCCTAACAAAACAGGTTGGTTATGAGCCGAAGCCAACGCTGATTCGGCTCTTAAAAGTTCATATCAGGTCACGAAAGAATAGGTCACCTCGAAAAACCTCATGTGAGCGAAAATGTGCAGTGCGCGCCATCTTCGTCGTCAAACCTCCTCGTAAGGCATACAGCCTTACTTCGTCGGCTTTCCTAGAATCTGGCACACCCTGCCCATTTTTGCTTTTCGCACCGGTTTTTAGAGGTGACCATAAAAAACCCGGACAGGCAGCCGCCCGTCCGGTTCAGAAGTGTTCAGATTCAGTTTGTCACGTTATTACGTTGTCATGTGTTTTTTCCTTGACTTTTCAAATCCAGTGATATATTCTTCCACGATCTTTGCGGAAGCCTCCGCGCCTATCGAGGAATCAACCATCAGGTCATAGTGACGGCGGTCGCCCCAGTCGCTGCCGGAAATGCTCTTGTAGTACGCGGCGCGGGCGTCGTCGGAGCGGCGGATATTTTTCTCCGCCTCGGCGCGGGTGTCGCCGTAGACCTCCATCACCTTTGCTATGCGGTATTCCTCCGGAGCGTAGATGAACACGCGCACAACGTCCGGGTGGCCGCGCAGGATATAATCAGCCGCTCTCCCGACTATAACGCAGCTTCCGTTTTCCGCGATCCTGCGTATCATGCTGTTCTGAGCAGTCACGGCGTGCTGAACCGCTTTCGTGCTCAGGTACATATCGTGCAGCATATCCGGGGAATTCCTGTTGATGTCCGAAATGAACTCCTTGTCAAGTCCGCTCTCCTGTGCGGCGAGGGCGGTCATCTCCTTATAATAGAAGGGTATGCCGAGCTTTTCAGCGACCAGCTTTCCGACCTGCTTCCCAGACGAACCGTGCTCACGGGCGATCGTGATGATAACTCCCGGCTTTGAAGGCTTTATGATCTCCTCGGGCTTCTGCGCGTCGTCCGGATTCTTTCCGGAAGCGTACGGCCTGCGCATGAACTTTTTGTACCATATGAATCCAAGCAGCGTGGACAGCGAGTCAGTGACCGGGAAAGTCAGCCAGAACCAGTCCAGACCGCCTATTCTGGAGAAAATAAACGCCAGCGGAACAAACAGAACCACCGTCCGGAAAACCGTCAGCAGCGAACTTTTAAGGCTCCAGCCGACCGCCTGAAAAAACACAGGGAACGTCAGCGACGAAACCAGCGGAATAAAGCTGATGCCGATTATCCGGAATGCGGTAACGCCTATCTCGATGACCTTTTCATCAGACGAGAACACCCGCAGCATAGGGCCGGGGATTATCTCAAAGCACAGCGTGCCGAGGAACATCAGTGCCATTCCGAAGACTATCGCGGTGACGAGGGTTTTCTTGCAGCGGCCGATGTTTCGGGCGGCGTAATTGTAGCTCACCACAGGAACTATACAGGTCTGCATTGATCCGAGCGGAATAAAGAAAAACGACTGCCATTTGTAATACAGACCAAGAACGGTCACGGCCTGGTCGGAGAATGTCGCAAGTATCAGATTCAGCCCGAATATGTAAACGGTGTACGCCGCCTGCATGAGGATATTCGGAGTTCCCAGGCGGTAAATCGCGGCTATGCAGCGCGGGAACTTCCGAAGCTCCGGCGGTTTGCGGAAGCCATTTTTCATCACGACAAGCGCCGCGACTATCTGACCTGCGACAGTCGCGCAGGCGGCTCCGGCGATGCCCATTTCCGGCAGCCCGAACATTCCGAAGATAAGAAGCGGATCAAGAATTATATTAGTAACTGCTCCGGCTATCTGAGCTGCCATCGGGCGCCGCATGTTCCCCTCCGCCTGGTGGACTTTAGTCCAGATGCTCTCAAGGAACAGCCCGAAGCTGAACACACAGACTATCCGACCGTAGGTCACGACGTCTGCGATGACCTCCGGGGTGTCGGTCTGAAGCCGCGCGTACGCCGGCATTATCGCCCAGCAGACCGCCGCGAATATCACCCACGCGGCGACCGCAAGCGGAGTTCCGACTCCGGCGTGCTCCTCAGCCTCCCCGCGGTTTCCCGCGCCTAGCTTCGCCGCCATCACCGTGTTAATACCGACCCCAGTGCCGACCGCAAGCGCAATCATCAGCAGCTGTATCGGGTAAATTATCGACAGCGCCGTAAGTCCCGAATCCGAGTAGTTCCCCACGAACAGGCTGTCAACGATGTTGTACAGCGCCTGGATAAGCTGAGCCAGCATTACCGGCGGAGCTATCTTTAAAAGCACCTTGCTTATTTTCTCTTTTCCGAAAAGTTCATTTGTATCCATAACGTCTCCTGCGGCGCTGTGTATATCTTTCTGCGCCGTCACAGAGTAATTATATACCGCGAACCGGGATTTGTCAATACAACGCCGCCCTCCTGCGGGTGCAGAAGGGCGGTATTGTGTATAGGAAAAATGGTGGTGTGTGTATTTATTCCTTAACCGAACCAGTAACAAGATTGCTGTATATTGATTTCTGGAGGCACAGGAAAATAACCAGAGACGGTATGATACAGATGATGATACCGGCAAAGATGATCTCCCACTTCGCTCCGTACGGACCAATGAAGCGGTACAGCGCCGTCGATACTACCGCGAGATCCTGGCTGGGCATGTAGAGGTTCGCGGTGTAGAAGTCGTTGTAGATGGATACGAACTTGATGACCAGCACGGTAGCTATCGCGGGTCTCAGCATAGGAAGGATAATGCTGAAGTATACCCGCGGATAGCTCGCACCGTCGAGTATCGCACTTTCATCAAGCGACTTCGAGATGTTATTCAGAAACTGGATAAAGATGTAAATAGAGATGATATCCGTTCCTATATAAAGTATGCAGGGAGCCGCAAGCGTGTTATAAAGACCCAGCTTGCTGACGATCTGAAAGACCGTTACCTGCATGGAGATATTCGGAAGAAGCGCCGCGATCAGGAACACCATCTTGACCGCCCGGGTAAACAGCATATTGAACCTCTGAAGCACGAACGCCGTCATTGTTCCGGTGAAGATCGTACCGAAACAGGAAACCGCGAGGATTATCAGAGTATTTAAAAGTCCCTGCATTACCTTGCCGTTCACAAAGGCTATCTAATGCAGGGAC